>Ga0335073_10003966_pt1 | contig 20657 bp, 15 predicted proteins | sample Lox_Sample_22_FD_207093 | JGI IMG/M metagenome (GOLD analysis project Ga0335073, IMG submission 207093) | Soil microbial communities from Loxahatchee National Wildlife Refuge, Florida, United States - Lox_Sample_2.2 | ecosystem: Environmental > Terrestrial > Soil > Wetlands | place: USA...
ACCGCTTAGCGGGATTGACGCCTCGGGGGCCTCACCCCAGGCGTCACCGGATCGAGGTTCCAGGTACACAACGGCAGGGGGTATGCCGCCTGGTATGTCCTGATTTATCCGCATTTTCGCGCCCGGGCGGCCGTGAGCCCAGATGACCCCTTTCATGATCATGGGTCAAAGGGGGTCGTTTTCGTCCACCAACGACCCATGATCATGGTCGCTGCCCGCTTTGTATACCCGGATGGGGTATAGCGCCTGGGGAGGCCTGGGGGTCGGGCGGGTGACGGCGCGTCATCGGGGCCTGCGAAGATGGCCGGGATGAGCGCGAACGATCGGCCGGCCGGCCGCCTGGTGTCGGTCAACGTGGGCCTGCCCAAGGATGTCGCCTGGCACGGCCAGACGGTGCGCACGGGCGTCTGGAAGCAGCCGGTGGAGGGCGCCCGCATGGTGCGGCGGCTGAACATCGACGGGGACGGGCAGGGCGACCTGGCCGGTCACGGCGGGGAGAACAGGGCCGTGTTCGTCTACCAGCTGGGTTCCTACGAGTACTGGCAGCACGAGCTGGGGCGCAGCGACTTCAGCTACGGACAGTTCGGGGAGAACTTCACGGTCAGCGGCCTGGCCGACGACCAGGTGTGCATCGGTGACCGGTACCAGATCGGCGAGGCGCTGTTCGAGGTCACCCAGCCGCGCGTGACCTGCTACCGGGTCGGCATCCGGATGAACGACCCGCGCATCCCGGCCCTGCTCGTGTCGCATCACCGGCCCGGGTTCTACTTCCGGGTGCTGCGCGAGGGCACCGTGCGGGCGGGCGACGAGATCATCCAGGTGGCCACAGGACCAGAGGCCATGACGGTGACCGAGGTCGACGCCCTCCTCTACCTGCCCGGGCACCCGCGGGACCAGGTCCTGCGCGCATTGCGCATCCCCGCCCTGTCCGAAGGGTGGAAAGGCTCGTTCCGGTCTATCGCGGCGCAAACCGACACCGCTGGGGACGGCGCGCGCACGGGCAACGCGGGGCTCACCGCGGAGAGCCCGCCGCCCGCCTGGCCGGGCTTTCGCCCGCTGACGGTGACCGCGGTCGAGCGCGAGAGCGACTCCGTGCTCTCGGTCTATCTGGCCGATCCAGACGGCGCCGCCCTCCCGGCCGCCCTGCCGGGACAGTTCCTGACCCTGCGGCTGAACGCCGTGCCCGGCGCGCCGCCGCTCGTGCGCAGCTACTCGCTGTCCGGGGCGCCGGGCGCCGCCACCTACCGGATCAGCGTCAAGCGCGAGCCGCACGGCGCGGGCAGCGAGTACATGCACACCCGGGTCCAGGCCGGCGACCAGCTGGACGCCGCCGCGCCCCGCGGGACGTTCGTGCTCAAGCCCGGCGACACGCCAGTCCTGCTGATCAGCGCGGGCGTCGGGGCGACTCCCGTCCTCGCGATGCTGCACGCGCTGGCCGCCGACGGCGCGGACCGCGACATCTGGTGGCTGCACGGGGCTCGCAACCGGGCTGAAGAGCCGTTCGCCGCGGAGGCACGGTCGCTGCTCGACGGCCTGCCCCGCGGGCACCGGTACGTCTGCTTCAGCAGGCCGGGCGACGGCGATGTCGCCGGCCGTGACTATCAGACGCTTGGGCGGCTGTCGGAGCAGGTGCTCGCCGGGCTTGACCTGCCGCGTGACGCCGACGCGTACATCTGCGGTCCGGCCGGGTTCATGGCGGACACCACAGCCGCCCTCGTGACGCTTGGACTGGACGCCCGGCGGGTCCGCACGGAGATCTTCGGCGCCGCGCCGGCGTCGACGCCGGGCATCGCCGCCGCGGCGTCGCGCCCGCCGCATCCGCCGGCGGGCGAGCCGGGTGACGGCCCGCGGGTCGCGTTCGCCCGCAGCGGCCTGACCGTGCCATGGGATCGCGGCTACGCGAGCCTGCTCGACTTCGCGGAGGCCTGCGATGTCCCGGTGCGCTGGTCATGCCGCACCGGCGTGTGCCACACCTGCGAGACGAACGTGCTGTCGGGAACCCTCAGCTACGCCCCGGACCCCGTCGACGAGCCCGCAGAAGGCAGCGCGCTGATCTGCTGCTCCCAGCCCGACGGCGACCTCGTGCTCGACCTGTGAGCGCGGGCTACTCGGCCCCGTCCGCGCCGGACCGAGCCGACGCGCGGAGCTTACGGCGGATCCGGCTGGCGTCGGCGCCCTCCGGATCGCCAAGGATCGCCAGGGCCTGCCGCCAGGAATCGCGCGCGGCGTCCGGGCAAGCCGCCGCTTCGCAGTTGTCGCCGAGATGATCGAGAATCGTCGCCTGCACATTCCGGCAGGCGAATTGACGGGACAGGTCGAACGCTCGCTCGTAATGTTTCCCGGCCTTGGCGTAGTTGCCCAGTTGGTGGCAGATATAGCCGATGCTGTCCCACGTGGCCGCTTCTCCGGCGCGATCTCCGAGGCTGCGGTGCAGGCTGAGCGCGCGGCGGCAGCGCTTCAGGGCGAAGTCATACTGTCCTAGCTGGGCGTGCAGCCAGCCGATCATATTCAGGGCGTGCGCCTCATGGCCACGATGACCGCTGACGCGGGCGAGCAGGAGGACCTGCTGCGCGTGGGCGAGCGCCTCATCGGGGCGCCCCTGGCAGTCGAGGATGACACCGAATCGCAAGTGGACCGCTGCCCGGCCCGCGTGGTCACCGAGTTCCCTGTAGAGCACGAGGGCCCGATCGAGATGGCGTCTGGTGTCCCTGGCATCGGGCAGCGAGTGAGCGCAGCCCAGGCCATGGTGGGCTCGCGCCTGGCCGGCCACGTCGCCTGCCCGGCGCGCCGCGTCCAGCGCTATCCGCATCGTCGCCGCCTGGGCGTGCCAGCGACCTGTCATGACGAAGTAGTCAGTGAGCGCCCACGGCAACCGCCACGCGTGGGCGTCAAAGCCCGCTGCCGCCGCCCACGATATGACTTCTACCAGGACCCGGTGCTCGGCGTCGCACCATGCCGTCGCGTCGACCGTGTTGGCGATGCGGTCAGGCGCGGCCCCCGCGTGTGGCGCGGGTAGCTCGAACGCGGGGTCGCGGCCCGGCCGCAGAGCGACGGCAGCGGCCCACGCCGTTCGCACGTAGTAGTCGAGCACCCGTGCTGTCGCCGCGTCTCGCTCGACCTGGTCGTCCTCACGTCGCGCCTGCTCGCCCGCGTAGGCGCGCAGCAGGTCGTGGAGGACCCACCGGCCGGCGCCGTGCTCTGTGATGACGTGAGCGCTCGCCAGTTCGGCCAGGATCCGCCTGGCCTGCACAGCCTCACAGCCCGCGAGACTGGCCGCGGCGCCCAGGCCGATGTCGGGACCCGGATGCACGCCAAGCAAGCGGAACATTCTCGCCGCTGGCCGGCTCAGGCTCTCGTATGACCACGAGAAGGCCGTCCGGACGCTACTCGCCCACTCCCCCGCGTCCAGCATGTCAAGGCGATGGGCCGGGTTCCGCATCTGTGCGGTGAGCGCCGCCAGGTCCACGTGCGGGCTCTGCGCCGCCCGGGCCGCGGCGATGGACAGGGCCAGCGGCAGTCCCCCGCACAGCGTGGCCAGCTGGCTGGCGGCCTCAGGCGCGGCGGAGGCGAGTGCGGCGCCAAGCCGCCCGGCTAGCAGGTCGAGCGCGTCGTGCTGCGACAGCACGTCCAAGGGGAGCATCGTCGCCCCCTCGCGTGCCGCAAGGCCGGCGAGCCGCCGTCGGCTGGTGACGAGGACCAGGCACCCAGCCGCGCCCGGCAGCAGCGGGCGCACCTGATCAGCGTCAGCGGCATTGTCGAGGACGATCAGCATCCGTTTGCCCGCGAGAACGGTGCGATAGAGGGCGGCCTGCGCCTCGATGCCAGTCGGCCGGGGGGATTTTGGCACGTCGAGCGCGTCAAGAAAGCCGCGAATCGCGTCAGCGGCCCTTAATGGGCCGCGCGAGGGGCCAAACGCCCGCAGGTCCACGTACAGCTGGCCGTCTGGGAAACTGTGCGCGACCTTATTGGCCCAGTGCAACGCCAGCGTGGTCTTGCCGACTCCCGCGGTACCGCTGATCACGCAGATCGAGACTGTCGCGCCGGCCGAACCCGCTTGTTCCGGCATGCTGTCAAGCACCCGCAGTTCGGCGGCTCGGCCGGTGAAGCGCGCGACTCCTGTCGGGAGCTGCTTCGGCACTGAGCGCGGCCCGTCCGCGGCGGCGGCAGGCTCTTGCCCATGCGATGGCTGGTCGTCGGGCCTGCTGAGCTCTTCAGGTCTGTTGAGCCAGCCGGCCCCGGCGGCCGGGGCGACATCACCCCGCAGGATCTGCTGGTGCAGGGACTGGAGTTCCCGGCCAGGCTCTATCGCGAGTTCGCTCCGCAGGCGCCCGCGCAGGTCCCGGAAAACCTGCAACGCGTCCGCCTGCCGACCGCAACGGCACAGCGCGACCATCAGCAATCCGGCGACGCGCTCGGCCAGTGGATGCGCGGCCAGCAAGCCGGTCAGTTCCTCGGCCGCCTGCCGGTCCCTGCCCATCTCCAGCAGTGCGCTGAGGCGGTCCTGAGTGGCCGAGAGCCGCTCCTCAGCGAGCGCGAACCGGATCGCCTCAATCCGCGCGCCGGCTGGCACGTCAGCCAGGGCTGGCCCGCGCCAGAGTGCCAGGGCGCGATCAAACGCCCCGACGGCCGCGACCGCGTCAGGGGTGTCGCGCGCCAGCCGGACGAGCGCGCGAAACTGCTGTACATCGATCGAGCACGGTTCGATGGCCAGTCGGTATCCGTCGCCGCGCCGCTCAACGACCGCGCCCGGCACCTGCGCCAGGATCTGGCGCAGCCGGGTGATCATGACCTGGATGCTCGCCCGGGCCGAGGCCGGCGGGACCTCTGGCCAGATCGCGTCGATCAGCTCGCCAACTGGAATGACCTGGCCGGCCCGCAGGCCCAACAGGGCCAGCAGCAGGCGCTGCTGGGGCGGGGCCGTCACCCAGCCCTGAGCCGCCCGCACCTCCACCGGCCCGAGCAGACGAACGCCGACATCGATCTCCATCGCGGCGACCGCTTCCTCAGCTCAGCTCGCCGGGTAGGCCGAAGCGCGCCGCTGCCTGGACTACGGAGCATGCCACGCCAACCTCCCGTACTCGCCAGCCGGCTCTAGGACAGGTCGTCTACTAAACCAAGACTGCTCGCCCGCGAGGGATTCATCGGGCGAACCGTCGAAATCTGCAGGCCCACGGGTGCGGGCGCGGGTTTATTCGCTATTGCTCCCAATTATCGGACTCGCCGGGATGGTTGCCAAGCTGCCGCCAAGCCTTTGCCAAGTGATGGCCAAGGGGCCGCCGGAATGCTCAACGCGTACCAAGAAATGCTAGAAGGAGTTAATGCCGTGGGTCGATCGCTAGGTCGAACTAATACAGCCAGGGCAGTGGCGAGACCGGCCCGCGCGACGATCACCCTGGCTGTCGCGGGCCTCGCAGCGCTTTCGATGGTCGTCGCTGGCTGCGGCACCTCGTCGACGGCGAATTCCGGTGGCGGCGGCGGCAAGGTCTCGTTCGGCAGCGGTCTCCAGGCGCTTAACCCTGGCACCGGCGCCCCGCAGCGGGGCGGCACGCTCAACATGATCGGGGTCGGCGACGTCGACTACATGGACTACAACGCCAGCTACTACAGCATTGGCTACCTGGCCCAGCGGCTGTGGCTGCGCGATCTGTACGCCTACCCGGCCATTCCGGGCAAGGTCACGGACGAGGTTCCCGACCTGGCCACCGCCGATCCCGTCATCACCAACGGCGGCAAGACCTACACGCTCACCATCAGGACCGGAGCCGACTGGAACACAACCCCGCCACGGCAGATCACAGGCGCCGACGTCATCTTGGGCATGAAGCGGGCGTGCAACCCGACCGCCGCGCACTTCGGCGGACTGGCTGACTACGAGGCCGTGATCGTGGGCTACGCACAGTTCTGCGCCGGCTTCGCCAAGGTGTCGCCGACCTCGCTGACGGCGATCGATGACTACATGAACTCGCACCAGATCCCGGGCGTGACGGCGAGCGGGGAAACGGTCACTATCAACTTGACCCAGCCGTCGTCCTACTTCTTCGGCGCGCTGACGCTGGACTCGTTCGCTCCAGCGCCGATCGAGAGCGAGAAGTACATTCCGGGCACCGCCGCGTCGGGGCAGCACATGATCGCCGACGGCCCGTACCAGATCACCTCGTACGTGCCGACCAAGTCGATCACGTTCGCCCGCAACCCGGCCTGGAACCCCTCGACTGACCCGATCCGCAAGGCCTACGTCAACGCGATCGACATCACCGAGACCAGCAACGCGACGACGGCGCAGAGCATTCTGGAGACCGGCGGCTCGTCGGGCGGCATGGAGTTCAACGCCTTCCCGCCGGAGCCCGCGCTGCCGCAACTCGAGGCTCAGATGGAAGCTGGCGGCACGGACTTCAACCTCGGCCCGGCCTACGGCAGCAACCCGTACCTGAACTTCAACACGATCTCGCCCAACAACAACGGCGCGCTTGGCAAGGTCGCCGTCCGCCAGGCGATCTTCGACGCGATCGACCGGGCGCACCTGATCCAGGACCTGGGCGGCCCGCAGGTGAGCCCGCCGCTGACGCACATCCTGCCGGCCGGCATCAACGGGTCGCAGGACGTGCCGGCCAGCTTCGACCCGTACAGCTACGACCCGGCGAAGGCCAAGGCCGAGCTGAAGGCGGCCGGCTACCCGAACGGCCTGACGCTGACCGTGGTCTACAACGCGCAGTCGACGACAGAGCCGAGGATGTTCCAGAGCATGCAGGCCGACATGGCGGCCGCGGGCATCAAGCTGAAGGCCCTCGCGGTGCCGTCGGCGGACCTGTACGTCAAGTACATGTACAACCCGACCACGGCCAAGAACGGGACCTGGGACATCTCGATGGTCGGCTGGAGCCCGGACTGGTACGGCGACTCCGCCCTGTCGTTCTTCAACCCGCTGTACTCCTGTGCCGCGATCGTCCCGGCCGGCAGCAACTACACCTACTGGTGCAGCAAGGCCGATGACGCCCTCATCACCCAGGCACTGGCGGCGCCATCGGCGGCGGCCGCGGCCAGGATCTGGGCCCAGCTCGACGAGAACGTCATGAACGCCGCGGTGACCTACCAGGTGACCGCGAACCTGCAGCCGAACTACCACTCCAGCTTCGTGCACAACGCCGTGTACGTGCCGGAGATCCAGAACTTCGATCCGGCCAACGTCTGGTTGAGCAAGCCCGCCGGCTGACGCCGGGTCGAACCCTGCGGGAGATGCCGTCCGGAAGTGCTCCCCGGGCGGCGTCTCCCGCAGCCAGAGAGCGGAGGCGAAAGTGACCCTGCTCGAGGTCAAGGACCTGCATGTCTCCTTCAGGACCGATGACGGGATCGTCATGGCGGTCCGGGGGGTGTCGTTCGGCGTGGAGCCTGGCCAGACTCTCGGCATCGTCGGCGAGTCGGGATCGGGCAAGAGCGTGTCCACCCAGACGATCATGGGCCTGACGCGGGGCGCGACGGTCACGGGGCAGGCCCTGTTCAACGGCCGGGATCTGCTGACGATGACGAAACAGGAGCTGGCGGAGGTCCGCGGCGCTCAGATCGGGATGATCTTCCAGGATCCGCTGTCGAGCTTGCACCCGTTCTACCGGGTTGGCTGGCAGATCGTGGAGATGCTGCGGCTGCACGACCGGCAGCTGTCGAAGGCCGCGGCGCGGAAGCGGGCGGTGGAGCTGCTGGGCCTTGTGGGTATCCCGCAGCCGGACCGGCGGCTCGATGACTATCCGCATCAGTTCTCTGGCGGGATGCGGCAGCGGGCGATGATCGCGATGGCGATGGCGAATGACCCGGCCCTGCTGATCGCCGATGAACCGACGACGGCGCTGGATGTGACGGTGCAGGCGCAGGTGCTGCGGATGATCAGCAGGCTGCAGCGGGAGTTCGGGACCGCGGTGATCCTGATCACTCATGACCTTGGCGTGATCGCGGACGTGGCTGATGACGTGGTGGTGATGTACGGGGGCATGGTCATGGAGCGGGCTGACCAGCTGACCATCTTCCGGAGCTTCCATCACCCGTATACCGAGGGATTGCTGCAGGCCCTGCCGGCTTACGGCGGGGAGCGGCGGCGCTTGCGGGCGATCCCCGGGACGCCGCCAAGCCCGATCAACGTGCCGCCGGGCTGCCCGTTCGCGGCCCGGTGCCCGTATGCGATGGACAGGTGCCGCACCGAACTGCCGCCCCTGGAAGTGGCCGGGGAGGCGCCTGGCCACATGTCGAGGTGCTGGCTGCCGCATAACACCGCCGCCAGGCAGGAGCTGCGAGCGCGGCTGGATCAGTCGCCGCCGGCCTGCGCCGCCGGCCGGTTGGCGCAGGCGTAGGGGATGGTCATGTCGCAGGAGACGACGAGCCAGGCGGCCGACGGCGATGTGCTGCTTCGGATAGAGAACCTGGTCAAGCACTTCCCGGTGAAGTCGGGCAGCCTGCTGCCGGGTCAGCGGGAGTACGTGCACGCGGTGCAGGACGTGAGCCTGGAGGTCCGCCGGGGCGAGACGCTGGGGCTGGTGGGCGAGACCGGCTGCGGTAAGTCGACGGTGGCCCGCTGCGCGGCCCGGCTCTACCCGGTGACGTCGGGAATGATCTTCTTCGACGGCCGGGATATCACGACCCTGTCGCCGCGGCGGATGCGGCCGCTGCGCCGGGAGATCCAGATCATCTTCCAGGATCCGTACGGGTCGCTCAACCCGCGACGCCGGGTGGGGTCGATCATCGGGGACCCGTTCGCGATCCACAGGACCGCCCGCGGGGCTGACCGCAGGCGCCAGGTTCAGCACCTGATGGAGCTCGTCGGGCTGAACCCCGAGCACTACAACAGGTTCCCGGCCGAGTTCTCTGGCGGGCAGCGCCAGCGAATCGGGGTGGCGCGGGCGCTGGCCTTCCGGCCCAAGCTGATCATCTGCGACGAGCCCGTGTCGGCGCTTGATGTGTCCATCCAGGCGCAGATCCTGAACCTGCTGTCGGACCTGCAGCGTGAACTTGGCCTCACCTACATCTTCATCGCCCACGACTTGTCGGTCGTGCGGCATGTCAGTGACCGGGTCGCGGTGATGTACCTGGGCAAGATCGTCGAACAGTCGCCGGTGGACGCGATGTGGGCGCATCCGCGGCACCCCTACACCGACGCGCTGCTGTCGGCCGTGCCGCTGCCCGACCCGGAGCACAGGCAGCAGCGGGAGCGGATCATCCTGGCCGGCGACGTGCCGTCGCCGATCCGTCCGCCGTCGGGCTGCCGGTTCCACCCGCGCTGCCCGAAGGCCCGGCCGGAGTGCGTCGCCACCGAGCCCGGGCTGGCCGCCTCGCTCGGCGACGCGCCCGACCATGTGGCCGCGTGCCATTTCCCCGTGGCAGACGGCGAGGACATCTCGCTGTCCCGTCCGGCTATCGCCGCGGGCGAGCGGGTCGTCGAGTCCGGGCTCATCGCCGGCGCGTGAGGCCGGGAAGGAGGGCGATCGTCATGAGCCATGACGCCACCGCGGTCGGGGAGCCGACGCTGCCGGCCGGGCCCGCCGGGCTGCTCGCCGGTGCGGCGCGCAAGGAGATCGAGGGCAAGAGCCCGTGGGCGCTGGCGTGGCGGCGGCTGCGCCGTGACCGGGCCGCGATGACCAGCCTGGGCGTCATCGCGGCCATCGCGGCGTGCGCGATCGGCGCGCCTGTCTTCGCCGCGATCACCGGGCACGGCGACATGGAGCAGTTCTCCACCATCGGCCGCACGGCGGCCGGCCAGCCGGTCGGCCCGAACGGCACCTTCTGGCTCGGCACCGATGACCTGGGCCGCGACTTGCTGGTCCGGATCGCCTACGGGGCGCGGGTGTCGCTGTTCGTCGGCGTGGTCGCCACCGCGGTGACCGTGGCGGGCGGCACGGTGATCGGACTGGCGGCCGGCTACTTCGGCGGCTTCATCGACTCGGTCCTCGCCCGGTTCATGGACTGGCTGCTCGCCGTGCCGTTCCTGCTGTTCGCGATCGCGCTGTTCTCCGTGGCCGTGCAGAAGCCGATCTTCGGGTTCATCGGAGCTGGCCTGCCGATCGTGATCATCGTGCTCGGGTTCTTCGGCTGGGCCTCGGTCGGCCGGCTGGTCCGCGGGCAGGTGCTGTCGATCAAGGAGAAGGAGTACATCGAGGCGGCCAGGGCGATGGGCGCCGGACCGTGGCGGATCATGTTCATCGACATCCTGCCGAACCTGCTGGCCCCGCTGATCGTCTACAGCACGCTGCTGATCCCGGCGACGATCGTCGGCGAGGCCACCCTGTCGTTCCTCGGCGTCGGGGTGCAGCCGCCGACCGCGGACTGGGGCCAGATGATCTCGACGGCGTCCGGCATGTTCCTGTACGGGCCGTGGTGGTACCTGGTCTTCCCCAGCGTGGCGCTGCTCATCACCACGCTGGCCTTCAACATCTTCGGCGATGGCGTCAGGGATGCCTTTGACCCGCGCGGTGACTTTTCCGTCTAACGACCACTGAGAAAGGCGAGGAGCGATTGGCGTGGCCCGATTCCTGATCCGCCGCATCCTGCAGGGCCTGCTCGTGCTGCTTTTGATGACGTTCACCGTCTACGCCATCTTCTTCCTCGGCCCGGGGCCGCAGTACGTCGCCCGGGTGATGGCGGGCAAGGACGCCACCCCGGCGGAGGTCAACGCGATCGCGGCCCAGTTGTACCTGAACAAGCCGTGGTACGAGGCGTACGGCCATTTCCTGTCCCAACTGGCCCGCGGCAACCTCGGCTACGACTTCTACAACAACGTCCCCGTGACCACCTCCATCCGGCAGGCGTTCCCGATCACGCTGTCCCTGGTCATCGGGGCGTCCGTGCTCTGGCTCGCGATAGGGCTGGGCACCGGCATCGTGTCCGCGGTCCGCACCAGGTCGCTGATGGACCGGTTCTTCACCGGTCAGGCCCTGTTCTTCTACTCGATGCCCCACTTCGTGCTTGGCCTGCTGTTCATCTTGTTCCTGTACCAGGTCCTCACCACCCACGGCGTGGCGGTCTTCCCCGCCCCCGGCTCCTGGACCCCGTTCACGTCCAACCCGGTGGCCTGGGCCCGCGACCTGATCCTGCCGTGGCTCACCCTCGCCCTGGTGTCAGCCGCCACCTACACCAGGCTCACCCGCGGGTCGATGCTCGACGTGTTCGGCGAGGACTACATCAGGACCGCCCGGTCCAAGGGCATGTCCGAACGGCGGGTCATCCTCCGGCACAACCTGCGCGCCTCCCTCACCCCCGTCGTCACCCAGTTCGGCCTCGACGTCGGCACGCTCATCGGCGGGGCGATCATCACCGAGCAGGTGTTCAGCCTGCCCGGCCTTGGCTGGACCGCGGTCCATGCCATCCAGAGTCAGGACCTGCCCCTGATCATGGGCATCGTCATCGTCGCGTCAACCGGCGTCATCGTCGCCAACATGCTCGTCGACATCGGCTACGCCGTCCTCGACCCGCGAGTAAGGCTGCATTAGGCGCCGATGCGACGCGAGCATCAGCAGCCCCAGCGACCGCTGGAGTTGACTAGCTAGACGCTGATTTTATTATGCGGGATAGTTTGGGTAGCAATAGCTACCCAAACTATCCCAATTAACCTGACGGGTCCCGAAACGCCGCATCACGACGGCGCCGAGCATCCTCGCGAGACCTCATGTGGCACAGTGGCAACTGCAGGCACGTACGTCACACGGCCGCGTGCCAGGATCGGTTCAATCCCGCGAACAACCCGCTCAGGGGAACGAAACGGCGTGACCGGAGCGGACCATGAGGCCGGGCCCGCAGTACCACGTCATGATCTCCACGACGAGACGGCCGGCCCGCACGGCCGGGTCGTCTTCCGCCAGCCGCCGGGATTCCTCGAGCGAGCCCGTCCGGTAAAACGTCAGCCCGCGCAGCGACGGGTCGGGCTGCTCCACGACCGGGCCGTTGACGACGACATGACCGCAGTCGCGCAGCCTGGCGTGGTAGGCGAGGTGCTCGGCCTGGATGCGCTCGAGCTCCTCCTCCGGATAGTCCGTGGGGCGGGCTGGCCGGCGCAGCAGCACGAGCTCGAAGGCTTCAAGGTCCACGTGGTCATTATCGGGCGCCGTTACCGGACTGGCAGGGTGATCGCGGACGCGTGCTCCGGGTCGTGGAAGACCGCCTGGTCGGCGGCCAGCAGGCGGGTGGCGGTCACCTTCGGCTCGCCGGTGCCCGGGTTGCGCGCGTAGCGCGGGAAGGCGCCGCTTGAGACCTGCACGCGGATCCGGTGCCCGCGCTTGAACCGGTACGCGGTGGCCCAGAGCCGCACGGACACCTGCGTGGCCTCGCCGCTCGTCTCGGCGGTGCCGGGCAGCTCAGACACGCTGGTCAGGCCGTCGCACACGTTCCAGGACCGGCCGTCGGCGTCGACGTCGCAGAGCCGGACGAAGACGTCGGCGTTGGCCAGGCTCGAGGCGAACCAGATCCGCGCGCTGACCTCTCCGATCACCTCGGTGTCGGACGCGAGCGGCGCGGTGGTGTAGGTCAGCACGTCCGGCCGGGCCTCGAGCGCGGTGTTGTCGACGCGCCCGGCGCCGCGCCGCACCATGCGCACTCCGCCGGCCGCCGGCGTCGGGTCCGCCGGATCGTACCTGTACCGGTCAGGGGCGGAGGCGGCCGGCACCTCGCCCGTCAGGGCGCCACCGGGCTGCAGGTAGAACGGCCGCGGCTGGTAGCCGGGCGGCGGCCACGAGTCGAAGTCGCGCCAGGCGTCCTGCCCCATCACATACAGGCGCACCGGGCCGCGGGCCGGCGGTTCCTCGCCGCGGGCGTGCGCGAGACCGAACTCGAGCGCCTCGCGGACCGGGATGGGATCCTGCGACAGGTGCGTCCACGGCCCGACTGTGAGCCGCGCCGGGCGCCCCGCCTCCTGCAGAGCCCGGAAGTCGCGCAGCTGGCCAGGAAGGAAGATGTCGTACCAGCCGCCGATCGAGCTGACAGGGACGGTCACCTTCGCGACCCGGTCCCGGTGGTCGAGCGGGGCCCAGTACGGGTCGTCCGCGTCGTGGGCGAGCATGTCCTGCACGTAGGACGAGTGGTGCCCGAGCGCGGCGGTGTCGGCCTGGCCGAGCGGGAGCGTGGCCATGGCACGCAGGTTCTTCTTCTCCGCGGTGAGCATGCGCAGCATCGCCCCGCGCCGCTCCTGGCCGTCGGTCATGACGCCCCAGGCGAACGGGGTCTCGAGCGAGAACCCGTCGGACCGCAGGAATTCAAGCGACAGCGCCGAGTCGGTGATCTGCGGGATGATCGCCTTGACCTCCGGGGGCAGGCTGTCGGCCACCGCCCATTGCACATACCCCAGGTAGCTGGCGCCCATGAGGACGATCGAGCCGCCGAACCACGGCTGCTTCGTCAGCCACTCCAGGGTCGCCAGACCGTCGGCGCGCTCGTTCCGCATCGCCTCGAACGTCCCGCCTGACCCGAACGTCCCGCGGCAGCTCTGCATGACCACCTGGTAGCCGCGCTCGGCCAGCGGCCGCGCCATGCCAGTTCCGATCAGGCCCGCCCTGCCGTAGGGGCTGCGCAGCAGCGCGACCGGCAGCTTGTCGCCGCCGGCCCGCGGCGCCCACCTGTTGGCGAGCAGCACCGCCCCGTCGGGCATCGGCACGCGCAGGTCCTGCTCGACGACCAGGTCCCTGGTGATCGGAGGGTCCAGCTTCAGCATCCGCTGGATGAGATGGCTCGCCAGGTTCATGGCACGGGCTCACTATCCGGAACGAGCGCGGCCGACTGCTCCGCGCATATTTCTGCCAGGGCTTGCTCGGCGCCGCGGCACAGTCCAGGGAAGTTCAGGAAGCCGTGCGGCACGCCGACGTACTCGGTCAGCCGGACGCTTCCACCCGCGGCGCGCAGCTTCGCGGCGTACGCCACGCCGTCGCCGCGCAGCGGGTCGTGCTCGGCGACCTGGATCAGCGCCGGCGGCAGGCCGCTGTGGTCCGGCGCGAGCAGCGGCGACGCCCAGGGATGGGCGGGATCGCCCTCGGGGCCGAGGTACAGCCGGCGGTAGGCGGCCATCTCCGCCGTGGACAGGAACGGCTCTTCGACGCCCGCCTTGACCGACGTCATGTTCACCGCCGGGTAGATCAGGGCCTGGTGGCTGATCGCGGGGCCGCCGCGCTCGCGGGCGAGCAGGCAGGTGACCGCCGACAGGGTGCCGCCCGCGCTCTCGCCCATGACCGCGAGCGGGCCGTCCGCGCCGAGTTCGGCCGCGTTGGCCGCCGCCCATGTCAGCGCCGCGTAGGAGTCCTCGACCGCCGCGGGGAACCGGTGCACAGGCGCGAGCCGGTAAGCGACGGACACGACGACGGCGCCGACGCGGGCCGCCACCGAGCCGCACAGCCAGTCCCCCATGCGCAGCTCGCCGAACACGTACCCGCCGCCGTGGAAGTACACGATCAGCGGCCGCCTGCCCGGTCCTGCTGACCGCCGGGTGTAGACGCGCACCGCGATGTCGCCGTCGGGGCCGGGGATCGCTGCGTCGCGCGCCGCGATTCCCGGCGCGACCCCGCCGAACATCCAGTTGGTCACGACGTTGCTCGGGATGTGGCGGCGCTGCATGGCGATGACGTCGGCCTCGCTCATCGTCGCGACCGAGGCCATCCGCCTGGTCACCCAGCCCCACGCCCGCAGCCGCAGTTGCATCCGCGCCATGACGACAGCGTAGTCCGCCCACAAGAGAGGCGGCTGCCGCCTGAGAGTCGGCACGGGGCGTTCGGGATAAGAAAAGAGCGTCTGACGCGCCCGCGGCTCGTCGGCGCCGGGCGGATGGGCACGGGCCTGGGCATTTGGGAAACGTGCGGGCGGCCGGTGATCATGAGCGGCATGGGAACTTCCGGGCAGGAGCACACGCCGTACCTTCCTGAGCCGACCGGTCCATCCCCGGTCGGCACCACGTCCTTGTGGCTGACGGACACCTCCCGGCCCGATCCCTGGGCCGCGGGGGTGACCGCGCGGGAGCTGATGGTCTCCCTGTGGTATCCGGCGGCGGCGACGGGCGGGCGGCGAGCCCAGTACATGACGCCAGCGGAGTCCGGACTCCAGCTCGCGAGCAGGGGCGTCACCGGCGTGCCGCCGGACATGCTGAGCACAGTCAGGACCAACGCCGCCGACGGCGCCGAGCCTTCGGGCCCGCACCGCGGCCTCCCCCTCGTCGTGCTCTCGCCCGGCTTCACCAACTCGCGCAGCACGCTCACCGCCCTGGCCGAGGACCTCGCCAGCCACGGCTACGTCGTGGCCGGGATCGATCACACCTACGAGAGTCACGCCACGGCCTTTCCCGACGGGCGGGTCACCACCTGCCTCGCCCGCGAGGCACGCGAGCGGGATTCCTGGGAGAAGGAAAAGGTAACGGCGGGCAGGGCAGCCGACGTGTCCTTCGTGCTCGGCGAGCTGACCGGCGCGCGCCCGGCGTGGCGGGGCGCCGCGCTCATCGACCCGTCCCGGATAGCGATGGCCGGCCACTCCCTCGGCGGCGCGGCCGCCATCGCCGCCATGCTGGCCGACTCCCGCATCCGCGCCGGCCTCGACATGGACGGCGCCACTGACGCCGCGATCCCGGATGGCGGCTTGTCCCGGCCATTCCTGTTCCTGGGCAAGGAATCCACGTACACCCCGGGAAGGGGACGCGACGTGACACCCGGGACGCGGGAGTGGAAACTCCTGCGAGGCGCCGTGAGCACCTGGGAGCGGGACTGGAAGCTCCTGACCGGCTGGAAACGCTGGCTCGTGGTGGCCGGGGCGGTGCACGCCTCCTTCACCGACCTGGCATTGCTGGCCGAGCAGAGCGGCATCGACATCGACGCCGGGCTGTCCGGAGCGCGGTCGCTGGACATCACGCGCGCCTACGTCCTGGCGTTCTTCGACTTGCACCTGCGCGGCAGGCCACAAGCCCTGCTTGACCAGCCGTCGCCACGCTATCCCGAGGTCATGTTCTGCTTCCCGTAGCGAGCGGGCGGCCGTGAGTGCAGATGGCGCCTTTCATGATCGTGGGTCAAATGTGGTCGTATTCGTACCCCAACGACCCATGATCATGGTCGCCGACCGTTCTGTATACCCAGATGGGGTATATGAAGAGACCACCCGCCTAAACCCGCCTACGGGAGGATGATGTGGAGCCATGGATACCGGGATTGGGCTTCCAGTCTCTGGGCGGCTGATATGAAGATCATCACGTGGAACGTCAACTCGGTTCATGCCCGGCTGCCGCGGCTGATCGCGCTGCTCGCCCGTCACCAGCCCGACCTGATCTGCTTGCAGGAGATCAAGACCACCGCTGACCTCTTCCCCGCTCGTGAGGTCGCCGCGGCGGGCTACCAGGCGGTGGTGCACGGGCAGGCCGGGCGCAACGGGGTCGCGGTCCTTGCCCGCTCACCGGTCACGGACGCGGTGCGGGGGTTCCCTGGCGATCCTGCTCCCGAGCAGGCCAGGGTCTTGTCCGTCAGTGTGAACGGGCTGCGCGTGGTCAGCACCTACGTGGTCAACGGCAAGGAGACGGGCGCGCCAGAGTATGAGCTGAAGCTGCGCTGGCTGGACGCGTTCGCCGACTGGATGCGCGGCAGCCACCAGCCCGGTGACCCGCTCATCGTCGCCGGTGACTTCAACGTGACCCCCGACGACCGTGACGTGTACGACCCCGACGCGTGGCGCGGGCGCAATCTGTGCAGCGAGCCCGAACGGCGGCGCGTCCACGGCCTGCTGGACTGGGGCCTGACCGATCTAGCCCGTGCCCACAGCCCAGGGCCTGGACCCTACACGTTCTGGGATTACCGGGCGGGCGCGTTTCACCGCGGCTGGGGCCTGCGCATCGACCTGGCGCTGGCCGCCGCTCCAGTCGCGGCTCGCTGCACAGCCGTCACCGTCGACCGCGATGAGCGCAAGCCGACGTTCGGCGAAGGCAAGCCCAGCGACCACGCGCCCCTGGTCGTCAGCCTCGGGTCACGCCCATCTCGGTGACGACTACCGCATCGAGAAGTGCCGCTCGCTGACGGTTTGCTGCTTGATCCAGCTGTCGATCACCGTGCCGCTTTCCCATGAGGTGATCAGCGAGTAGCGCGGCCGCGGCCCCGGGTGCCATACGACATGCCAGAGGCGCTGGGAGTCGATGACCAGTTGCATGCCCGGGTGCAGCGGGATGCGGGTCTCGGAAGCGGGGTCGTCCTTCTCCTCGCGCAAGATGAAGACCGACTGACCGGGTGTGTCATCAAGCTCAAGCCAGGACCTGACCACCCAGCCGGTCCCGTCTGGGTTGAGCCTGTTGTTGTCGTCGCGGTGCAGTTGCCGCAGCGCCGATGCCTCGTCGCTCGGGTTGAGCTTTATGACACGGACCCGGCCGTACCTGCCGCCGATCTCCTCGACGTAGCGGACGAGGCCAGGCGCGATATCCCGGTTGCGTGTCCAGATCCCGTCCTTGTCCGGCTTGCCGTGGTCCCAGAAGCCGCGGCAGTCCATCTCGCCTGTCGCCGACGCGAGCGGCGCGAAGTTCGTATCACCGCCGCTCTTCCAGTCCATGTATTCCAGTGACTCCCATTCGGCCGGCGCGATGGGCGTACCGCCGTAATCCCCGAGGACGGCATAGCCCTTTTCCGCCAGAATATCGAGTTTGCAGTGCATGTAGCCCCCTTGCCTCTCACATGGGAGAAGTAGTCAGTAATTACCCTGCGGAAACAATTGGCTAACGTGCCGGTACTCAATTTCCACGCGTGAAGCAATTGTCCGACCCGAGCGCAATTACTATCATTCGCCGATTCTCCGGCCGCGGAAATCGGTGAGCAGGTCGATGAGCGCGGCTACCGTCTCGAGGTTGGGGGCGGGGACGCCGGTGAGGCGGGCTAGTTCGACAGGGGCCTTGAGCAGGACGTCGGATTCCACGGGCTTGCCCGCTTCCCAGTCCATCAGCATCGACGTCTTGTGGTCGCCGACCTTCGCCGCGCCTTCGAAGCGGCGCTCGACCGACATCTTGGCCGGGCTGCCGAGGCTCGCGGCGATCTCGGCTGTCTCCTGCATCATGCCGAGGACCAGCTGGCGCGTGCCGGGGTGCGCGGCGATCTCGCCCATCGTCGCCGCGGTGAGGACGCTGATCGGGTTGAAGGCCACGTTGCCCATCAGCTTGAGCCAGATGTCGGAGCGCAGGTCCTTCTCGACCGGGCACTTCAGGCCGCCCGCGGTCATCGCCTGGCTGAACGCTGTGCAGCGTGCGGAGATGGTGCCGTCGGGCTCGCCGATGGAGAACCGGGTGCCCTCGACATGGCGGATCACCCCGGGGGAAGCGATCTCCGTCGAGCTGTAGACGACGCAGCCGATGGCCTGGCTGGGCGGTATCACGGCGGAGACCGCGCCATCCGGATCGACGGACTCGACGCGGCGGCCTTCATACGGGCCGGGGAGCCCGTGGAAGTACCACCACGGAATGCCGTTCTGCGCGGCGACGACCCCGGTGTCCGGCCTCAGCAAGGGCTGGATGAGGTCACCCGCGCCGGCGTAGCTGTACGCCTTCAGCCCGAGAAAAACGATGTCCGCCGGCCCGACCTCGGCGGGGTCGGCGGTCGCGTGCGGGCGGGCGTGGAAGTCGCCGCGCGGGCTTCGCACCGTGACGCCGTTTCGCGCCATGGCGGCCAGGTGCTCGCCGCGGGCGATCAGGTGGACGTCCGCGCCGCCACGGGACAGCGCCGCGCCGACGTAAGCGCCGATGGCCCCGGCGCCGACGACCGCGATCTTCACTGGTCCACCAGCGCGGCCAGGGTCCGGCGCTGGATCTTGCCCGTCGGTCCTTTCGGTATCTCGGGCAGGATCGTCACTTTGGCCGGCCGCTTGAACGCGGCCAGGCGGTCCGCGCAGTGGGCGGTGAGTTCCCTGGGCGTGGCCTCGCTGCGGAGCACGACCACGACGCCGACTTGCTCCCCGTACCTCTCGTCCGGCACCGGGTACGCCGCCGCTTCGGCGACCGCTGGATGGGCGAGCAGCACGTCCTCCACCTCATACGGCGAGATCTTCTCACCGGCCCTGTTGATGAGCTCTTTCAGCCTCCCGACCAAGGTGAGGTAGCCGTCCGCGCTGAGCTTGCCGAGGTCGCCGGTGCGGAACCAGCCGTCGCGGAAGGAGGCGGCGGTCGCGGCCGGGTTGTCCAGGTACTCCTCGACGACGGACGGGCCGCGCACCGCGACCTCGCCGTCTCCTCCGGCGGGCACCGGCTCCCAGTTGTCGTCGAGGGCCGCGATCTCGATGCCTGTCGCGCGGCCGACGGAACCCGGCCGGCGTTCGCCGGGCGGCAGCGGGTTGGACGCCATCTGGTGGGCCGCCTCCGTCATGCCGTAGGCCTCGACGAGGGGGACGCCGATCGCTTCCTCGTAGCGCTGCCACAGGACCGTTGGCAGGGGCGCCGAGCAGGAACGGGCGAACCGCAGCCGGTGCTGGGGCGGCGCGGGCAGTTCGAGAGCCCGCGCGAGCAGCCGCGCGTGGATCGTCGGGACCGCGGTGTACCAGGTGGCCTGGTGCGCGGCTGCGTCGTCCCAGAACGCGGACGGCCGGAACCGCGGCAGGACCACCGTGCCGCCGGTCGACAGCGTGGCGAGCACCGCGGCGACAAGGCCGTGCACGTGGAACAGCGGCATGACGCAGATCGTCACGTCGTCGCCGGTCAGCCCGTAGGTCCGCGCGACCGCGCCGGTCGAGGCGACCAGGTTGCGCTGCCGGATGGGCACGGTCTTCGGCTTGCTTGTGGTCCCGCTCGTGTGCAGCAGGAGGGCCAGGGCGCCAGGATCGCCTGCGGTCTCGAGCCGGTCGCCTGGCCGGCCGTCGACGTGCAGGAGGCCGTCGCGCAGTTCCATCGCGCTAGCGGGGACGCCGACCTCCGCCGCGGCCGTGGCGGCCGCGGCGGAGCCGTCGTGCAGCAGGCGGGAGACGCGCAGGTCGCCGAGTTCGGCGGCGACCTCGGCGGCGCCCAGCGCCGGATTCAGCGGTGCGGCGGCCGCGCCGCTGGCCGCGACGGCCAGGAACGCGACGACCAGCGCCGGGCCGTTGGCCGCCGCCAGCGCCACGCGCTCGCCTTCCCGCACGCCGAGCGCTGCCAGCCGTCCCGCGGCCCGGTCAAGCGCGCGTTGCAGCCCGGCGTACGAGAGCACGGTTCGCGACTCCGGCACCACCAGCGCGGGGTGGTCGTCGGACCGTGTGACGAGTTCGCGTAGCGCCGCTGGGCTGGAGACGGTCATGGTGTTACTTCTACCTACGCGAGCCCGGCGGCGCTAGAGCACCGGCTTACTCGGTCCTTACGCCGTCAGTCATCCCACTCACGGCCCGGCAGCCGCGTCTTGATCTCCTGGAGCAGCCACGCGTTGCCGTCCGGATCGCTGAACGCCGCATATGTCTGGTAAGAGCGGCCTTCCGGGTCCGGGCCCGGTTCGCGTCCCCCGGCCAGGTGGAACAGCTCGCTGACCTCGACGCCGCGGCTGACGAGGTCCTTGCGCGCCGCGTCGATGTCATAGACGACGAGGAGCAAGCGCCTCGCCGAGCCAGGCTCGGCCGTCGTGAGGCCCTTCCCGAACGAGATCGAGCACTGCGAGTGGGGAGGCGTCAGCTGGACCACCCGGAAGTCATCGCCCCTGACGATGTCGGCGTCCAGCCGCCAGCCGAGGCTCTGGTAGAAGCGCTTCGCC
>Ga0335073_10003967_pt1 | contig 20655 bp, 15 predicted proteins | sample Lox_Sample_22_FD_207093 | JGI IMG/M metagenome (GOLD analysis project Ga0335073, IMG submission 207093) | Soil microbial communities from Loxahatchee National Wildlife Refuge, Florida, United States - Lox_Sample_2.2 | ecosystem: Environmental > Terrestrial > Soil > Wetlands | place: USA...
TCGAGCGGTACGGGCGCGAACCAGGGGCTGGGCAACAATCCGATCTGGGCGAACGGACAGCGGGACACCAGCAACACGTTCTTGCTCAATGGCGTGGACGCCAGCAACCTCTTCAACGGCAAGAGCACGAGTTCGGTGGCCTCAGCCCGTATCGTGAACAACACCGGCGTCGCCGGCGCGGGAAGCACTTCGGCGGAGCCGATTCAGAGCACGGCGTCGCCCTATCTGGCGATCGGTCAGGCGCTGCCCACTCCGGCCCCGGAGACGATTCAGGAAGTGCGGGTGAACACCTCGATGTACGACGCGCAGCAAGGCGCCACCAGCGGCGCGCACATCGACATGAGCACGGCCTCGGGCACGAACGATATTCATGGCCAGCTGTACGGGCACCGCGGCACGGATTGGCTTAACGCTGCGCCGTACTTCTACAATCAGGACGGCAATATTCCGGCGGCGGACAAAGTTCCCGAATTGCACCGTTACGTGGCCGGCGGCACCGTGGGCTTCCCGATCATCAAGAACAAGCTCTTCGGCTTTCTCTCCTATCAGCATACCCACGCTTCGGATCTCGAAATCGGCACCTCGCGCGCGGCCGTGCCCTTCGGTCTGACGGACGATCGCAGCCCCGCCGCCCTGGCCAACATCGCGCTGACGGATTTCGGAACCGCCGTCAACCCGGTAGTCGATACCAATCCCGGCGACATCGACCCGGTCGCATATGAACTGCTGAACGCCAAGCTGCCGAATGGGCAGTTCGTGATTCCATCGGCAAATCCGTCCTTCACGCCGACCACCAACTTCCCGGAAGACTTTTTCATCACCGATCCGGCCTACTTCATCGCGGATCAGGCCGTCGCCGATCTCGATTACAACGTCAATGCGAAGGACACGCTCGCTCTGAAGTATTACTACCAGCACGATCCAACGCTGGCGCCGTTCGCGTATTCAGGCGTGGACGGATTTCCGCAGAGGCTCGATGCGGGCAGCCAGGTGGCGACGATCACCAATACGCAGACTCTGACGCCCACGTTTAACGTTGCCGAGGTCTTCGGTTTCATACGCGAGAAGGCTTACAGCACGATCGGGCAGCCTGCGGGATTCACGCCCGCCGAGTTGGGCATGAATGGGTTTGGTTCGACCGTTTTCCCAGGCATCACGATCTCAGACGATCTGGGAAACGACGCTCCGGCCAATACCGGCGGTTGCAGTCCTGTCCCCTGCCCGGTATTTAACGCCAATCTTGCTATCGGCATGACAGGCGCCGCGCAAAGCGCGTTTACGGGCGTCTTCCAGAACCGCTTTATGCCCTCGGCGAGCGCCGTCTGGATTCACGGCAGGCATACCGTGACGTTCGGCGGAAGTTTTTCCTATACGCAGCTGAACGCTCGAGATGATCGCCCAGACACCGGGATGATCGGCTTCACGAACTTCGCCGATTTCCTGCAGGGCCTTCCGGTGACCTATTCGGCAGACGGTTTCATCACCACGACGTTCCTGAATGGCGACGCCAACCGCTACTATCGCTCCAAGGAAATCGGCCTCTTCGCGCAGGACAAGTTCCAGATCACTCCCACTTTGAGTCTGAGCCTCGGCCTTCGCTGGGACGATCACGGGGGTCTCACCGAGAAGAACGGCAAGCTCTACAACTTCGATCCGGCACTCTACGACTACGATCCGACGACCGACACGATTGTCTCGAATGGGTTCATCGTCGCCGGAAACAATCCGCTATTCCCGACGAAGGGGGTAAGCGACTCGACCCTGACGGGCCGCCAATGGGGCCTCTCGCCGAGAATCGGCGTTGCGTGGAGCCCCAAGATGTTCGACAGCAAAGTGGTGGTCCGGGCCGGCTGGGGCCTCTACTACGATCGCGGCGAGCTTTTCACCTATCTCTCGCCGGGTTTCGCGGCGGGTGTGATCGCCGGCGGTCCGTTCGGTGTAAACCAGTCTCCGCCGTGGGTCAATTCCACGCAGTGCAGCCCTTACGCCTATGTAACCTGCAGCTTTGAAAATCCGTGGGGCACGGCTTCGCCGGTTATTCCCAGCGGCAATCCGGCGGACTTGTTCCTGCCAAACGCCGCGGATATCGAAACGGGCCTTCCTTTGTTCTCCTTCGCCGATTACAACCGGGCGAACAAGCTCCCCTACACGATGAATGAAACGCTCGACATCCAGTGGCAGCCGCGCAACGATCTGGCCATCGACATCGGCTACGTCGGCAACCTCGGCCGGCACGAAGTCGTGCCGATTCCGTTCAACCAGGCGCGCATCGCTTCGCCCACGAATCCTCTCTGCGGTCCGGCTCCCGTTTGCGCCAGCCCGGGCACGGCAGCAGCCCCTCAGACTTACACATATGGCTACACGGTTGTGGACGCGCCCGGGTCTTTCACACCCATCAACCTTCCGGATGACACGCCCTACCAGGAAACGTTTGAAGGCGGCAACGTCGATCTTCGGGTTCCGTACATCGGCTACTCATCGGAGTCCGAGTCCTACACGGCCGCCGGCATTTCCGCGTACAACGCGCTGCAGGTTCACGTGGAGAAGCGGCTGAGCCACAACGTCCAGGCGGGCTTTTCTTACACGTATTCGCACTCGGAAGACGAGCAGAGCGCGATGGGCCTTTTCTACAATGGCAACAACCCGCTTGACCTGCGCTCCGGCTACGGCAGCTCGGATTTCGACCGCACGCACGTGATCAACTTCGACTATCGCTTCGAGCTGCCCAAGTTCTATTCCGAGTCTTCGCTGGCAGGGAAATTCGTGGACGGCTGGGTACTCGAGGGCCTGACCGTGATCCAGAGCGGTCAACCCTACAGCATCATCGACTACTCGGGCGCGGTGGGCAGCATCTACTACGGCACCAACGACGGCATCACCAACCCGATTGTTCCGCTGGCCCCGGGCTGCACCGTGAAGGACGCTTTGACCGGACACAGCGGCGCCCAGCCCGGCGTCCCCGCCCTCAACGCGGCTTGCTTCACTTTGCCGCTGCTGCCTGCAGGCGGCACCGTGGACGGTCAGGCGGGAGCGATTCCGTCCAACGATCCGTACGAGACAACCTTCATCACGGCCGGGCAGCGCAACATCTTCCGCCAGCCGTGGCAGAAGCGCGCCGACATCTCGATCGTGAAGATGACGAAGATCAACGATCGCGTTTCCGTCCGCTACAGCTTTGACGTCTTCAACCTCACCAACACCGGGAGCTTCGATATCCCGATCGACGACGTCTCGCAGAACATCAACTTCAACGATTTCCCGTACCAGGGGCAGCCGGCCACGACCTCGCCCTGCGACGAGTCCTTTACTGCTCTGTATGTCTGCCCGACGCTGAGCGGCCTGGGCGTGACCAACAAAACGATCAGCGCGCCTCGGCAGATTCAGATGTCGCTGAGCGTGCTGTTCTGATTCCGGTTTGAGGCAGGGCGGGGCGAGGCAGAATCGCCCCGCGTTTGCTTTTGGAGTTCTGTTTCTGTCCGAGGATCGTCCCGCGCGGAATCCTAATTCGCGGTTACCGTTACGGTGAGCGTCTCGACCGGCGCCGCCGCGAATTGCTCGCGCAGTTCCGCCGCGGACTTGAAAAGCTTTCCCCGCACGTGCCGCGCCGGGAACTCGAACGTCAGCTTCGCTTCGTTGAAGGGATACGGATCGAGCACGAAGTGGCGGGGGCCCGCCGAGCGCACCTCGACCGGCGCGTAGCCTCCGCCGCGCAGCGGCAGAGGATGCAGCAGGGTGGACGGCCGCGAGAAATCCACGCACGTCATCAGCGACAAATTATCGTTCGCCTGCAGCAGGCGGAAGTGATCGCGGATCGCTTCGTCGCTTTTCTGCGACGCGGGCACCCCGGCGTCCGCGTCGATCTGGTCCCGCAGGGTGCGTTGGAATTTCCGCTGTTGCTCGAGGAACTGATCGAGCAGCGGCAGCTCGGCCGGCGCGATCGTCGAGCGGTCGGCGTGCTCGCTCAGCAGGCTGTAGGTATGCATCGAGATCAGCAGCGCCGCGTACGGATCCTCGGCCGCGATCAGGCGCACGGCGCGGTCGCGCACCGCGAGATAATCCTGCAGGTCGATCTCCTCGAAGGCCGAATATTTTCCGACCAGCTCGACCGAAAACGCGCTCGGCTTGCCCTGCCGCGTGATTTCGGGCTTCGCGTCCCGCGCCGCCCAGCCGTCATCGTGGCGCGCGATGCCCTTCAGCACGCGCGCGCGGGGCTCGGGCGAGAGGAATTTGTCGTTGCCCCAGCGCTCGGCAAACGCGCCCGCGAGCCGCGCGTGGTCGGGATGCGTCACGAGCCACCATCCGGTTTCCGTTTCGAGTCTGAGCATCATTTTCTCCTGGGCCTAGGACTCCGCCTCGGCGTCCGGCACGCGCGCCGACTCGTGCCAATCGTGCAGGCAATACCACTCCAAAAACATCACGACAAAAAAGAAAGCGAAGCCCAACAACGTCGTCGCCAGCACGAGCGCGAAAAGATAGTCCGTTTGCAGCTGCGTGAACGCGTACAGGATCGAATACCCCAGCCCGCCGACGCCCACGCGCGCCGATCCCGCGTAGAGCTCGCCCGTAATCGCGCCGATCACCGCGATGCCGCTGGCGATGCGGATGCCGACGAAAAGCGACGGCACCGCGTGGGGCAGGCGCAGCTTGAAGAGCAGCTGCGCGGATGAAGCGTTGTGCATCAGGAAAAGGTGGACCAGATTTTCGTCGACGCTGATGAGCCCCTGCGTGGTGTTGAAAATCACCGGCGCGAGCGAAATGACGAACGCGATCACGCCGACCGCGGCCGTCCCCGCGCCGATCCACATCAGGATCAGCGGCGCGATGGCGATGATCGGGACGGTCTGCAGCAGCAGCGTGTAAGGGTAGAACATCCGGCGCACCCAGCGCGACTGAGCGAAAATCAGCGCGACGATCACGCCGACAACGATGCTGGCCGCGAGCCCGCCCACCGATTCCTCGCCCGTGATTTCGAGCGACGTGAGAATCGACGCGAAGCGGTGAACGAACGCGCGCGCCACCGCCCACGGCGAAGGCAGGATGTACGCCGGCACGCGGGAGATCCACAGCGCGAGCTGCCACAGGAGCAGGAGAGCCGCGAAGACCGCGGCGGCGTTGGCGACGTTGATCAGGCGCCGCTTCACGGTATCCTTCATGGTAGCGTGCCTTCCGTTTCCGCCGCCGCCGCTTCTTCCGGCGCGAGCGCGGCGCGCAGCGCGTGCGACACGCGTGTAGCCAGGGCGTCGAATTCCGCCGAGTCGCGCAGCGCCGCCGTGCGCGGCTCGGGAAAATCGACGGCGAATTCCGCGGAGATGCGCCCCGGATTCGGCGCGAGGACCACGACGCGCGTCGAGAGAAAGATCGCCTCGGCCACGGAGTGCGTCACGAAGACGGCGGTCCATTTCTGCTCCGCCCGCAGCCGCAGAATCTCTTCGTTCAGGCGGTCGCGCGCCATTTCGTCGAGCGCGGCGAAGGGCTCGTCCATCAGCAGCAGACGGGGATTCGTGGTGAGCGCCCGCGCGATCGAGACGCGCATCTTCATCCCGCCCGAAAGCTGGCGCGGATACGATTTCGCGACGTGCGCGAGGCCGACCAGATTCAGCGCGGAAGCGGTTTTCTCGACGCGCGCGGGTTTCGCGACGCCCTCGAGCTCGAGCCCCAGGCCGACGTTCTGCTCGACCGTGCGCCACGGCAGGAGTGTTGCGTCCTGAAAGATGTACGAGACGATTTCGCGCGCGTTCCTGGGCGTCATTCCGTCGACGCGGATCGAGCCGAAGCTCGGCGCCGTGAGGCCCGAGATCAGCTTCAGCACCGTCGATTTGCCGCAGCCGGAGGGCCCGATCAGGCTGACGAATTCGCCCTTTTCGACCGTGAGGCGGATTCCGTCGAGCACCGGGTGGCCGGCGCCGTAGCGCTTGCAGACGTTTTCGATTTCCACCATGGGCACGGCGCGCTCGGGAGTCATGGCGCAACCTCGATTGCCTCGATGACGGGCAGGCGCAACGCCGCCGGGCGCTTGGCGTCGTGATAGACGAACTGCGTCGAGCGCCGCCAGTCCCAGGAAGTGGCGCGGCACGACGGCACGTCCGTGCCGGGATTGCGGTCGTAGAGGGGAAAGGCGCTGCTCGCGATTTCGAGGCGGATTTTTTCGCCCGGCGCGAAGCGGCACGACGTTGGCTCGAGATCGAACTCCCAGCGATGGATTTTGTCCGCCGAGTATTCGGATTCGGCGAACAGGAAGCTCGAGCGCGCGATTCCGATGCAGATGAATTCGGCAGTGCCGTTCGGCTTCACGCGGACGAGCTTCGCGGTGAAGTCCGTATGCGCCGAAGAGGTGGCGCAATGGAGCGAGACTCGCGGCGCGCCGAAAACGTAGAGCGGCTCGCGCAGCGCCTCGGAGGTGTACACCAGCACGTTGTTGCCCATCTCGATCGCGGCTTGATCGAACGGGCCGCTCGCGGCGGCCGCGCCGCCGGGCGCGAGCACCGGCACTTCCGGGTCGTAGACGAAAACGTCGCACGGCTCATCCGCGGCCGGGCCGGCGGCGGAAAGCGTGCCATCGCCCTTGCGCGAATTGGCGCGGCCGGCGCTGTGCAGGTAGAGCGTGTGCCGCGCGTCCTTCGGGAAGTCGCCGGCCTCACGCCAGCGATTTTCGCCGAGGACGAAATGGCGGATGCGCGGCTCCCGGGAAAATTCGCCCGAGTCCTTCAGCCAGTGATTGAACCAGCGCAGCAGGATCGCGTCGGTATCGAGCAGGGCCTCCGCGCCGAAATCGGCCGTGCCCACGCGATCGCCCCACGGAATGTGCAGCCACGGACCGGCGATCAGATATTGATGCTCGCGCGCTTCGTGGCTCGCGGCGCGCTCGCGCAGCGCGACGAATCCGTCGATGCTGCCTTTGAGATACGTGTCGTACCAGCCGGAAACGTGCAGCGCGGGCACTTTGATCAGCTCGAGGGCTTGGCTTGCGTCGAGCAGCTCCCAGTATTCGCCGGGCGCGTCGTGATCGAACCAATCGACCACGTAGCGCGGCACGCCTTTGCCGTGCAGCGCCGGATGCTCGCGAAAGGGAAGCATGCTCGTTTGCGCGGCGAGATTCGCCCACGCCTGCTCGAGGCGGTCGCTCGCCTCGCGCAGTTTGCGCCGGCGCGCGTCCTCTTTCAGCATCTGCAGGCCCCAGCCGAGTGACGACGCGAGGCGCAGTGCGCCGTGGTTGTAGAACCAGCCGCGATAGAGGTCGCAGGCCGTCATGCCCGGGGCGATGCACTGCAGACCCTCGGGTTGAATCGCGGCCGCGAGCAATTGCGTGATGCCCTGGTAGGAGAAGCCGTACATCCCGACGCGGCCGTTCGATTCGGCGCGCGTGCGGAGCCACGCGATCGTTTCGGCGCCGTCGCGGCCTTCGTTTCGAAAGGGATAGAACTCGCCGCCCGAATCGCCGCGGCCGCGGACGTCCTGGATCACCACGTTGTAGCCGTGGCGCGCGAACCAGACCGGATGCGCGTAGACCACGGTCGAGGCAATGTCGCGCCCGTAGGGCTGGCGCATCAGGAGCGTGGGCTGCGGGCCCGCCCATTGACCGGAATGCGGCGGGTAATAATGATCGGAGACGAGTTCGACGCCGTCCGACATCCGGCACGGCACGCCGCGCTCCAGCCGCACGCCTCCGCCGCAGTCGATCATCTGCGCTGTCTTTTCGTCATCGCGCCGCGCTCGAATTGAGGAATTTCAGGTAGCCCGGCCTGTTCTTGCGGAGAGATTCTGCCACTTTCCGCCGCCAACGGACAGGTTGCGCCCCGGCTCAGCCGAACCATTTAATATGACAGACCCCGTCGCGTTTGCGGGCATCGGAAAGAGTGATGCAAAATATCACCGAAACCTCAATTTCGTGATGGTTTCGTAGAGGCCACCCGCAGGCGGGCAGGTTGGGTTGATGTAACGCCCAAACGCCCTTGACATCGGGCGAACGGGGGTGTGAGATGACTTCATGGCAACGGCAGAAAAGCTTGCTCGACAGAAGAGGGCTGCGCGAGAAATCGCTCAGATCATGTACGACTCCTTACAGCAGTTTTCCGAGAAAGAGCAGCAGCGCCGGATCAAGGAGATCGAACGGATCGCGTCGGCCGCTACTTCGAAGCGTCGTAAAAAGCCTTCCAAGCGCGGTTCCACTCGGGCGAGTTCTCGCGGACGCCGGCGCGCCTCAACTCTTCGCTGAACGCGCGAGCGTCGTTGTCCTGAATCGCTTTCAGCACGTTTTTCGCCAGCGTTCTAAGTTTTCTTTCCGCTTCGCGATCGATCGGACGTCGTTTGCTGCCACGAGAGCGCTCGGCGTCGATTACGTCCTTTACATCTCGAGGACCCTCGCTTTTCTCCAATGTAAGCGCCTCCAATCAGCAGTGCCCGGAACTGTAAGCGTCGCCGTGAGTGCGCCATTCTAGATGAAATGGAACGTATGATGCATATCGCGAAAACTACTTAGGCGAAGGGTCTCACCGCAAAGAGAGCATTGAGCTACATGAAATCCCCGGCGATGCACCCCTCGGTTGTTGGGTCGAAAAAGTCGGCGGCGCGCAGGCGGCGTTAGCGGAATTGCAGCGTCAGCTCGTTGAGCTTGGCGAGGAGAGCGGGATCGAGGGTGAGGTCGAGCGCGGCGGTGGTCGCGTCGAGCTGGTCGGGACGGCTGGCGCCGATGATCGGGCTGGTCACCCAAGGCTGCGCGAGGACCCAGGCGACGGAGAGCGTCGTTAAGGGAATCCCGGCCTCTTTAGCCGCGGCATTGAGCGCGTCGACGCCGTTGAAGATCTTGTCCTGCCAGTAGCGATCCTGATAGAGCTGGCCGATGCGCCCGGCGTAGGCGAAGCGCGTCCCTTCGCTCGGGGGCTTCGTGCGGTCGTGCTTGCCGGTGAGCAGGCCGCCCGCGATCGGATTGTAGGGAATCACGCCGATGCCTTCCTCGACGCAGAGCGGGAAAAGTTCGCGCTCCACTTCGCGGAAGAGCAGGTTGTAGCGCGGCTGCACGGAGACGAAGCGCGCGAATCCGCGCGCGTCGCTGCGCCCGATCGCTTTCGCCAACTGGTAGGCCAGGTAGTTCGAGCAGCCGATGTAGCGGACTTTGCCCGCGCGCACGATGGCGTCGAGAGCGCCGAGCGTCTCGTCCGCCGTGACTTCGGGATCGTAGCCGTGCAGCTGATAGAGGTCGATGTAGTCGGTGCCGAGGCGGCGGAGCGACGCGTCGATCGCGTCGAAAATGTGGCGGCGATTGTTGCCGGCGTGAAACGGCAGCGGCCCGGTGGCGCCGAAGCACTTCGTCGCAATCACCCAATCGTGCCGCTTGCCGCGAATCCATTTGCCGATGATTTCTTCGGTGCGGCCCGCGCGTTCCAGGCCGCCGCCGAGCGGATAGACGTCCGAGCTATCGAGGAACGTGATCCCTTTTTCGGCCGCGCGATCGAGAATGGCGAAGGAAGTGGGTTCATCGCACTGGTAGCCGAAGGTCATCGTGCCGAGGCACAGCCGCGAAACGCGCAGGCCGGTGTTTCCCAATCGTACGTGTTTCAATGCGAGGCTCCTTTCGCCGGGCTCCGCCTGCCGAGCGCGCCTGCTGCGAAGCTAACGATCCTCTCCGCGCGCCGAACCGGTGTCAAGCCGCTCGTGCCCGCAGCGGAGTAATGCTACTATCGCCGGTCGCAAATCGCACCGCGGAGCTGCCATGAGCATCGTCATCACGGGCGCGTCGGGAAGCTACGCCCGCCAGGCCACGGACTTGCTGCTGGGGAAAATACCGGCGCCGGAATTGATTCTGGTGACGCGCAATCCGGATTCGCTGGCGCCGCTGGCCGCGCGCGGGGCGCAAGTTCGCTTCGGCGATTTCGACAAGCCCGAGACGCTGGCGGCGGCGTTCGCCGGCGCGGAAAAGATGCTGCTGATCAGCACGCTCGCCGTGGGCCGGCGCCGGCAGAAGCAGCATCAGGCCGCCGTCGAAGCAGCCGCGAAGGCGGGCGTGAAGCACATCGCGTATACGTCGAGCGTGGGAATCCATCCGAAGTCGCCGTCGTTTGCGTGCGCGGATCATTACTTCACCGAAGAGCTGCTGCGGCGCACGGGCGTGGCGTTCACATTTTTGCGCGACGCGCAGTACGCCGAAATCATCGCGACGATGATCCTGCCGATGGCGGTTCGCGCCGGGAAACTGATCATGAGCACGGGCGACGGCGCGATGGCGTTCGTTTCGAAGAAAGATTGCGTGGCATCGGCGGTCGCGGTGCTCACGTCGCCGGGGCACGAAGGCGCCGCGTACGAGATCACCGGCCCGGAGCCTTATACATTCGCCTACGCGGCAAAGCTCGCGGCCGAGCTGACCGGCAAGCCGGTGGAATACGTCGCGGTGTCGCCGGAAGAGAAGCTGGCGTTTTTCGACGCGGCCGGCGTGCCGCGCGCGTACAAGGACGGGATGATCAACGACGACGGCACCGGCGTCTGGGGCAGCGAAGAGATGATTTCCTACGAGCGCGCGATCCGCGAGCACTACTTTTCCTTATGCTCGCATCACGTGGAGCTTCTCACCGGGCGTCCGGCGCGCACGCTGCGCGAAGTGTTTCTCGCGAATCTCGACGCGCTGAAAGGATGAGGTGCCGGCATGGCCGTGACCTCCGCTGAATTTCGTCGCCTGGCGCTCCGCCTTCCCGAGGCGACCGAGAGCGCGCACCAGGATCATCCCGACTTTCGCGTCGGCGGAAAGGTGTTTGCGACGCTTGGTTATCCGCGCGACGGCTACGGCATGGTGAAGCTGCCGCCGAAGGAGCAGGTCTTCTTCATCGAAGCCGAGCCGAAGGCGTTCCAGCCCGCGGCCGGCGCATGGGGACTGCGCGGCTCGACGATCGTATTGCTGCGCGCGGCGAAGAAATCGTCCGTGCAAAAGGCGCTGCGCGCCGCCTGGCGCAACACCGCGCCGAAGAGCGTCGCAGCGAAATTGCCGTAGTTCGAGGCGAACGCAAGCACTGCCGCCTCGCCGTCTCTCGCGCGTTGGATTTTCGCCGTTGCCTGAAGTATCTTGGAAGTTACGAAAAGCGGAGTGGAGGCGTCTCTCGATGGCGGATGAAAAGCAGCAGGGCGCGCAAACCGTGCGCATGGTGAAATGCGCGAAGCTTGGGAAAGAGTTGCCGGGGCTCGACCGTCCGCCGTGGAAGGGCGAGATCGGCAAGCGCATCTACGAGAGCGTCTCGAAAGAGGCGTGGGCGATGTGGGTGAACCACTCGAAGATGCTGCTCAACGAGTACCGGTTGAATCCGCTCGATCCGAACGCGCAGAAGATCATGGAACAGCAGATGGAGACCTTCTTTTTCGGCGAGGGCGCGAAACTTCCCGAAGGGTACGTCGCGCCGAAGCATTAGTGCGAATCAGGCGCGGATTTTCTGCAATAAGACGGGGATCAATGATCCCCCTAGCGGGCGGCTTAGCGGGCCCAGGCCGCCAAATTCGGCGGGGTTTTGGCCGATTTTCGCACGGCGGCTCGGGGGCTCACGACCTAAGACCGCGCGCCTGGGCCGTCGTTCGCGAGGAAGGCGCCAGGCTATCTGGTGTGACCGGAGGAGCCGCCACCACCGCCGCGCGAACCTCCACCTCCACTACCGCCACCACCACCTCCTCCTCCTCCTCCGCCACCACCGCCGGAGCTGTGTCCGCCTCCACCCGAACTGCCGCCGCCGCTGTAGCCGCGACCACCGGACCCGCTTCCGTGTGAGCCACCGCCGCTGTAGCCGCGGCTACCTCCTTTCGATCCTCCGCCGCTCTCCGATTTTCCGTCGATCCGGACGGCCGATCCGTTTTCGCGTGCCGCGGCAAGGACCTGGGCTATTTGGGCGCCGCTGAGCTCGCCGCTGGCCGGGAGTCGAAGTCCAGTCCAGACGCCCGAGCCGGCCGCGCCGATGGGGCGAAAATCGACTCGCGCAACCAGGGCGGACTTGTTGCGCGAGGCGGAAGACGCCGGGCCGGAGGCGACGAAGCCGTCTTTCTTGAAGTCGTAAGCGATCGGGAGCTTCGCGTTCTTTGGCTCCGCGGAACCGGCCGATAGCTTCGCCGGCGCTCCGGCTTCGGCGATTGAATGCCCGACGATTTCCGGGCGCTGTGTCTGGGGAAGAACCGAGACGATCTCGCTGAAGTCTTTTGGCGGTTCGTCGAGCAGCTTCACGTCTTTCGAAGAGTCGACTTGCACCCACTTCATCGGCTGATCGGCTTTCCCGGAAGGAACGAAAAGGCCGTACTTCAAATTGATCGGCGGCTTGCCGGCCTTGTCGCGCGGATCGCGCGGAACGAAGCCCGTCTTGCCGCCCGCGCGAACCCAGCAGATCGGCGGATGGTGACGATGGTGATGGTGTTTTTCGTTGTGCAGAACGAGCACGAAGTTGCCGCCGCCGTTTTCTTCCTCGTCGGTGTAGATCCAGTCGCCCGCGCGACACTCTTCCCAATTCCAATACTGGTAGGTGAGGCCTTGCTTGAGGGGAGTCCATTTTCGCTTTTGAGGATCCCACCTTTCATAACCGTTCACGGTGACGCACGGATCGAAATCATCGGTGAAAGGCCGCACGAACGCGTTGGGGCTCTGGCCCGCGGAAAACTGGTTGGAGTCGGGCGGAAGCGGCGGGGAGCTTTGCGATTGCGTCTGCTGTGAACCGGCCGGAGGCTGGGCCTGCGTCGAATCCTGCGCGGGGGGCGCAGCGATCGCGGCGTTGGGATGCCAGCACGTGCCGTACGGCGCGCAGGGCGAGAACGTGCCGGACTTGTAGAGATCGATGATGCCGGGAACCGGGTCCGTGAGGCCGGAGGCTTTAAGGGCAGCCTGCATATCTGATTCGCGCTGGGCGCGCTGGGTCTGAACCCATTGGTCCCACTCGTCTGGAGGCTTGATTTGCGGATCGGGGGCCATCTTGACGGATGCACCCTCGTAGGTAACGGTCTGCCCCATGTGGAGCTGGGATTCGGCACCGGTGTCATTCTTGGTGGAGGTGTCTTCTTGCGGCGTGACGGCCATGCCGTCGACGTAGCTATCCACGCGCAGGAAATCAGACTGAGGATACGTGATCGAGATGTGGTTGGTGCTGGGAGTTTCGACGAGGATCCCGCCGTTGGGGAGCGGGTGTGCGTCGATGGTTGCCGTGCCGCTGACTAACTGGATCGTCGTCGCGGGCGCGTCGTCGAGAGAAACCATGCTCTGGAAAAGCAGCGTGGAATTATCGGCCAGATAGATCATCGAATTGTCTTCCAGCTCGATCTCGGCGCGCCCGGCGCCGGTCGCGACCGTGTCGCCCTCCTCGAGGGAAATGCCGGGCGTGGCTTGTACCCAGTTCTGTCCGATGGCGTTCTTACCGTCGGGCGCGGCCAGCCGGACGTCGCCTTCGACGTAGGTGACGCGAACGATCTCCGGCTCGAGGAAATTGGACCCGGATGACGGCGGCGTGTCGGTCGTGGCGTCCGGCGCCGGAGAAGTATCGGATGTTTTGTCGGTATCGGAAGCGCTGTTTGCCGCGGGAACGAATAAGGCCGAAATCAGCAGAAACGTGGCACCCCATCGCCAGGAAGCTTTCATAAGGCCTCCAAAACCACCTTCGGGTCCCAGCTATGCGACGGCTTCGCAGGCCTCCAGGTTTCCGCCGCTACCGCGGCTGTCCTCGAAGCCAGGTGCCCGATTGTCGCTTCGGTCACCGTTCAGAGCCGATCCGCGCGCTTGACAACGACACTCGGATTCTGATATATCGGAATCCGAGTATGAAAGACGATCTCAAGAAGCTGCTTCCGCTCGCCCCCGCCGCGCTCCACATCCTTTTGTCGCTCGCCGCCGAAGACCGCCACGGCTACGGCATCCTGCAAGAGGTGGCCCGGCAGTCGCGCGGCCAATACGAGCTCGGCCCCGGGACGCTCTACGACAATCTCGAAAAGCTGATGCGCCGCGGCCTCGTCAACGACGCGCCGCGTCGCGCCGCGAGCGAAGATCCCCGCCGGCGTTACTACCGGCTCACGTCGTTCGGCCGGCGCGTGCTCGCGGCGGATTTGGAGCGCCTACGCGCCGTCCTGAAGGAAGCGAAGGCGGCGCTGCCGGCGCTCGAATCGAGGGGCTCGTCATGAAGCGATTTCTCTATCGCGCGCTCATCGCCCTGCACCCGCCGCGCTTTCGCGAGCGATTCGGCGACGAAATGATGTGCGTCTTCGACGAATCGGCGGCGAGCGGGAACGCAAAGTTCTTTGCCGACGGCCTTCTTTCGCTCGCGCGCCAGTGGCTCGTGCGTTCCGGCTTGTGGAAGGTGGCGGCCGGCGCGGCGGTGAGCGCCCTGCTCCTCTGCGGATGGGCGCTCGCATTCACGCGAAGCGTCAACCGGTCGCTCGACCGCGGATTGGAAGTGATGGCCGGGAATCCCGCTTTCTTCGAGCCGCACACTTCGCTCGACGAACAGGAATTCGAGCGCGAAGCCGCGCAGGCAATCGCCATCCTCGCGGAAATCCGCAAAGCCGAGAAGCCAAAGCACTCGGACGCCGAGCGGCAAACTCAGCAGCATTTGTAGCGGCCGCCTTGCCTTCAGGCGGGCGCTTTTTCTCTGCGGCCTCGCCTTCCGCGCCGCTACTTCTTCTCCGGCAGCGCGAAGACCCAGATCGCGGATTCGTGGTCCGGTGGATTCTGAATCTCGGGGACGAGCACCGGATACGTCGCCGTCATCGGGCCGCCCTCGCCGACGACCACCGCCACATACTGCCTGCCGTTCACGCTGTAGGTGATGGGGCAGGAATTCGGCACGTCGTTGAGGCGAACCTGCCAGAGCGTTTTCCCCGTCGCCGCGTCGTAAGCCTTCAGCACGCGATCGAACGAGCCCGCGAATACGACGCCGCCCGCCGTGGCCAGCACGCCGGTCATCTGCGGCGCGCGCTGGCGGTCGATCCACGCCACTTTTTTCGTTTCGAGGTTCAGCGCTTCGACGCGGCCGAGCTTGCCGTCGCTATCGGGCCGCAGGCGGATGAACCAGTTGTAGCCGGAAGAAAGATTGCCGCGCTTGCCGGGGCCGGCCGGGATCAGGTCCATGCAGGACTCGTTGAGCGCGATGTAGAGCATCTTCGTCGTCGCGTCGTACGACGCGGGAACCCAGTTGCGGCCGCCGCCGGGATGCGGGCAGATCAAGTGCGGCTTGTCGTCGCCCATCACGGCGTTGGGGGCGAGCGTTTTTTCGCCGGTCTTCGGATCGATCGAAGCGATCACGTTCTGAATGCCGAGATCCTTCGAGAAGACGTATTTTCCCGTGGCCGCGTCCATCGCTTCGTAAATTCCCATCTTGCCGGAGGTGACGACGAGCTTTTCGTCCTTGCCCGCGACCGGCAGATGAATCAGCTGCTGCTCGAACGCCCAATCGAGATCCCACTGGTCGTTGTGAACGTGCTGGAAATACCAGGCGAGCTTGCCGGTGTCGGGATCGAAGGCCAGCGTCGAATCGGTGTACAGGCCGTCGTTCGAGAAGCCCGGCACGCGCGGCAGGACGGGGCCGGTGTCGTAGGTCTGGCCGACGCCGAAATACGCGAGGCCGAGCTGCGGATCGTAGCTGCCGGCGGTCCAGACGGAGGCGCCGTTGCGCTTGTCGTCAGGCAGGCCGTTCCAACTGTCGCCGGGCTCGCCCTGCTGCGCGATGGTGTGGAAGCGCCAGGCTTCGGCGCCGGTGTCGACATCGAGCGCGACGATGAGGTTGCCGGTCTGCGCCTGCCCCTCGACGCCGGTCATCACTTTGCCCTTGGCGACGAGCGGGCCGCCGCTGATCTGATAGCCCTTTTTGTAATCGGCGACGGGCGAATCCCACATGACGTCGCCGGTTTTTGTGTCGAGCGCGACGATGTGCGCGTCCGACGTGGGAACGAAGAGGCGGTTGCCGAAGAGCGCGATATCGCGCTTGGCGGCGAGGCGCGCGTCGCTCGGAAGCTGCCGCGAATATTCCCAGAGCATGTCGCCGGTAACGGCGTTGAGCGCCTCGACATGGTCGCCGTAGCTCTCGACGAAGAGAACTCCGTCGTGTTCGAGCGGCGTGCCTTCGTTGGTGCCGGGAGGGAGCGACCAGGCCCAAACGACGCGGAGGTCGGAGACGTTGGCTTTGTTGATCTGCGCGAGCGGGCTGAAGCCGTGGTCGTTGTAGCTGCGGCGCCAGATGGGCCATTCGGCCGCGGGCGGATTTTCGAGCTCCTCGGGAGTGACCGGGGTGATTCTTGCGAGCGGGTTCGGCAGCGTGACGACGGGCATGGGCGGCGCGAGCGGCGAGAGCGGCATCATGGGCGCGGAACGTTGCGTGGCGCCGCGCGGGATCGTCATCAGGGCGAGCGCTTGCGCGTCGGTGGGAAATTCCTTTCCGCCGGGCTGAACGCCGTTCGATTGCAGCAGGAATGCGGCGATCTCCGCGTAGGTTGGCGCGCCGAGCGAGCCGGCCGATGCGGGCGGCATTTTCGAGCTCATGTAGTTGAAAAGCTCGAGAGCGGTGCGGTTGCCCCAATTCGTGCTGAAGGTGAGGCCGCGCAGGGCGCTGGCGAACTCGCTGCCGTTGAGCTGCACGCCGTGGCAGGAGGCGCAGCTTTTCGCATAGGCGTCTTTGCCGGCGGAGGCTTGTGCGGCCGTGAACGTGGCGATTGAGCGGCTGTTGAACTCGGGCGGCAACGGCGATTGCTCGAGCGGCGATGGCTGCTGCGGCCGCGCCGCGCTCGATCCGAGTACGATTGCGGCGATGAGCAGCGCCGCGGATGCGATGCCGCGCGGTCCGATTTCTTTCGCGTGTTTTCGAAGCCTCATGCGTCCCCCCGCTTGCCACACTTGCTTCGCGTGATTCGCAGCGCTGCGCCCATCCGCCTCGCCGCCGTGCATTCAACCACCAATGAATCGAGAAGGCTAGAGGAAAACCGCGCGGGATTTGCAGGTGGCCGCGGTCGGGCGGGGCTGCGGAAATGCGGCCCGATATGCTGCGAGTATGCTCTAATCGGGACCCCACAATGACGCACGGCGAGCGAACCAGATGACGGCGACTGCGGGAACGCGCGGATCGGTGCCGGCCCGGCACGTGGCGGCCGTGGTCGCCGGCAACGCGCTCGAATTCTACGACTTTCTCACCTACGCGTATTTCGCGGTGTACATCGGCCGCGCGTTTTTCCCTTCGAACGACCCGACTTCGAGCCTGCTCGCGTCGCTCGGCACCTTCGGTGTCGGATTCGTGACGCGCCCCATCGGCGGCCTCGTCATCGGCCGCATGGGTGACCGCGTCGGCCGCAAGCCCGCCATGGTCCTTTCCTTCGCCCTCATGGGCGCCGCCATCATCGGGCTGGCGCTGACGCCGTCGCGCGCGACGATCGGAATTGCGGCGCCGGTTCTCGTGATTTTTTTCCGGATGCTGCAGGGATTCGCGCTGGGCGGCGAAGTGGGACCGACGACGGCGTTTCTGCTCGAGGCGGCGCCGCCGGAACGGCGCGGATTCTACGCCGCGTTTCAATCATGGACGCAGAACCTGGCGGTTCTGACGTCCGGGCTGGTCGGCTTCGGGCTCGCGAGCGTGCTCAACGAGCGGCAGCTTCAGGATTACGGATGGCGGATCGCGTTTCTGCTGGGCGCGGCGATCGTGCCGTTTGGAATGATGATGCGGCGCAATTTGCCCGAGACGTTTCACGCGAGGGCGAGCGAGCAACGGGAACGCACACCGCTGGGGCCGTTCGTGGTGATCGCCGGGCTCGGGCTGCTGCTGCTCGCCAACGCAACGATCGGAACGTACATCGAGAACTATATGACGACGTACGCGATCGCGACGCTGCACATGCGGGCGAACGTGGCGTTCGCGGCGACGATCGTGGTGGGGCTGTGCGGGCTTGCGTTCAACCTCGCGAGCGGCGCGCTCTCGGATCGGATCGGGCGGAAGCCGGTGATGCTCGTGCCCAGTGTGGTGCTGCTGGCGGCGATCTTTCCGGCGTTTTACGTGATCACGCACTATCGCACCACGGGGGTTTTCCTCGGGTTGATCGCTTTCATGGCGAGCCTGGCGGCAATTTCAAATTGCCAGGTGATCATCTGGCTGAGCGAGTCGCTGCCCGCGCCGATTCGGTCGGGTGGAGTGGCGGTAGTCTATGCGCTTTCGATCGCGACGTTTGGCGGCACGACGCAGTATGCGGTGACGTGGCTGATCAAAGTGACGGGGAATCCGCTGACGCCGGCGTGGTATTGGATCGTGGCGTCGATCGTCGGAATTTCCGCGATGCTGGCCGCGCACGAATCGGCGCCGTGCAAGCAGCCAAGAACCGAGCATTTGCCGGTCGCGCTGGCAAGGGAAGTACCCGATCAAGCCGGCTAGAGATCGGCGTTCCAATTTTGAGACCCGCCGTCGCGAAGCAAACATCCAGGGGGCCGTGGTACAAGGTTATCGTGGAAAACGGGGACAAGCCGCGACTGCTGCTGGACTCGGTGATCCTCGGAATCGTTGGCGGGCTGGGCGCGCAGGTTTTCATGTGGATGCTGCGGCTCGCGCAACACATTTTTCTCGTTCGACTCGCAGGATACCTGCCTCCCGGACTCCCTGAAGAAGGTGGAACGTTGCGGGCGACGATTGGCCCGCACGGACTGTGGCTGGTGCCGGTCGCCACGACCGTCGGCGGGCTGATCTCGGGTGCGCTGGTGTACGGCCTGGCGCCGGAGACGGAGGGCCACGGCACGGACACGGTGGTGAAGGCGTTTCACTGGACGGGCGGCAAACTGCGCGCGCGCGTAGCGCCGGTGAAAATGATCGCATCGGCGATCACGATCGGCTCGGGCGGATCGGCCGGGCGCGAAGGCCCTACGGCGCTGATCGCGGCGGGATTCGGCTCGATTTATGCGTCGCTGCTGAAGCGGCCGGAACGCGAGCGGCGACTGCTGGTATTGATGGGGATGGCCGCGGGGCTTTCGGCAATTTTCCGTTCGCCGATCGGGACGGCGATTTTCGCGGTCGAGGTGCTCTATGGCGGGATGGATTTCGAATCGGAAGCGCTGATCTACTGCATGCTCGCCGCGATCGTGGCGTATGCGGTGAACGGCTGGTTCGTGGGATGGCAATCGTTGTTTCGCGTGCCGGCCGGGCTCGCGCCGACGCACCTCGCGGATTACGGCTGGTATCTCGGGCTCGGGGCGGCGAGCGGCATCGTCGCGACATTCCTGCCGGAGATCTTTTATCGGATGCGCGACGCGTTTGCGGCGCTGCGCATTCCGCACTGGATCAAACCGGGAATCGGAGGGCTGGCTCTGGGGTTGATGGCGCTGCGATTGCCGCAGGTGCTCGGCGGCGGCTATGGGTGGATACAAGAGGCGATCGACGGACAGCTCGCGCTGCGGCTGCTGCTGATTCTGGTGGTCGCGAAGATGGCGGCGCTTTCGCTGACCGTTTCTTCGGGCGGCTCGGGCGGCGTGTTTGCGCCGAGCCTGTTCGTGGGTGCGATGCTCGGCGGAGCATTCGCGGCGATTTTCCATCATGCGCCGGCGGGAATGGTGATCGTGGGAATGGCGGCGGTGTTCGGCGGCGCGGCGCGCGTGCCGATCGCGACGCTGCTGATGGTGGCGGAGATGACGGGAGGTTACGAGCTTCTCGTGCCGGCCGGACTCGCGGTGATGCTCAGCTTTCTGATCGAGATCCGGCTGTCGCGATTCTTCAAGTACGGCAGCTTGTACGAAGCTCAGGTGGCGGGCCGCGCCGCTTCACCAGCTCATCTAGCCGAAAACGCAGAGGTGGCGCTGCGGTTGCTGGATCAGGGACAGATCAGGCTCCCTCCGGAGATGAACCATCTGCACCTTGCGGCGCTCTTGCAGTCAGGGCTGGCGCTCGATCTTCCGGACGGCTCGCAGCTGACCGCAGGAGCGCTGCGGCCGGAAAGTCCTTGGGTGGGAAAACGAATTCAGGCCCGCGCGCTCGCGGGGCCGCTGGCGGAATCGAGGATCGTAACGATCCTGCGAGGCAAGTCCGTGATGCCGGCGCGGCCGGACACGGTGCTGCAACCGGGCGACAGGCTGCTGATGATCGCGCCGCCGCAGGCACTGCCGGAACTGGCCCGGCATCTTGCGCCGCCGCCGGCAGTATCAACCGGGGGCCCACCTGCGGGCACTGCGGCGAGCGAGGCGCAAGCATAAAGCCACAGATGCGCGCGGCCTTGGCTCGCTATCACGAGTTGCGAAATCGGGCGCGCAGGCGAAAAATAGGCACATACACGCGGAATGGGAGCGGCATGAGCGCTTCTCGGATCTTCGCGACAACTGCTACGCTGTTACTGGCGCTGGGCGTCTCGTGCTTCGGGCGCGCCCCGCATACGAAGATGGTTGCGATCGACGGCAGCTACGACGGCCGCGAAGTGGTCCTCAACGCAGGCGATGAGCTTGATCTGTCTCTTCCCGAGAATCCAACGACCGGTTTCCGGTGGGATTTCGCGGCGAAGGCGGAGCCGGTGTGCTCGATCGTGAAGAGCGAATTCAAGCCGAGCGAGGGTCCTCCGGGAAGCGGAGGAACCCATCGCTGGCTGTTGAAGGCGGAGCGGTCCGGAAGCGGAAAGATCGAGCTGGAGTACCGGCGGCCCTGGGAAAAGGACAAGCCCGCCGCCCGAACTTTTCACCTCACGATCCGCGTTCGATAGTTCGAATCACTTTCCCTC
>Ga0335073_10003968_pt1 | contig 20654 bp, 18 predicted proteins | sample Lox_Sample_22_FD_207093 | JGI IMG/M metagenome (GOLD analysis project Ga0335073, IMG submission 207093) | Soil microbial communities from Loxahatchee National Wildlife Refuge, Florida, United States - Lox_Sample_2.2 | ecosystem: Environmental > Terrestrial > Soil > Wetlands | place: USA...
CGGCTGATCGCTGATTGCGGGTTGCCACCGTCCTGACGGCCGACCCGCGGTTGGATGAACCAGCGGCTCCGGAGCGGCAGGGCCGGGGAGCTTGTTCGCCTGGTTGCCTGCCAGCCAGGCAACGCCATCGGTCCGTGGCCCATTCGCGTTCATTTGCCGCCATTTGCGTGCATTTGCGTTGCTTCTTTGTTGCGGCGCCGCGCGCCGCACTGGTCGCCAGGCGAGCGCCATGTCCTGCGCGCGACCATCTGGCGCTGGCGCGGCACAAACCTCAGGGCGCAGGCGCCCTACCGCAGACGGCGATGTCCCGGCACGGCCAGCCACGCTCACGATAGCCGCGCCTTCACCAGCGGCCCCGCCTTGGCCATGTCCAGGGTGGCGCCGTGCTTCGCCCGCAGCACCGCCATCACCTTGCCCATGTCCTTGATATTGGCCGCGCCGGTCTCCGCCACCGCCGCATCGATCGCCTGCGCCACCGCGGCCGCGTCCATCTGGCGCGGCAGGAAGTGCTCGATCACGCCGATCTCGGCTTCCTCCTTGTCCACCAGGTCCTGGCGGTGGCCCTGGCGGTACAGCTCGACGGATTCGCGGCGCGATTTCACCATGCCGCGCAGCATGGCGACGACCTCGTCATCCGGCACCTTGTCGATCCCCTTGGGACGGGCGGCAATGTCGACGTCCTTCAGCCGGGCGAGGATCATGCGCAGCGTGGAAGTGCGCGCCGCGGTGCCGGCCTTCATCGACTGCTTCAGCGCCTCGGTGAATTGCTCGCGCAGCGCCATGGCGACCTCCGGTCAAAAACTACCCCTCTACTATAGGGGGACTCCAGCCTTCCGGGGTGTCGTGATCCGGATGCTGCCGGTTGCTCCGGTTCCGCGCCGGCAACTGATCGGAGGTGGTGTCGGGCAACCGCCCTGGCATCAGCTCGGCGATCCAGGGAAGCCGGCTTTCGGCGCCGAAATTCCGCCGCGGCGGCACGGCGGCGGGATTGTCCAGGCTGCCGATGGTCACTTCCATATGCGCCGCGTCCGGATAGCGGAAGGTCAGCGGCGTGCCACAGGCGGCGCAGAAATCGCGATAGGCGGAAGGTGAGCTGCGGAACGCCGCCGGCGTGCCGCGGGTCCAGACCACGTCCGCCTTGGCCAGCTTGGCCAGGGCGGCGAATGGCCCGCCCACCGCCTTCTGGCACATGCGGCAGTGGCAGACGCTGCCCTCCGGCATGGCGTACAACGCATAACGCACGGCACCGCATTGGCAGCCGCCGGTCGCAACGGGGGTTCGAGTTTCGGACATGGCCTCCTCCTGCTTCCGCGAACGTCTCTCACCGGCCTTCGGTGGCTGAATGGAGCACCAGAAATCGTAGTCCCGCCATGGCGGCGGCGGCCACTTTCCAGGCTGGGCCCGTGCCGGGTTTCGGCAGTGATCGCAACGAACTTGAACTATGACAATGTGTGCGTTGTCGCCCACTGGGGCGCTGACCCGGAATTCGAAAGTGGTGTGCGGCACGGCTGGCCCGAGCCACGCCGCTGGACTGCATAGCTGTGCGGCGGCCGTGGCGTCGGCATCCCGCGCATGCTGTTGCGACATCAGACCGATGATGATCGTCCGGCACGAGCTGGAATTGTGGCCGCGGCTGCCGCAACCTGGCTGACGGTCGTTCCCAGTGATGTGCCAGAGCCGGTTGCTGTCCTCCTGCTGGCAACCGGATTGCCTGGCGTTGCAGCGGTAAGGCGGCGGCGCATTGCTGTCATTCCCGGGCGGTTTCCTCGCAGAGCCCGCTACCGGAACCGCTGCCAAAGGCCGGCACGATCCGACCGGCCGCCTGGCGGACGATTTCCGACAGATCGTGTGGTGACCCCAATCAGGGGGCGCGGGCGTTGGTCAGGCAACTAACTGATTCCAGTTAATATGATTGACATAGCGCCGCCTTCGTGGTAGACAACCCGTGCCGGAGCGCCAACCGCCTCCATCGCATTCAACCCAGCAGCAACCCGCGTCCCATGTCCGCAGCAGCAGCAGAAGTCATCGCCGGTCTCCCGACTCCAGCCGCGCCCCGAGGGGGGCGAGCCGGCGTCCGCTCGTCCCACTTCAACCTCCCCAGTCTTCTCGCCACCCTGTTCCAGTTGTTCGTCCACGGGCGGAAACTCGCCTTCCATCTCCGCGAAAGCGCCGCGGAACCCGGCTTTGCCTGGACCGCGCGCTTGTTCGGCAGCAGCGACCTCGAGGTGATCGCCATCTGCATCCGCCGCGGCATCATCCGCATCAGGGCGCTCTACGCGATGCTGGCCCGCCGCGAGGCACGCGGCCTCGACGTGCCGCCGCCGCCCCGGGATTCGGGGCCGAAACCGCGCGGCAGGGATGCGCCCGCCGAGGTGCGTCCAGCGCCCTCCAGGTGGTGGCGCAGCGGCGACCTCTCCTACCTGCCGTCGGAGGCGGAGGCCGCGGACGAAGTCCGTCGCCGCTCAATGGGGGCAATTCTGGCGGATATCTGCCTGGATTTCGGCATGTGCGCCCACAACAATGGCATGCTGTGGTGGCGACTGCTGGGGCCGATCATGCGCTGCGGCGGCGGCTGCGCCCACAATCGCCTGATGCGGACCGTGTACCGGCGGCTTGGGGTGATTGGCGAGCAATCGCTGCCGGAAGGACCGCCGCCGGCAAACGGGGACTGGCCGGTGGAGTTGCTGGAAGACGAGCGGCGCCGGCAATTGCAGGAGCAATCACAGCGGCGGCTACGAAAACGGCGGCAGAAGCCGCCAGAGCAACAGGCACAGCCACAGGCTGCCATGCCATCACATGTTACGCCACCGGCGCACATGCCGCCGGACGCGACGGCAGTCACGAGCCGGCCGCCGAACGAATACGCATCCACATGCCCATCGCCCGGAGCCGAACGGCGGGCGGCCACGGGGGAGACATTTTGTACCAAGCAGGCCGAGAGCATGCCAACCGTGGATTGGCCGGTCTCGCCGACACCGGCCCGGGAGGCTGACACCAAAAGACTGCCCTGATCGCTCTGGTTTGCGCATTCAAAGCCACAGGCACGGGACCGGACGACGGCCGGCCCCGCCGCGCTCGATTCGAGGTTATACATCCGTATACGAAACGACTGGCCGCGCGACGCTTGCGGCCTCGCAGGTCACCGCGAGCCGGTGTAAAGCTCCGGCCAGCGCCGCCGGACGATCTCCCCATCTGAGGCATAGGCGCGGCAGGTGTTCACGATCGAGCCGCGCCCCACCAGCAGTTTCTGCGCGATACGTGCATCCAGCCGGTCGCTGCCCGGCTCTTCCGCCTCGCCGTTTTCCCGTGCCTCGCGCCAGGCACGGTAGGGGCTGATGGTCTGGTAGGCGACGGTCGCCATCTGCTGCAACAGTTCGCGCAGATGCGTGCAGCCGATCGTGCCGCCGACGCGGTGCATGGCCTCGCGCAGGAAGCCGGGCTTGATCTGAAGTCCAGTCAGCTTCGTGAAGGCCGGAGCGGCGCTGGGGCAGACGGCATAGGGCGCATGGTCGGTCGCGGCCTCGCTGGCGACGATGGTCATCGTCTCGTCCAGGGTCAGTCGCAGCGCCATGCCGTGCAGCCTCTCGCCAGGTTCGATGTAGCCGCGGTCCTGGTTGACGAAGCCGTAGCTCTTGGTATCGGCGAGTTCCGCCTCGATGTCGAACAACCCGTCGGCGCGGCGATAGCCGCAGATCCGGATGGCGCGGGTGTGCAGCGGGTCACGGGCCGCGGGCGGGGTCAGCGGCATAACAGGCCTCGGTTGTTGCAATGCAGCATGGGCGGATATGGCATGCCGTCCATCCACTGCAACCCCTGGCCGGCAATCGAGGCCCGTCGCAGTCTGGTTCGGCGCTTCAGAACAGACGGTCTTTCGGACCGTAGGGGACGATCACGTCGGTGGGGTCGGCGAGGTTCAGCATCGCCCGCGCCCGCTCATCCAGCGTGTCCAGATCGAGGCTATCGGACTGCAAGGCCTGCACACGCCGCGCCCACATGTCATGCTCGCCCTGGGCCAGGTCGTGGTCGGCCTGGGCCTCCTGCAACAGCGTCTGGCGCTGCGCGTAGGCGACGAGGCCGTGTGCGCCCTGTGTCGCGCTCCAACCGAAATAGCCGGTGATCGCCAGAAATACCAATGGTGCGATCGAAGCCTTGACCCTGCGCTTCAGGTCTCGCGCGAACGCCATCCTTCACCCTCCGAGTCGCGGCCAGCATACCGCATGCTCCCAAAGGGGTGAACCGAAATGCCGCAATTCGCCCGCGTGTTGCCACGGAGGTCCACCACATCGCGGACACGACGCACCGGGTTCGGTGCATTGCAAGGAGGCAAACCATGCGATTCCGTTGCGTATTGCTCGGGGCACTTGGCGGAGCGCTTGTCCTGTCCGCCGGTGCGCCCGCCTATGCCCAGCGTGACGACCATCATCGCGATTTCCATGCCATGCGCGATCATCACGACTGGCGCCATCACGATCGCGGCTATTATGCGCCGCCGGTCGTGGTCGCGCCGCCGGCGTATGGCTACTACGCGCCGCCGCCGGTGGCGCCCGGCATCAGCATCGGCATCACTATTCCCTGAGGCGCGCGGAACCCTTCGGCGCGCCGAACCCTGGGGCGCGCCGAACCCTGGGGCACGGCGGCCGCCGGATCAGGCCGCGTTGCGCCGGGTGAGCGCGCGGACCGCCGCCTCCACGGCGCCAAGTTGGTTCGGCAACACCAGGAAATGCTCTGCCCGGCTGGAGAGGTCGGCCAGCCGCGGTGGCAAAGGCGGCCGCCACCCGACCGCCCGCTCGATCGCATCGGGGAACTTGGCCGGATGCGCCGTGGCCACGGCCACCGTCGTGACGGCGGGTGCCGGCGGCAGAGCGCGGGCGGCGGCAATGCCGATGGCGGTGTGCGGGTCGGGCAGGTAGCCGGTGGTTTCGTAGACCCGGCGGATCTCCGCCTCGGTGGCGTCGTCATCCAGCCGGAAGCCATGGAACAGGGTGCGAGCACGGCGCCAGGCCATGTCCGGAACCGGCATCTTCCCGGTGCGGCGAAACGCCTGCATCGCGTCGGTGGTGGCTACCGCGTCGCGGTCGAGCAATTCGAACAACAGGCGCTCGAAGTTGGAGCTGACCTGGATGTCCATGCTGGGGGAGAGAGAAGGTTCCACCGGCGCCATGGACATGTCGTTGGCGGTGAGGAAACGGGCGAGGATGTCGTTGCGGTTCGCCGCGACGATCAGCCGCGCGACCGGCAGCCCCATGCGCCGCGCGACCCAGGCGGCGAGCACGTTGCCGAAATTGCCGGTGGGGACGCTGAACGCCACCTCGCGATCCGGTGCCCCGAGCGCCAGTGCGGCGGCGGCATAGTACGGCACTTGCGCCGCGATGCGGGCCCAGTTGATCGAGTTCATCGCGGAGAGGCGCAGGTCGGCGCGGAACGCGGTGTCGGCGAACATCGCCTTCACCAGGTCCTGGCAATCGTCAAACGTGCCCTGCACGGCGATGTTGCCGACGTTCAGCGCGCGCACCGTGGTCATCTGCCGCCGCTGCACCTCGCTGACGCGGTTGTGCGGGTGCAGAAACACGACTGACAGGCGCTCGCGGCCGAGGCACGCCTCGATCGCCGCGGAGCCGGTGTCGCCGGAGGTGGCGCCGACAATCGTCACACGTTCATTGCGGGCGGCGAGCATGTGGTCGAACAATCGACCGACGATCTGCAGCGCCATGTCCTTGAATGCGAGCGTGGGGCCGTGGAACAGCTCCTGGACGAACAGGTTGGTCTCAAGCTGCTGCAGCGGAACGACCGCGGGCTGACCGAAGCCGGCATAGGCGTCGGAGCACAAGCGGAGCAGTACGTCGTTGGGAATGACCTCGCCGATGAACGCCTGGAGGATGCGGCAGGCGAGCATGGGATATGGCAGGCCGCGCATGGCGCGCCAGTCGGAGAACGTGAAGCGGGGCCAGGATTCAGGGACGTACAGGCCGCCGTCCTCGGCCAGTCCCGCGAGCAAGACGCCGGCGAAGTCGCGCACGGGCGCCTGCCCGCGGGTGGAGATGTAGCGCATGGCGTGACTGTAGTTCCCTCGCCCGCGTCGCGGGAGAGGTAACCTGCGTCAGGCGGCGGCCTTCAGTTCTCGCGACGCGGCCGCCTTGATCAGGTCGGCGCCTTTTTCCGCGATCATGATCACCGCCGCGTTGGTATTGCCGGACACCAGCGTGGGCATGATCGATGCATCGACCACCCGCAGGCCGCCGATCCCGCGCACGCGCAATTCGTCGTCGACCACGGCCATCGCGTCGTGGCCCATCTTGCAGGTGCCGACCACGTGGTAGGTGGTCTGGCCGGTGCGGCGGGCAAAGTCCAGCCACTCATCGTCGGTCTGGCAGGCCTCGCCCGGATTCATTTCGAACGCGCGGTAGCGGTCGAGCATTGGATTGTTGATGATGGCGCGCGAGAGCTTCATCCCCGCCACCAGCGTCCGCTGGTCGAGCTCCTCTGCCAGGAAATTCGGCCGAATGATTGGCGCGGCCGCCGGGTCGCCCGAACGCGCGTGGATCGAACCCTTCGATTCGGGCCGGCACTGATAGCTGGTCAGCGTCATGCCGGGCTCATGCTCCAGGATACGGGTCTGTGCATTGCCGTAGCTCGCATGGGCAAAGTGATATTGCACGTCCGGCACGGCCAGCTCCGGCCGCGTCCTGACGAAGCCGTAGCAGATGCCGGCGGTGAAGGTCAGCACGCCGCGGTGCTGGGTGTAGTATTTCACCACCTCCTTCATCAGCGCCACGCCGCGGGTTTGCTCGTTCAGCGTCACCGGCAGCTTGACGCGCCAGTTCATGCGCGGGGCATAGTGGTCGCGGTAGTTCTCGCCGACTCCGCGCAGTTCGTGGCGGACCTCGATCCCCGCCGGCTGCAACAGGTCGGGTTGGCCGATGCCGGACAGTTCCAACAGATGCGGCGACTTCACCGCGCCGGCGGCCAGAATCACTTCGCCACCGCAGCGCGCCTCCCGCGCCTGACCACGCTGCATATAGCCGACGCCAACGGCGCGCTTGCCGTCCAACACTACGCGCGTTGCCAGCGCCTCGGTCTCGATGTGGAGGTTGGGACGGCGGCGCGCCGGGTCGAGATACGCGCGCGCGGCGGACCAGCGGCGGCCGTCCTTCTGCGTCACCTGGTAATAGCCGAAACCTTCCTGATTGCCGTTGTTGTAGTCCGGGTTGCGCGGGAAGCCCTCCGCCGCGGCGGCAGCCAGGAAAGCATCGGTCAGCTCGGCATGCTCGCGCATCGCCGCGACGTTGAGCGGCCCGCCAATGCCGCGGCTGTCGTCGCCGCCGGGTTCATAATGCTCTGCCTTCTTGAAGTAGTGCAGCACCGCATCATACGACCATCTGCGATTGCCGAACTGCGCCCAGGTGTCATAGTCGAGCGGGTTGCCGCGGACATACAGCATGCCGTTGATCGAGCTGCTGCCGCCGAGCGTCTTGCCACGCGGAATTGGGATGGCGCGGCCGTTGATGTTGGGCTCGGGCTCCGCCACAAAATTCCAGTTGTAGCGCGGATCGTTCAACAGCCTAGTAAAGCCGGCCGGGATGTTGATCCACATGGACTCGTCCACCGGACCGGCTTCCAGCAGCAGGACCCGAGTACGGCCGTCCTCGGTGAGGCGATTGGCAAGTACACAGCCGGCCGAACCGGCGCCAACGACGATATAGTCGTACTCAGACATGATGCGTTGCCCCTTCGGTTGGAAAAGGTAACCGCGGACCGGACGAGGCGGTAGCTGCGACACGCCCGCCCCGTCATGGCGAGCAATGCGGCTGCGAAGCAATCCCGGTCAGGCGGGGCTCTGAGTGTCCGTCCGCATATGACCGAGGTTGCCGCGTCGCTACGCTCCTCGCAATGACAGTGCCGGGGTCAGGCGGCTTTGGCGAGTTCCACGCCGCAGGCATCGAACGCCGAAAACAACGCTGTTTGCTGTGCTTCGGTCAGCTTCAGGTGCGGCGGGCGGATGTGGTGCCAATGGGTATCGCCGGTGTTGCGCGCGACCAGGGCCTTCAGGCCCGGAATCAGCGGCACCGAGGTCGCTACCTTGCGCGTGGCGGCGAGCGTCGCGTGCAGAGCCTCGGCGGACGGCGAGTTCCACCCGCGGTAAAGTTGCGCCGCCACGGCACAATTCACGTTGGCCGCGGCGGTGATGCAGCCCGCGCCACCCTGTTGCAGCAACGGCCACAGCAGTGTGTCGTCGCCGGCATAGACTTCGAACCCGTCGCGCGCGAAGTTCTTCACGTAGCCCAGGCCATTCTCATAACTGCCGCTGGAATCCTTGATGCCCTTGAATGCACCGGGCTGCGCCTTCAGCAGGCGAGCGATGAAGTCGACACTGAACGGGATCGCCGACTGCTGCGGGAAGTTATAGAGATACAGCCTGATGCCGCCACCGACACGCTGCACGACTTCGGCGAAGTAGGCCAGCAGTCCATCATCCGACGGGTTCTTGTAATAGAATGGCGGCAGCAGCAGAGCGCCGCGGCAGCCGAGTTCGGCCGCCTTGCGGGTCAGCAGCACGGTATCGGGGATCGCCGTTGTCCCGGTCCCGGGCAGCATCTTCGCTGCCGGAATGCCCCGCGCCACCAACCCCTCCAGCACGGCGATGCGTTCGCTGATGCCCAGACTGTTCGCCTCGCCGGTGGTGCCCATCACCGCCAGCCCGTTGCAGCCGTTCGCCATCAGCCAGCGGCAATGCGCCGCCATGCGGTCGAGGTCGACCGAGAGGTCGGCGTTCATCGGCGTGAGTACGGCGGCATTCACGCCGCCGTACAGGGCATCCTGCATCATGACGGGGTCTCCTTGATGGGCCGTCGCGGGCGCGGAATCCGGCCGGGCCAGTCGGCGAGATGATGTTCGAGCGGCCCGGCCCGCCGCTCGCTGACGGCGCGGCCGCGGACGGATACGCCGGACTGATGCACCGTGTCGGGATCGCCCGAGACCAGCGGGTGCCACCACGCCAGGCCCTTGCCCTCGGCCAGCCTGCGATAGGCGCAGGACGGCGGCAGCCAGTCGATCTCGCGCACTTCGGCGGGGGTCAGGCGCACGCAGTCAGGGACACGTCGGCGCCGCTGCGCATAGTCGCTGCAACGGCACGAATGCAGGTCCAGCAAGCGGCAGGCGACGTTGGTGAAAGACAGCGCGGCGGTGTCGTCGTCGCGCAGCTTGTGCAGGCAGCAGCGCCCGCAACCGTCGCAGAGCGACTCCCACTCGGCGTCGGTCATCTCTTCGAGCCGCTTGGTCTGCCAGAAGGGGCGGTCGGCCATGGCGGGAAAATACCCCCTGCGAGCCGCCGTGGCCACCCGCGAGCGATGGCAATCGCCGGGCAATCGTCGCTCCGATTGCCAGAACATCCGCCTCGCCCGCGCCGGGCCCTGATGCCCACGCTGCACCATGACGTCGTGGCGGGTTTCGGCAGGGACAGTACGGGACGATCAACTGATTTCGCCAACCGGTCCTTTCGCGGGCAGCGACAGCCGAAACCAGTCACGCCGGACGGCGGGCACGCCAGACGGCAGGAGCGGTCAATACATGCACGTCAGACGGCGCGAGCGATCAATACATGCACGCCAGACGGCAGGAGCGGTCAATACATGCACGCCAGACGGCGGGAGCGATCAATACATGCTGGTGAGTACATTGCTGAGGCGCTTGCGCTCCTCGAGCGCGCGGCCGGTGCCGAGGGCGACGCATTGCAGCGGGTTCTCGGCCACCACCACCGCCAGCCCGGTCGCATCGCGCAGTACCTGGTCGACGCGGTACAGCAAGGCACCGCCGCCCGTCAGCACGATGCCCTTGTCGACGATGTCGGCGGCCAGCTCCGGCGGGGTATTCTCCAAGGCCACCTTAACCGCTTCGACAATATGTCCGACCGGCTCCGCCAGGCTCTCGGCGATCTGCCGCTGGCTGACGATGACCTCGCGCGGCACACCATTCAACAGGTCGCGGCCGCGGACTTCTCGGTAGGGGCCTTCGTCGCCGTCATCCGACGCGCTGGCGGCGCCCAGCTCCATCTTGATCCGCTCGGCGGATGACTCCCCGATCAGCAGGTTATGATTGCGGCGGATATAGCTGATGATTGCGTCATCCATCTTGTCGCCGCCGACGCGGACGCTGCGCGAATAGACGATGCCGCCCAACGAGATCACCGCGACTTCGGTGGTTCCACCGCCGATATCCACCACCATCGAGCCGGAGGGTTCCGTTACCGGCAGGCCGGCGCCGATTGCCGCCGCCATCGGCTCCTCGATCAATTGCACACGGCGCGCGCCGGCACTCTCCGCGCTTTCCTGAATGGCGCGGCGCTCCACCGCGGTGGATCCCGACGGCACGCAGACGATGACCAGCGGCGAGGCGAACCCGCGCCGGTTATGCACCTTGCGGATGAAATGCTTGATCATCTCTTCCGCGACTTCGAAATCGGCGATAACGCCGTCGCGCAGCGGCCGGCTGGCGGTGATGAAGCCGGGCGTGCGGCCCAGCATCATCTTCGCCTCTTCTCCCACTGCAACGACCTGCTTCTTGCCGCGTACATCGGCGATCGCGACGACACTCGGCTCGGCGAGCACGATCCCCCGGCCCTTGACATACACCAAGGTGTTGGCGGTCCCCAGGTCGATAGCCATGTCGGCCGACATGAAGCCGAGCATGCGAGCGAACATTCAGCACAACCCTTACACGGACAGTTTTGCGGCGGGAGGGCGCCCGGATTAGCCCTCGGGCAAGGTGTTAACAAGGGGGTGATCAGCGGCCTCGGCTTCGCCTCAATCCGGCCACGGAGACTTCCCGTTCCGGCGCAAGCTCCCATCTGCGGAGCAACGATGGAGGTTCCAGAACAATGGTACGCAAGATCATCGTGGGTGCGCTGGTGAGCGGCATGCTGGTGGGTCTGGCAGCGTGTGGCGATACGCCAGGCGAACGTGCCGTTTCAGGCGGACTGCTTGGCGCGGGTGCGGGTGCCGGCGTCTCCGCTTTGACGGGCGGCCGCCCGGCGACCGGCGCATTGATCGGCGGCGGCGTCGGCGCTGTCGGCGGTGCGTTGACCGCGCCACGGTAACCCAGCCGGCGCGGACCGTCGTTCCTGATTAACCAGTTTGGCAATGGAGGTATCACGACAATGCGTCGCATGGCGGCAACGAGCCTGGTGCTGGCAGCCCTGGCGTTCTCATTGGTGGGCTGTGGCTACAGTCCAGGCGACCGGGCAGCCTCGGGGGGGCTGATTGGTGCGGGCACCGGGGCAGCGATCGCCGCGGCGACCGGCGGCGCGCCCCTGGTTGGCGCCGCTATCGGTGGGGCTGTCGGCGCCATCGGCGGTGCCGCAACCAACCCGCACGACATAAACCTCGGACGGCCAATCTGGCGGTAACGGTCGCCCAAGGCCTGCCGGGCGCCGCCTCGGCAGGCCAACATGCCGCAAGACAGGCTTCACCAAGTATTCATCGCACCGCTTACTCTGCGCAGCCGCGGGAGGAATGCCGGAACGTTTCGTCTCAACGGCAACCAAGGCCCGTCATTACATGATTCTCTCGACCATCGGCCGCGCGATTATGTGGCTGCCGTTATAACTCCGCGTGCAACACTAGCAGAAGATTTGCTTGCCGGACCGTCATCAGGCGGCGATGATAGTGGCACTTTCAGCGAGCGCCAGCAGAATCACCGCGCGGTACAGTTGTGTTGTGCGCGTACTGTGCTATTCTCGGTTGCGCCCGCTTCATGCCTGCCGCCCCGGAACCTGCGCTCTCATGAATGTTCTCTTCGTCACCAGTGAATTCGCAGGACTAGCCAAAGCGGGAGGATTGGGGGACGTCGCTGCCGGATTGCCGGCCGCCTTGCGCGGTATCGGCATCGATGTGCGCGTCCTGATGCCTGCCTATCGTGCGGCACTGGCACAATTGCCGAACGTGACGTGGATTGGCCGCCTGCCGGGGCGCGGCGTGCTTCCGGGCTGCCGGATCGGCGAGGCGAAGCTGCCGAACGGCACGATTCTCTATCTGGTCGGTGCCCCGACGCTGTATGACCGGGACGGCAGCCCCTATTGCACGCCGGACGGCCGCGATTGGCCGGACAACCACCTGCGCTTCGCTCGCCTGTCATTGGCCGCTGCCGAGATCGTCCGTGGGCGTGGCCGCCTGGGTTGGTCACCGGACCTGCTGCATGTGCACGACTGGCCGGGCGCATTGGCGCCCGCCTATCTGCGCTGGAGCGGAGTCGAATTGCCCTCGGTGATGACCATCCACAACATCGCACATCAGGGCAATTTTCCCGCATCCTTGTGCGACGGTCTGGGCGTGCCGGAGCGCGCGTTCCACATCAACGGGGTGGAATTCAACGGTGCGCTCTCGTTTCTGAAGGCCGGCGTGTTCTATGCCGACCACGTCACCACGGTCAGTCCCAGCTATGCGCGCGAGATCGCCACGCTAGCAGCCGGGTGCGGCCTGCACGGGTTGATCGCGGGCCGTGCCGCTCAGGCCCAGGTGTCTGGCATTGTGAACGGCATTGACGAGAGTTGGCATCCTGGGCGCGACCCGTATCTGCCGCATCATTTCGATGCCTACGATCTGCGCGGCAAGCGCGCGAATGCCGACCTGGTGCGTGTCAGCCTCTGCCTCCGCCCGTCCGATGGCCCGCTGTTCGGCATCGTCTCACGGCTGGTGCACCAGAAGGGTTTGGACATTGTCGCCGCGGCGGCCCACGACATCGTCGGGCTGGGCGGTCAGATCGCGATCCTGGGCCTCGGCGACCCCGAGATCGAGCATATGTTGAGCAAGGTCGCGCGACAGTACCGGGATGACATCGGCGTCCTGGTCGGTTTCAACGAACCGATGGCACGACGCATCATCGCGGGCAGCGATTTCACCCTGATGCCGTCGCGGTTCGAGCCGTGCGGGCTGACCCAGATGCAGGCCCAGCATTACGGTGCTCTGCCGATCGCGCACGCCACCGGCGGCCTGCTTGACACGATCGAGGATGGCATCACCGGCTTCCTGTTCTCCGATCTTACGCATGACGGGTTGGTGGGCGCCTGCATGCGCGCCTTTGACGCATTCGACGACGCGGCACAATTGACGGCGATGCAACGGGCGGCGATGGCACGACGCTTTGGCTGGGACGAGCCAGCGGCGGTCTATGCTGCCCTCTATGCCCGGCTGACAAATCGCATCGTACCGGTCGGGACCGCGCGGCCACATGGAATGGAGACAGGCCGTGTGCATCCGCGGACGTGGCCGCGCCCGACGTTGGAGCCGGAACTGGAGACCGCGGCCGCGTAACCGTGCCGGTCCCATTCGGCTACCGACGCATGCCCGCCCTGCCAACTCCGACGTGCTGGCAACTCCGACGGGCTGGCAACTCCAACGTGCTGGCAACTCCGACCGGCTGCCAACGCCGACCGGCTGCCAACTCCGACGTGCTGGCAACTCCGACGGGCTGGCAACTCCGACGGGCTGGCAACTCCGACGGGCTGGCAACTCCGACGGGCTGGCAACTCCAACGTGCTGCCAACTCCGACGTGCTGGCAACTCCGACCGGCTGGCAACTCCGACGGGCTGGCAACTCCAACGTGAGGCGTTCTGGCGCAACGGCGGGCCGGAACCGGCGTTGTCTCGTACAAGGGTTGGCCGGCGCGTGCCCCAAGGCGGGCCGTGACCGGCGGCGCGGTGGCCCCTTGCCGCGCCAAATGCCGCCGCCGCACGTCCCCCCCGCGCGGCGGCGGCGTTGCTACGGCTGTGCTACTGCATGCTCACGCGCGAGCAATGCGCGCTTTCGCGCGACGCCCCAGCGATAGCCGGCGAGCGTGCCATCGCTGCCCACCACCCGGTGGCACGGTACCGCCAGCGCCACCGGGTTTGTGGCGCAGGAACGCGCGACCGCGCGCACGGCACGCGGATTGCCGATCATGGCCGCGACCTCGCTGTAGCTGCGGGTCTCACCTGCCGGGATACGGGCGAGCGTACGCCAGACGAGTTGCTGGAAAGCGGTGCCACGCAGGTCGAGCGGCAGGCCCGGCGCCTGCTTCGGTTCCGCGAGGAAATCGAGTACTGCGCGCACGGTGCTGGCCAGGGCAACGTCGTCCGGCGCGAGCGAGGCGCGTGGGAAACGCCGCTTCAGGTCGGCCAACAGCGCCTGGTCGGGTTCGCCGAAACCGATGAAGCATACGCCCTTGTCCGTGGCGCCGACCAACAGCCGACCGAACAGGCAATCGGCAAAGGCAGTGCGGATCGTTTCGCCAGCGCCGCCGCGGCGGGCCGCGCCGGGGGTCATGCCGAGCAACGCGCCGGTTTTCTCATAGACGCGGGATTCCGAGCCGAAGCCTGAGCCGGCAACGGCATCCGCCACCCGCGTGCCCTCGGCCAGCGCGGCACCCAGCTTGCGGGCGCGTATCCCCTCGGCGTAGGCCCGGGGGGTCAACCCGGTGTGGTCACGGAACAAGCGCAGAAAGTGGAATCGCGAGTAGCCGGCGCGGGCCGCCAACGCATCGAGCGACGGGATCTCATCCGATGCCTCGATCGCGGTGCACGCGTCACGTACCACGGCCTGGGCGATGGCCGCGCGCTCGCCCTTCGGGTCACAGCGCTTGCAGGCGCGGAAGCCGGCGGCCTCGGCTTCGGCGATGCCGCGGAAGAAGCGGACGTTCTTGCGCAGCGGGCGCGGCGAGGGACAGCCGGGTCGGCAGAAGACGCCCATGGTGGTGACGGCATAGAGGAAATCGCCGGGCTGGCGGGCGAGGACCTGCTGCCAGAGATGCTCGTCCGACAGACGGTCGATGGGGTGGGTGTCTTTCATGACAGGCAATGTGGCGCGGGGTGCCGGTGGGTGCCATCCGGCCGTTGCCATGACTGTCGGCGCAACGCCGCGGGGCGCCCACCAATGTGGTGGGCAACGCTCAGTGATACATTCCGCGCCAGCCTGTGTGCATTATCCTGCCAATGCCGCGTCGTCCAACGTGGCCATTACCTGCAGGCGACGCATGTAGCGATTCTCATCCGGCAGGTAGTCGGCGACGGCGTTGTGCATTGTTCCGATATTATCCCACAGCGCGATGCGTTGCCCCGACCGAATGCCCGCTTACACCCTGCGTACCACGTAGCTTTGCTCCAGCGCCTGCATGATTTCCGCGGCATGGGCCGGATCGCGCGCTTCAACCATCACTTCCAGTTCCGCCGCCTGCACGGAAGCCGCGGCGAACAAGCGCTGATGCGACACCTCGATGATGTTGCCGCCGCTCGCGCCGATTTTGCCGGCGATGTCGGCCAGCACGCCCGGGCGGTCGGGAATCTGCAGGTGCAGCCGCAACAACCGCCCATCCCGGAGCAAATTCCGCAGCAATACGTTGGACAGGATGCGGGCATCGATATTGCCGCCCGTGACGGCAACGCCGACGCGCTTGCCACGGAAACGCGAGGCGAAGGTCAGCAGCGCCGCCACGCCAACCGCGCCGGCGCCTTCCACCACCGTCTTGCCGCCTTCCGCCAGCAAGCCGATCGCTTCCTCCACCGCGCGTTCCGGCACCACCAGCATATCGGTGACGCGGCGACGCACCAGTTCGAATGGCAGTTCGCCGATATCGCGCACCGCGATGCCCTCGGCGATGGTGGGGCCGCCGACGGATACCGTGCGGCCTGCCAGCTTCTGCGCCATGGCGGCGTAGGCTTCCACCTCCACGCCGTAGACGGCAATGCCCGGCCGCAGCGTGGTCGCCGCAACCAAACAACCGGCAAGCAAACCGCCGCCGCCTACCGGAATCACCAGCGCATCGAGGTCGGGCGCGTCTTCCAGCAACTCGAGCGCCACTGTACCTTGCCCGGCCATGACGGCGAGATCATTGTACGGATGGACAAAGACCAGTTGGCGTTCCAGCGCCAATTGCTCGGCATGCGCCGCGGCTTCAGCCAGCGTCTCGCCATGCAGCACGACCGACGCACCCCAAGCGGCGGTGCGAGTGATCTTGGTAGAGGGCGTGAAGGTCGGCATCACGATCGTTGCCGCGACGCCGGCAAGCTGCGCGTGCCGCGCCACTGCCTGCGCGTGGTTGCCGGCGGACATCGCAATGACGCCGCGCGCCTTCTCGTCTTCGCGGAGCATTGCCAGACGGTTGGCGGCGCCGCGTTCCTTGAAGGCGCCGGTGACCTGTAGGTTCTCGAGTTTCAACGTCACGGTGGCGCCGACGCCGCGCGACACTGCATCGGACGGCATCGCCGGCGTGCGCAGTACCCGCCCGGCGATGCGCTCGGCAGCCGCCCGCACGTCGGAGAGGTCGATCATCGTGCGAGCCGGTGGCACCTGTCATGGGCGGCATTGATCCGGCCATATGCGTGCGATCGGGGCGTTAGAATTGCCCGATCGTGCGCAGATGGCCGGGTCAAGCCCGGCCATGACGGGGAACATGAAAACACCGATACGGACTTAGGCAAACCTGACTTCGAGAATTTCGTATGACCGATCGCCGCCGGGTGCCGGCACCGATACCGAATCTCCGACCTTCTTGCCGATCAATGCTTTTGCCAGCGGCGCGGAAACCGACAAGCGGCCGGTCTTGATGTCCGCCTCATGCACACCGACGATCTGGTAGGTGGATTCCTTCTCGGTCTCCTCATCCACCAGCCGCACCTGGGCACCGAACTTCACATGCTCGCCCGACAGGCCAGCCGGATCAATCACCTCGGCGGAGGAGACGATCTCCTCCAGTTCGGCGATGCGGCCCTCGATGAACGACTGTCGTTCGCGCGCGGCATGGTATTCCGCATTCTCCGACAAATCGCCGTGCGTACGCGCTTCGGCGATCTGGCGGATAATGGACGGACGCTCCTCCGACTTGAGCGTGCGAAGCTCATCCTCCAGCCGCCGCAGGCCGGGAGCAGTCATCGGGAACTTTTGCACGGCGACATCCTTCGATCAGCAGGCGCAACATGTGCGTGGGTTGATGGCGAACGCCCCTCGCCGCTTCCGGACGGAACCCGGGAGCGACCGAGCGGCTAGAACGATCTGCGAAAGTAGTATTGCAGGGGGGCGACTTCAAGCGTCCCCGCCCGCAAAGCGGCGATGGCGTGCACCGCGGCCCTTGCCCCGGCCATGGTTGTGTAGTGCGGGATGCCGTGGGTCAGCGCGCTGCGGCGGATGGCAAAACTGTCAGCCACGGATTGTGGTGTCGAGGCAGTGTTGACCACCAACTGGACTTCGCCGGAACGGATGGCATCGACGCAGTGCGGTCGGCCTTCCAGAACCTTGTTCACCACCGTGGCGGGCAGACCGGCCTCGCGGATGCGGACGGCGGTGCCGCGCGTGGCCAGGATGCGGAACCCCATGTCCACCAGCCGCCGGGCGAGCGCCGGCAGCGTTTTCTTGTCGGCGTCCTTCACCGACAGGAACACCGTGCCGGTGGTCGGCAGAATCACGCCCGCACCGAGCTGCGACTTGGCAAACGCGCGTTCGAAGCTGGCGTCCAGGCCCATCACCTCGCCGGTCGATTTCATCTCAGGACCAAGGATGGTGTCCACATTGGGGAAACGGGCGAACGGGAACACTGCTTCCTTGACCGCGACGTGCTGTGCGACCGCCTGGTCGTCCAGGTGGAAACCGGCGAGGCTCTCGCCTGCCATGACGCGCGCGCCCACCTTGGCGACGGCAACGCCGGTGGCCTTGGCGACGAACGGCACGGTGCGGCTGGCGCGCGGATTGACCTCCAGCACATAGACCACGTCGTCCTTGATCGCGTACTGTACATTCATCAGGCCGACGATCCCGAGTGCCTTGGCCATCGCCTCGGTTTCGGCTTTCAGTTCGGTGACGGTCGCGGGCGACAGCGTGTAGGGCGGCAGGCTGCACGCCGAGTCGCCGGAATGGATCCCAGCCTCCTCAATATGCTCCATCACGCCGGCAACGTAGACGGTTTCGCCGTCGGCGATGCAGTCCACATCCACTTCGATCGCGTCGTTCAGGTAGCGGTCGATCAGCACGGGGTTGTCACCGGAGACGCGCACCGCCTCGCGCATGTAGCGTTGCAGCCCGGCGCGGTCGTAGACGATCTCCATCGCGCGCCCGCCCAGCACATAGCTGGGGCGGATCACCACCGGATAGCCGATGCGGTCGGCGATCGCTTCGGCTTCCGCGGTGGAGCGCGCGGTGCCGTTTTCCGGCTGGCGCAGGCCAAGCCGCTTCAGCAGTTGCTGGAAGCGCTCGCGGTCTTCCGCAATGTCGATCGCATCGGCACTGGTTCCCAGAATGGGAATTTCCTCGCGCGCCAGCGCCTGCGACAGTTTCAACGGCGTCTGCCCGCCGTACTGAACGATACACCCCAGCAGCGTTCCTTTCTCCTGCTCCTTGCGTACTAAACCGATGACATCCTCGGCGGTGAGAGGTTCGAAATAGAGGCGATCGGACGTGTCGTAGTCGGTGCTGACGGTTTCCGGGTTGCAATTGACCATGATGGTCTCGATGCCGGCGTCCTTCAGCGCATAGGCGGCGTGGACGCAGCAATAGTCGAACTCGATGCCCTGGCCGATGCGGTTCGGCCCGCCGCCCAGGATCACCACTTTGCGCCGGTCGCTGGGGTCCGCCTCGCAATTCGGTACGCCGTAGCCGCCTTCATAAGTGGAATACATGTAGGGCGTGACGGAGGCGAACTCGGCGGCGCAGGTGTCGATGCGCTTGTAGACCGGGAAGACGCCGAGCTGGGTACGGCGTTTCGCCACGTCGTGGACGCTGCGGCCGGTCAGTTCGGCCAGCCGATGATCGGAGAAGCCGAGCGCCTTCAGGCGGCGGAACGCCCCGGCGTCCGGTGGCAACCCATCGGCGGCGACGCTGCGTTCCGCTGCGATAATGCGGGCGAGCTGGCGCAGGAACCAAGGGTCGAATTTCGTCGCGTCATGGATGTCTTCGATGCCGAGGCCGGCGCGCAACGCCTGCGCCGCCATCAGCAGGCGATCAGGACGCGGGGCGGAGAGCGCGGCACGGAATGCGTCGGCGTTGTCGCCGGGTGGTTCAATCTCGTCGAGGCCGTTCAGGCCGGTTTCCATGCTGCGCAAGCCCTTTTGCAGGGCCTCGGTGAAGCTGCGGCCAATCGCCATCGCCTCGCCCACCGATTTCATCGAGGTCGTCAGCAGGGCCGGCGTGCCGGGAAATTTCTCGAAGGTGAAGCGCGGGATTTTCACCACGACATAGTCGATCGTGGGCTCGAAACTGGCGGGCGTGACCCGGGTGATATCGTTCGCCAGCTCGTCCAGCGTGTAGCCGACAGCGAGTTTTGCTGCGACCTTGGCGATGGGAAAGCCGGTCGCTTTCGACGCCAGGGCGGAGGAACGCGAGACGCGCGGGTTCATCTCGATGATGACCATGCGACCGTCGGCCGGGTTCACCGCGAACTGCACGTTGGATCCGCCGGTATCGACGCCGATCGCGCGCAGGCAGGCGATCGAGGCATCGCGCATCCGCTGATATTCCTTGTCGGTCAGCGTCAGCGCCGGCGCAACAGTGACGGAGTCGCCGGTATGGATGCCCATCGGATCGACGTTCTCGATAGAGCAAACGATGATGCAGTTGTCCGCATGGTCGCGGACCACCTCCATTTCAAATTCCTTCCAGCCGAGGACAGACTCCTCGACCAGCACTTCCGTCACCGGCGACGCTTCCAGTCCCCCCGCGACAATTTGCTCGAATTCCTCACGGTTATACGCAATGCCGCCGCCGGTGCCCCCGAGCGTGAAGCTGGGACGGATGACGGCCGGCAGGCCGGTGACCACCAGCGCGTCGCGTGCCTCCGCCAGGGTGTGGGCGATGGCGGAGCGGGGGGATTCGATGCCGATCGCCGCCATGGCGTCGCGGAACTTCAGGCGGTCCTCGGCGCGGTCGATAACCTCGGCTCGGGCACCAATCAGTTCCACCTTGTGGCGTTCCAGCGCGCCGCTTTTGGCCAGATGCATCGCGGTGTTCAGCGCGGTTTGCCCGCCCATGGTGGGGAGCAAGGCATCGGGCTTCTCCCTGGCGATGATTTTTTCCACGATCTCGGGGGTGATCGGCTCAATGTATGTGGCGTCGGCCAGGCCCGGATCGGTCATGATGGTGGCGGGATTGGAGTTCACCAGGATGATGCGATAACCTTCGGCTTTCAACGCCTTGCAGGCCTGGGCGCCGGAATAGTCGAACTCGCAGGCCTGACCGATGACGATCGGGCCGGCGCCGATGATCAGAATGGCGGAGAGGTCGGTGCGGCGGGGCATGGGTGAGGCAGTGTCCGGCGACGATGGTCTATGGCTGAGTTCTGCGATGCAGCAGGCGTGCTAGATTTCGGCACAGTCGTCCATGCGGGGCCTACCCGCCGGCAACCCTCGTTCTACCGTCACGCCCTTCGGCTCATTGATGACGTGCCGGCAGGCGACGGCAGGCGATGGTCCGACTGCGTCCATCTCACCCCCGCGTTTGCATCATTTCGACGAACCGCTGGAACAAATGCCCGCTGTCGGAGGGGCCGGGGCTCGCCTCGGGATGGTACTGTACGGAGAAAGCCGGGCGATCGGTGCAGGTCAGCCCCTCATTCGAGCCGTCAAACAGGGAGACGTGCGTCACCCGCGCCGTCTCGGGCAGGGTCTCCGGGTCCACGGCGAAGCCGTGGTTCTGGCTGGTGATCTCCA
>Ga0335073_10003971_pt1 | contig 20645 bp, 17 predicted proteins | sample Lox_Sample_22_FD_207093 | JGI IMG/M metagenome (GOLD analysis project Ga0335073, IMG submission 207093) | Soil microbial communities from Loxahatchee National Wildlife Refuge, Florida, United States - Lox_Sample_2.2 | ecosystem: Environmental > Terrestrial > Soil > Wetlands | place: USA...
TGTGCCTCGGAGGGCCGTACGTCGGAGTACAGCACGGCCGGCTTCTCGAAGTTCGCGGAGTAGAAGTCCGCGGCCGACACCGGATCGCTGATGCTGTTGAGCTGGGTCACGTAGGACTGCCCGATCTCGGTGGAGTTGTAGTACAGCAGGTCACCGAGCTGCGTCATCATGTCTTGCGAGACGTTGCCGGTGATGATGTTCGAGTCGGGCGCGGCCGAGCCGAGCGGCGTCCAGCCGATCAGGCCACCGCCGCCAGAGCCGACCGACTCAGGGTTGCCGCCGGACTCGCCGGCGATACACCCGGCGACGCCAGCCGCCCCAGCGTCCGAGTAGCCGTTCTCGACCAGGTACTGAGCGACCGCCAGCAGGTAGTTGCCGTCGGCAATGTCCTTCTGGACCGCTGCCTTGAGGTCCGCCGTGCTGTTCGATGGCGACGGAGTCGCGCTTGCCGACGGCTTAGGCGCGGGTGTCGGCGCCTTCGAGGTGCCGCCGGGCCGGTGCGCTGCTGACTTCGCCGACTGGCGTGACTTGGCGGTCGACGCTGCCTTGACGGTCCGGGCACTCTTGCTGCTGCCAGGCGATACCGGCAACATCAGCTGCGCGGATCCCTCTGCCAGGATTCTGGCTGTGTTCAGCGTTTGGTGGTGATAGCTGGCCACGGTGCTGGCTACCGGATCTGGCCGCGACTGCGGCTGTGGCTGGGCCTGATAGGCGACGAAAACCCCGGCGAGCGCGACTGCCGGTGCTGCCACGGTGATGATCTTTATTGTCTGCCGGAGACTGGACGGAGAACGATGCCGTCCGGTCCGGGTTGCTTGCTTGCTCTTCGTCTGGGGGGACGAGGACTCCACTACCTGCCTAACGCCGGTTCTTCGCCCGGTTACTCAGCAGTAGGAATAGCTGCCTATCGCCAGGCCTTGCACTTCTGACCTGGGAAATCGTGCCAGGGGCGGGTCCAGATGTCTGGTGAAACCGTGCAAATGACCCAGCTGGGCTATCGGATAAATAAAACAGTCACAGAGCTCGAAAACCTCTGTGGATAAAGAGATCGCGGCGATCAGGCAGGCGCCGGCCACACTCTGATAGCTAGTGCGGAACCACCCGAAATGACTAGTCCGCCGAATGACGCGCCAGCTAGAGTTTCCCTACTATACTGATCGATAATCTCTGACCAAGGGACCACCAGTGCGAGTAGGTCACCAGTGCAAGTAGGTCACCAGTGCGAGTAACCGCCACGCAAGCCCCAGAGCTGCCCGCTGGCGGCCGCGTGCAGCCGGACGGGCTCGCCGACGGCATCGCCAGGCTCCGGCGAGCGCTTCGCCGCGGCGCTCGCGTCGCCGATCCGGATAATCCGCTCGCGGTAGCGCAGCTGGAGTTGCTTTCCGCTGTCGCCGAGAACCCGGGCACCCGGCCCGGCCAGCTCGCCCAGCTACTGCACATGCGCCCGAACACGGTGACCACGATCGTCAATGCCCTGGTAGCGCACGGAATGGTGAGCCGGGTGGGGGCAGACAGCGACCGGCGGGCCATCGAGCTGACTGCCACCCAGGCCGGCCGGACGGCGGTGGACGCCTGGCAGGCAATCAATGCCGACCTTCTGCAGATAGCACTGTCCACCCTGTCGTCTCAGCAGCGGCGTGCGCTCGCGGCGGCAGTTCCCGCGCTCGAGGCTCTGGCTAGCGCGGTGGACCGGCTGGCAGACGAGCCGCCGCAACCGGAGCGGTAGAACCGTTACCGTCGGCGCCCGTTGATTCAGCTGGAGGTCGGGTAGCGCGCAGCGTTGTTACAGCGCGCCCACATACCGTGGCTGGCTACCGGCGGGGCGAACAGGAGGCAGCGGATGAGGCAGCGGTACCGGGCGGCCGGATGTCGGGCCGATGGTGGTATTGCAAGCGCGGGCCCAGCCGGCCCTGCCGCCGCCAATGCCGGCATTCTGGCTAGCCGGATCGCCGCCAGCCTCGCGCACCACCGGGCCGGCTGGACGCTCCCCCGGCCGAGCGTGCTCGCACGCCGCTATCACGTGACGACGAGCCAGATCGCAGCAGCTATGGACGAGCTGGCCGCGCAACATCTCATCCGCCTGCTGCCAGATGGCAGGGCGTGCCGCATCGACCCGGACGAGTACATGGCCGAACTGGCGGGCAAGCACGGCCTGGCCGCCCGGGTCGAACCATTGCACGGGCAGTTGAGCCGCACGAGTCACTCGGTAGCGTGGCACCCGGTCCAGGCCGACATCGAATCCGCGCTTGGCATCGCGGCAGGCGAGTCGGCCTGCATCCTGCAGATGCTCTGGACGGTGGGCGGCGAGCCTGCCGCCGCGACCACCAGCTATCTCGCCGGGCCGGGCGCCGAGCCGCTGGTAACCGCGCTGACCGGTGAAGACACCGGGTCACTGGACGCCATCCTGCCGATGCCGCCGGACGGCGCCGCCGGCACCGCTGGCCCGGCAGACCCCGTCTCATCCGTGGCCGGTGACCTGCCTGGATGGGGTCTCGTACCGCACGATCTGCGGATCGAGATGCAGCAGCCGCCGCCGTGGGCGGCTGGCGCGCTGCGCCTGTCCGCTTGTGACTCGGCCATCGGCATCACGGTCCGGTACGCAGATCCGGACGACGGCGACGCGGCCGCTCTCACGTCCGCCGTCCTGCGGCCCGACCAGTTCCGTGTCATCGTGGACTGTGTGGTCACCGGCCAGAACGTAGGGTGATCTCACCGGTCGCGGCTGCTGCGACCGCTGCTTCCGCCGGAGACCACAACGATGACATCGACTGCCCGCCTGCTGGCCCAGTGGGCGCACGATCTCGAGCCGACAGAGGCAGACCTGGCGCTCGCCGACCGGTCTCTGCTGGACACCGTCGCGGTGACGCTGGCGGCACGCGACCACCCGGTCACGAAGGTGGCGGCCAGTCTCAGTGAAGCCGGGCGATGGGCAACCGCAGGGCACGTGTTGGACTTCGACGATCTGCACATGCCGTCGACCACCCACGTCAGCGCGGTCTGCGTGCCGACCGCGCTGGCGGCCGGCGGCGGCGCGCGCGGCTACCTTGCCGCGGCCGGCGTCATGGCACGGCTCGGGACCGCGCTCGGCTGGCCGCACTACTCGGCTGGCTGGCATGCGACCTGCACAGCCGGCGCCCCGGCAGCCGCGGCTGGCGCTGCGGTAACGCTCGGCCTTTCCGCCGGGCAGATCGCCACCGCGATCGCGCTCGCGCTGCCGGCCGCCGGCGGCCTGCAGCGCGCCTTCGGCACCGACGCGAAATCGCTCCAGGTCGGCTTCGCGGTAGAGGCCGGCCTCCGCGCCGCGACGCTGGCGGCGGCCGGGGCCAGTGCCGATGACACTGTCCTCGATGCCTGGCTGCCGCTGGTGGCCGCCCAGCCATGCAGTCCCGACGGGCGCAAGCTGGACCTGACCGGGCCCGCGGTGCCGGACGGGCTCGCGGTGAAGATCTACCCGTGCTGTTACGCGCTCCAGCGGCCGATCAGCGCCCTGGCCGAGCTTGCCGGCGGAGCCGGGCTCGATGCCGCGGATATCCAGCGCATCGAACTGCGCACGCCGGAGGCGACCGTCGTGCCGCTGATCCACCACCGGCCCGACACCGGCCTGCAGGCCAAGTTCAGCCTTGAGTACGCTGCGGCAGCCGCGCTGCTCGACCGGTACCCGGGCTTCGCCAGCTTCACCGACGATGCCGTCCGCCGCGACGCGGCGCGCAGGCTGGCTGCACTGGTCGAGACGACGCTCGTCCCCGGCGGCGACTGGCTGCTGGACGGCGAGCTGCAAGTTCGAATTCATACCGGAAACGGTGCTGTACACGACGCGGTCCTGGAGTTCCCGCCCGGTAGCCCGGAGCGACCGCCAACTGCCGCGCAGCTATCCGGCAAGCTCGCCGACTGCCTGACCGGCCTGGACACCGACTGGTCGGCCTGGACCTGGCAGAACGCAGCTGACCTGCTCCGCCGGTTCATGCCGTGACGCGCGGTCGCAGCGAGGCTGGGCAAGGCCTGCCACTCGACGGCATCGTAGTGGTGTCGCTCGAGCAGGCCGTCGCGGCGCCGTTCGCCACCCGCCAGCTGGCCGATCTCGGCGCTCGGGTGATCAAGGTCGAGCGGGCAGGTGGCGGCGACTTCGCCCGTGCCTACGACCGCACCGTGCTCGGGCAGTCGAGCTACTTCGTCTGGCTCAACCGCGGCAAGGAGTCGATCGAGCTGGACGTGAAGACCGAGCACGGCCAGGAGGTCCTGACTGCCTTGCTCGCCAAGGCGGACGTATTCGTCCAGAACCTGGCGCCTGGCGCAGCCGGTCGGCTCGGCCTCGCGGCTCACGAGCTTCGGTCCCGGCACCCGCGGCTGATCTGCTGCTCGGTGTCCGGCTATGGCGCCGACGGGCCGTACGCGCGGAAGAAGGCATACGACTTGCTGGTGCAGTGCGAATCCGGGCTGCTGTCCGTCACGGGTACCGCGCAGTCGCCTGCCAAGGCGGGGATCTCGGTGGCAGACATCGCCGCCGGCATGTACGCATTCACCGGCGTGCTGACCGCGCTGTACGAGCGAGAGCGAACGGGTGCGGGTTCCGTCGTCGAGGTGGCGATGCTCGACGCCCTCGGCGAATGGATGACCCAGCCCTACCTCTACAGCGTCTACGGCGGTGAGCCGCCCCGGCGCACCGGCGCCCGGCACGCCTCGATATCTCCGTACGGCCCGTACCAGGCGTCGGACGGGCAGGTCTTCCTAGGCTTGCAGAACGAGCGCGAATGGGCGGTGCTGTGCCGGGAGATCCTTGGCCGGCCAGATCTCATTACCGATGAAAGATTCGCTACCAACACCGACCGGGTCGCTAACGACGACCAGCTCACGCAGATCATCGAGACCGCCTTGGGCCAGCTGCCCGCCGCGGACGTCGAGGCCAGGCTCGATGCGGCCGGCATCGCGAACGCGCGGCTCCGGACGCCCGCCGAGTTCGCCGCACATCCGCAGCTGGCGGCGCGAGACCGGTGGCGGCAGGTGGACACCCCCGCGGGCCAGGTCCGCGCACTGCTGCCGCCGGTGACGGTCCCTGGCCGCGAGCCGGCTATGGGCGCGGTTCCGGCACCCGGCGAGCACACCGAAGCGATCCTGGCCGAACTTGGCCTGGATATCGGCCGCTGACCGGGAGTAACTACTCGTAGCGGTACCTCGTCGCGCCGGTAGCCGCGCTCGACCCGCCGCCTGCGGAGACCGTGACAGTGACGGTTCCCGCCCTTGAGCGGCCCCACGTCCGGTCCGACCCGGCTGATCGAAGCCGTGGTCGCGCTCTTGCTGCCGTAGACAAAGCACATGAGCGCGGTCAGGCCCGGATACCAGGTGCTGACGGCGCCGGTAACCGGGTTGAAGCCGCGACAGGGGTGCCAAGACCACTGGCCATGTCGTAGCCCGTGGTCGCCGCTGCCGCATTTAGGGGTTGCGGATTTATAGGATAAGACAAGTGAACATGAAGTGTTCGGCCAAAATTCGCCCGATGGACGACTGGCGGCCGGCTCGCAGATGTCAGCGGGCCCGGTCGAGACCGGTCAGCAGCGCGCGGATCACCGTGACCGCGCGAGCGCTGTCAGGCGCCCGGCTCGAGAGTACGTCTCCGTAAAGGAAGCCCTCGCTGATGCGCATAATGGCGTAAGCAAGCGCGCTAGTGTCCAATTCGGCGTCGAAGCAGCCTCGGCTGCGCTCGAGGTCGATGAGCCGTTCCAGGGTGGCCGTGACGCCGGCAGCAGTCACGCTGTGCCTGCCGGTAAGGATCCGCATAGCGGTATCCGGGTCAGACTCGATGAAAGCGCGCAGCGGCCTGTCCGCCTCGATGCCCCGGAGCACGCCGCCCACCACCGCCGCGATCCGGCTCGCCCCCGACAGGCCACTCGATATTGCCAGTTGCACCGCCACAACCCGCCGCGCCCGCCACCAGATCACCTCATCGAGCAGGTCCTCGCGGTTCCCGGCCCGCCGGTATAGCGTCGCGCGGCCGACGCCGAGGCGCCTGGCGAGCGACTGCATGTCGAGCCGCCGGCCGGAAGTGTAAGCATGAGCCGCGGCCGCGAACATCTTCGGCGGCACGCCGGCCGGCGGAGCCGTTCCGGCCGGCAGAACGACACGCACGTCGTCTCCGACTTCCCGGGGCTTCGCCAGCGCCTGCATCGCGAGCACAGTCGTCGTCCCGGGGCTCTAGCTGGCCGCTCGCCTGGCAGCCGGCTCCGCGCCGCCCCGCTGCTTCGCCGCCTTCAGCAGGTAGCCAAGCTCCGCCACTAGATAGTCAGCGAGCACGTCGAGGTCGGGAATGAGTTCCCGGCAGGACACCAGCCCGAAGTTCAGCCGGCCCAGATATCCCACCAGCGTGATGTTCAGTCCCTGGCCGTCGGTAATCACTGAGACCGGATAGTGCGCCAGCAGCCTGGCCCCGCACAGGTAGACCGGGACGTTCGGGCCGGGCACGTTCGAGATGCACAGGTTGAATGGCGGCAACCGGTGCAGCACGCCGGTAGCGAATACCACTCGCGCAGCCCGCGCGGTCAGCGCCGGCGGAGAGAAGTCGCTGACCTGGTCGACCAGGCCCTGCGGGATCGTCGCCTGCTGCGCCTTGGCGATCTTAGTCGCGGCGTGCACGACGCAGACCCGCTCGGCCGGATCGTCGACGTTGGTCGGCAGTGCCGCCAGCATCGCCGAGACCTTGTTACCCATCGCGGTCTTGCTCGCCGGATCGCGAACCGACACCGGGATCATCGCGATCAGCGGCGCATCAGGAAGCGCATCGCGATCGGCAAGCCAGCGCCGCAGCGCGCCCGCGCACATTGCCATCACCACGTCGTTGACGGACACGCCGAACGCGTTCTTCACTGCCTTGACGCTGTCGAGGTCGACGCTGCGCAACGCAAGCCGCCGGTGCGGCGTGATCGGCCGGTTGAACGGCGTCGCCGGGGCTCTGCCGGGCATGGTCGGGATGACCTCGCCGTCGCCGCGGTTCAGCCCGAGCAGCCCCCCGACCAGGTTGCTGACGGCCGGGGCCAGCGTCGGCAGCACGCGCACCAGCTCGTTAGTGAAGCGCACGGTCTGCACCGGCCGCCAGGCGAGCCGGGCTGCGGCCAGTGCGGTGAGCGCCGCATAACCGGGCGGTCTGGCAGGCACGAACGGCTTCGGCGCGGGAAGGTCACGGCCGTCCGGAGTGAGGTCCAGCAGGATCGTCAGGAGCTCCGCTCCGGACGCACCGTCGATCGCCGAGTGATGAATCTTCGTGTACACCGCCGCCCGCCTCCTGGCGAGGCCGGTGATGAGGTAGATCTCCCACAGCGGCTTGCTACGGTCGAGCGGGCGAGCGTGCAGCCTGGAGACTTGCTCGGTGAGCTGCGCGTCTGAGCCGGGCCGGGGTAGCGCTATCTCCCTGATGTGGTACTCGATGTCGAAGTTAGGGTCGTCGACCCAGTACGGCTGGTCTAACCCCAGCGGCACGTTCAGCAGCTTGCGGCGCAGCACCGGGACCAGCGGCAAGCGAGCGGCGAGCACCTCGGTCAGCCGGGCAAGGGTGAGCGGCGCGGGCGCGCCAGACGGATCGAGAATGCACACGCCGCCGACATGCCCGGTCGAGTTGGCAGTCTCGAGCGCGAGGAACGCGGCATCCAGTCCGGTAAGTTGCTGCATCGCTGACTACTCCTGACGTGCGTCGCGGCCTGGGTAGAGCGAGCGGAGCCCGGCAGGCGGCCGGAACTCGCGCCGCTCGCCCGCGGGCACGGCGAGCCGGTCCGCGATCAGCCAGAGCGTGGCCGGGTCAACGCCGAAGCCGAGGTGCGCGCAGCGCACCTCCACATTGGTGTGCAGTTTGCTCTCCGGCTCGATGCACGCCTGCCACGACACGATGCCGTCCCGGCGCGAGTAGACCGCTGTCGACGGGACCGAGATCGGCTGCCGCAGTTCCTCCCGGCCCGGCACGCGCGCACTGGCGTGCATGCCGGCCCGGCGCTGGTAGGCCCGGTCAGCGTGACTCTGCCGCGGGTCCGTCAGCGCGAACGGGCTGCCCAGCGTGATGACCTGGCGGACCTGCGCAGGCTGCTGCCTGGCTAGTTCCCTGGCGTAGATGCCGCCGAGGCTCCAGCCGATCAACGAGACCGGCCCGCCGGTCTCGCCGGCCAGCCCCGACAGGACGGCGGGCAGCCCGTCGAGTACCTCCGTGGTCGGCCCCACGTTGCGGCCGAGGGCCCAGCCCCGGACCTGGTAGCCAAGCAGCCGCAGGTAGCGGCGTAGCACCGCAGTACTCGTATCGGACGCAAGCAAGCCAGGGAGCACAAGCACTCCGTGACCATCACCGCGCGGCGCGATCGAGAGCCACGGTGCAACCAGCGTGAGCGTCGCGAAACCAGCCAGGCCCCTGGCCGGCTCGGTGAGCAGTAGCCCTAGCGACGGGCCGCTAGCCGACGTTCGTTCACCGGCCGCTTGTCGAGTTGTACTTAGCCGCACTGGGTGCATCATTGCTCGTTCCCGTAGTGCGGGCTCGGCCCAGCCTGGCCTGCAGCCCTAGGCAACCTGCTGATACATCCCTATTATATGTCTCACTGACTGTGCCGGAAAGGCCCGATTTTCTCGGTGGCGCAATGAGCTTCAACCTCGCGACAATCCTTCGGGAAACGGCGGCAGCGACCCCCAACGCACTTGCTTACCGCGCGGCAGGCGGGGCCGGGACGTACCGGGAGCTGGACGAGCAGTCCGGCCGGTTCGCGGCAGGCCTTGCACAGGCGGGCCTGAGACCCGGCCAGGTGGTTGCTATCCAGCTGCCGAACGTACCCGCGTTCCTGACCGCGTATTTCGGCGCGCTCAAGGCCGGGATGACGGTACTGCCGATGAATCCGCTGCTCAAGGCGCCCGAGATCGAGCACCAGCTCACTGACTCCGGCGCGAGCATCATGCTCGGCATGGCCGGGCTGCACAGCGAAGCCGCGAAGGCATGCGAGCTCGCCGGGTTGCCGCTGTACCTCGTCGGCGAGCCGGCCGCTGGCGAAGCGACGCGCCCGATGACCGAGTTGATGGCTACCGAACCGCTGACTGAGCCGGGCGGCGAGATCTGGCCAGGCAACGCCGATGACACCGCTGTACTGATCTACACCAGCGGCACGACGGGCAAGCCGAAGGGCGCGGAGCTCACCCACTTCCTGCTGTACATGAACTGCACGGTCTCCGGTGAGCTGTTCGGCGCCAGGCCGACCGACGTCACGCTCGCGGTCCTGCCGTTCTTCCACGTGTTCGGGCTGTCGTCGGTCATCAACGTAAGCGTTCGCTACGGCGGGTGCCTGTCGATCGTGCCCCGGTTCGAGCCGGGTGCCGTGATCGCCGCGATCGAGGCCGACAAGTGCACCGTGATCGCCGGCGTGCCCACGATGCTGCATGCGCTCGCCCAGCTGGATGTCAGCGGCCGGGACCTGGCGGCACTGCGGGTGGCCGTCTCCGGCGGCGCATCGCTGCCGGAGAACGTCATGAAGACCTTTGAAGCCAAGTACGGCATCGAAGTGCTCGAGGGCTACGGCCTGTCCGAGACTGGCAGCACGACGTCGTTCAACCGGCCAGGCGACCGGAAGCCGCTGTCGGTCGGCAAGCCGATCTGGGGAGTGCAGATGCGGATCGGCGACGCCAGCGACCAGCCGCTGCCGCCGGGGCCCGACCAGATCGGGGAGATCCTCATCCGCGGGCACAACGTCATGACCGGCTACCGCAACCGGCCGGAGGCGACCGCGGCCGCGCTGAAGGGCGGCTGGCTGCACACCGGCGACCTGGGCTATGTCGACTCCGACGGGTTCTACTTCATCGTCGACAGGACCAAGGACCTGGTCATCCGCGGCGGCTACAACGTCTACCCGCGCGAGATCGAAGAGGTTCTCTACGCTCACCCGGGAATCCGCGAAGCTGCGGTCATCGGCAAGCCCGACGACCGGCTCGGCGAAGAGGTCGTAGCGGTGGTCGTGCTGGCCGAAGGCGCGAGCCTCACTGACTCAGAAATCATCGCCTACTGCCGCGAGCGGCTCGCGGCTTACAAGTACCCGCGTGAGGTCAGGTTCCGGGCCGAGCTGCCGAAAGGACCATCAGGCAAGATCCTCAAAACCGAACTGCGCGCGTAGAAAACCGGCCAGCTCGGCCGAGGCCTTTCCGGCCCTGCGCCCACCCTTCATGGCTTTGCGCCGACCCTTCATGGCTTTGGTGACCTCTGGCGCCCTGTTTATGCCTATTTGTGCACGCCAAAGCCATGAAAGGTCGAGCGCAGTCAGGATCGCTTAGCGTGCGTAGTTGCTGGCGCCGAACCAGTCGACCAGAATCACGGTCTCGTCACCCACAACCCAGGCGTCATGGCCCTGCGGGAGGGCGGTCACGTCGCCCTGCCGAGCGTCGAACTCGCGGCCGTCGGCCATCACGACGTGCAGCGTGCCCTGCACGTGGTACTGGAAATGAGGCGCCTCGCACAACTCGGTGCCGGCCAGCGGCTTGACATGCTGAGACCAGCGCCAGCCCGGCTGGAGGATAAGCTGGCCGATCTCCGCGTCACCGATCCGCAGCAGTCTTAGCTCCCCTCGTTCGAACCTGCGAACCTCGTCCGGCGCTCCGAATGCTTTCTGCTCGGCTTGCTTGCTCATGGTGGACTTCCTTCCCGCTCCAATGCCCGTTCAGGGCCTCGCCGCCACCATGACGCGGCACGGTTGCAGTCTTATTGCAGCCGCTATGGCGTGGATCCGCTACGGCACGGTTTGATTACCGCATGAAGTCGCTGGCGGTGCGGCTGATCTCAGAGTTCAGCGTCGATGGCATCGAGCCCGCCGCGCTGGGCAGCAAGAAGGCGCGACTCGCCGTGCACCTGCTCGCCCTTGCCCATGGCCGTGTCGTGCCGACGGACGTGCTGCTCGACGCCTTGTGGGGCGACGCCCGGCCGGCCCGGCCCGAGGATCAGCTCGCCGTGCTGCTGAGCCGGCTGCGGTCCGTCGTCGGCCGGGATCGCGTCGAGCACCGTGACGGCGGTTATCTGCTGCCCGTCGACTGGCTCGACGCAGCCGAGCTTGCCCACCTGACCGGGGAGATCGACCGGCGTCGCGGCGCCGGGAATATGATCGGTGCCGCCGCGGCGGCACGGGTCTCGCTCTCACTACTGCGCGGTGGCAGTCCGGAGCAGCTGCCCGGCGACTGGGCCCAGCTCCGGCAGGCGGAAGTGGACCGGCTGGCCAGGCGCGCCCGGCTCGTCGCTGCCACTGCTCTGCTTGAGGCCGGCGACTGGATGGCCGCTTGCGATGCCGCCACCGCCGCGCTGGAACTCGACCCGTACTCTGAAGCGGCACTGCGAATCCAGATGCGCGCTTACGCCCTCGGAAGCCAGGCGCCAGCCGCCCTTGCCGCCTACGCCCACGCCAGGAACCGCCTGGCCGAGGATCTCGGCGCGGATCCGTCACCGGAGACCACAGCGCTTTACACCTCGATACTCCGGGGCGAAGTGCAGGCCGCCGCAGTGCCGACCGGCGCCGGAACCGTCAGCCTGGTCGGACGCGACGACGAGATTGCCCTGCTGGACGCAGCCGCAGCCCGCGCGCGCGAAGGCGCCATGGCGATCGTCGTCATCGACGGTGAGGCCGGGATCGGCAAGACCACTCTGCTCCGCGCCTGGGCAGCGCGCCGGACCGCTGCCGGAGACAGCGTCCTCGTCGCCGAATGCGGTGCGCTGGACCGATCGATGCCGCTGGACTCTCTGCTTAGCGCGCTCTCCGCGCTGCTCCGGCGGCTCGGCAATGAGGCTGCTGCCAGCCTGCTCGCCGCTGACGAGCCGCTACTGGCCCCGCTGCTCGGCACGACCGCTGATCCGCAGTTGCCGCCGGTACTGGCCGACAGCATGCTCGGGCCGGCGGTGCTGTATGGCGCGCTAGCCCGGCTGCTCGGCCGCCTGGCCGTCCGGGCGCCGCTGGTGGTCCTCGTAGACGATGCGCATCTAGCCGGCCGCGCGCTCCCGGACTTCCTCCGGTTCATCCAGCGGACGGATCTGGCCGGAACAGTTGTCGCGGCGGTGCGGCCGGGCGAGGGGACGGTCCTCCTGCCTGCCGACACGGTCATCCACCTGGACGCGCTGAGCCGGACCGCCGCGACTGAACTTGTCGGGCCGGACCGGGTCGACGCACTGTATGCGCGCTCCAAGGGTCATCCGCTGTTCCTGACCGAGCTAGCGCAACAGGCAGTGAATGCTGAGCTGCCAGCGTCGCTCGTCGAGTCGGTGTCAGCACGCTGCGACGAGCTTGGCGCGGCTGGCGCGACCCTGAGAACGGCGTCAGTACTAGGATCTGAACTCGATCTCGACCTGCTTGCCGCAGTGCTCGGCCGACCGCTCATTGACGTGCTCAACGACGCTGAGCAGGCAGTCGCCAAGCACTTCCTGACCGAGCAGGACGGGGAACTGAAGTTCCGCCATGAGCTGGTCCGCGACGGGCTCAACGCGAGTACCACTGCCGGGCGGGCCGCGTTACTACACCGCCAGGCAGGCCGGATCCTGGCCAGCCGGCTAGCAGCTGATCCGCTCGTGGTTGCCGAGCACGCGAGGCTGGGGGGCGACATAGAACTTGCCGCCGATGCCCTCCGGGGCGCTGCGGCACGGGCCGCGGAGCGCTTCGATCATGCGGCCGCTGAAGCTCTGCTCGACGATGCGCTCGGCCTGCACGCAGATCCGCGGACCTGGCTGGACCGCGCCCGGGTCCGCACCCGGCGCGGGCGTTACGAGGCGGCACTTGAAGACGTCGAGAAAGCAGCCACGGTAAGCCCGGCAGCACTCGAGGTCGGTGCGTGGGCGTCTTATTTCGGGCGGCACTTCGCGCAAGCGGCGCAGTTCGCCGCCGACGGCGCGCTGGCGGCCGCTGACGCCGCGACCAAAGCCCGCTGCCTTGCGGTCGGTGGCCGCACCAGGCACGCAGCCGGTGACCTGGCCAACGCGGAACTGTTGCTCGGCGAGGCGCTCGCACTCTCCGACGGGGCCGACCGCGTCACCGCGGCGGCGTGGCTCGGGGTGTTGCGATCACACCAGAGCAGGACTGATGAGGCCCTGGCGCTGCTGCGGCCGGCGACCCGCGGCCAGCTGGGCGTGGAGCACACATCCGCGACGCTGCACGCGTTGCTGTTCACTGGTCATGCCCACGCCCTGGCCGGGAACGCGGCGCTCGCCCTCGCGGCATTCAGCCAGTACACGGGGGAAGTCGACCGCCGTCAGGTGCCGCGGTTTGCCGGGCGGGCGGTTAACTTCAGCGGCTGGGTGCTCGGCAATCTCGGCGCAACCGAGCAGGCGCTGGACTTGCACCGCGAAGCGCTCGAGGTAGGCCGCAATCATGGCACCGCGGAGGTGACGATCGCGGCACTCGAGGATCTCGCCGATCTCAGCCTGAGAGCGGGCGACCCGGATGGCGCTCAGGCACCACTCACAGAGGCGGCGCAGCTACTGCCGGGCGACCTGGTTTTCGGCTGGCGGCTGCAGTTCCGCCACCAGCTTCTGACCGCGCGGCTGGCCCTGCTGCGCGGCGACGCCGAGAGCGCCGCAACCGTCGCCCGCGAGCTAGCCTTGGCCGCAACCGCCCTGGGCGTGCCACGTTATGCCAGCGTTGCCAGGCTGACGATGCACCTGGCGGACCGTGAGCTCGATCTGCCTGTTGACCTATCTGATGTCGAGGCCGACCTCGACCTGCTCGACCGGTCCCTGGCTATCGAAGCGTGGCACTGGACGGGGGAGATCGCTGCGGCGTTCAGTCAGGCTGACTGGCTTGCCCGGGCGGAGGATCGCGCTCACACGCTAGCCGCGGGTGCCGGAGATCAGGCCGATCGACTGCGCCGCGCCGCAACTGCACGACTGGCCGCCTGGCGGAAGGCCTCCCAGCGGCCTTGACCGCGCCGTCAGGACACTGCCAGGTACACCTGCATGCTCACCACCAGCGGTTCAGCACCGCTGATGGCCGCCTCGGCAGACTGCCGGAGCTGACGTTGACGAGCCGGGTCGAGCGTGCGAACGAACGGCGCGACGTGCGCCATGCCGAGCCGCCAGGCCGCCAGCTCGCTTGCCGCTGACAGGCCGGTGGGCACTGCAAGCACCATCGACTCGCAGTCCCGGTACCCGGCAGCGATGGCGAGCCGGGAAAACAGCCCGGCATCACTGAATGCCGGCTCGGTGTCGTGCTTGAAGGTCAGATACCAGGACGGAGCGCGATAGCCGAAACGGGTCAGCACGGCATCGACGGCTACCTTTGCCGGGTGCGTCCAGCCAGGCGCGAACGTGCTGGCCGCCAGGACCTGACCGACGCGCCGCGACTCGCGCAAGGCTGCGCTCAGGTTGCCGACGTGAGTCAGGCTGAAGCCAGCCGCGACCAGCGCGAAGCTGCCGTCGCGAAACGGCAGCGCGGCCGCCTCTGCGACCAGCGGTTGCAGCGCGGGCATGCCCGCACCCGGCAGGCGGGCCTGGCGCAGCAGTCCGACAGCGAGATCGGCCGCCACCACCTCGGCCGCACCCGCGGCCAGCGCCGCGCGGCCCACGACACCTGTCCCGGCGCCAACGTCGAGCACTCGTGCCCCGCTGACAAACCGCGCGGCCTGACAGACCAGCGCCGCGGCAAGCGCCGCGTAAACCGCTTCGGGTCCCGCTGACCACGACTGCGTGGCAGCCTCGTACGCGCTTCGCACCTGGCCGGTCAGCTCAGCAGCGCCGCGGCTGGTACTGCCTGTGCCTCCCACCAGGCCAGCTCCTCGTCATATCCGCCGAGCGCCTTCTCCCAGCCGAACTGGACGAGAGCACCGAGCAAGCTAAGCGCAAGCTGGCGATCCCACCAGGGCTCGGTGTCGATGCCGCAAGCCTGCAAGGCGGCGCAGTAGGCGGCAATCGACTGTTCCTTTGATTCCGGCAGCCGACGGCAGTTGATGGCCAGATACCAGGCCAGGTCGCTTAGCGCCGGGCCGCGGCCCGGCTGCTCCCAGTCGAGTAGCACAGTTCGCCCGGACGCGTCGGTGCCCAGATTGTCGAGTTTCCAGTTGCTGTGCACGAAGGTTTGCGGAGTCGTCAGCATGGCCTGGACCAGCGGACCCGGGTCGCGGGCCAGCGGACCGACCACCGCAGCGGCGGCCGGCGCGACGTCCGCGAGCATCGGCCAGCCTTTGCCGATCAGGCGGGGTACCAGGTGATCCGATCCGACGACGGCCTCTGCCTCGGCCGTCCACGGTGATAGCTCCAGATAACGATGCATGATGGGCACCACGTCAACCTCGGTGCCGCAATCCCAGAAGGCAGCGTGCAGGGCAGCCATGTGCCGGATGAACTGCCGGTGCTGGCCGAGCGAGATCGGATCGTCGGTGACTGGCACCAGCCACTCGCTGACGTCATGCATCAGCACGGCGCACCCGCCCGACGGCGCCGACCCCGCGGGTCGTTCGGCGCCAGCGGCCACGATCGGCTGGTTGATGCAGGCAGGCAACTGGTGAAGAATCCCGCGGTTCCAGAGTTCCAGTGGCGCACCGTGAAGGCAGCCAGATGCCCGCATGGTCCAGTCGGTGCCCAGGGCCAGGTGCTTCAGCACGTACCGCTGACCGCCGATCTCCACGCGCTCCAACGTGGCGCCGGACTTTCCCGGCGCATCCTGCACAGGCTCGCGCGCGGTGGCTGCGGCCAGCATTTCGGCAAGCACGTCACTACTCACCAGCGGCCTCCATCTCGGCAAGCAGCGAGGCGGGCCAGCGACCACCGCAGAACGCCGTGTCAGCCACGATCAGATCATCGCGCACGGTGAGCACATGCAGGTGATGCGCGGCATGCGGGACACCGTGCTCAGACCAGCTGAGGGTGTACTCGACCACCTCAGTGGCATCGCCGGAACCGTCCGCAGCGGCGACGCGATGCCGGCGTATCTCCTCGAACCGGGCCGGGTCGGCGAACCAGCGGCCGTACTCGGCACGGATCGCGTCTGGGCCCGATACCTTCATCCGCCAGTTGGGCACGGTCGCATCCAGCGTGGCGTCGGCGCTCCACGCCGCGCAGCTGCTGATAGCAGCCTTCTCGATCGCGTCCAGGAAGGTGTCGACTGCCTGCGTACTTGCCATGATCGTCTCCTTACTATCGGTAGGAGACGATCGTGCCTGGCTAACCTTGCAATCTGGTTGCAGCGCCAGCCAGCGAGCCGGCTGGCGCTGCCTCAACCGGAAGCTCAGGCGGCCAGCGACGAGTAGAAGCTGGCGTCGCCCTTGCGAACAGTGCTCTTGTCACCGCTGATGCCCGCCGGCACCGGGCCGGCGATCGTGATCCGGTGCATCAGCCGGGGCAGATCGTCGTAGTCGGCCACCGCGTAGTGCTGAGTGGCCCGGTTGTCCCAGATCGCGATGTCCCCGTCGTGCCAGGACCAGCGCACCGTGTTCTCGAGCCTGGTCACGTGCCGCTGCAGCAACTCGAACAGGTCCGCTGAATCGGCGCTGCTCAGCCCGGCGAACGAGCGGACGAAGTGGCCGAGCAGCAGCGACGGCTCGCCCGTCTCCGGGTGAATGCGCACCACCGGGTGCTCGGTCTCGAACTCCAGGTGGCGGAACTCGGCCCGGTATCGCTCTTCCTTCACGTCCACGCCGCCGATCTGCGGGCGCTGCGCAGCGTAGTCGTAGCGGTTGGAGTGAACCGCGCGCAGCCTGGCGGCCAGCGCCTGCAGCGCCGGGTGCAGCCGCCGGTAGGCCTCGACGGTGTTCGCCCAGACCGTTGTGCCGCCGTACGGCGGCAGCTTGATGGCGCGCAGCACGCTGATGGCCGGGACCCGGTCCACGAATGTCACGTCGGTATGCCAGCTGTTGGCCTTGCCCTGCTCCGAGTCAATGGGCAGGATCGCCTTGCCATCGCCGCTGACCGTCGGGTGCGGTTTGGTCACCTCACCCAGAAGCCGGGCGAAGGCGAGCTGATCGGCATCCGTGGCGTGGTGCTGATCGCGCAGGAACACGACCCGGTGCCGCAGCAGCGCAGCGCGGAGCTCGGCCAGCGCGTCCGGCTCCAGCTCGCCGCCGATCCGGATCCCGCCGATGATGGCGCCGATCACGCCGCCGACCTGAGTTACCTCGATGCGCTGGAAATCGGCATCAGGGACGGGTGTGCTGACTGTGCCGTGCAGAAGCGGGCTCATGCGTTCAAGCACCTTTCGTTGTGGGAACCTGTCTCGCTCAATCTGCCCGGGCCGTGATATAAAAGTCAAGTATTCCGATTAATTTACTAGAGATCTGTATTGAGCCGCGAGGATGGCGGCTGCTGAGCCGGGAGGGCGGCATTCCTGCAGGACCTGGAGTGCCGGAATATGCACACGATGAGCCGGGTTGCCGCAGACGACCGGCGCCGAAGAGTTGCAGGCAGGACGAGCAGATGACGGTTTCCGGAGGACGGCGGCTGCACCTCGCGGCCGCACTGGACGGCTCGGGCTGGCACCCTGCCGCGTGGCGCGAACCCGGCGCCCGGCCGGCCGAACTGCTCACCGCCGGCTACTGGGCAGACCTGGTGACTGAGGCGGAGGGCGGCCTTCTCGACTTCGTCACCTTCGAGGACGCGCTCAGCCTGCAGTCGGACAGGCGGCAGCATCCCGACACGCGCACCGACCGGGTCCGGGGCCGCCTCGATGCCGTGCTCATCGCGGCCAGAGTAGCGCCGCTGACCAGGCATATCGGGCTGATTCCGACGGTGACCGTGACGCACACGGAGCCGTTCCACGTGTCGACAGCGATTGCCACGCTGGACTGGGTGAGCTCCGGACGGGGCGGCGTCCGGGTCAAGGTCTCGGCCCGGCAGGACGAGGCCCGGCATTTCGGGCGGCGCGAGCTGGCTGCGGGCGACAACGCCATCCCCGACCTGTTCGCCGAGGCAGCCGACTACGTCGAGGTAGTCAGGCGGCTCTGGGATAGCTGGGAGGACGACGCCGAGATCCGCGATGCAGCCACCGGACGATTCGTCGACCGGGACAAACTCCATTACATCGACTTCGCCGGCCGCTGGTTCTCGGTGAAAGGACCGTCGATCACGCCCCGGCCGCCGCAGGGTCAGCCGATCGTCAGCGCGCTAGCTCACCGGGACGTCGCATATCAACTGCTGGCCAGCAGCGCGGATGCCGGCTTCGTCACGCCGAAGGACGCGGCGAGCGCATCGGCCATCGTGACGGAGGTCCGGAGATGGCAGGAGGCCGCGGGCCGCAGCGGTGAGCCAGTGCGGCTGTTCGCCGACCTGCTCGTCTTCCTGGACGACAGTGCTGCGGCCGCGGCGCGGCGGCGGGCACGGCTCGACGATCAGGCTGGCGCGCCGTACCGCAGCGATGCCGCCATCTTTACCGGAACGCCCGCGGAACTGGCCGACCTGCTCCGGAACTGGCAGTCAGCCGGGCTGACCGGGTTCCGGCTCCGGCCGGGCGCGATTCCGCACGATCTCCTCCAGATAACCCGTGTGCTGGTACCTGAGCTGCAACGTCGCGGCGCGTTCCGGCAGGCATATGAATCGCCCGGGTCCTCGTCACTTCGCAGCCTGCTCGGCCTGCCACGCCCGGCCAGCCGGTACGCGGCCGCCCGGGGACTGGAGGCATCGCTGTGAAGCAAGTGCACCTCGCGGCGCATTTCCCGGGCGTCAACAACACCACGGTGTGGAGTGACCCGCGGGCCGGCAGCCACATCGAGTTCAATTCGTTCGCGCACTTCGCGCGCACTGCCGAGCGGGCGAAGTTCGATTTCTTGTTCCTGGCCGAGGGGTTGCGGCTGCGCGAGCAGAACGGCAAGATCTACGACCTTGATGTCGTCGGCCGGCCTGATACCTTCACGATCCTGGCTGCGCTTGCGGCAGTGACCGACCATCTGGGCCTGGCAGGCACGATCAACTCGACGTTCAATGAGCCATACGAGGTTGCCCGCCAGTTCGCCACGCTCGACCACCTGTCGGCGGGCCGCGCAGCCTGGAACGTGGTGACCTCGTGGGACGCGTTCACCGGGGAGAACTTTCGCCGCGGCGGCTTCCTGCCACAGGAAGCCAGGTACGAGCGAGCACGGACATTCCTGGCCACCGTCATGGAGCTGCTGGACTCCTGGCACGGCGACGAGATCGTCGCGGACGCACTCTCCGGGCAGTTCCTCACCCGTGCCGGCGCCGGCAAGTTCGCGCACGCAGACGACCACTTCGACATCGCCGGGCAGTTCGACGTGCCGCGCAGCCCGCAGGGGCGGCCGGTCATCTTCCAGGCCGGCGATTCTGACGAAGGCCGCGAGTTCGCCGCTGCTGCCGCCGACGCGATCTTCAGCCGGCATGCGACTCTGGAAGCCGGGCAGGCGTTCTACGCCGACGTCAAGGGGCGGCTGGCTAAGTACGGCCGCTCCCCCGGTCAGCTGAAGATCCTTCCCGCCGCCACGTTCGTGCTGGGGCCGACCGACGAACAGGCCCGCGAGCTGGCGCACGAGATCCGCCTGCAGCAAGTCACCGGGCCGACAGCGATCGCCTTCCTCGAGCAGCTGTGGAACCGGGACTTGTCGGCCTATGACCCGGACGGACCGCTGCCGGATACCGACCCGTTGCCAGGCGAGAACACCACGGCGCGCGGGCGTGCCAGCGTCCGGATGTACCGCGATCCGGTCGCGACCGCGCGAGAGTGGCGAGCCAGAGCTGACGCTGAGAAGCTGTCGATCCGGGAGCTGATCATCGAGGTGACCGGCCGGCAGTCCTTCATCGGCTCGCCAGCCACTGTCGCCGCGACGATCAACCACTTCGTCCAGGCGGATGCCAGTGACGGATTCATTCTGGTACCGCATATCACCCCCGGCGGGCTGGACGAGTTCGCCGACACAGTCGTTCCGCTGCTGCAAGAGCGCGGCGTCTTCCGCACGCAGTACCAGGGCACGACGCTGCGCGAGCACCTTGGCCTGGAGGCGTCCTGATGTCCGGTACTCCGCTCGCGGTCCTGGACCTGGTTCCGATCTCGTCCGGCTCGACCGCGGCCGACGCCCTCCGCAACAGCATCGATCTGGCGCAGCAGGCCGAACGTTTCGGATACGCGAGGTACTGGTTCGCCGAGCATCACCTCAATCCCGGCGTGGCGGGCACTTCGCCCGCCGTCGTGCTCGCGCTGACGGCTGGCGCGACGTCGGCGATCAGAATCGGCTCGGGCGCGGTGCAGCTGGGGCATCGCACCGCGCTCTCCACGGTTGAGGAGTTCGGCCTGATCGACGCGCTCCACCCCGGACGGCTTGACCTCGGTCTGGGGCGCTCCGGCGGCAGGCCACCGGAGCAGTACCGGACCGCCGGACCGCCGCCCGGCTCATCCGCGGCCGAGGTGATCGACGGCCGGGCTCCTAACGGGTTGCTGATTCCGCCGAAGTACTCGCCGGAGGCGCTGCTGAAGTCGCCGCGGTACGCGCTGCAGCGCAAGCTGCTTCAGCTGCCGCACGCGCAGCCGCAGGATTATGAGGAACAGGTCGACGACATCCTCGCGCTGCTGCGCGGAAGCTACGCCTCTCCGGAGGGCATCCAGGCGCGCGCTATTCCGGGCGAGCGCGCGGCAGTTCAGGTCTGGATCCTCGGCAGCAGCGGCGGGCAGAGTGCCGATGTGGCCGGCCGCAACGGCCTGCGGTTCGCCGCGAACTACCACATCAGCCCCGCGACGGTACTCGAGGCA
>Ga0335073_10003972_pt1 | contig 20643 bp, 13 predicted proteins | sample Lox_Sample_22_FD_207093 | JGI IMG/M metagenome (GOLD analysis project Ga0335073, IMG submission 207093) | Soil microbial communities from Loxahatchee National Wildlife Refuge, Florida, United States - Lox_Sample_2.2 | ecosystem: Environmental > Terrestrial > Soil > Wetlands | place: USA...
GCGCTCGCGGGCCCACGCGGCGGCGAAGGCAATGCGTCCGGCGATGGCAGCGGCATCCCAGTGGCCTGCTCCGTAAAGGTAGAGGTTGTAGCGGGCGTAGTCGCCGGGGACATTCTTCAACTGCGCAGAGAGCGTTTCGGGCGCGGCGGGGTAGGGGATGTCCTTGTAGTAGACCCAATCGCTGGCGCCCCACGAGGCTCCCTGGTGGGTGAACTGGTACGGCTCGTAGAAGTGAAAGTTGTAGATCACGTTAGGATCGCGCAGCGGTTCGAGCTGAAGGATGTCGGGAAGACTCCCGTAGTTCGCCGCCGTGGCGATAACGGTGTGCTCGGTGTCGACGCCGCGGATGGCCTCATCGACGCGGGCCTGGATGCCCATCCAGCGATAAGGGTCCTGCACCTCGGGCTCGTTGATCAGCTCGAAGAAGACCTTCGCGGGATCGGCCTTGGCGAAGTGTGCTGCCAGCACACGCCAAAGCAACATGAAGTCGTCGACGCCGCGCTCGGTCGAGAGATTGTGCTTGTAGTCATCGCTGGGGAAGACGCAGAGCATCACGGCGAGGTGGTTGGCGAGGATCTGATCGACGGCGCGGTCGAGCGCAGCAAGCGCCTCCGGATTGGCAGGCGTAAGGCTGCCGTGGCGCACGATCAGCGAGGGCTCGATGCCGAGCCGGACAGAATCGAAGCCCATGTCGTGGATCAGCTTGAGGTCGGCGGCGGTGGTAAACGTTTCAAAGTGCTGCTGGGTGAGGTCGCCCGAGCTGGCAAACCATCCGGACAGATTGATGCCGTGGCGGAGGGACGATGCGCGGTCAAAGGCCAGGTTCTGAGTCAGAGAAAATGGGGTGAAGAGCAGCAACAGGACTGACAGGTAAAATCTGCGCATACAATAAGTTCTCCGTCAGGAAAGCCCATTGTAGGGTAACCGGATCGAGGGCGAGAGCGGCGTCCGCAGGAGCGCAAGAAAGTGGCCGTATCTTTGCTTGACGCGATTCCAGCGAAGTGGAAGATTTGCAGTATACGTTTGCATCCGGTGTGCGCCTCGCTGGCTGCGAAACACATCCCAGAAAGAGTGGTATGGATCGCAAGCCAACAATGAACGACGTTGCCCGCGTAGCCGGCGTGGGCACCATGACGGTGTCACGCGTACTGAACGAATCGGCACCTGTTTCAGCGGAAGCAGCGGCGCGCGTTTACCAGGCCATCGAGAAACTGGGATACCGGCCCAATGAGATGGCACGCGCACTGCGCGGCCTGAAGACACACACCATCGGCATCATCGTTCCCTATCTCTTCGATCCGTTTTTCGCGACGATCGCGCACGCGGTCAACACTCTGGCCAGAGAGCACGGATACTCGGTGATTCTGGCGACTTCGAATGATGATCCGGATCTGGAATTTGCCGAGGCGCAGTTGATGCTGCAGCGCCGCGTGGATGGACTCATCGTGATTCCCGCCGACGTGCATCGCTCACGCTTCAGCCGTGCGGAGTTCGACCAGACCCACATCGTCACACTCGATCGCCCGATGCAGGACCGCCGTTTCGATACAGTGCTGGTGCAGAACCAGAGCGGGTCGAAACGGGCCGTCGAACACCTGATCAGCGAGCACGGCCACCGGCGCATTGTCTTCATCGGGCTCAACCGGCAGCTTTACACTATGCGGGCGCGTTTTGAGGGCTACCGCCGTGCCATGATCGAGGCCGGCCTGCGGCCCGAGCCTTCCTTCAAATGTGACTCGCAGGAGTCGACATCGGCCTTCGTAGCTGCCGCGATCCGCGAAACAGATCCGCCCACGGCATTCTTCTGCTCGAATAATCTAACCACCCGCTACGCTCTTCGCGCACTGCTGGACTCGGGCGTGCGCGTGCCGGAGGAAGTGGCACTGATCGGGTTCGACGACTTCGAACTGGCGGAGATTCTGCATCCCACATTGACGGTGGTGAAACAGCCCGCCGATGAGGTTGGCCGGGTAGCCGCGGGACTGCTCTTCGAGCGGCTCAAGCAGGATGAGTTTCCCAAGGAAGGCAGCCGCGTGGTCCTTCCAGTCGAATTAGTGCTTCGGCGCTCCTGCGGATGCCGCCCCTGTGCTGGCCACACCAATTCGGCCTGATGCTCCTTGCGCAGTCTTCGCCGGCTCCGCCGGTGATGGCGCAGGCGCATCGAGGTATTGAACGATCAAGGAGATGCGGCGATTCGAAGGATCGAGCGGATACTTCGGCAGGCGCAGGCGCTGGTCGGCATAGCCGCGCACCTGTGAAACCTGGTCGTGGCGAAGTCCGTTATCCTGCATCAGGCGGCGCGCGGCATTCGCGCGATCAGTAGAAAGCTCCCAATTGCCGTACCCAGCGTCGTTTGCGTACGGCTGCGAATCGGTGTGGCCTTCGATGGAGACATGATTGGGCACATCTTTGAGCTGTCCGGCCACCATGGTCAGCAGCTCACGCCCGTTTTCGTTGAGGGTCGTGCTGCCGGTATCGAAGAATGTGCCGTTCTTCGATTCCAGCAACTCAATGCGCAGTCCCTCGGGGGTGACGGTGATCTCGATCTGGTTCGACAGAGCCTTAAAATGGTCTGTCTGCATAATTGCTTTCTCCAACCGTTCCTTGAACTGCTGCATGTTCTCGCGTGTCAGCGGCAGGTTGTCGGCCGAGCCCGAGCGATCCGAGCCAGTCAGTGCGGAACTCCCCCGCGGATCGTTGAAATATCCCGCGATGACCTTGCGCACGTGATCGCTGGTGTTCATCAGCCAGAGCACGATGAAAAGCGCCATCATGGCGGTTACAAAATCAGCATAGGCGACCTTCCATGCGCCTCCGTGATTGCCGGTGTGAGCCCTGGCCTTCTTGAAGACGACGATGGCTTTCTTTTGCATCTGGTTCACGCAATCTTTTGTTCAGCGGCCGCGCCCTCGGAGGCATGCTGGCCATGGCAAGCCATTTCCACCTCTTCGAAGGTCGGCCTGACGTGGAGCGGGATGGCACGGCGCGCCATCTCAACCGCCTGCACCGGTGCGTTGCCCTTGATGAACGAGATCATCAGGACGCGAAGCACATAAAGAAAGGCATGTTCTTCCTCTGCTTCCTTGCCCATGTAAGAGCCGATGGGCCCGACCAGCCCGTAACACAGCAGAATGCCGAGAAAAGTGCCTACCAGCGCCGCCGCCACCTTATGCCCGATTGCTTCGGGAGGGCCACCCAGCGCGCCCATGGTGATGACCACACCCAGCACGGCGGCAACAATGCCCAGGCCGGGAAGCGAATCCGCCACAGTGGTGAGCGCGGAGATGGGCTGGTGAGCGCAGCGGTGCTGCACCTCCATGTCCAGATCCATCATCTGGTCCAGGTCAAAGGGATCGATGCCTCCGGTCACCGCCATGCGCAACGTGTCGCAGACGAATCCGCGAACATGATGGTCGCCAATGAAGTCGGGATATTCCTTGAAGATGACGCTCTCTTCCGGCTTCTCGATGTCCATCTCAATCGACAACAGCCCGGTGCGGCGGACTTTATTCAAAAGTTCGAACATCATCTTGAGCGTGGAGACGTAACGCGGCTTGCCATAATGCGACTTGCCAAAGACGCCGAGCGCTCCGGAGAAGATGCCCTTGAGCGTGTGCATGGGGTTCGCAATCAGCAGCGTGCCCAGCGCCGCGCCGGCGATGATGAGGAATTCCGCCGGCTGCATCAGGACGGCGAGATGGCCCTTCTCCATCAGAAAGCCGCCGATGACAGCTCCGAAGACCAGCAGGATTCCGATGATGGCAAACATGCACACGCCTCGTTTTTGAAGTGGAGACAAGACTGCCGGCAGCCGGAGTCGCTTGTTGACTGTATCGGCGGAAGAGTGCCGTTGCTTAACAGCGAAGGGCAGCGAGGAAGAGACTGCGGTGATTGATTAGAGCGCTCTCAGAATTTGCGCGCTCGGAGACTCAACGACTCCGCTTCCACACCGCTTCCCATAGATCAAGCCGGGGCTTGAGTGGATCGGTACCGATGATCAGTCCCGAGTTGGTGAAGTGCATCAGGCGGTCAGCCGATGGGTCGTGGCGCGGCCATTCCGGAAGATTCCCGCCGTTGGGGTCGCCGGTCTTTCCGAACTGAACCCAGTAGGCGCTGGCCCAGGCTCCCATGATCTTGTCATTGGGCGTGGCCTTGCCCTGCACCAGCGCACCGGGGAGATCGAGGATGAAGGGAATCTCAAAACCATGCTGTGTGCCCATGATTTTTCCGCGCGCCACTTCATTGACGTAAGCGAAGCGGTAGAGATAGACAGGCTGCCCACTGCGAGCGATCAGGTTCGCAATGTTTCGCGCCGGCTCGGTCATGGTCTTGTCGGCAAAGACCTGCTGCTTGAGCTCGTCGAGGGTCTGGTCGCCGAGCGGGTCGTAAAGCTTGCGGGCAGCGTCGGCATCGGGACCGAAGATCGCGAAGATCTGATCCTTGCTGTTAGCCAGACCCAGGCCGAGATCGCGATCATTGGCTCCGACAATGACGGGCACCGGGACCTGGTGTCCGGCGGCGAGTGCTGTTTCAACGGGCTCGGTGAGAAAGCGCCCGTCGATGATGGACATGGCCATGCCCGGCGGGGTTTTACCGGCGGCAAGTGCTGCGAGAGTCTGCTGTCCGCTTGTGCCCTCGAGCAGGGTCGTGACGGGTAATGCACGTAGTTGATCAAGGGCGGTAGGACCGGTGCCGGTGACGCCCACCGATTGTGCCCAGTCGACGGCCATCTTCTCCGCGGTCGCGAGATCGGTGGATGGGATGACCTTCGCGCGCCCGCCGGGGGTACCGGGTGACTCCGCGATGGCGCGCACGAAGAGGCCGCGCGACATGGGCGAGACCAGATGAACGAGGACCGAACCGCCACCTGCCGACTCGCCGAAGATGGTCACCTGCTTCGGGTCTCCGCCAAATGCAGCGATATTGCTTTGCACCCACTTGAGCGCCGCGAGCTGATCCATGTATCCATAGTTGCCGCGTACATCATTCGGCGCCTCGGCAGCCAGAGCAGGATGGGCAAAGAAACCGAGACGGCCCATCCGGTAATTCAGGGTCACGACGACGACACCTTGCGCGGCGAGCGCATCGCCCGGGTAGATGGTGGAGCTGCCGTGAACCATTGCGCCGCCGTGAATCCAGACCATTACGGGGTAGGGCTGGACGGGGGTTGCAGCCGGGCGCCATACGTTGAGGAAGAGACAATCCTCTGATTTCGCCACGTCGTCGGTCTGCATGCAGGCCGGCCCAAACTTGTCGGCCTCGCGCACGCCGGACCACGGCACAGGCGGCTGAGGCACGCGCCAGCGCAGCTTGCCTACAGGGGGCGCGGCATAAGGGATGCCCTTGAAAACGATCACGCCATTCGCAGTGGTGCCGTGAACCTTGCCGCCCTGCACCCGCACCAGCGTGGGATCGTCCTGAGCGATCGCAGTGTATGTGCAGGCGGCAGCTACAAAAGCAGAGAGCAAGAGGCTGACAACGAAACGGCGGGCAACCGAATCATTGAATCGCATGACGGGTCTCCTGAGCGCGCATTCGAGCGAGCTCTAAAAAGCATGCGTTGTGCTTCTCACGACGACGGGCTCCGGAAATTGCCAGCTTCCGTCCAGGATTGCTTTACGGGGCCGGTACATCCGGATTGTATAGTTCCAGCCCGGAGTGACGGGAAGGCAATTCGGCGTAGCTTTCGCGCAGCCGCCGAACTGCACGGTGACGGAGCCGTCAGAATTGGGCGTGGCGGTGATGTCGTTGACCGAGTAAGCGCCCAGACTGTTCTTCTCGAAATAGCCCTTTGCATCGTAGACGCTGATCGACCAGAAGCCGTCGACGGGCACATCCTTCACCGTGAGGCGATAGACGGTTGATCCGTTGTTCTGTTTGGGGAAGACGCTTTTATAGACGGCAGCGCTTGGCGGATTCCCGCCCCAGCCGATGGCTGTGCCGATCAGATGAGCAGTAGGGTCCACCTCGGCCTTCGTACCAAACATCACGGCAGAGCCGCTGAGCTGGGGAGCGCGAGCCGCGAGGGCGTCACGCACCTCTGCCTGTGATTTTGGATCCCAGTTTGGTACTTCGAACGTGCCGATGCTCGCCTGCTCCACCTTGATCTCATCCTGAAGGACGTTGGCGGCCTTCAGGTCGGTGGGATTTTCGGGATCGGCGAGCGTGCGAATGGCGAACAAAACGTAACGCGTGCCTACCTTGTCTTTGGTGTAGGTATAGCGACCCGGCGCGTAGACAACATCAATCGCGTAGTGATCCTCAGAGATCGCCTCCATGGACATGAAGCGTTTGCCGGGATCCGGCAGAGTGATCGTAACTGGTGCGGCGTCCAGGTCAAAGACGCCGGCAGAATAAAGCGTGTCGCGGTTCATCCGCACCACGGTCTGCTTGTCGATCGGCGTCATTTCTCGGTTGTGGTACAGCTTGCCGAAGCCACCCTGCTTCACAGTCTCGCTGAAATAAAAATCGCTTTCGGCGCGACAGAAGTTGCTGTCGTTGACGGTCAACGGCTCACCGGCTGCTGCGGTCTGAGCGACAAGGCTTGCAGTGGCATTCAGCGTGAGCATGAAGGTCAGAAGCACAAAGCCTTGAGCCATACGACGGCTATAAACAGAAGAATGCTTCCCCACTTCAGCTGCCACAGCTCTCTCCCTGACTTTCAGCGCGAGGTGAGAGGGAACGCAAGCGTCTGTCCCCGTATCCGATCGCGACAGAGTAGCCTATTTACAGGGCGAGATGTTCCTGCGCCCAAGGGCCGGAAACACTTTCGCCCGGGCGGCCAAGTTTGTCAAACAGCACGGCTCGGCTATATCTCTGTGGGCGGCGAAGCGCTAAAAAGGGTGCGTTGTACTTTTCACTGGGGCAGCGACCGGGAACTGCCAGCTTCCGTCCAGGATTGCCTTGCGCGGCCGGTACATCCGGACCGTGTAGTTCCAGCCGGACATAATGGGCAGGCAATTTGGCGTTGTCTTCTCGCAGCCGCCGAACTGCACTGTGATTGAGCCATCGGTATTTGGTTTCGCTGTCAGACTGCTGGTCGAGTATCGATCGAGCGCGTTCTTTTGGAAGTATCCGCTCGCGTTGTAGACGCTGATGGACCAGAAGCCGTCGACTGGAACATCCTTCACTGTGAGCTGGTGCACCGTCGCTCCGTCGTTCTGGGTCGGAAATACGTCCTTGTACACAGCGGCGCTCGGCGGATTTCCACCCCATGCAGTAGCCGTGCCGATCAGGTGGGCGACCGGATCCACTTCGGACTTGCGACCGAACATGACTGCGGAACCAACTCCGAGTGAACCCAGAACGACGAGAGAATCACGAGCTTCACCAATCGACTTCGGGTCCCAGTTTGGGATTTCGAATGAGCCAGCACTGGCCTGCTGAACCTGTACGGCGTCCTGCAATCGATAAGCGGCCCCCAGGTTCGGAGGACTGTCGGCGTCGACTGCCGTACGGATAACGAGCATCGCATAGCGGGTGCCCACCTTGTTCTGTGTATACGTGAAGCGGCCCGGCGCGTAGACCACATCAATCGCGTAATGGTCTTCCGAGATGATCTCCATGGACATGAAGCGCCCGCTGGTGTCGGGCAGCGTGACGGTAACCGGCGCGGCTTCAAGGTCGAAGACACCCGCGGAGTAGAGCGTGTCGCGGCTGGAACGCGGCGCGCTCTGTTGGGGCACCTGAGTCACATCCCGGTTGTTGACAATCTTGCCGAAGGCTCCCTGACTGACGGCTCGGGTGAAATAGCTATCGGTCTCCGCCCGGTTAAAGTTGACGACGTTCACGGGAACGGTCACACTGTTCGCATTGATTTGCTGGCAAGCAACGGCAGGTGGCACGAGGCCGGTCACAACCGCGAGAAGCAGGGACGAACTGCACCCTTCGGGATGACGCCTCAGAAAGGAAGCCCCTTTGTAATGCCCAATCCGCATAGCTTTCGCTCAGTTGGATGCCGGGAGAGGAGCAGGACAGGTTACGATATTTGCTTCCGCCCGGGCGGATGACCTGAGAACAATATTCCGCAGGAATGCGTTGTTTTACCCCCCCTGCGACAGCCCGGCACGCGGACCCGGAATTGTCAACGTCCGGGTTACCTACTTTGGCGCGGGCAGGGCTACCACAAATTCTGTCTGTCCGGGCTGAGAGGTGAAGGTGATCGTGCCCTTGAACTGTCCGACGACAATGCGGTGCGCGATGTCGAGTCCCAGTCCGGTGCCCACGCCGGCGGGTTTGGTAGTGAAGAAGGGCTCGAAGACGTGATCGCGATGATCAGGAGCGATGCCCGAACCCTCATCTGCAATCCCGACACATGCCTCATTGCCGTTGGTCCAGGTGCGGATCACGATCTTGCCGCCCTCCGGCGAAGCATCAATCGCGTTGTCGAGGATGTTGGTCCACACCTGGCTCAGCCCCGTACCGGTGGTCTTGATCTTCGGCATCTCACCTACGAACCGTTTTTCAATAGCGATCTGCTTATGGCGGAACTTGTGGGCAAGGATGGTCAGCGTGCTCTGGATGCTCTCGTGCACATCGATCTCGCGCTCACGGTTCTTGTCGTCGTAGGCGTATTTCTTTACCGCGACCACCAGGTCGGTGACTCGCGCGATGCTCTCCTCGATCGTTCCCACCAGCTGCATGCTGGAAATCAGGGAAGTCAGCCAGTTGAGCGCGTCAGAGAACAGCTCCGCCGGGAATGCCGATTGAGCGCATTCGATGTCTTCGCGCCGCCAGCCGACGGCGGTGAGCGTAGGAGCCATCTGCCAGGCGTTTTCTACACCGATACCTTCCAGCCAGTTGAGCAGCTCCTCTTCGGCATCTGCCTGGTCGAGGGTGCTCATGGCTGCCGGCTTTTCGAACTTGAGGGCTCGCTCCTGCAGATCGTGCATGCAGGCCTTCTGTTCGGTGGTCAGCGGAGTCCGCGTAAAGCGCAGGCTGATCTGCTGCAGCCGGATAAGGTTTTCGCGCAGTTGCGACGATGCGCGACGGGCCGCGGTGCCCGGATTGTTCAACTCATGCATCAAGCCGGCAGCCAGCGTGCCCAGCGAGATCAGCTTCTCCCGGTGCAAGGTGAGCACCTGGTATGCCTCGAGGCGTCGCCCCATGTTGGCGAGCACCCCGGCGCGCACGACGGGACAGGTCCCCATCAGATCCCAGAAAGACTCCGGATTCACGCGCACCAGATGACTGTCGTGTATCACTTCCCCGCGTGCGGGCGCGGCGGATACGCCGGTCAGCAATGGCACTTCTCCGAATGTGTCCCCTGCCTTGAGGGCGCCAAGCAGCGTCATCGCGCCGTCGGCCTCCGGCTTGGTCACGCGGACTTCACCGTCGAGCACTATCCAGAAAAAAAGCTCCTTTTCGCCGCGGTCAAAGAGTAGCGTTCCGGCGGGCGCCTCGACGAGGTCCACTTCGCCGAGACAGTCCAGATCCTCGGTCCTGGTCTGTTGAAATAGGGATATTTTCCGTATTTGTGCGAGAAGCTCGCGCGCGGGAATCGTTTTCGTGGTTATGGTCGTTTGTTTCTCTTCCATCAATTTGCTTTTCTCGTCACTTAAAAACGTGCCAGATACTGATGCATAAACTGCACGGCGATGGAACCCTCGCCTACGGCAGATGCCACGCGCTTGACCGAGCCGTGTCTTACGTCTCCTGCGACGAAGACCCCGGGCATGGAGGTTTCAAGCAGGAACGGCTCACGATCTTCCTTCCAGCGACGCGGCAATTTGTCTTCGACCTTGAGGTCTGGACCGGACAACACGAAACCATTGGGATCGCGCATGACGTCTCCGGGCAGCCAATCGGTCGCAGGAGCAGCACCAATAAATATGAACAGCGCCGAGGCCGACCGCACCTCGTCGCCGATGGAATTGCGGACCTTAAGGCACTCCAGCCGACTCTGTCCCATGGCCTCAACCACCTGCGCATGCACCTCCACTCTTATATTCGATGTTTGAGCGATTTGATCGATCAAATATTTCGACATCGACTTTTCGAGGGAGTCGGCTCGCACCAGCATGGTCACCTGCCGGGCGTACTTTGAGAAGTGCATGGCCGCCTGACCGGCCGAATTCGCGCCTCCGACGATGTAAACGTGCTCGTCGGCGCAGGAGCGCGCCTCAACCAGCGCGGCGCCGTAATAGATACCCGCTCCCGTCAGGCGGTCGATTCCCGGAGCGTCCAGCCGCCGGTAGTTGACTCCGGTCGCAATCAGGCACACGCGGCAGGAGATTTCCCTGCCATCGCCGGTGCGAATCAGCTTGTACTGATTCTCGACCCGGATGCCGGTGACGCACTGAGTCAGAAACTCGGCCTTGAAGCGCGAAGCCTGCACGTAGGCCCGCCGTGCCAGGTCAGCTCCGCTCAGGCCCGATGGAAAGCCAAGGTAGTTCTCGATGCGCGAGCTCGAACCCGCCTGTCCACCCGGCGCCTCCGGCTCGATGACCAGCGTGTGCAATCCCTCGGACGTGCCGTAGACCGCAGCCGCCAGGCCTGCAGGGCCGGCTCCGACCACCACCAGGTCGTAGAATTCGCTCGCCGCGTGGGTGCTCAGCCCGACCTTCTCGGCCAGCGCCAGTTGGTCAGGCTGCACAAGAGAAGATCCGTCCGGGAAGAGGACCGCCGGGAGCTTGTGGTCATCCAGCTTGTAACGCGAGAGCAAATCGAAAGCCTCGCCGTCTCTCTCCGGATCGAGCCACACATATGGAACCTGGTTGCGCGACAGAAATTCGCGCACCTGGTGATCCTGCTGCGACCAGCGCGGACCGACCACGCGCAGACCTTCGAAGGGCGGCCGATATCCCTCAGCCCAGGCTTCGAGCAGATCGTCCAGCACGGGATAGAGCTGCTCCTCGGGCGGATCCCAGGGCTTGGTCAGGTAGTAATGAATCTTGGCGGTATTGATTGCACGGATAGCCGCCTCTGTGTCCGCATAGGCGGTCAGCAACGCGCGCTTGGCATCGGGATAAAACTTCTGCGCCTTCTCAAGGAAATCAACACCGGACATCCCGGGCATCCGCTGGTCGGAAAGAAACAGAGCGACCGCGTCCCCCCGTTGCTCGAGCTGAACGCAGGTGTCGAGGGCGGCCTGACCGGACCCCGCCCGCAGGATGCGATATCCCGCGCCGTATTTCCGGCGCAGGTCCTGAATGACGGCCTCGAGGACGCTCACATCGTCGTCGACGGCGAGAATTACTGGCTTCCCCATAGAATTTCAGTGTATCCCGTTGCCGCCTGCACAATCGCCCACGCCCGGCGCATCCCGTGGGTCACCGTCCGAAAAAATGTTAATCTTGTTGACACTTTTTTCTTTTCAATAGAATTTTTCTCGATTAGCCTGAATGCACATTTACCATTGCACTGCAAAATCTTTCGTCGTAACTTGCTTTGATGAAGTTACGGCTTGGTACTTATTTTGTTCGGATAAAAGACATAGATTGTGAATTACTGCCTTGAGTCGATAATGTTGTGTAAGCGCGCTATCTGCGCATGCCCGCGATCGATCCCTTTTTGGCGAGGTTCGTCCGTTTGGGCGTCCTGCCTGTTAGAACGACGGCATTGAGAGAAAGAATGAATAAGATAATTCTGGCCGATAATCAGGCAATATTTCGCGCGGGAACCGCGAAGGTTCTCGCTATGGAAGATGATTTTCGTATCATCGCCCAATGTGGAGAAGTTGAACGGCTGTACCAGGTCCTGGAAACATTCAGGGGAGCAACGCTCCTCTTCGCCTCGGCCCTGAAGCCGAACCTGCACCATCTCGTCGAACGGGTCCGCGATCAGGGCGGCCTCGCCGTCGTGATTGCGGAAAACAACGAGTCCACAGCAGCATATTTATCTGCAGGCGTGCAGGGTGCCGTGCATCGCTCGGTCACCGGGCCGGCGCTGATTGATTGCGCGCGCCGCGTGGCTCGAGGTGAACGGGGGGTGCAGATCGCCGGCGCTCAGGCCGGCGCCATCGAGGAAGATCTGGTCGGGGCACGCGTGCGGGATCGTCTCACTCCCAAGGAGATGAAGATCGTTGCACTGATCGTGCAGGGCTGCAAGAACAAGGAAATCGCCATGCGGCTGGCGACAACCGAACAGGTAATCAAGAATTATCTGCGCAGCATCTACGATAAGACCGGCGTTTCCGACCGCCTCGAACTGGCGCTGTTCACCATTCATCACCGCATGTTGGCCGAGGCGGCTGCTGCGGCCGGAGATCTGCTTCTTCAGGCCAATTGAGCCCGATCGAAGTTCGGCCGGCGGCAGGACATATCGCTCGCGCTGCCGGCCACTCGATTTCTGGTGAAACCCCAGCTGACTCGCATGCGCGGTTACACAGACCATACGCGCGGCTTACTCGCAGTTATCTTCAATTATCCGAGTATGTCCGCCTGCGGGTTTCTGGCCTGCAGCAAGGTATCTAATATCTGCACCAGCTCGCGGGGATCAGCAGGCTTTTCCAGATAGATATCCGCCTGCGGCTCGGCAGCGCGAAAAGCTTCGGCTACATATCCAGAGACAACCACTACGGGAACGGCCAACTGAGCTTTTGCGGCTTCGACAATTGCGCGGCCGCGTTCACTCCCCAATCGCCAGTCTGTTATCACTCCATCAAATGCGACCCGCTGTATTTCTCGAATCGCGTCCTCGGCAGAAATGCAAGTTGTGACTTCATAGCCCGCTTGTTCCAGAATTTTTCTCTTAAGTACGGTGACGTCTGGATCGTCGTCTACACACAAAATTCTTGCCAACGGATTCTCCACGCATTCGGCTAATTCTTTGGCATTAGCACAGACCATGTCAAATGCATGAGATATGTAACTGCCAAAAAGTTAATTACTGCGTTTCTCAGCAACTGATTTAGCTTGGGTAAATAGATAGAGATAGTCAGGGCCTCCAGCTTTTGAATCGGTCCCTGACATATTGAAACCGCCGAACGGATGCGCCCCGACCATTGCGCCGGTGCACTTGCGGTTTAGGTAGAGATTGCCAACATGAAATTCGTGGCGCGCGCGCTCAAGCTTTTCATGATCGGCCGAATACACCGCGCCCGTTAGACCAAACTCGGTGTTATTGGCAATGGCCAGCGCTTCGTCATAATCGCGCGCTTTAAGAATCGCGAGGACCGGACCAAAGATCTCTTCCTGAGAGATGCGGGCATCAGGAGCCACATCGGCAATCACCGTAGGCTGCACAAAATATCCCTTCTCCGGAGTCTCAATCGTTTCGCCTCCCGAGACCAGCCGTCCCTCCTGCTTTCCTACAGCGATGTATTCCTGAATCGTCTTGAGCGCTCCCTCGTTGACGACCGGACCCATATTGGGATTTGCCGCTGGATCGCCGACCGTCAGCTTCGCCACGCGCTCGCGAACACGCTCGACGAAAACGTTGTAGAGCGGTTCCTCGACGATAGCGCGCGAGCAGGCTGAGCACTTCTGTCCGCTGAAGCCGAAAGCTGCCGCAACGACACCTTCGACCGCCTGATCGAGATCCGCATCGGAGGATACGATGATAGAGTCCTTGCCGCCCATCTCGAGCACGGTGCGCTTGATCCAGATCTGACCCTTCTGAGTTTTAGCTGCGCGCTCGTGAATATCGAGGCCCACTTCCTTTGAACCGGTGAAGGCGATGAAGCGCGTCTTCGGATGCTCCACAACTGCATTGCCGAACGTGGCCCCCGAGCCCGGGCAGAAGTTCACTACGCCCGGCGGCAGCCCGGCCTCTTCCAGCACATCGACGAATCGCGCCGCAATGGTCGGCGAATCGCTCGAAGGCTTCAGCACCACCGTGTTCCCGGTGACGATAGCGGCAGAAGTCATGCCGGCCATAATCGCGAAAGGGAAATTCCACGGCGGAATCACGGCGCCCACACCCAGCGGGATGTAGAGCAGTTGATTGCGCTCGCCGGGGTACTGAATCGGCGTTGTCATTCCCGCGAGACGCAGCGCCTCACGCGCATAGAATTCCAGAAAGTCGATCGTCTCGCCAACATCGGCATCGGCTTCTGCCCAGTTCTTGCCGACCTCGTAGGTGAGCCACGCGCAGAACTCGAACTTGCGCGCGCGGATGATCTCCGCCGCATGCAGCAGGAGTGCAGCACGCTCTTCGACGGGAGCATATTGCCAGGTGGCGAACGCGCCAAGCGCGGCCTGAACTGCCCGCTCCGCATGCTCTGCGCCGGCCTTCTGATGGATGCCAACAATCTGCGCGGGCCGCGCAGGATTGCGCGACTCAATCTTGCCCGATGTGCGCAATCGCTCGCCACCGATGACGAGCTCGTACTCGTGACCCAGCATGTCGCCCACACGAGAAAGCGCGTCTTTCATTGCCTGTGCATTTTCATGACGGGAGAAATCGATGAACGGTTCGTTCTTGAACTCGCCCTGCGGAGAGCGCGGCTGGATGACGGTGGAGAGCACGACGGTAGCCATAACTACTCAGTTTATCGTGTTTTCGCGCTCGACGTGCGCGGGCCCGGCCATAGACCATCACGGTGACCGAACTTTCCCACCGTAAACACGGTCTCGGGAGATGCCCGATCATGTCCAAGTTGTTAGAACTTATAGGTTACCCCGGTGGAGATGACCGGATAGAACCGGACATAGTCAAGATCGTTCTGATACTTCTTCCGCGCAGCGTCGATATTCTCCTGTACGCTCGGATCGGAATCGATTGAGCGGCAGTCTCCTCCATGCGGGCTGTCGCAAACCACTCCGGTAAAAGTCAGAGTCAGCGGAGGTTCACCCACATACGCGAAGCCAACGTCAACGGGAAAGCTGATGTGTCTCTCGCGACCGCGGGGAATCCAGTTTCCCCAGCCGAGCGTGAACATGGGGGCAGTATGCCGGAACGCTACGTGACCGTATAGGGTGACGGGATCCGCGGCGCCGCTGTAGTAGGTCGCGCCATTCACGCTGAAGGAATCGCCGGCCGCAACTCCGCCGTTCGCGGTGATCTGGTTCTGGTTGTAGAACAGGACACCCGGGCTCAGGTGAAAACTTTTGTGCCACGGGAACCAGTCGAAACTCGCCTGCACAGAGCGAAAGTTGAGTTTGCCTTTATAGGAAACGCCATCCGTAGTTCCGTTTGCGCTGTAATTGAAAAAATTGCCGGCGACGCGCAGATTTACGGAGCTCGTCAGAGTGGTGGCGGCGCCAACACCAATACCCAGCGGACTGACAAACGCACCTGCGCTGATTCGACGGAAGAGCCAGGAGCCGGTGACTGGGTATGCGGGACGCTGGTTAACGACGGCTCCGCTGGCCGGGGCTCCCTCAGATCCCTCCACACGCGGTGCGCTGGCCGCGTTGACCCCTGTGCGGCTGGAGGAATAGAGTACGGAATTTGATGGAGCGTCCGCCGCGGAGCCATGCGACGTCGACTGCTGAGCGGAGCAGAACGACACAGCCAGAAGTGCAGAAACACAAAGAGCAGTATGCCGTAACGACATTTTGGTGTTCCTTGGAATGGGGTATTGCAACGCGGGGCAAAAGGGGGCCTGGGAAGCACACAGAACGGCTACGGCAGAACCAGATACAGCTTTCCTGAAGGTTCTGCTCTTAAAGCCCGTGACCACCCGCAGGATATGTTTGTTTATCTATAAGTTAACATACCCGGCGCTGTTCCTCATTCACTTACGATGAATTTTCCCGGCTATCTCAGCTTGCGCTAAGTAGCCACGGCTAATTCATCGGCGAGGCGTGGAATTTCTATAAGTTGCCGCTCAGCACGACGGCGATGTTAGAACCAGCCGTTACCCAGCGGTAATGCTCTCGGTATGTCGCGACATCTTCGCCGTGCGCTCAATCTTGTCCCAGGCAAACGGTCGCCCGTCAATCGCCCGCTTCAACGTCTTGAACAGCACCACTGAGAAGAGCTGGCGGTAAGCGAACCGCTGCAACCAGATGTGGAAGAGCAGCCATCCGTCTCCCTTGTTGGCCGGGTGACGCCGCTCGAGCGAGAAGGCCAATGTAGACGTGAGGAAGTCGATAATCAGGAACGCCAGGAAGTAAGTCAGCAGCTTTTCAAAGCTGGCGGCACTGGCCGCTTCTGGATGGAAATGGCGGTCGATGAAGTAATGGATAACACCTGCAGTGAACATGATGTCGATGAAAGGTGACACCAATGGCAGCAGGATCTGGAAAACAACGATGTTCGGCAGCGCGAACAGCCCCATCGCGAGATTATTGCGGAAGGCCTGCTTGTGCTTGAAGACCGCCTGCAGTGTTCCGAATGACCAGCGGAAGCGCTGCCGCATCAGCCCCTTCGCGTTGATGGGAGCCTCGGTGAAGGCCAAAGCCCGGTCTTCGTAAATCACCTTGTAATTCTGCTCCAGCAGGTTCATGGTCAGGTCGGCGTCTTCGGCGACAGTGTTGATCGGGTAGCCTCCGCCACGAATCACGGCAGCAGTGCGCCATGCACCGATAGCACCGGGAACAACCGTAACCACATTGAACAGATCCAGAGCCCGCCGCTCGAAGTTCTGGCTGGTGATGTATTCGAGCGCCTGCCAACGCGTCCACAGGTTGACGCGATTACCCACCTTGGCATTTCCCGCCACTGCGCCGATGCGTTCGTCGGCAAAGTGACACACCAGTTTCGAGATCGCGTCGGAAGCAATCACCGTGTCTGCGTCGATGCCGACATAAATTTCCTCATCCAGATGTTGCAGCCCGAAGTTGAGTGCCTCGGCTTTGCCCGCATTCGGCTTGGTCAGCACGCTCAGCTTGCCGGCCGTAAGCTCAGCGGGATAGGCTTCGCGCGCAGCCTCGTAAGTGCCGTCCGTCGAGCCGTCATCGATAACGATGACGCGGATATTGCGGTAATCGGAGTTGAGCACCGAGCGGATGGTGCGCGCAATGACCGCCTCTTCGTTGTATGCCGGGATCAGCACCGCTACACGCGGCTCGTAATCTCCGGGAGGAATTCGGCGGCTGCGCAGGCGGTCGATCAGCGCCAGAATGCCGATCAGAATCAGGCGCGCGCTCATCAGCACATCGCCGAGGAAAAACACGTCGACAACGAAGTGGCTAAAGAAGGAATAAAAGAAGAAGGCCACCGAGTCGATGCGCGCCTGCCAGCGCATCTCGGGCGAAATCGGAGGCATCACTTCGGCGGTCGTTTTGCCCATCAGTTCCGAGACCGGCACAAACTCATAGCCCTTGGCGCGCAACGTAGTGATAAGCAGAGGCAACGCAGCCACGGTCGCCGAGCGGTTACCGCCGCCGTCGTGCATGAGAATGATGCTGCCGCGGAAGTCGGGCCTTGTCTTCATCTCATCCAACTGCTGCAGAACGTTGTCGGTGATTTCCTGCGGCGTCTTGCGCGGATGCTCGTTCCAGTCGTCGGTGTCGATTTTGTTGCCGATGATGGTGTATCCCATCTGCTGGATACGATCGACCGGAGCGGCCTGGTCATTCGTGTCCGGTTCCTGGTCGATCGAGTACGGCGGCCGGAAATACAAAGGCTGGATGCCGAGTTCGGCGGCAAAAAGACGCTCGGTGAGGTTGAGCTCGAGATCAAGCTGGCGCTGGGAGATTTCGCTGATGTCTGGATGCGTAAAGGTGTGGTTGCCGATCTCGTGGCCCTCGCGCACGTAACGCTTCAGCAGTCCCACGTTCTCCACACCCTGCTCACCTATCACCATGAACGTGCCCTTCACGTGATACTGCTTGAGCACATCAAGAATCTTCGGCGTCCAGGTCGGATCCGGTCCGTCATCGAAACTCAACGCAAGCTTCTTGGGACTGTAACCATATTGCTCGACCGTGTATGACCGCGGCATCTTCGTCATCAGCTCGTCGGTGATGGTGAAGTTATCTGCATCCATATCGACGGTGCGGCTGCCGGGCTGCGGCCTCGAGATGATGCGCAGAATATCGCCTTCACCCTCCGTATCCACATCATTGCCCGGAGGAACGGTCGTAAGCTGATGCGGCGCATCCGTCGTGCTGGGGTGATCCCACACCGCCCAGAGCGATCCATCCTCTTCGCCGAGCCTCCACAGCGCAAAGGTGCTGATTCCCATCTGCCGGGAAGCGCGCAGCTCGTTCAACGCCGTCACGCCATCGAGGAACCAGACCTGGTGACGAGTGTGCGCGTCCTCGTCGTCATAAGCGAAATGCGCGTTCAGGTCGTCGCCGTTGAGACGAACGTCGGCATCGGCGTCAGCGGCTCGCTGCCACGCCTCCTGCACGGTCAGATCGTCGACATTCACAACCTGATGCGAGGGCTTCTTGCCCTTCTCGGGAAGGGGCACGGCCCAGTCATATCCGTAGTTGCCCACTCCGCAGATCAGCTTCTGCTTGGGCACCACTTTCAGCGCGCGGCGCAGGTTGCCCTCAAACCAGTCCTCTGCCGCGACGGGACCCGGCTCGCTCTCCTCTTCGTGCTGGTCGTAGTTCATCAGGATGATGCCGTCGCTGTTTTTAGCGATAGCCTTCATCAACCAGTCTTCCGTGCTGGTCTCCACATCCACGTAAAGGCGCAGACCTTTGGCATGCAGATCGTTGTGCAGCTCTCCGATCCACTCCGCATACAACTTCTGCTGATTATCCGGAACCTGCTCGAAATCGAGGCAAATGCCGTGATAATTCGGATTGGCATAGAGAAATTTGTCGATCTGCAGGTGCAGATTTGTGCGAGCTGCCGGATCTTTCAAAAGCTTCCCGATTACATCCCCGTCCCACTTTGAATTGCCAGGGTTGTAGTCGTTCAGCATCGGGAAGACTTCGGTATCCTCCTTGGCGGCCACGATCACTCGCCGCACCCTGTTTTCCGGGTCTACGCCGTGGACCACGCCAGCCTTATCAACGACGTTGTAAAGGTTGACCGGAAACAGCGAGGTCGCCGCGATCAGATCACCATTCGGCGAAATGACGTGCAGCCAGTCGGGAAAGAGCAGATCGATCTGGTGGATGTGCGCTTTAAGCGACGAGTAGCTGGCCTCATCGTTCTGGTAGAAGGCCGCGCGCAGCCCTTCATCCTGGTTTAAAGGGATCTCGGATGGGCGGCGGTGGGTGTGGCGGCGTGCCGGCCGGGGCGCGCTCTTCCTAAGCGGATCGCCGGCAGGCCCCTTGAGCGCCTTATAGTTGCGCTTTTGCGTGGGCAGCAACAGTTCGGGAAGCGTCTGGCGGGTTACCACGCTGAAAAAGAAAACGATCAGCACCACGGTGGAAATGACGCCGGCAATATCCATCAGGCGGCGAAGGCGCTTCCATCGTTTTCGTTGCGGATCGTAGAAGACTTGTTTCATTGGGCGTCGAGCGCGTTCCCAGCTTACTGCACACGGGGGCTCAGCTTCCTGTATAGGTTACTATCCCGGGCGGGTTCATGAAGAACCTTCCCGGCTGCCTTGTATGATTCACTTTCATGCGTTTTGCGCTTCCTCGCAGGTGGTGGATCGGGCTGATCGCGTTGGGCGCCGGAGCCTGGCTGCGGCTCTGGTTCATTCACGCCTATCCCGAGGTGCAGGGCGATCCGCTGGTTTACGGCAGCATCGCAAAAAACTGGATGCTGCACGGCATCTACGGCAAGACCACCAGCGGAATTCTCCGCCCCACGCTGATCCGCCTGCCGGGATACCCGCTCTTCCTGGTCGCCTGCTTCAAGCTCTTTGGCATGGAGCATTACCACGCGGTCATGTTCGCGCAGACGGCCATCGATCTCGCCACCTGCGTGCTGATCGCCGCATTTACCCGCCGCATCTGGAACGCCAGGGCCGGATGGATTGCGCTATGGTTTGCGGCGCTCTGCCCCTTTACAGCGAACTACGCCGCGGTTCCGCTTACCGAAACGCTGGAGCTCTTCTCAATCGCGGTAGCCCTATACGCCCTGGCGCGCTTTCTCGAGACCGGCAATGCTGAGGGGCCCCGCTGGCGCTGGGCGCTGGTGCAGGCGCTGGCCTGGAGCTACGCCGCACTCCTCCGCCCTGACGGCGCGCTCATCGCTGTGGCTCTGTGTCCGGCGATGGTCTGGTACGGACGCCGCCGCTGGGGCGCACAGCGGGTAATTCCCTATGCTGCGGTTGCGGCCCTTGTTTCCATCCTGCCCTTCATCCCATGGACAATCCGCAACTGGAAGACCTTCCATGTCTTCCAGCCGCTCGCTCCGCGCTATGCTACAGATCCCGGCGAATTCACCGATCCCGGCTTCAATCGCTGGACCAAAACCGTCTGCGTCGATCTTGCGTGCACCTGGGAGATCTATTGGAACGTCGACAGTGACGTAATCGACATCGCCAATCTTCCCGCGCGCGCCTTTGACTCACCGGAACAGTACGATGAGACCCGCGGCCTTCTCAGGGACTACAACAAAACGCAGTCGCTCACGCCAGAGATGGACGACCGCTTCGACCAGATTGCCGCCGACCGGATCCGCACCAATCCATTTCGGTATTACGTAGCCCTGCCCCTCGCCCGCCTCGCCGACATGTGGCTGCGACCCCGCACCGAACTGCTGTGGATCGAACTGCGCTGGTGGGAATTCCAGCATCACGAGGGCGAGACCGTCTTTGCGTGGGCCTACGCCGGGCTCAACCTGCTGTATCTGGTCGCAGCCCTTTGGGGCCTGAAGCGCTGGCCGCCCCTTGCCGGAGCGATGGTCGCCTTCATCCTGCTGCGCTGCGCATTGCTTGCGACCATCGAAGCACCTGAG
>Ga0335073_10003973_pt1 | contig 20643 bp, 19 predicted proteins | sample Lox_Sample_22_FD_207093 | JGI IMG/M metagenome (GOLD analysis project Ga0335073, IMG submission 207093) | Soil microbial communities from Loxahatchee National Wildlife Refuge, Florida, United States - Lox_Sample_2.2 | ecosystem: Environmental > Terrestrial > Soil > Wetlands | place: USA...
AAGCCCGTGGGGCCCGGCAAGGACACCTGCAGCACCGCCTGCCGCGAGAAACGCGAGGCGGTCGCCCGCACGAAGAAGATGTACACCTACGTCCTGTACGGGATGATCGCGCTCCTCCTGATCCTGCTCGTCGTCCGGCTGTAGCGGGGCGTTCGTTGTGCCCCGGTACGGACGGGTCGTCCTCGGCGGGACCTTCGACCGCCTCCATCTGGGCCACGAGGCGATGCTCCGGACCGCGTTCGCGGCGGGCCGCACCGTCGCGATCGGTCTGACGAGCGCGAGGTTCCTCGCCGCGCACCCAAAGCCCGGCTCCGACCGCATCCAGCCGTACCCGACCCGTCACCGTGCGCTCACGCGGTGGCTGGGGGCTCGGTACCCGACGGCCCGATGGGTCGTGGTGCCGTTGAACGACCGATTCGGGCGGTCGGTCGAGGACGGGGTCGACGCCCTCGTGGTCTCGGCCGACACCCTCGCGGGCGGGCAGGCCGTGAACGCCGAGCGCCGACGGCTCGGGCGCCGCGCGGTGCCGGTGCTGACGGTCCCGCTCGTCCTCGCGGACGACCTCCGACCGGTGAGCTCGCGCCGGATCCGCTCCGGAGAGATCGACCGGTATGGCCGGCGCCTCAGCCGGATCCGGGTCGGGCTCTCCGTCGAGATCGCGTCGGACCGGGCGCCGGCCGAGCTCGGGATTCGATCCGCGTTCCCCCGGGCCCGGGTCGTGCGCACCCCGTTCCCCCGCGCCCAGTCGCGGCACCTCACGCGGCTCGACAACGCCCTCCGGGCGGCCACGCGGGACACCGAACTTGGGGTCGCTGTGGGGGCCCCGGACCCGACGCACCGCGCGATCGTCGCGGGGATCGGCCCGGTCGCCCTCCCGCCCTGGGTGCTGTCCCGGACGGGCCCCGCCGCGCTCCGCGACGGGATCGCGCGTGAGCTGCGCCGTTCCGCGGCGGCGAAGCTCTTTAGCGCCCCACCCCCGTAGCTGCGGCGATGGAGACGTACCTGCGCGTCACGTTCGACAGCGAGGGAGCGAAGCCGTCCGAGGTCGCGGACCGGCTCCGCTCGTTCGGGTTCCAGCCGACGCAAGGGAACTACGACTTCGTCTACGACTGGCAAGGCGCCGCGTCCCGCGACCAGATCCTGGACCTCTCCGACGAGCTCACCCGGCGTTTGCGCGGGTATCGCGTCCGCATCGAGATCGAGACGGTGTAGCCCGCGGCCTGAACGTTTTTAAGACGCCCCGATTTTGGACGGTCCGCCGTGCAGAAGTACCCGGTGCGTGCGACCCACCGTAAGAACCTCGACGGAGCCGCGCTCGCCGCCATCGCGCGGAACCATTTCGAGGACGTCGCGCCCGATGGCACCGGCGTCGTCGGGCACTGGGGCGCGATCCAACGCATCTCGGCGCGCGCGGAGAACAAGGAGCTCCTCGTGGACCTCACGATGAACCCGAAGGTCGACGTGCAGGTCGCCGCGGAGACGATCGCCCGGTACAACCGGTTCCTCGAGGAAGCGACCGGGTACAGCTCGAAAGAGCGGGCGAAACGCCTGCGGAAGGCGGCCACGGCCGGCGCCGACGGGGCCTGAGGCATGGGCGGCCGGCCCCCCGGACCGCTCCCGACCGCGGGAAGTTCGACCGAGCTGGACCGGGTGCGGGCGCTCGTCAGCGCCTACTTTCCGGTCTACGAGACCCGGATCGGCCCCCAGTCCGTCCTCCTCGCCGTCCACGTGGACCCGACGACGCTCGAGTCAAAGTTCGACGGACTCCGGAGGGAGCTGTGGACCCTCCAGTACGTGCCGATCCTGCGGCGGCAGTCGGGGGAGGAGTTCATCGAGGTCGTCCGCCGGCCCAAGGCGGGCCCTTCGCGTCTGTGGGTGAACTTCCTGCTGCTGCTCGGGACGGTCGCGACGACCACCTTCGCCGGTTCGCTGATCTGGCTCGCCTACGTCGGCGGCGCGACCCTCGGATGGAACGATGTCGCGTACGGGGCGCTGTACTTCTCGGCCCCCGTGATGACGATCCTCGGCCTCCACGAGCTCGCCCACTATGTGGTCGCGCGGCGCCACCATGTCGAGGCGTCGCTCCCGTACTTCCTACCGGTGCCCCCGCCGTTCCTGTTCGGGACGTTCGGCGCGTTCATCAGCATCCGCGAGCCGTTCCCGGACAAGAAGGCGCTGTTCGACATCGGAGCGGCGGGCCCCCTCGCGGGCTTCGCGGCCTCGATACCGATCGTCCTCGCGGGCGCGTATCTGAACCTGCACACGGCGACGGTGCCGCTCTCCTACTGCGGCCCGACCGTGCTGGGGGTCAGCTACGGGAACCTGATCGTCGGCACGCCGCTCTTCCTGTTCATCCTGTCCAAGTTCATCCCGTTCGCGACCGCGAGCATCACGCCGCTCGAGCTCGCGGGGTGGGTGGGGATCCTCGTCACCGCGATCAACCTGCTGCCCGCCAGCCAGCTCGATGGGGGTCACGTCTTCCGCGCGCTGCTCGGCGACCGGACCCGATACCTCAGCTACGCCGTGGTGGTCCTGCTCCTCGGGATCGGGCTCCTGTTCTACACGGGCTGGATCATCTTCGCGATCCTGATCCTGTTCCTCGGGGTCCGACACCCGCCGCCGCTGAACGATACGTCGCCGCTCGACGCGAAACGGTACCTCGTCGGCGCCTGCGTCGCGGCGGTGCTCGTCACCGGCTTCGTCCTCACTCCGCTCGCCACCCCGCCCGGGGCGATGAACCTGAACAGCGAATCGGCGGTCGGAGTCGCCCCGCCCTCCGGCGCGCTGATCGCGGCCAACCTCTCGGTGACTGTCGTGAACCTGGACCCGGTCGCCCACGCCTTCTGGTTCGCGTCCTCGGTGACGAACGTCACGTTACGGACCGGAAACAGCACGACCGACGTCACGGGAGGCCCGTTGTTCACGGCGTTCGTCGCGAATTCGACCTGGGTGTACCACCTGCCGGGCGGCAAGAGCTACACGTTCACGGGAAACAACGTGAGCCTGCCGCAGTCGGCGTTCGTGACGATCAACGCGAGCGGCTCGGGGAGCGACTCCGCCCTCCTCGTCATCACGTTCTCGAACACCGACGCGGCCACCGGGGCCGGGTTCGCCTTCGGAGCGAACGAGTTCTGCGCGTCCTCGACCGGCGGGACCGACTCTACGTCGTGGGTCGCCGGGTGGCCGTAGCGCCCGACCGCTCGAATACGCGGAACTCCCGCGTCAGGCTGCGGTGGACCCGGACCGTCGCCCGCAGCACGGAGGTCCACTCCGGCCCGGGCACGTCGATCGGACCGGGCACGACGATCACGATCCGGCCCCCGGGCCGGACCCGCTCGGCCCAGCGCGGCAGCACGCGCGCGACGACCTCGCGCGCGCCCTCGCCGCCGGTGCTCGAGGCCCGGCCGTACGGCGGGTCGGTGACGATGGCGTCGAACGGGGTCGACGGGTCCCGGAACTCCGAGGTTCCGGCGTCCCCGACGATCAGCTCCTCCGCCGCCAGCCCCAGGTGCCCGAGGTTGCGCAGCGCTCCGCGGACCATCTCCGGGTCCCGGTCGATCCCGAACAGACGGGCGCCGAGCAACCCCGCCTCGGCGAGCAGTGCACCGGTCCCGACGAACGGGTCGACCACGCGGTCGCCGGGACGCACCCGGGCCAGGTTCGCCGCCGCGCGGGCGAAGCGGGGCGGCAGGCTGACCGGGCGCTGGAACGGAAGGGACGGCATGCGGCGGTCGGAGACGGCCCTCCGGTCGACCGCGGCGCCCTCCTCGAGCAGGTGGTCCGTCCCGTTCAGATCGTCGACCAGCCAGTAGCGGTGCACGGGGTTCGCCAATCGGATCTGGCCACCGCCCCGCTTGAAGGCCGCTCCCGCCCCGAGGACCCCGCCGTCCGTCGCACCGGAGGTGGGCCGACCCAGCCGACGCACGGCCGCGGTGCCTCCGCCCTTCCCCGCCCGCTCGAGGGTCGGACCGATCTCGTCGCCGGACGCGAGCGCGCGGAGGCATCGGTGCGCCAGAGCGAGGCGAGCGGCCAGTTGAGGGACGGTCGAGTCGCTGGGAAGCCGAACGCCCACCAGACCAACGTCGCCGAGGGAAGGGTCCGGAGCGGCGTCGCCCCCGAGGGCCTCGGCCGCCGCGACCGCCTCGGCGGCGGCGAGCGCCGGCGCCTCGCCCGAAAGTTCGACCCACGCCGAGATCATACGGCCCCACCGGTCCATTCCCGAAGCCGGCGACGTACGGACGCGGTGTGCGTGCCTTCCCAATAGAGGTGCCCGCACGAGGCGCACCGATAGACCACCAGTCCGGCGCGGATGCGGTCCCACGGAATCCCCGATTGCGGGGTCGACGGATCGGCCGCGAAGCCGGCCCGCAGGGGACCGTTGCACACGGTGCACCGGTCGAATCGGACGTCCCGCGGGAGGGAGGGGAGCGCCGCCCACGCTTCGCGGACCTGGCGCGCGATCTCGGTGGTGCGGAGCAACACCGAGCCGGGGAGGCGCCGGGCAAGCTCCCGGTCGCGCGTCACCACGATGCGGCGCTCGGCGCGGGCTCGTTCTACGATCGTGTCATCGGACCATCCGCGCGCGTACTCCGTGTCGCACCCCACCATGCGGAGGTACCGCGCCAGGCGGCCCACCATCTCGTCGGCGAGGAGGCGGGGGGGCGCCATGCCGCGGGGACCGGAGCGCCGCGATTTACCGTTGACCGTTATATGGGGGCCGGTCTCTGGGCCCGACCCCCGAGGGACCCCTCCGTGCGGCTGTTCGGAACCAACGGAATCCGTGAGGTGGTGGGGGAGGGCCTCACCGCCGAATTTGTCACTCGCGTCGCCGGGGCGATCGCGGCCGAGTTCCGGCCGGGAAAACCGATCCTGGTCGGGATGGACGGTCGCACGTCCAGTCCCGCCTTCTCCCGGATCGTAAGTGGAACCCTCGCCCTCGCCGGGCACGACGTGCTCGAGATCGGGGTCCTCCCGACCCCGGCGGTCCAGTACAACGTGACGCGGCTGGGCGCTCAGCTCGCGGTGATCGTCACCGCGTCGCACAATCCTCGCGAGTTCAACGGTATCAAGTGCATCGCCGAGGACGGGCTCGAGATCTCGCGCGCCACCGAGCAATCGATCGAGACGTCGGTCGAGGCGGGGAGGACAGCGACCGTACCGTACGACCGGGTGGGGGAGATCACCCCCCAGAGCGACGGCGCCCGTCGCTACGTCGAGGGGATCCTCGGGCAGGTCGACGTGGCGAGGATTCGGGCACGGAAGTTCACGGTCGTGTTGGATTGCGGTAACGGGGCCTCCGTTCCGACCAGCCCGAGTCTCCTTCGGAAGCTCGGGTGCCGGGTCCTCACCCTGAACGGGCACGTGGACGGGACGTTCCCCGGCCATCTCTCCGAGCCGACCGAGGAGAACATCGCCGACCTTCGCAAGATGGTACCCGCGGTCGGGGCCGACCTCGGGATCGCCCATGACGGAGACGCCGACCGCGCGGTGTTCGTGGACGCGACGGGGCGGTTCGTGCCCGGCGAGGAGATGCTCACGTTGCTCGGCGAGGACGCCGTGCGCCGGCACAAGGGCGGGGTCGTCGTCACTCCGGTCTCCGCCTCCCAAAGCCTCGAGGACGTGGTCACGGCGGCCGGCGGGACGGTGGTGTACACGCGCATCGGCTCACCGGTCGTCACGCACGAGCTCCAGGAGCGCCACGGCATCTTCGGCGGCGAAGAGAACGGCGGACTGATCTTCCCGGAGTTCCAGCTCGCGCGCGACGGCGGGATGACCGCCGCTGCGACGCTCGACCTGCTAGCGCGCCGGGGGGTGGGCCTCATCGAGGCTCTGGCGCCGCTCCCGAGGTACGCCCTCGTCAAGGTGAAGGAACCGGTGCCGGCCGCGATCCGCGAGCCGGTGATCGCTCGAGTGGCCGACCGGCTGAAAGCGGGCAGCGACCGCGTGGTCACCATCGACGGCGTGAAGGCGTTCCGGGACGGCGGCTGGGTGCTGGTGCGGGCGTCGGGCACCGAACCGCTGTTCCGGGTCTTTGCCGAGTCCAAGGACCGGGCGAAGGCCCAGTCGCTGGCGAAGCTCGGGGTCGACGCGCTGCGGGCGGCGGTCGAGGACGTGGGCCGGTCGGACCGACCGTCGGCGCGCGAACGCCCGGCCCGCGGGAAGTCCCCGCGCTCGTAGCGCCCTAGCGAATGAGCGGTCCGAACACGAACAGCCCCAACAGCAGGAGCCCCAGCACAGTGAGTGTGACCCACATCATCGTGCGTTCCCCGTCTCGGCGGAAGTAGTACACCCCGGTCAGCACCCTCACCACGGGCGTCGCGATCAGAACGTAGGTCCCCAGCGTCAGGTACGCCGACGGCGCGCCCCGGGCGAGTCCGGAGGCGAATCCCGACCCGGTCAGGTACGGCACGATCGGGTTCGCGCCGACGACCGACCCGGCGCTCGCCCCGGGGTTCTGCAGCAGGTAGGCGATCAGGGCCGCGAGCAGGATCGCGACGGCGACTCCGAGCCCCGACCGAAGGACGATAGCCATCCGCTCCCGGGCGTGCTCGGGGAGCCGCGGGGGCGGGATCGGCAGTACCTCGGGCGACGCGGCGGCGTTCATACGAGGCCGAACCCCCGGAGGATGATCTCGATCGCCAGCGCCACGACGACCGGGGCGAACAGCAGGCGAACCGTCCGGTTCCGTAGCCCCGGGAGAAGATGGCTGCCGATCAGCGCGCCGACCACGGTGCCCACGGCCACCGGCGCGGCGACGATCGGGTTGATGTACCCCGCTGCGAGGAGGACCCCCGACCCCGCGGCGGCCGTCACCCCGATCATGAAGTTGCTCGTCGCCGTCGAGATCTTCATCGGCAGCCGGAGGAAGTGGTCGAGGGCGGTCACCTTGAACACCCCGGCGCCGATCCCGAACATTCCCGACACGACACCGGCGCCGAACATGACCCCGAGCGCGGGATTCGTCTGCGCGGCCCGGTACGTCACGGTCTGCCCGAGCGCCTCATCGTGGTAGGTTCCCGAGAGACCGAGCACCTGGGAGCGACGATCGGGCACCACGTTCTCGGGGAGCTCCTCGCCCCGGTGCGCGATCGTCCCGGGAATGATCGCGAGCAGGACGAAGCCGAGCGCGATCAGGAGGGCATTGTCGAGACTCGCGTGGGTGAGGAACACCGTCAGGGTGGCTCCCAGGAGCGCCCCGGGGACCGTGGCGATCTCCATGAACATCCCGATCCGAAGGTCCGTCAGTCGGTCGCGCACGTAGGCGGCCCCGGTCGTCGTGGAGGTCGCCAGGATCGTGACGGCCCCCGTCCCGATGGCGATCGGGAACGGGACGGCGAAAAAAATCACCAGCACCGGGATCATCACCACGGCGCCGCCGAGCCCGGTGAGCGAACCGACGAGGCCCGCGAGAATGGCCACGAGCGCGACGAGGAGGACGAACAGCCCGAGGTCCACGTCGCCCACGGAATCCTCGCGGAAGAAAAGGCCGGTGCTCGGACGCTCGCTCCGCGAAACCTCAAAGCCGCCGCGCCCGTGGGAGCGCGTTCTTCGGGCGATGACGGAACAGCCGCGGGGGCCTCGGATCGCGTTCGGAGCACCGGGGATCACGCCCCGGTGGTCGCACAGCAACAAGGACGGCGTCGGGACCGCCTATTCCGCCGACTCGCGTCTCTGGTTCACGCTGTGGCGCGGGGCCGTGACGGAGACGTACTTCCCGACCATCGACCGGCCCCAACTTCGCGACATGCAGTTCCTGCTGACCGACGGGAAATCGTTCTTCCACGAGGAGCGGCGGCATCTCAAGTCCACGACCGAACGGCCGAACGACCACGCGCTCGGCTACCGCATCGAGTCCGTGGCCCCGGATCGACGATACCGGCTTTTCAAGACCATCATCGGCGACCCCCACCTTCCGACGCTCCTCGAGCACGTGCGCGTCGAGACCCGGACCCAGCGCCTCGCGGAGGAGCTTCGTATGTTCGTCCTCGCCGCCCCGCACCTCGACAACGGGGGTTGGGGGAACAATGCGATGGTGATCGACGTGCTGGACCAGCCGATCCTGGTCGCCCAGAAAAACAACGTCGCGCTCGCCCTCGGCTGCACCGTTCCGTTCCTCCGGGCCTCCGTCGGGTATGTCGGGCACAGTGACGGCTGGACAGACGTTTCCCACAACCTCCGGATGGCGTACGAGTTCGACCAGGCCCCCGACGGGAACGTCGCGCTGACCGGCGAGATTCCGGTCGAGACCACGAAGGAGTTCACGGTCGGCCTCGCGTTCGGGGAGACGGTCCCAGCGGCGATCACCGCGCTCTTCCAGTCGCTACGAACCCCGTTCGACCTGCACTACAACCGGTTCCTCGAACAGTGGAGCCGTACCGTGCAGCATCAACTCCCGCTCGCCGGGCCGCACGGCGACGGCGGGCGCCTCTACCGGGCGAGCCGGGCGATCCTCTTCGCCCACGAGGACAAGGTGTACCCGGGGGCGTTCATCGCCTCGCTGTCGATCCCGTGGGGGGCCCGGAAAGGCGACGAGGACCGAGGAGGGTACCATCTGGTCTGGACCCGCGACCTCTTCCATACCGCGAACGCGCTCGCCGCATCGGGCTCGACCGACTCGCCGCTGCGCGCGCTCGTGTATCTCGCGACCCGCCAGCGCCCGGACGGGAGCATCCCCCAGAACTTCTGGGTCGACGGAACGGCGTACTGGCAGGGATTGCAGCTGGATGAGGTCGCCTTTCCGATGCTCCTGGCGCGACGGCTCCGGGGGGAGGATACGATCGCGGACCTTCACCGCCGGTCGCTCGCCATGCACGCGGTCCGGTTCCTCATCGAGCACTGCCCGGTCACTCAGCAGGACCGCTGGGAGGAGGTCAGCGGGTACTCCCCCTCCACGCTCGCGGTCTGCATTGCCGCGCTCACCTCCGCCGCGAGCTTCGCGCGCGGCCGGGGCCTCGCGCCGACCGCGGATTTCGTCCAGGAGTTCTCGGACTTCCTGGAGAGCCACATCGAACGATGGACCGTGACCCGGACGGGCACGCTCGTTCCCGGCATTCCTCGCCACTATGTACGGATCCGGCCGGCCCGGGTGGACGACCCTCACCCGAACGAGGGGCCCGACATGGACCCCGTGCGGTTGCCGAACCTACCGCCCGGGGTCCCGAACGTGTTCCCGGCCCACGAGGTCGTCGACGGCGGCTTCCTCGACCTGGTCCGTTTCGGGGTTCGTGCTCCCGACGACCCGGTGATCGTCGATTCCGTTCGTGTGGTCGACGCGATACTGAAGGTAGAAACCCCGGTCGGCCCGGTGTGGCGCCGGTACAACCACGACGGGTACGGGGAACACGAGGATGGGTCGGCCTTCACCGACTGGGGCAAAGGTCGCGCGTGGCCGCTCTTGACGGGAGAGCGGGGCCACTTCGAGCTCGCCGCGGGGCGGGATCCCCTTCCGTACCTTCGGACCCTCGAGAAGCTCGCGACCTCGACCGGACTGTTGCCGGAGCAGGTGTGGGACGAGGCCGACCGCCCCGATCTCTACCTGTTCCTCGGACGGCCCACCGAGTCGGCGACACCGCTCGCGTGGGCGCACGCGGAGTACATCACGCTCCTCCGGTCGATCGCCGACGGCCGGGTCTTCGACCAGGTACCGGAGGTGCGCACCCGGTACGTCGAGGAGCGACCCGAACGCGTCGCGTTCGAGGTGTGGCGGTTCAACCGGCAGCCCCGAACCATGAGACCGGACGAAACGCTTCGCATCATCTGCGACCGGCCGTTCCGGCTGCACGCGAGCAACGACGAGTGGCAGAACGTCGCCGACCTCGACTCGAACGCGACCGGCATCGGGCTCTCGTTCGTCGACCTCCTTCCCCTCGGAAGCCCCGGCCGTCGGTGGCGCTTCACGTTCTACTGGCCGCTCGACGGGCGCTGGCAGGGCGAGGACTTCGCCGTCGAGTCGTCGGCGAACGACGCCTAGCGACCGCGCCGGTCAATCGACCTTCAGCCACCGCGCCGACACCCGCCAGCCGATGACCAGCAGCGCGACCGCGAACAGCGCGAGGTAACCGAGGTTGATCCACGGCACAGCCGTCCCGAGAACGAAGGATCGGCCGAGGAGCGCCGAGAACGTGATCGGATTCACCTTGGAGATGTCCTGCATCCAGGTCGGGAAGTACTGACCCCCGAACAGCGCGGTGCTCGCGAACATGAGGGGCATCGTGATGAAGTTCGAGACGACCCCGGGCGTCTGCCAATCCGTGGAGGACGCGGTCACGGCGAGGAAGAGGCTCGAGAACCCGATCGCGAGGCAGAAGAGCGCGGCCACCCACGCGAGCCACTCGACCGGCGAAAGCCCGAACGACACCCCGAAGAGCGTCGCAGCGGCGATCATGATCGGGAACTGGATGAGACCGCGCGTCGCGGATCCGAGCGCCTTCGAAAGGAAGATCGTGCCCTTCGACGTGGGGGTGATCAAGATGCGCTTCATGAAGCCGAACCGCTTGTCCTGGATCGTGCTCATGGAACCGAACATCCCGACGGAGAGCATCGAGGTCGAGAGCGTGCCGGGCAACAGGAACGCGAGGTAGCTGTGCCCCTCCGCGATCGCCTGCACGACGGCGGGGGGCGCGTTAGCGAAGCTCGAGCCGAAGAACGCGAGCCACATGAACGGCTGGACGATCGTGATCAGTAGCACGAACGGGTTGCGGAACGTCCGCAAGATCTCCCGGAGGTAGAGGCCGACGAACTGGCTCCTCATCGGCGCGCCTGCCGCATTTGGGCGTAGAACTTCCGAATGTCCCGCATCGGTTCTTCGCCGCTGATGCGCCGCCCGGTCAGGTCGAGGAAGACCGTCTCGAGGCTGGGCTTTTCCACGCTGATCGACCGTACCGAGTCATTCCCCACGGTGGCGAGCAGGCTCGGAAGGGTCGCCTCGGCGGACGCCACGCGTAACGTCCACCGATCACCGTGCGAGCTCGCTTCCTGGACGCCCGGAAGGGCCCGCAGGCGCGCGCCGTCCAGCGGCGCCGCGGTTTCGAGCTCGATGACGTCCGCCTTGACCCGACTCTTGAGCTCGGGCGTCGTTCCCTCGGCGATCACGTGACCGTGGTCGATGATCGCGATCCGGTCGCATAGGGCGTCGGCCTCCTCGATGTAATGGGTCGTGAGGAGCACGGTGACACCGAACTCCTTGTGGACGCCGGCGACAATGTCCCAGAGCATACGACGCGTGCTGACGTCGAGGCCGATCGTCGGTTCGTCCATGAAAATCACCGACGGCTGGTGGAGGAGGGCGAGGGCGATCTCGAGCTTCTTGCGCATCCCCGTGGAGAACTTGTTGACCTTGTCGTCGGCCCGGTCGGCGAGAGAAAAGTAACTGAGCAGCAGTTCGGCCCGCGGTTCCCAGTCCTTGAGATTCTGGAGCTTCGCCTGCAGCCAGAGGTTCTCTCGGGCGGAGAAGTCGTCGTCGAGGATCACCTCGGCGGCGACCCACCCGATGCGCGCACGGACCTCCATCGACTGGGTTCGAACGTCGAATCCGGCGACCGTCGCGTCACCGGAGGTGAGGTCACTGATCCCCGTGAGCACCTTGATCAGAGTCGTCTTGCCGGCCCCGTTCGGCCCGAGCAGCCCGAACACCGTGCCGGACGGGATCGAGAGGCTCACGTGGTCGAGCGCGAGCACCCCGTGGGCGAGCGAGCCGTATCGCTTGGAAACGTCCCGCACCTCGATCGCACTGGCCGTCGTCATCGCGTCCTCGGTGCCGAACTGGAGCGGCCGTCTCGACCCAGCGCGGCCAACCGCGACTCCGTGACCCGCAGCTCCGCCCGCACCTGATCGAGGAGCGGTGTCCCCCCCGCCCGGGCGCCGGGGGTTCGCTCCAGATACGACGTCATGCCCTCGAGATGATGTCGCAGGTGGTCCAACAGCGGCTGGCCGGGGTCGGCCCCCCCGACGATCTCCGACCAGAGCGCTCCGAGGTCCGGCCCACTCCTCCGTCGACCCGCGAATCCGGACCGGAGTCGGCGCAGAAACGACCGTCCCGAGGGGGTGATGCGATACACCCGTCGGCGCCCGTCCCGCGACGGGTGCGCCAAACGCTTACGGACGAGCGACTGGAGCGCCGGATAGACCGCTCCCGGACCGGGTCTCCATCCCCCGTCGGTCCGTTCGGCGATGCGCTCGGTGAGCGAGTAGCCGTAGATCGCTCCCTCCCGCTCCATCACGGAAAGCGCGTAGAGACCCAGCATTCGGCCGGGGCGAGGTCCGAACGGTCGGGGTTTTCTCGGAATACTTAGTTATGTATCGAATTCGATATAATGTCATCGCCCCGCGCTGGCCGATCGGCCCGGCGGAACTGTGGGAGATCCGCTCGATACCAACCGGTTCCACATCAATCCCGAGCCGGGTCCGGGGGCGGGCCCATCGAGCTCATGACGTCGACCGGGACGACCGGGGACTACCCCTCGGTAGCGTCGTTCGAACGGCCTCCGGCGCTCGTCCAGGTCCTGAACGACACGGAAGAGGCGATCCGCGCCCGCCTCGCCAAGCTGAGGCTGTTCGACCGGGTGTTCCTCCTCCATCGCGACTGGATGACGCGCATCACGATGCTGATGATCATCCTCGCGATCTTCTGGGGCGCGGTCGGAGGGTTCGATGCGTTCGGGTTCCAGACGCAGGTGGTCGGCTACGCGACCTCGGGGACGCTCGAGCTGTCGAACCAGGAGATCTACTCCTCCGTCACCCTCCACGGCATCCGCATGCTGTTCGGGTTCGCCCAGCAGCTCGAGATGGCGTTCTTCGGACTTCTCCTGGTGAACGTCCTCTCGCTGACCCCGAAGTTCAAGTGGCGACTCTACACCGCCGTCGGCCTGCTCAACCTGTCGATCATCTTCATCGAGGGTCCGATCTACCTCGTCCCGTTCAACGACAACTACTTCCCGTCGACGGGATGGACGTTCCTTTCGCCCCTCGGCGTCAACGGGCAAAGCCTGTACGTCGTGTCCCCGCTGTTCTTCGTCGGCTTCCTGTTCCTCGGCATCGCCATGTTCCTGTGGACGTGGTGGATGCTATCGCATTTCCTCGCGTGGTACCGCACCGATGCGGCCCGCGCCGGCCGCTTGCCGGTGTTCGTCCTGTTCCTCCTGGTCACCGTCATCCTGATCCCGATCACGTACGGACCGCTGCTCGTCTCCACGGTGTGGGACCTCGGGACCTACTTCGCCGGTTGGCCGATCAACGCCCTCGCGAACCAGGTCATCTTCTGGATGTTCGGCCACGCGCTGGTGTACCTCCTCTTCCTCCTGCCGGTCACCGGATTCTACCTGCTCCTGCCGATCCTCGCCCGACGGCCTCCGTACTCGTACCGATGGGCGTTCGTTTCGGCCCTGATGTTCGTCCTCCTTACCCCGCTCCTCGGCATCCACCACCTGTACCTCACGCCCCTGCCCGGCTGGTCGGTCTGGGTGACAATGGCGCTCTCCTTCGCCATCGTCCTCCCGTCCGCGATCACGTTCTTCTCGGTCTGGATGACGCTGAAGGGGGTCCCGAGTTCCCAGTGGGAGTGGAATGTCGTCGCCCTGTTCGCGCTCCTTTCCTTCGGTGGGTCGATCTTTGGAGGCCTCTCCGGGCCGATGCTGGCCACCGTCCCGTGGGACCTCTCCTTACACAATTCCCTGTTCGTCCTCAGCCATTTCCACGCGCTGACGATCCTCTCGATCACGGCGGGTGGATTTGCGCTCGCCTACGCGTTCTTCCCGATCCTCACGGGCCGCTCGTGGTTCTCCGGCCGACTCGCGCTCGTGCACTTCGTCCTGACGCTGGTCGGAGGGCTCGGGCTGATCATCGCCTTCGACCAGCTCGGGGACCTGGGCGTGCTGCGTCGGTCGTTCCTCCTGCCGGGGCTCCCGGAAGTGACGATGTACCAGATCGTCCTGTTCGGCTCGATCGTGGTGATCCTCGTCGGGCAGCTATTCTTCGTTCTGAACGGCTTCCTGACCGTCTTCCTTTCCCCGCTCTTCTCGGCCGAGGGCTTGACGTTCGATGAGGCCGTCCGAAAAGCCGCGCAATCGACCTGCCCTACCGCCCGCCGGGTGCCCATCGGGGACATTCCCTATGTCCGGAGAGTTCCCCGGGTCCGACGGGAGCGCGCCGAGCGCGTGTGGGTCGGCACCGTGGTCGTCCTGCTCGTCGTCGTGCTGGTCGCGTCGACCCCGGCCACGCTCTCGACCTCCAACGGGATCGGCAGCCCCTCCGACCCGCCCCCCGGCACGGAGTTCGTTTCGATGCATGCCCAACAGTACTACTGGGCAGTTTCCGAACATGGTCGCGTGAACGGCACGTTCGACAACGTGATCGTCGCCTACGCGGACCAGCCGGTTGAGGTCAACGCGACGGCATCGGGGGCGACGCAAGAATTTTACCTGCCGCTTCGGGACGCGACGCCCGTTAGCTTCGAGGTGGTCCCCGGGACCCCGTCCTATGCGCTCTTCACCGCCCCCTCCACTCCCGGTGTCTACGCCGTGCCCGACGGGGAGTATGACGGCCCCTGGTTCGGACAGGACGTGGCGGCCCTCGTCGTCCTGCCCGCCCCCGGCGCGACGAACTCCCTCGCGGCCTTCCAATCGAGCTCCGGGGAGGGGGACATCTACAACCCGCCCATCGTCGCCGCCTCCTCCGCGGACCTGGTCGGCGACGGGGCGGGGCTGTTCAACCACAGCGTCCCCGGACCGACCCTCTCGGCCGCCGCGGGCCCGGTGTCGTTCTCCTGGTCGGTTCCTCTCAGCTCGATCGGGGTGAACAACTACCTGGTCAACGTGACCTCCAACACGGCGAACCAGCAACAGCAGTACGTGATCTCCCGCAACTACACCTTGCCGTTCCAGTTCGGGGTCTGGGCCATCCGACCGGCGACGGGGCTCGCGTTCGTGTCGAGCGCACCGCTTCGCATCAACGCGGACGAGACCGAGTCGGCCAACTTGACCGCCGGCGCGTACCTGTACGGCGTCGTCCAGCCAATCGACTATTCGTACAATCCGGCGGGCGATTCCGGGGGGAGCACGGGCTCGGACACCGGCTTTGTGATGGGGCTGTGGGGGGTCCTGTGGGTGGCGACGTGAAACCGGAGGCGACGACCCCGTCGAGCTCGGGGTGGCGAACTCCGTTTGTCGTGTTCGGAATCGTGGGCGTCGTGGCGGCCGCCGGAGCGATCTGGGAGGCGCTCTACTACGCGACGTCCCCGGCGCTCTCGTCCGCTTCGCTGGGAACCACGCTCGGGATCGTCATCGCGGTGGTCGCCTTCGTGGCGGTGGCCCTCTGGGCACCGCCCAACGATTGATCGCCACCGGACCGTTACTCGGGCGATACCCGCGTGCCCGCCCGTCCTTCGAGAGCGCGGGGCAGCGAGTGGATGTCGGTGATCACGAAGTGCCGCCCTCCCTGGCGCAGGAATCGAAGGCCGGCCTCGACCTTCGGGCCCATGCTGCCTTCCGCGAACTCCCCCCGACGGGCGTAGCGCGCGAGCTCGGTCGCGGTAACGCGGCCGAGCCACCGGGGATGACCCGAGGCAAAATCGACCGCCGCGCCCGGGACGTCCGTGACGATCGCGAGCGTGTCGACCGCCAGGGTGGCCCCGACGAGCGCTGCCCCGAGGTCCTTGTCGATCACGGCGTCCACCCCCTCCCACCTCGCCCCGCGCCGGACGACCGGGATCCCGCCGCCTCCGGTCACCACGAACACGCATCGGCGACCGAACCCGGCGTCCAGCATCGCCCGCACCGCCGGACCTTCGAGCCAGCGTCGGGGGTCGGGCGACGGGACCAGTCGACGCCAGCCGCCCCGTCGCCGGTCCTCCTGGACGGTCCAGTGGAGCTGGCGCGCGAGGCTTCGGGCCTCGCGCCGGGAGTAAAAGCGCCCGACGGGTTTCGTGGGTCGACGGAACGCCGGGTCCCGAGCGGAGACCTCGGTGCGGCTGACGAGCGGAACCACCCACCGGCCGATCCGTCGGCGCACCAGTTCCGCCGAGAGCTGCTGGGCGATGAGGTAACCGAGCTGGCCCTCCGTCTCGGCCCCGACGACGTGAAGCGGGGGCACGGGGACCTCAGCGGCGCCGAGTTCGGCCTCCCGGAGCAGGGAGCCGACCTGGGGACCGTTCCCGTGCGTGAGGATGAGCTCGGTACGGGCGGTGATGATCGGAACCAGCGCCGACGCGGTGCGCCGCATCTGGCGGACCGCCTCGCGCCAGGTGCCATGGTCGTGCGCCCGCTGGATGGCGTTGCCCCCCAGTGCGACCAGCAGTCGGCCGGATCGCCGTCGGCCACGGCGAGAGACGGGCGCGGTCACGACGACCGGACCATCGCGCAGGTCATGCAGTGAGCGCCGCCGTATCCTCCGGTGATCTCCTGGAGCGACACCGGCACGACCTCCACGCCGGCCTCGCGCAGGGCGACCTTCCGGGGGAACATCTCGTTCTTCGCGAGAAGGTCGGTCCGCTCCTTCTTCACGAGCGCGAGCAGGGCACGGTACCGGTGGGGGTCCGCCCGGGCCGCCGCGCTGAGGGTCGCGATCACGCGATCGACCTCTTGGTCGACCTCGACCGCGATGATCCTGCGGTCCCGAACGCACAGGAAGTTGGACGCGTAGCTCATCTGCTCGAGGGTGGAGATCTCGACGACCGTCACTTTCTTCGAGGTCAGGTAATCGTACAGGGAGCGGTGGCCGGGCGAGCGGACCATCCCGCGGGCCCCGCGACGGACGTACACTTCGGTCTGCGCGCGCCTCAGGAGCGCCCCGCACCCGACGGCCAGTCCCTTGCCCGGTACGTTGAGGTACGTATCGAGGTGCATGTCGATCATCGGGTCGGGGGCATCCCCCGGCACCGCGGGGTGGCTCGGCTGGTGCACGACCGCGACCTCATCGAACCCGATCGGAGCGGCCAGGATCTGGCGCACCGCGCTGGCGTTCGTCCGGTCCCCGGTCCCCAGGAGGGCGAACGAGCCCATGGGAATGAAATCCCCGCCTTCGAACGTCCCGGGAGCGCGGATCTCGGTGACGATGTCCGCCCCCCAGGTGCGGAGCAGCGCCCCCGTCAGCAGCGGCTCGTTGCGACGTTGGGGCTTGGCCATCCGACCGAGGACGAATCCGTTCGCCGTGAGCGCCTGCTGGTCCCGCATGAAGTACAGGTTCGCGAGCGGGGTGTCCAGCCGAACCTGCGGGAGGATGACGCGCGTGCCCGGATGGCGTTCCAGGTGGACCGACGGCCGGAGCAACAGGATGTTGAACAGCGTCTCCCCATCGAACCGGTCGAGGTTCTGGCGGAGCGCTCTCCGCGCCCGCTCGACCATCTCCTTCGGACCGGAGTACCGGACCAGGCGAAGGACCTGATGACGGACCTGCTCGAGGAGCTCGGGGTGCCGGGCGCCGACCTCGATCGCGAGATGGATCAGGTGCCGTACCGTGATCCCCTCCTCGACGAGCGCGTGCTCGAGGGTCCCGTGCTCGTACGTCGCCTCGTCGATGCGGAACGCCCGCTCGTACAGGAACGAGTACGGTTCCATGAGCCCGAAGAACATCTCCACCCCGGGCCGATGGATCAGCACCTCGCGTAGCGGGTCCCACTCAGCGCGGGCGCGCGTGCGACCGCCGAGGTCGGTCGGCGCACGTCCGCCCGGGCGTGCACCGGACGTCCGAGCCGGGCCCGCCGCGCGTCGGGTCCGCGCGCTCATGCGGGGCCCGTGGGTCGCTCGGCGGCGGCGGTCGGCGGAGCGGCGGGCGCGCTCGACCCTTCGATCGCCTTCGGTTCGGTCACGGGGGCTCCCAGCCGCAGCGCCGAGTAGTATCCCCACAGGAACATGAGGAGTCCGAACACGGCGAGGACCACGAGGTCATACGGCATGTTCAGCAACCCCATCGGCTGCACGGTGATCGGGTAGTTGTTCGGCGGCCCGGTCTGCAGGAAGTTGTCAAAGATGAAGAACTGGTCACCGAGGTACGAGATGATCCCGATCCCGCCGACGTAGGCCGCGATCCAGAGCACGGCCTTCGACTCGTGGTACGTCGACTTCCGCAGGAGCAGGGTGACGAAGTACGCGGGGATCCCCGCGAAGAGCAGCGCGGTTCCGATCACCGGGAGCGCGGGCAGGCCGTTCAGATAGACGCCCGCGTTCGCGAACGTGTAGCTCGAGGGGGGCGCGTAGACGAACCACGCGCCGACGCCGGCCAGCGCGCCCACGACGACGGCGAGCTCCGCGATCCAGCGGGCCGTGCGGAAAGCCGCCGACGTGAACAGGAAGTACAACGGGATCCCGACGAGAGTCAGCAACACACCGATCATCGTCCAGGGCCACGACGCCCAGTAGACCAGGATCGTCGCGGCAACGAACGCGATCGGGGTCAGGAGCCACGCCGCGGGCAGGCGGAACGGCCGCTCGGCCGCCGGGTCGCTCCGGCGCAGCACGAGCAACGCGAGCGCAGCCGCCGCGTACGGGATCAGGACCGTGATCGAGGCCAGGAGGGCGGCCTCGGGAAAGCTCGTCAGCGTGACGAGGATGACTCCCGTCAGCACGCTCGCGAAGACGAGCGCGATCGCCGGTGTGCCGAATCTCGGGCTCACCTTCGCCATGGACTTGAAGAACAGATTGTCCTTGGACATCGCGTACGGGATCCGGCCCTGCAGGAGCACCCAGTCGCCGCCGGCCCCGAGCGTGGAGAGGATCGCGCCCAGCACCACGACGGTCGCGAGGATCCCCAGGCCCCAGGCCTGAGCCACGTTGTTCAGGAGGAGACTGCCGGTGCCGCCCCAGTTCCCCGGGGTGAGTCCAAGGGCGAACCATCGCACCCCGCCGATGAAGGCGACCGCCACCAGGGCGTAGATCGCCGTCACGATCGCCACGCTCAGGATCGTCGCGAACGGAAGCGCGCGCTTCGGATTCTTGACCTCCTCCGCGGGGATCGAGGCTGCCTCAAATCCCGTGAACGCGAAGAAACCAAGGGACATGGCGAACGCCACGCCGGCCCAGCCAAACGGAGCGAACCCGAAGGCGGTGAAATTGTCGACCCGGATCAGGAGCAGCCCGATCAGGCCGAACAAGACGAGGGGAATGACCTTCGCAAAGGTCGTGACGATCGCGAAGATGCTGCCCCACTTGATCCCCACCACATTGAGGATCGTGTACCCCACCAGGAAGACCAGACCGACCCCGACACCGGTCCACGTAATGACGATCTGCCCCGCGGCGTTCGTGGTCGTCAGCGCGCCCCAGTAGGTCCCCAGATATTCCACGAAAACATCGATGATCGCTGCCGTGCCGATGAACGCGTACAGGAAGTACCCCCATCCGAGCAGGAAACCCGCGAAATTGCCGAGCGCCCGTCGAGGAAGCGAATAGGGCCCGCCCGTGATCGGGAAGGCGGCCGAGAGCTCCGCATACGGGAGCGCCAGGAGGATCACGACCACGCCGAGCAGCGCGAGAGCGATGACCGCCGCCGGGCCGGCGACATATCCCATCGTCGCCGCGAGGGCGAAAATCCCGGACCCGATGATCCCGCCCACGGTGATCGAGGTCAATCCCATCAGTCCGATCTCTCGCTTCAGCTTCGGGCTCGACGGCGCGGACATGGTTATCGCCCCTCCACCCGGTACGGGCCACATGAACGGACGGTGAAGTGGAATTGACCGTGCGGCGCGCCGTTCGTTCGCGCGGATGGCCCCCCCTTTCTCATTCGGTCAAGCAAAGTTCACGGGTGGTTTATCGCCTGTTCTCGTACCTCGTAACCTAGACGGAAGTGCGCGGCCGTGAAGACCATCGGGGTGCTGGGGGGGATGGGACCGGTCGCGACCGCGGAGTACTTCCAGCGCATGCTCGCCCTCTGTCAGCGGTGGCACGGGGCGGTCCAGGACGGGGAGTATCCGCCGATCCTCGTGTACTCGATGTCCCTGCAGGGCTCGAGCGAGAGCGGGATCAAGGACACCCGCGTGCTTGAGCGAGAGTTCGTGCGGGGGGCCCGTCGGCTCGTATCGGCGGGCAGCGACTTCCTCGTGATCCCCTGTAACACCGCCCACCACTACATTGACCGCTTGCGCCGGGCCGTGTCCGTGCCGATCCCCAGCATCGTCGAACTCACTGTCGACGAGCTCGAGCGTCGCGGCGTACGCTCGGTAGCGGTGCTCGCCTCCGACAGCTCCGAGCAACACGCCCTGTACGACCGGCCGCTGGAAGCACGAGGTATCCGCCCGGTGGGTCCGCGCGCCCGAGAGCAACGCGAGCTAACGCGCACGATCGAGCACATCATGGGCGGCCTCCGCACCCACGGCGACCGGCAGGCGCTGATCCGGATCGTGCGGCGAATGCGCGCGGACGACGGCGTCGACGCGGCGATCGTGGGGTGCACTGAGCTGTCGCTCGTGCTCCCGACGTACGCCTACTCGATCCCGACGGTCGACGCGTTGGATATGCTCGCGGAAGAAGCCGTTCGGCGGGCCTACGAATCGTCCCCGACGCACGACGTGCCGTCCGCGGAGCGGATGACCGCAACGGCATGAGCCAACGGCACGGAGTCTCGGCGGTACCAACCCGGCGTCCTGGCGCGGACGCTTACGGCGTCCACGTCGCGACCCCGTAGCCGGAAGGTTTCTCCGGCGGCTGGGATCCGCCG
>Ga0335073_10003975_pt1 | contig 20634 bp, 18 predicted proteins | sample Lox_Sample_22_FD_207093 | JGI IMG/M metagenome (GOLD analysis project Ga0335073, IMG submission 207093) | Soil microbial communities from Loxahatchee National Wildlife Refuge, Florida, United States - Lox_Sample_2.2 | ecosystem: Environmental > Terrestrial > Soil > Wetlands | place: USA...
GGGCCCCCGCTTCTTGCTGTGCGCTGATCGGTCACGCGCCTTGCTCGCCCGCCGCACACACGGGGTTCACCGGGCAGCTACCTGGGCTCACCGGCCGCAGGCAAGGCCCTGAGAGGCGGGCAAGGTTCCTGAGCGCCCGCATGGGTTCTGTTAGGAATCGCCTCAGGGCTGCATGGGTCCCGTTTGAGCCGTTGGTTTGCCCAGTTCAGCGAGGTTCCATGGGACGTCTGCTTCATATCCAGGCGTCCGCTGGAGGGACACCAATGAACTTCAACACTGACTGGTTCTACATCGTGATGACGATCGTGGCGTTCGGTGTGCTCTGGCTCATCGTGAAGGGGGTTGAGCGCTTTGAGCGCTGAGAACTGGATCGGAATCATCGGCGGATTCCTGCTGACGGTGTACCTATTCGTGGCACTCGTGCTCCCTGAAAGGTTCTAGATGAGTAGCGCAGCCGCAGGCTGGCTTCAGTTCGGCCTGCTAGTCGCCGCCCTTGCCGCGTGCTACGTGCCGCTCGGCAACTACATGGCGCACATCTTCACGACCGACAAGGACTGGAAGATAGAGCGCTTCCTCTACCGGCTGATGGGAATTGACCGCAGAGCCGACCACAAGTGGAGCACGTACGTCAAGAGCATCCTGGCCTTCTCCCTGGTCAGCGTGCTGTTCCTCTATCTCCTGCAGCGGATACAAGACCACCTCATGCTCAGCGAGGGCATGACCAACGTGCCGCCGGACACGGCCTGGAACACCGCCGATTCGTTCGTGACTAACACGAACTGGCAGAACTACGCCGGCGAATCCACGCTGGGCTATGTCGTTCAGATGAGCGGCCTGGCCGTGCAGCAGTTCATGTCGGCCGCTGTCGGCCTGGTGGTCGCGATCGCGATGATCCGCGGATTCATCCGGGCCAAGACCGACAGGCTCGGCAACTTCTATGTTGACACCACCCGCGCCGTGATCCGGCTGCTGATCCCGCTCTCGATTGTCGGCGGCCTGGTCCTGATCGCCAGCGGCGCCATCCAGAACTTCCACCCCTACGAGACGTACACCACCCTGTCGGGCGCGCACCAGACGATCCCCGGCGGCCCAGTGGGCTCGATGGAAGCCATCAAGGACATGGGGAACAACGGAGGCGGATGGTTCAACACCAACTCCGCCCACCCGTTCGAGGACCCCACTCCGTTCACGACCGTCTTCGAGATCTTCCTGCTGCTGCTGATCCCGTTCGCCACCCCGCGCGCCTTCGGCAAGATGGTCAAGGACAACAAGCAGGGCTACGCCCTGGTCGCGGTCATGGTAATCATCTGGATGCTCGCCGTCGGCGGCATCAGCTTCTTCGAGGCGCACTACGGCCTCGGCGGTGCTACCGCAGCGCACCTCGCTCATGGCGCGACGGAAGGCGTGGAAACGAGGTTCGGCACACCCGCCTGCTCGTTGTTCGCGGCCTCGACCACGGTCACGTCAACCGGTGCGGTGAACTGCTTCCATGATTCGCTGACGCCGTTCGGCGGCGGGATCGCGTTGTTCGACATCGCGCTCGGTGAGATAGCACCCGGCGGCATCGGTGCCGGCATGTACGGCATCCTCGTCCTGGCCATCGTCACGGTGTTCGTTGCCGGTCTCATGGTGGGCCGGACGCCTGAGTACCTCGGCAAGAAGATCCGTCCGGTTGAGATGAAGTACGCGGCCTTGTACTTCCTGACGCTCCCCGTGGTCATCCTGACCGCGGCCGGATTGTCGATCGGCACCCATCAGGGGCAGGCCGCGATCTTCAACCCTGGCCCGCACGGTCTGACCGAAGTGGTGTACGCGTTCGCCTCGATGGCGAATAACAACGGCTCAGCGTTCGCCGGCCTTGGCTCAGCGGCCATGTGGTACCAGACCGTCGGTGGTTTCGTGATGCTGTTCGGCCGCTTCGCGCCCGAGATCTTCGCACTCGGACTGGCCGGCGCGCTGGCCAGACAGCAACCGGTGCCCGCGAGCGCGGGCACGATCAGCACAAAGTCGCCGCTGTTCGTCGGCATGGTGATCGCGGTTGTGCTCGTCCTCGTCGGCTTGACCTACTTCCCGGCTCTGGCCCTCGGCCCGATCGCAGAAGGATTGCACTGAGATGGCAATTACAACCAAGCCCGAGTCCCCGACGGGCCGCCGCGCTAGGTCGGCTGACGTGGGGCAAGGCCGGGTCGGCGCGGGTCTGCTCGACCCCAAGATTCTCTGGCACGCACTTCCGGAAGCGTTCAAGAAACTGGACCCGCGGGTCCAGATCAAGAACCCGGTCATGTTCGTGGTCGAGGTCGGTGCCGTGCTGTGCCTCTACACGGCTATCAGGAACACTCCTGGCCCGAGCGCGGCATTCAACTGGACCATCGTGGTCTGGCTGTTCCTCACAGTGGTGTTCGCCAACCTGGCCGAAGCCGTGGCAGAAGGCCGTGGCAAGGCCCAGGCCGAGACACTGCGCAAGACCAAGCGTGAGACCGTGGCGCGGCGGCTCGTCGGCTGGAAGCCAGGGCAGACCGACCTCCGCGAAGAGGCCGTCCCCGGTACGCAGCTGACGCTCGGCGACCATGTAGTCGTTGAGGCCGGCGAGATCATCCCCGGTGACGGCGACGTGGTCGAAGGCATCGCCTCAGTCGACGAATCGGCGATCACCGGCGAGTCCGCTCCAGTGATCCGCGAGTCGGGCGGCGACCGGTCCGCGGTCACCGGCGGAACGAGGGTGCTGTCCGACCGGATCGTCGTGAGGATTACCTCGAAGCCAGGCGAGACGTTCATCGACCGGATGATTGCCCTGGTCGAAGGCGCCAAGCGGCAGAAGACGCCGAACGAGATCGCGCTGAACATCCTGCTGGCGTCGCTGACGATCATCTTCATGCTGGCCGTGATCACGCTCCAGCCCATGGCGTACTACTCCGGGGCTCCGCAGACACTGGTGATCCTCGTCGCGCTGCTAGTCGCGCTGATCCCCACAACGATCGGTGCGCTCCTGTCGGCGATCGGGATCGCCGGCATGGACCGGCTGGTGCAGCGCAATGTGCTGGCCATGTCCGGCCGTGCGGTCGAGGCGGCCGGGGATGTCAACACCCTCCTGCTGGACAAGACTGGCACGATCACCATCGGCAACCGGCAGGCTACCGAGTTCCTGCCGGTGGACGGGGTGACCGAGGCCGAGCTCGCCGACGCCTCCCAGCTGTCCAGCATGGCCGACTACACCCCCGAGGGCCGCTCCATCGTGGTACTCGCCAAGGACAAGTACCAGCTCAGAGAGCGGGCCGAGGGCGTGCTGCAGGGCGCGGAGTTCGTCGAGTTCACTGCGCAGACCAGGATGAGTGGCATCGACCTGCCAGCTCGGAATGGGACTGGCGGACGGCAGGTGCGGAAGGGAGCCGCCGCGTCGGTGGCTCAGTGGGTCCGCGACAACGGCGGCACGCCACCTGAGGAGCTCAGCGCCATGGTGGACGGGATCTCCGGAGTAGGCGGCACACCGCTGGTGGTGGCCGAGCACGACGGCAACAACCCGGCGAAGGCCCTCGGTGTCATCTATCTGAAGGACATTGTCAAGGAGGGCATCGCCGAGCGGTTCGCCGAGATGCGCAAGATGGGCATCCGCACCGTCATGATCACCGGTGACAATCCGCTGACCGCCAAGGCCATCGCCGATGAGTCTGGCGTGGATGACTTCCTTGCCGAGGCGACGCCTGAAGACAAGATGGCGCTCATTAAGAAGGAGCAGGCAGGCGGCAAGCTGGTCGCGATGACCGGGGACGGCACGAACGACGCCCCGGCCCTCGCCCAGGCTGACGTCGGAGTGGCCATGAACACCGGAACCTCGGCCGCCAAGGAGGCCGGGAACATGGTGGACCTCGACTCCAACCCGACGAAGCTCATCGAGATCGTAGAGATCGGCAAGCAACTGCTCATTACCCGTGGCGCGCTAACGACCTTCTCGATCAGCAACGATGTGGCGAAGTACTTCGCGATCATCCCGGCGATGTTCGAGAGCGTCTTCCCCGGCCTGCACTACCTCAACATCATGGGGCTGCACAGCCCGAAGTCGGCGATCACCTCAGCGATTATTTTCAACGCGCTGATCATCGTCGCGCTGATCCCGCTGGCGCTGCGTGGTGTCCGCTACAGGCCCTCGTCGGCCTCGGCCATGCTCCGCAGGAACCTGTGGATCTATGGCGTAGGCGGACTGGTCATCCCGTTCATCGGGATCAAGGCAATCGACCTCATCATCCAGTTCATTCCAGGATTCCGGTGATCTGACAATGAATCGCCTACCTTCGTTCATCCGCCAGCACATCGCGGGGCTGCGCTTGTTGCTGATCTTCACCGTGATTACCGGGATCATCTATCCCGTGGTCATGTGGGGGATCGCCGAGGCGGCATTCCCCAGCCAGGCCAACGGGTCGCTGGTCAGCTACCACGGCCGGGTCGTCGGTTCGAGCCTGCTGTGCCAGGAGTTCGTCGACGCCAAGGGCAACCCGCTGCCGCAGTACTTCCAGCCGCGCCCGTCCTTCGCGATCGTGGGCTGGGGACTCAAGGAAGTAAAGGGCAAGTGGATCGTGACGAGCACCGGGCCGAACAACTACGGTTGCAACCCGCTGTACTCGAGCGCATCCAATCTCGGCAACAACAACCCGGCCCAGATCCAGTTCGTCAAGCAGCGGCAGCAGCAGATCGCCAAGTTCGACCACGTGCCGATCTCGCAGATTCCGCCGGACGCCGTGACAGCGTCCGGCTCCGGCCTGGATCCGGACATCACGCCACAGAATGCCGCCATCCAGGTGGACCGGGTCGCCGCCGCGAGGCACGTCAGCCCGGCCCAGGTCAAGGCGCTGGTCAGCCAGTACACCACGGGCCGCGCGCTCGGGATCCTGGGCGAGCCAGTGGTCAACGTCCTGCTGCTGAATCGCGCGCTCGATGAGAAGTACCCAGTCTGACAGCGGGCGCGTCCTCATCGTCGAGGACGAGCCGGCCCTGCTGCGCGCGTTGCAGATAAACCTGCGCGCACGCGGGTACGAGGTGGCAGCCTCGATGGCCGGCCAGGAAGCCCTGGTCGAGGCAGCACGGCGTCCGCCAGACGCCGTGCTGCTCGACCTGGGGCTCCCGGACATCGACGGCATCGAGGTGATCCGTGAGCTGCGTACCTGGTCAGCAGCGCCGGTGATCGTCCTGTCCGGCCGGGCCGGCTCGGGCGACAAGATCGGGGCGCTGGATGCCGGTGCCGACGACTACGTGACCAAGCCGTTCTCGATGGAAGAGCTGATGGCCCGGCTGCGTGCCGCGCTACGCCGGGACGGCCATCACCTCGGCATCACCGAGTTCACCATCGGCCGGTGCGTGGTCGACCTGGCCTCCCGCACCGTCGTCCGCCAGCCCGAAGGCGATCAAGGCGCGCCCGAACTGGTGCACCTGACCAGAACCGAATGGCGCATGCTGGAGATCCTGCTGGAGTCCGCCGGGCAGCTCGTGCCTGCCGCCAGGTTGCTGTCCGAGGTCTGGGGCCCGGGCGCCGAGGACAGGGCTCATTACCTGCGATTCCACATGGCCAGGCTGCGGCGCAAGCTCGAGGAGGACCCTCCGCGGCCGAAGCACTTGCTGACCGAGCCGGGGATGGGATACAGGTACCAAGCGTGAGACGCTCGGTACAGGGGATTTCATGACTTCTGAGGGTCTTGAGGATGTTCGGGCTGCCAGGAAGCCTGGCAGCCGGGGCCAGCTGAGGATCTACCTCGGCTCGGCGGCCGGCGTCGGCAAGACGTTCGCCATGCTCAATGAAGGTCATCGCCGCAAGGAGCGCGGCACCGACGTCGTCATCGGGTACGTCGAGGCGCACGGGCGACCGCACACCGAATCGCAGATCGGCGACCTGGAACTCATCGCCAGGGCAAAGATCCCCTATCGCGGCAGCGCCTTCGAGGAGATGGACCTGGCCGCGGTCCTGGCGCGGCACCCTCAGGTGGCCCTTGTCGACGAGTTCGCCCATACCAACGTGCCGGGCTCTCGGAATGAGAAGCGCTGGCAGGACGTCGCGGAACTGCTCGACGCCGGCATCGACGTCATCTCCGCGATGAACATCCAGCATCTTGAGTCGCTCAACGATGTGGTCGAGAAGATCACCGGCGTACCGCAGCGGGAGACGGTCCCCGATGCCATGGTCCGGGCGGCCGACCAGGTCGAGCTGGTCGACATGACACCCGAGGCCCTGCGCCGCCGGATGGCGCACGGAAACATCTATAAGGCCGAGAAGATCGACGCGGCCCTGACCAACTACTTCCGGATCGGCAACCTGTCCGCGCTACGCGAGCTGGCCCTGCTGTGGCTGGCCGACAAGGTCGACGAGGGACTGCAGCGCTACCGGGAGGCGCACGACATCCACGCTACCTGGGAGGCCAGGGAGCGAGTTGTCGTCGCACTCACGGGCGGCCCGGAGGGCGACACGCTGATCAGGCGAGCCGCCCGGATCGCCGCTCGCTCCACCGGCGGCGACCTGCTGGCCGTGCACGTCACCAGTTCGGACGGCCTGACGGGGGCCAATCCGGGCACGCTGGCAGGCCAGCGACAGCTGGTCGAGTCCCTCGGCGGTACCTACCACCAGGTGGTCGGCGACAACGTGCCGGACGCGCTGCTGACCTTCGCCAGGGCCGAGAACGCCACCCAGCTAGTCCTCGGCGTCAGCCGCCGCGGCTGGCTGTCGTCACTGCTGACCGGGCCCGGCGTCAGCATGCGGACGATGCGCGAGTCTGGCGACATCGACGTGCACATGGTCACGCACTCTTACGTGGGCCGCGGTCGAGGCCTGCCGAAGGTTCGCGGCGGACTGAACCGGCGGCGTCAGCTGGCCGGATATGTGCTGGCAGCCCTGCTGCTACCACTGCTGACGCTGGCGCTGGCGCATATGCGCGGCGACCTGCACCTGACCAGCGACGTGCTGGTGTTCCTGGCTGCAGTGATCGCGGTGGCCATGGTCGGCGGATTCATCCCGGCGGTGCTGGCCGCCGTGGCCGGCTCCCTTCTGCTGAACTTCTACTTCATCCCGCCTATTCACAAGTTCACCATCTCTGACATTAACAACGTGCTGGCACTGGTGATCTTCGTGATCGTCGGCCTGACCGTCAGCTCGGTGGTGGACACCGCTGCGCGTCGAACCAAACAGGCGGCCAGAGCCGGGGCGGAATCCGAACTGCTGGCCACTACCGCCGGCAGCGTGCTGCGCGGAGAACGAGCACTGCCGGCCGTGCTTGACCGGGTGCGCGAGGCATTCGGAATGGACTCGGTGACGTTGCTGGAGCTATCGGGCCAGAGCACTGACGGCCAGCAGCCGCCGCTGAGGCCGGAGGCCGACGGATCCGTCCGGCCACGGCGAGTCGGCCGGTGGACCATCGTCGGATCATCTGGTGAGCCTCCCGTCAGCCGGCCCGAGGAGGCCGACGTCGAGGCGCCGGTGGGCGATGGCCTAGTGCTGGCGATGCGCGGGCGGACGCTGCCCGCCACTGACCGCCGGGTGCTCGGCGCTTTCGCTGCCTACGCCGCTACTGCACTGGAACAGGGGCGGCTGACCGCGGTCGCTGAGGCGGCGCGCCCGATCGCCGAGGCAGACCGGGTCCGCACCGCGCTGCTCGCCGCAGTCAGCCATGACCTCCGCACCCCGCTGGCGTCGGCCAAGGCGGCGGTCACCAGCCTGCGCTCGCAGGACGTCGAGTGGGACGCCGAGGACCACGACGAGTTGCTGGCGACTGCCGATGAGTCGCTCGATAAGCTGGCGCGCCTAGTGGACAACCTGCTCGACATGAGCAGGCTCCAGGCAGGCGCGCTGGCAGTGTTCCCTCGCCCGGCCGATCTGGCCGAAATCGTGGCCAGGTCACTGGACGACCTTGGGCCGGCGGCCCGTACGGTGACCGTCAGCATCCCTGAGCGGCTGCCGGAGGTCGCGGTAGACCCGGGCATCCTGGAGCGAGTCATTGCCAATCTGACCGCGAACGCACTGCGCTTCTCCCCGCCCGGCTCGCCGCCGACGCTGTCCGGCAGCGTGCTGAAAGACCGGGTTGAGCTGCGCGTCATCGATCGCGGCCCGGGCGTCCCGGAAGAAAACCGGGATCATATGTTCGTGCCGTTCCAGCGGCTCGGTGACACCGACAACACCACCGGGGTAGGCCTCGGCCTGGCCCTGTCCCGCGGTTTGACCGAGGCTATGGGCGGCACGCTGGAGCCGGATGAGACGCCTGGCGGTGGCCTGACCATGACGCTGTCGCTGCCGGCCGTACCCGGCCCGGAAAGATCGCTGCCCGGAGGTCGCGACGGCGACCAGGATCACCGCGGGTACGACGACGATCCGGACTATGAGCAACACAGCAACTACGGGCACGGCGACCACGACGCCAGGACAGCCTCGTGACGCTGCCGGCCACCCGGCTCAGTGTCCTGCATGAAAGTGTTGGTGCCGTGACGACCGTTCTGGTGATTGACGACGAGCCGCAGATAGTCCGGGCGCTCCGGATCAACCTGCGCGTCCGCCAGTACGACGTGCATGCAGCGGGCACGGCCGGGGAGGCGCTAGAACTAGCTGCGCGTTACCGGCCCGACCTGGTCATCCTGGACCTAGGCCTGCCTGACCTGGACGGGGTGGAGGTTATCCACGGCCTGCGCGGCTGGACGGACGCGCCGATCATCGTCTTGTCCGGCCGGGCCGACAGCACCGACAAGGTGGAGGCGCTCGACGCCGGCGCCGATGACTATGTCACCAAGCCGTTCGGAATGGACGAACTGCTCGCCCGAATGCGGGCGGTCAGCAGGCGGATGGGCGCCGACGGTGACGCACCCCAGGTGCAGCTTGGCGATCTCACCGTGGACCTGGCCGCCAAGCGCGTCATGCGCCGTAACGACGACAACCGTCAAAACAATGGGAACGGGGACGTCCGGCTGACTCCCACCGAGTGGCATCTGCTTGAGGTGCTGCTGCGAAACCCCGGCAAACTGCTCAGCCAGCAGCAGCTGCTCGCTGAGGTCTGGGGGCCTGGCTACGCCGACGCCACCGGCAACCTCCGCCTTTACATGGCCCAGCTGCGGCGCAAGCTCGAGCCTGATCCGGCTAGGCCGCGCTGGCTGCTGACCGAGCCAGGCATGGGCTACCGGTACCAGCCCGACTAGTCAGGCAGCCGCGGCACCGGCGGGAGCTCCGGCCCGGAGGGAGCTGGCCCACGGCCGGGAGACTGGCCACCGCCTGCCGCTCCGTCAACGGCTACGGTCGACAACCGGTATCTCAGGCGGCAGATCACCACGTTCTCGGTGCCGCGCTGAATGGCCTGCTCGAGTACGAAGCCGCGCTGATTGTGCAAGATCGCCTGCCATCGCCTGGCGGGCTGAACTTCGGGGATCAGTACGACCAGCTGCTCATGAGTGGCCTGGGCTTCCTGCTGTCGCAGGTACTTCACGATCGGGGCGCCAAGCGACTGCTTGGTGGTATGCAGGGTCACCAGGGGCACATCCGGGTGCCACTGCTCCCACTGCTCGTGCAGGCGCTCGGTCGCCGCATGATCTTCGGCGCTGTCATGACAGACGGTAACCGCGATGACCTCATCACCGAGTGATAGCGCGGCCGAGACGCCCTCCCTGACGAGCCTGGACATGCTCGCCACCGGGACGACGACCAGTGAGCTGCGCGGCTGAGGTGGCGATGGGATCAGCCCGATCTCCAGCGCACGGCCGATCCTGGCGTAGATGACATGGATCCGGGAGAACATCAGCACGAGCAGCGGCACCACCACGACGACCAGCCAGGCACCCTCAGTGAACTTACTGACCAGCTCGATCACTAGCGCCGCGAGCGTGAAGGCTGCCCCGACTCCGTTGATGATCGCCCGCCCGCGCCAGCCTGACCCGCCCTGCTCGCGCCAGTGCCGTACCATCCCGGCCTGCGACAAGGTGAAACCGACAAAGACGCCGATGGCGAACAGCGGGATCAGTGCCTGGGTGCTCCCGTCCGAGACCACCAGCAGTGCGGCGGCCAGAACGGCCAGCACGATGACGCCGTACTGATGCACCTGGCGCTGGGCCCGCAGGAAGAACAGGTGCGGCAGGAAGTTGTCGGTGGCGAGCAGGGAGGCCAGCACAGGCAGCCCGCCGAAGGAGGTGTTCGCGGCCAGCCCCAGCAGGACCATGGTGATCAGCTGGATCGCATAGAAGAAGAAGTTGTGCCCGAGGGATGCGAGCGTGAGCTGCGCGAGCGTTGTCGTGGTCGGCGCCGGATAGGTATGGAATTTATCCACCAGCACCGCGATGCCGATGAGCATCAGGCCCAGGATCACGCCGAGCCCGGCCTCGGTGTGCTGCGCGCGACGCACCCGCGGCTGCCGGAACTCCGGCACGGCGTTCGCGATCGCCTCCACCCCGGTCAGCGCTGAGCAACCGGAGGCGAATGCGCGCAGCAGCAGCAAAACTCCGACCACGGCGACCGATGAGACGTGTCCCTGCGTAAACGGCAGCGGATGCGTCCGCAGCAGGCCGCCGATAATGACCGCGAAGATCGCGGCGATGAACAAGATCGTCGGGGCGATAAACAGCCGGGCTGACTCGGCAACTCCCCACAGGTTTGCTGCCGTAATGAACCCGAGAACGGCCAGGCACAGCCACACCCGGTCGCCATACAGATTTGGATAGGCGGACGTCAGCGCCTCGACACCCGCTGACACGCCGACCGCCGCGTTGAGTACGTAATCGACCACCAGCGAAGCCGCCGCGATCAGGCTTGGCTTGACGCCCAGATGCGCCTTGGCCACCGCATAGGCGCCGCCGCCATTCGGGAACGCCTCGATCACCTGGCGGTAGGAGATGACGAGGACGACCAGCAGCAGGACGATCGCCAGGGTGACCGGCAGGGTGTAGTGCAGCGCGACCGCGCCGGCGGTCGCCAGCACGATAAGGATGGCCTGCGGACCGTATGCCACCGAGGACAGGGCGTCCAGGGACAGGGCGGCGAGGCCCTCCAGGGCAGTTAGCTTGTGCTTTTCCTCTTCCGAATGCTGACCGGAAGGGGGCTGGCCGGCCGTCACGGTCTCTGGCCCTGCGGTCATGACTGCCAATACAAGCATGCCGCGAAAACCGGCCGCGCGACGACTCGGCCGGAAATGCCTAGCTCAGCCGGTTCGCTAGCCCTTCATTTCGTACGCGATGAGCGCGATGATGGCCAGCACGACGATCACCAAGGCGAACAGCACGGCGACCTGTGCGGGACTGCGACCGGGCGCCGTGGCCTCCGGGTCCCTGGCGAACTCGGGGTCCTCGGCGAAAGCGCGGAATTGCGCCGTGCTCGCGGAGATATCACGCGCGGCGCGAAACTCGCCGGTGGTGATAGGCCGGCCGCTGGCTACTGGGTCATCATGACGCTCGGTCATGGCCATGACTGTAGCCGATGCGGCAGACCTGGGCCGCCACTCAGCAGATTTCCGCCTGAACTGCCTTCTTTATCCGGCCGGGTTAGGGGGCAGCAGGTCAGGACGGTGCACGAGCGTGGACAGTACGATCACGCTGCGTGTGCGCACGACAAACGGCTCGGCACCGATCCGTTCCACCACCTGCTCGAAGTGCCGGATGTCTGCGGCCCTGATGTGCACGAGCGCGTCGGCTTCGCCGGTGACCGTGCAGGCATCGATGACCTCGGGGTGCTTGCTAACGGCCGCAGCGATCTCGGCTGGCGACGTGCGGCCCCGGCAGAACAGCTCGACGTAAGCCTCGGTGGTCCAGCCCAGCGCGGAGTGATCGACCTGAGCGGCGAATCCCGTAATCGCGCCCGAGGCCCGCAGGCGGTCGACCCGGCGCTTGACGGCCGGGGCGGACAGCCCGACCTGAGATCCGACCTCCGCATAGGTGGCTCGCGCGTCGTCCACGAGGGCCGCCACAATCCGCCGGTCCAGATCGTCGAACGTCATAGCCAGACGCTAGCGGTTCAGGCGATCAGCGCAGCGCGAAGCTCGGCTAGGTCGGCTGCGTCGACGCCGTGCTCGATCAGGTAGCCATCGACCGATCCGCTCGCCGCCCGTACCGAGGCCAGCGTGTCCAGGATCAGCGCGGGCGGGCTGGTCATGAGCTGCCGGGTGAGGTCGTCGCCCAGGCCCGTGCTGGCCTGCAGCTGCCCGATGGCGGGTGTCCGGTCAGGGTCCAGGTAGATCGAGCTTAGGGCGTAATCGGCAGCGATCACCTGGTCGGGGACCCCGAGGGCAGCAAGCACCAGCGCGATCACGACGCCGGTCCGGTCCTTCCCCGCGCTGCAGTGGACCAGGGCTGGCGTGGCCTCCGCCGCGCACAACTCCTTGATCGCGGCCCCGATCGCGGCCCCGCAGTCGGTGATCATGTACCGGTAGATAGCTTCTAGCTCGAGCGGGAGCGACTGCATGTCTCCGGACAGGATGGAGATATGCGCGAGCTCGACCGGTAGTCCGTCCAGCGCACTCGGCGCTGTCTCGACCTCCAGCTGCGTACGCAGGTCAACGACGGTTCGCAAGCCGAGCTCAGACAGGGTCGCGACGCCCGCCGAGTCCAGCTTGTGCAGCGCGTCGGACCGTAGCAGGGTCCGCCAGCGCACGAATCCCCCGTCAGCTGTGGGGTAACCGCCCAGATCCCGCAGGTTCAGCGTGCCGCCCAGCTCGATCCGGCGGCCGTAGGCGAGAGTGAGGCCCGCAATCTCCTGCTGATCCCAGGCTCCAGATACCTCAGGCCCGGCTTGCCCTGGCTGCCCGGCTAGCTGCGTCACGTGCAGGCTCCGTTCGTATCAACCGCACTGGCACCATCTCACACCGACATTTCCGCCTGTGATCCTAATCTTGGCCAACTGGTTAACGAGGCAGCCGCCCATGCCTGACCGGTACCGTAACGGCTGGCGAAGGGAAGCGGACGATGACACGACTCGGCGGGATGTACGGGCCCGATGCGACGTTCCTCGGGGTGAAGCGGGCCGATCTAGCCGATCCACCATCCTGGGCAGGAACCGACATCATGATCATCGGCGCTCCGTTCGACGGCGGCACCTCGCACCGCCCGGGCGCCCGGTTCGGGCCGCAGGCGATCCGGTTCACCGACTACCTGCCGCATGACGGTTCCCGGCCGCATCTCGCGCTCGGCGTCGACCCGCTCGTCGAGCTGCAGGTCGCCGATGCCGGTGACGTGGAGATGCCGTCAGGTGACACCGAGCTGTCGCTGCGCCGCCTGGAGGAAGCCGTGCACCAGGCATGCGAAGGCGGCGCTCTGCCGGTCATACTCGGCGGCGACCACACGATCGCGTTCCCGGACGCGACCGGCGTCGCCCGGCACGTCGGCTGGGGCAGGGTGTCAATGATCCACTTCGACGCCCACGCCGACACCGGCGACACCCAGTTCGGCTCGCTGTATGGCCACGGCACGCCGATGCGCCGCCTGATCGAGTCCGGCGCGGTTCGCGGCGATCGCTTCCTGCAGATCGGGCTGCGCGGTTACTGGCCCGAGCCCGAGACCCTGGACTGGATGGCGGGCCAGCAGATGCGCAGCTACGAGATGACCGAGATCGTCGACCGCGGGCTCAACGAGTGCCTGACCGAGGCGTTCACCATCGCCACCGACGACTGCGACGGCGTGTTCCTCTCCGTCGACGTCGACGTGGTGGACCCCGGCATGGCGCCCGGCACCGGGACGCCAGAGCCTGGCGGCCTGTCTGGCCGGCAGCTGCTGGATGCTGTCCGGCGGATCGCCATGGAGCTCCCGCTCGCCGGGATCGACGTCGTCGAGGTCGCGCCGCCGTTCGATCACGCCGAGGTGACCGCCTACCTGGCGAACCGAGTCGTCCTTGAGGCGCTCTCGGGCATTGCCTGGCGGCGTCGACGCCTAGCCGGCGATCCCAGCCGCCCGGCGAGGGACCCAGCGTCCCCGCTGCTCGACGGGCGCGGTCCGGCCTCCGCAGGGTAGCTAGTGCGCCAGGATCGCGATGACGAAGATCAGTGAGTCGTACAGGAAGTGCGCCAGGATCGGCCGGCTGAGCTTGCCGTGCTTCTGGAAAGACCTGGTCAGGAAGTACCCGAGCGGGAGCGTCAGAATGATGCCGAGCCCGTAGTAGACGTGATAGCTGGTCCGCAGCGCCAGGCTGAGCCAGAATGCCCGCCATGGCGACCAGCCAAGCTGATCGAGCCGGGTCAGCAGGTACCCGTTGACGGCGGTTTCCTCGGCAATTGCCGTAATCAGCGCCTGGCTCAGGCCGAAAATCAGGTAGTAGACCGGCACATGGAGCGGCCCGGCGGTATTGACCAGGGGCGAGTGCTTCAGTTGCGCGAACGGGATGGCCAGCAGGAACTCGCAGCCTAGGCCCGCGGCGGCTAGACCAACGGCCACGCCCACGTCGCGCCATCGGGCGCTCGTCAGGCCCAGGTCTGACGGCCGCTGGCCGGTCCTGGCCAGTAGCAGCAGGACCAGCGGGATCACGGCTGCCACCGGAAAATAGCTGAGCAAGCCGAGGACGACGTTGATGACCGGCTGGCTCGGGTCGTAGTTCGGGAGCTGGGTGAGGCCGACGTTCCGGGTCTCATGCACCGCGAACGTGATAACCGCGCTGACGATCCACGGGAAGAGCACGGCCAGCATGACGAGCCTGGTTTCCAGCACCAGGCCGCGCCGGGTCGGCTCACTGAGCTGTACCGGGAACCGCGGCCCCGCGGGCACCCAGAACTGCCAGTCCGGCGGCGCTGCTGGCCAGTCAGCCGGTGGTGCCCACCCTGGCGGCGGCTGCCAGCCGGACGGCGCATCGGGCCATCCCGGGGCTGGCCGCCAGATCATCGGATGTGGGTGCATCCCATCATCATGCAGCAGTCAAGCCAACGCCGGCCGCTGGCCGACCCGTCGGGCGGAAGTGGCGCATGGCCGGGCAACGCGGGCACGCCGGACACCTGGTCCGGGGCAGCGCTACGCGGCGTGCCCGACTGGACCTGGCGGCAGTTGCTGCTCGGTCGGCGGCTCCTGCTGCTGTCGGCGGCGCAGGTCCGCCTCGATGGCGGGCAGGCTGCGCCCCTTGGTCTCCGGCACCCTCCGGATGAAGAACCATAGGGCCACCAGGGTCAGGAAGCCGAACAGGAAGAACACGCCGGTACCCCCGATAGCGGTGAGCAGCGTCAGGAACGACACCGTCACGACGAAGTTAGCCCCCCAGTTCGCCATGCTCGCGACGCTCATCGCGGTACCCCGTACTCGCAGCGGGTAGATCTCCGAGATCAGCAGCCAGAAGACCGGTCCGAGACCGATCGCGAAGGAGCCGGTGTAGACGACCAGCGCCCCGATCGCCAATGCCGCTCGCCCGCTGGTCAGGTGCGCACCGCCGACAAAGGCCAGCGCAGCGGCGCACATCCCGATCGCCATCCCGGCGCTCCCGCAGATCAGCAGCGGCCGACGACCGGTCCGGTCGAGCAGCCTGATCGCCACGATCGTCATGCCGACATTGACGATGCCGATGCCTACGTTGGCCAGCAGGGCCGAGGAGGCGCCCAGGCCGGCGTCGTGCAGCAGCGACGGCGCGTAATAGATGACCGTGTTGATGCCTGTGACCTGCTGGAACACTGCCATCATCACGCCTACGAACAATGCCGGACGGATGGCGGCGGCGAGCAGCTCGCGGACGCCGCCTCGGCCCTGGCCAATGACGTCCCTGATCTCGGCGATTTCCGGTTCAACCTGGTCGGCCGGCCGCAGCCTCGCCAGCACTGACCGCGCCTCGGCCTCACGCCCATGTTCCACCAGCCAGTGCGGGCTCTCGTGCTGGGTCAGGATCCCAACGAACAGCAGAACCGCGGGCACCGCCGCCAGCCCGAACATCAGCCGCCAGTTCCCGGACGAGGAAAGGCCGTAATCAACCAGGTATGAGACGAGGATGCCGACGGTGATGGCCAGCTGATTCAGGCTCACGAGCCCACCGCGGACCCTGGGCGGAGCCGCCTCGCCGATATAGAGCGGCACGGTCAGCGAGGAGGCGCCGACAGCCAGTCCGATGACCACACGAGCGATCAGCAGGACGGCGTAGCTCGGCGTGAACGCCGCGAGCAGCACGCCCACGACGAACACCGTCGCGGTGATCAGGATGGTGTGCCGTCGGCCGATCCGGTCGGCCAGCCGGCCGGCCAGGAGGGCGCCGGCCATCGCCCCCACCAGCAGCAGGCTGGTGACGAGCTCCTCTTTGATGTTCGACAGCCCGCCGAACTCATGATGCAGGAAGAGCAGGGCGCCGGACACGACGCCGGTGTCGTAGCCGAAGAGCAGCCCGCCGAGGGCGGTAATCGCAGCTCCCCCGATCACCCGGCGGCTGATGGCCGAGTTCGCCCTGACGGCCCCGTTACCTCCCGAAGTTCTCATGTCTCCCCCGAAGAAAGCTGTGCCCTCGGATAGGTCAGGTAACCACCCCCCGCCCCATATATCAGCGGGATCTATAGTTGGTGGATGCTGGACGTGACCCGGCTACGTGTTCTGGTCGCGGTCGCCAGAAACGGCTCCGTCACAGCGGCCGCTCGTGCGCTGAACTATGCTCAGCCCTCCGTCAGCCACCACATCGCCAGGCTCGAGGCCGAGACGGGCGCTCAGCTGCTTGAGCGAGTCGGCCGCGGCATCCGGCTCACCGACGCTGGCCGGTTGCTGGCCGAGCGGGCCGAGGAGATCATCGGGCGGCTTGATGCAGCCGAGGCTGAGCTCGCCGCCCACGTTGGCCTGCGCGAGGGCCGGGTTCGGCTGGCGGCCTTCCCGTCGGCCCTGGGCACCCTTGTCCCGGCTGCGGCAGCACGGCTGGCCGCCGAGACGCCCGGCATGGAGTTCATGCTCACCGAAGCCGAGCCGCCCGAGGCTCTGCGGATGCTGCGGGCCGGCTACGTCGATGTTGCCGTGGTCTTCCAGCACTACCAGCCCGATCTTGACCCTGCGCCGCCGGAACCCGCCGACGAGGGCACGCGGGGTCTCCTGCTACTGGACGAGCCGGTGCACCTGGTGGCGTCGGCGGACCAGCAGCCGACACCGGACCTGGCCGCCTATGCCGCAAGCCGCTGGATCGCCGGCTGCGAGCGCTGCCGCAGCCACCTTGTCCGCCAGTGCGCGTCGGCCGGCTTCACCCCGAGGATCTCCTTCACCACCGACGACTACCTGGCGGTGCAGGCGCTTGTGGCGGCCGGCCTCGGCGTCACGACGCTGCCTGACCTGTGTCTGCGGGCAGCCCAGCATCCAGGCATCGCGACCGCTGAATTGCCTGGAGCCCGGCGGCACGTGTTCGCGATGACGTACGGCGAGCCGCCAGACTCCCGATCGACGGTGCGGCTGATCGATATGCTCAAGCGGGTGGCGGCCAGGCTGGGCGGTGAGCCCGCAGCCGCACCTGCCAAGCCCGGCGGCGCGAGTTAGCGGCCGGTATCGGGCTTCCGCGGTCAGATCTTGGCCGCCCGGTCCGCCCAGTACGGGTCGCGCAGGCGCCGCTTGAGCAGCTTGCCACTGGGGTCACGGGGCAGTTCCGCGGTGAAGTCGATGGACCTGGGCCACTTCATCTTGGCGAGCCGGCCCTCCAGCCCGCCCAGGATCTCGGCCGCTAGCTCATCGCCAGCCTCTACTCCCGCGGCTGGCTGCACGACAGCCTTGATCTGCTCGCCCCACTCCTCGTCGGGGATCCCGAAGACCGCGACATCGGCCACCTTGGGGTTCATGATGATCTCGGCCTCGATCTCGGCCGGGTAGATGTTCGCCCCGCCTGAGATGATCATGTCGGACTTCCTGTCGCAGAGGAACAGGAAGCCGTCCTCGGACAGGTAGCCGATGTCGCCCACGGTGAAGTAGCCGCGCAGGCGGTTCGCCTCGGTCTTGGCCTTATCGCCGTAGTACTCGAACTCGGCGAAGCCCATCTTCATGTAAACGGTGCCGGGTGTACCGGCCGGTTGCGAGTTGCCGTTCTCGTCGGCGATCAGCAGCTCGCTGATCGGCCACGCGTTACCCACGGTACCGGGATGGGCCAGCCAGTCCGCCGGCGAGGCGATCGTGCCGCCGCCTTCGGTCGCCGCGTAGTACTCCCAGACGCACGAGCCCCACCAGTCGAGCATTTCCTGCTTGATGCCGATCGGGCAGGGCGCGGCCGCATGGATCAGCCACCGCATGGACGACAGGTCGTACTTTGCCTTCACCTCGTCGGGCAGCGACAGCATCCGCTTGAACTGCGTCGGCACCATGTGCGAGTTCGTTACCTGGTAGCGCTCCACCTTCGCCAGCGCCGTCTCCGCGTCGAACCCGTCCATGCAGACCATCGTGTGGCCCATGTGCAGAGCACCACCGCCGAACACCGTGACCGCCGTGTGGTAGTTCGGCGAGGTCAGCAGGTGCGCGTTGGGCTGCCCGTCCGTGACGCCGAAGAAAGACAGCAGCCCAGCGCCCAGCACGACGGCGTCGTCCGGGTCCAGTCCGGTCAGTGCGCGCCGTACGCCCTTCGGGCGGCCGGTGGTGCCCGAGGTGTAGTGCATGGTCGCGCCTGCGGTCCGGTCCTCAGGCAGCGCGTCAGGCTGGCCCGCGCGCAGGTCGCTCACGTCGGTGAAGCCAGCGACAGGGCCAAAGCTGAATCGGGCATCGGCCGGAACGCCTGCCTGATCGGCGATGTCGACGCCGAGCTGCGCGAACCGCTCGTGCACGAAGAACGCCTTAGCGCCGCAGTCGGCGACGATGTAGGCGGCCTCGGGCGCAGTGAAGTGCCAGTTGATCGGTGTCAGGTACCAGCCCGCCTGCAGTGCGGCCAGGTAGACCTCGACCGCGGCCGACCCGTTGGGCAGCAGCGAGGCGATGCCATCACCCGGCTTCAGACCGCGGGCTCTGAGGGCATGTGTCAGCTGATTGACCCGGCTGAGCAAGTCACCAGCGGCGTGCTCGGTGCCATCGGGATCTACGACCGCGATCCAGCCCGGATCGTCCTGAGCCCGGCGCCAGAACCCTCTCGATCCCACTGCCACCTCCACTGCCGCTACCGGTTATCCGTGAGCCCTAGACTAGAACACGTTCTAGCCTAGGGCCCGCACGGACAGAACACCACCGGACCGGGAGGGGCCTGCGCGCCAGCCGAATCGGCTATGCCTCGGCTGGGACGTCCGCCTCGTAGTCCTCGTATTCGTACAGCTCGCGGTCCTGGTAGATGAGCAGCAGGATGCCGAGAACGAGCAGGACCAGGCCCACCAGGACACCGATGAGCGGCCCGATGTCCTGCACCCAGGAGATCTCGGTGTCCGACGACCTCGCGGTGTTAACCGCGGCGGTGATGCTCTTCGGTGTCGTCGTCAACGTGCCGCGCAGGAGCGTCAGCGCCGTTCCGCCCGTGCTCGGGTCCGTCAGCGACTCGTTCTCGCTCTCGACGACCTTGACCGGCGATCCGGTGCCGGGGTCGACATAGTAGGTGTTGACGGCTGACAGGTACTCGGGCAGCGCGACCGTCGGCTGGTCGATGCCGACAAGCGAGCCTGGCAGCGAGACCGTGCCCAGCTTCACGTTGTTGACGTACTCCGCGAAGATGTCGACATTCATGCCATCGACGGTGCTGGTACCCGTAAAGGTGACCGGCTCCGGCTTCAGCAGCGAGGTGTCGAATATCTGGTAAGTCTTCTGCTGCGTCCCGATGGGCCACACGTACCCCTGGCCCGACATCGTCACCCGCTTGGTCCCGATCGCCGCGCCGCAACAGTTGGTCAACAGGCCCGTACGCCGGTTGAAAGCCAGGCGCTCGGTCGAGTACGAGATGGGACTGCCCGGCGAAGAGCTGTGGGTTATATCGAATACGCCGACAATGTCATTCCACACCGCGGTCGAGGAACTTCCGGCCGCGACGTCGCCCTGGACGGTGCTGACGGCCCGGATCGTGGCACCGGTGACCTCGGCGCCCGTTTGCGAGCTGAAGTAGGTAGCGTTCGTGCCGGTAAGGGACGAAACACTGTATTCATTCAGCGGAAACTTGATGACCTGGCCGGGCATATAGAAGCGGAACAGCAGGGCCACCACCAGGAAGAACGCTCCCAGCCCCGTGAGCACAACCCCGAGGACACGGCGCATCGGACCCTCCAAGGGACAATTTCAGTATGTCGCAAATGGGATAGCTCTGTATGAGATGACTCTGTATGAGATTGGCATATAGTACTGGCTAGTAGCTACGACGTCACGTCGAATCCAGATACATTCTGAATAAAGCGGCGCTCGTCGCCGCGGCGGCACCGACGAGCGCTAGTGATCAGCTAGGCCCCGCTACTCGACGTCGCTGTCGGCCAGTGCCCTCGGTAGTGGCGCGAACAGCCGCGACGGCACCGGGTCCGCACCCGGCACGCATCCCGCCCCGTCCGCCCGCTGGCGCGGCTAGCTGCCGTAGTTGTACGCCGCCTGGTTAGAGGGCGTCGGCGCCTTAGTGATCAAGGCGCTCGTGGTGAGCGTTGCTCCGACCGCCAGCACGAGGCCAACCCCGACGGCGACGAGGATGAGGACAAGACGTGACACCGCTGAGCCTCCTTAGCAGCCAGCCGGCTGCGCTCGCCTGGCAGGACCAGATTGTGCCACTTCGCAGGCATCCGAAGGGGAAAAGTGCCCGGAAATACATCTAACGGTGATCTTAGCTGTCACCTGTTGGCTCGCCGATTGCAG
>Ga0335073_10003976_pt1 | contig 20630 bp, 14 predicted proteins | sample Lox_Sample_22_FD_207093 | JGI IMG/M metagenome (GOLD analysis project Ga0335073, IMG submission 207093) | Soil microbial communities from Loxahatchee National Wildlife Refuge, Florida, United States - Lox_Sample_2.2 | ecosystem: Environmental > Terrestrial > Soil > Wetlands | place: USA...
CCGGCTACGGTCTTGCTCTGGGACCGATCTTCGGACTCGCAACCGGTTTAACGCACGGCATCACTCTCGCGTTCGAGTATTCGCGTGCATCCCGCCATCAGCCGAAGCCGGGATTTTGGCTGGATGCGGCCATGAGCGCGATCCGTGGGCTCGGTTTTGGTGTCGGGACGTCCTATTTATTCGGCTTGCGTTTCGGAATATCGTTCGGCGCGTTGAGCACCGTCGGACAAGGAATGGCCTACCGTATCGGTATCAGGCCGACGGTCGACTACAAGCCCGCCAAGCGTCCGCGCTTGACCCGATTTCTAGTGATCGCTGCCGCCAATCGAACCCTGGGGTACACCGTGGCCGGCTACCTCAGCAGCCTGGTCGCGCAGCATCGCCTTCATGCGTTCTCGGTCGGGCTCCGGGCGGGACTCGCGATCGGGGTGGTCACAGCTATTGTCGGCACCTGCACTCCATTTGTAGAATGGGAGGCCGATCATCTGCCGGCAAAACGCATGGGCGTGTTCGGCGTCGGACTAATTCTCATCGGCTTCGCGCTGCAATCCCTCCAGTATTGGGCAGTGCTGCTTAATGTGAGCGTTCGGTAGCGTTCGGTAGCGTTCCGCTACGCTGTCGCGTCAAAAAGCAGCGTCGGTAGTCGCAACCTGCTCACTCCCTGAGTAAATCCTTTATGTGCAGCCCTGATGAAAAAAATTGCACTATTTTGCTGTCTTAACAGTCAAATTGGCCGGGAGGTAACGCGACATGGGCGCCCCGGCCGCTTCCTTCGAATTTCCACTCCTGCCGTTTTTCGCCCCTGTGCCCCGGAGATGGCTGCGAATCGGCGCCATTCTCGTGGCCGCGTTGGCGAGTGCCGGCCTCGGATTCACCTTCGACCAGGCGTTGGCACGGCCCGCTCCCCTTTCGCTCTCGCTTCGAGAGAAAGGCGGCCAATTGCACATCGGCTGGAGTCTGAAGGCCGCTACGCATGGCGCCAGGCTGGAAATCCTGGATGGCCGCCAGCAAACCAACGTGCTGGTGCTCGCGCCGCTAGCGGATGTGACTTATGCGCCACACAGCGGGGACGTGGAGGTGCGGCTATCCTCGTTTGGCGAGGATCGCACCGAAATTGCGCGTTTCCTGGTGCGGGAACCGACGGCGCGGGAGCTGAAGACGCAGTTCTCCGCTGCGCTGGCCGAGGCGCGTGCGCTCCAGGCTGTGATCGAGCGCCAGGATCGCCGTGTTTCAAGACTTGAACGGGCGGCCAGGGGTCTGAAGACGCAAGTTGAGAATCCGCCGGCGCGGCGAGTGGCACGCCGGCGGGCAAGGCGAGCTGCGCCTCGAATCGCGTCACGACCGCGGCCGCGCCGTGAAATGAGTTGGTGGCGCTAAACCAGGCCAGGAAGGATTTTCCGTCCAGTGGCGTTCGGCGTTGGGATTGCGGCATTCACCCGCACTTCCGCGCGAACAAACGACCGTGTTCGGCACCACGGCCGAACGTACGTTATCAGAAAGCGAACTGATGCCGGACATTAAAGCTGATGCTGGCCAGCCCGCTTTACTCATGCGTACTCTCCAATAAGAGTACAACTGAACGCGAGCTCCATCGGCGCCGCCACCGTTCCGGTCAAGGTCGCGCTGGTGGGCCGTGATTCGCCCGCCGGCCAGCGCCATGATCGATACGGCGAGCGCGTCGCGTGCGAATTTCGAATCCCTATAATGAACTCATGCCGACACCCTTTGAGAGCGCACAACTCAATCTTCAGCTTTTCGATCTGCGCCGCGAAACCGTGTTGCGCGAGGCGCGCGCCTGGTTTCTTGCCGAGTTCAATCCGGAAACCATGGCTGACCTCATGGCGGCGGTGACCGGAGAGCGCAACGCTTCGTTCCGTATGGTCCTCGGCTACTGGGACATGGCCGCCTCGCTGGTGAGCTCCGGTGCAATCGACCCGACCTCGTTCCTGGCTGCGCACACCGAAATCATGGGCACGTTTTCGAAGATCCATCCGTTTGTTGCCGAAATGCGCTCAGCCGTCGGGGAGCCCGGCTTTCTGAAGCACATGGAGGCCGTCGTGATGGCCGCGCCGGACGCCGAAGCGACGCTCAAACGCCGCCGCGAAGGACTCCTCGCGATCGCGAAGGCGCGCGACACGGCGGAGGGTGCCTGAGACCTACATTACCTGTTGGCCGTGCCCGCGGGCGAAAGATGCTGGTCCATGCGAGAAATCGCTAGTCAGCGCAGGGTTTTTCCACACGTTTGACAGCTTTGAACGTCTCCTATTCGAGGAGGTCGCATGATCGACGATCTCATGAGCGACCTGAAGCACGCCTTTCGGATTCTCTTCCGCAGTCCGGGATTCACGGCAACCGCCGTTAGTGCCCTGGCGCTTGGAATTGGCGCCAATACAGCTATCTTTTCCGTGGTGAATGCCGTCCTGTTGAAACCACTTCCTTATCCCGCACCGGACCGGATCGTCGAGCTGGTGAATACGTCGCCGCAGGGCAGCTATCCGGGGGCTTCGCCGGCCAAATATGCTGCCTGGCACGCCCGGACCGACGTCCTCGAAGACATTACCGCCTATGACAACCGCGGCCCAGGCGTGAATATCACTGGCGGCGATCAACCCGAACAGGTTCCGGGAATCCACGTTTCGCATGAGTTTTTCCGTCTGTTCGGCGCTCGCCTGGCGCTCGGCCGCGCTTTTTCCGCCGAAGAAGACCGGCCGCGCGGCCCCAATGTCGTGGTGATCTCGAATGGTCTCTGGCAGCGGCGCTTCGGTTCGGACCCGCACATCGTCGGCAAAGCGATCACGCTAGGCCGGGATCCGTACACGGTCATCGGCGTTCTCGCCGCCAGCTTCGCCTTCGATCCGAATGCGGATCTGTATCTACCGTTTCAGGCCGATCCGAACAGCGAACAGCAGGACCATTATTTCTCGGTTGCCGCGCGCCTCAAGCCTGGAGTGGGCGTGGCGGCGGCAAATGCCGCCCTGGCCTCGACGGCGGAGGCGTTCAGACGAAAATTTCCGAATAACATCGGCCCGAAAGACGGCTTCGGCGTCGAACCGATGCAGGAAATCATGGTTCGGGACGTGCGGACCGCGCTCTTTGTCCTGCTGGGCGCGGTCGGATTTGTTCTGTTGATCGCTTGCACCAACATCGCCAGCTTGCAGCTCGCGCGGGCGGCGGCGCGCTCGCGCGAAATCGCCATCCGCACGGCCATCGGAGCGGGACGCTGGCGTATCGTGCGGCAACTGCTCACCGAGAGCATCGTGCTGGCGACGCTGGGGGGCGTGCTCGGACTGCTGCTCGGAATCGCCGGGGTTCGCGCTTTACTCGCGATCAATTCGGGGAATTTGCCGCGTATCGGCGCCGATGGTTCCGGCGTAACGCTCGACGCCCGCGTGTTGGTGTTTACGCTGTTGCTGTCGGTGTTGACCGGCATTCTGTTCGGTTTGTTTCCGGCGATTCACGCCTCGCGAACGGATCTGAACTCGACGCTCAAAGAGAGCGGATCGCGTTCCGGCGCGTCGCTTCGACAAAACCGGTCACGCGCCGTGCTGGTGGTGACCGAAATCGCCCTGGCGACGGTTCTGCTGATCGGCGCCGGTTTATTGATGCGCACCTTCGCCGCGCTGCATCAGGTCGCGCCCGGTTTCGATTCGCATAACGTCTTGACGATGGAGACCTCGCTCACCGGCGACCGCTACAACCGGACGGCGGCCATTGCGGACCTGGCCCGGCAGGCGCAGCAGCGATTCGAGGCGCTGCCGGGAGTCGAAGCGGCGGCGGCCACCTGTTGCCTGCCGCTTGAAGGCGCATTCGGGCTGGGCTTCATTATCGAAGGGCGCCCGCTCGGCGACCGGCCGGTCCATGGCGGAGCGAAATGGGAATACGTCGATTACCGCTATTTCGACGTGTTCAAAATCCCCATCGTCCGCGGCCGCGCGTTCAACGAGCGCGACACCGGGTCGAGCCCCGGCGTGGTCATGATCAATGAATCCTTCGCGCGGCGCTATTGGCCGAAGCAGGATCCGCTGGGGCAGCGCCTCTCGATTCGCGCCGGCAGCCCCATCTTTCTGCAACCGCCGAAGGAAATCGTCGGCATTTTCGCCGACGCGCGCGACTCCGGCCTGAACCACGATCCGCAGCCGGAAATTATCGTGCCGGTTTCCCAGGTCCCCGACGGCGTGATGGCTCTGAACAATCGATTCGTGCCGCTGCAATGGGTGGTTCGCACCCGGGTTCCTCCGTTTTCCTTAGCCGCGCCGGTCGAACAGGTCTTTCGCGATCTCGCCGACATGCCCGCCGCTCATCTGCGGACGATGGACCAGGTGATGGCGCAATCCACGTCGCGCAATCGGTTCAACACGGTGTTGCTCGGCATTTTCGCTTTGGTAGCCATCCTGCTGGCCGCGATCGGATTGTATGGATTGATCGCCTATTCCGTCGAGCAGCGAACCATGGAGTTCGGAATCCGCCTGGCGCTAGGCGCGAACTCGGCGCGCTTGCGGAACATGGTTCTCGGGCAGGCGATGTGGCTGGCTACCGTGGGCATCGTGCTGGGACTGGCGGCGGCTTTTGCTCTGACTCGCGTGATCGCGTCCCTGCTGTACGACGTGAAGCCGACCGACGGAATGGTGTTTGGCTCGGTCGCGTGCCTGCTCATCGCGGTTGCGCTTCTCGCCAGCTATTTGCCGGCACAAAGAGCCTTCCGGATTGATCCCGCAATCGCGCTCCGCTATGAGTGAGCTCTGAACCTTTGGCTAAAAGCACCAGCCTGGTGTCCGCCATAGCGGACTCCGCCCCTGTAGCGTCATACTGATGTTCATGTTTTGGCGTTATTGTCTGATCACGGCGGTCTCCGTTGCGGCAGCCCTGGCCCAGCGAGGGCCGCAGTCGGCCACATTCGAAGGACAGCCGGCGCTTACGCTCTCGAATGACAAACTGCACATGACCATCACGCTGCAAGGCAGCGCCATCGCGAGCCTGATCTTGACCGACGATGCGGACAAGCTAAGCCCGCTCTGGAACCCCATGCGGCTGGCGCGGGAACTCGGACTCAAATCGCCGTTTAACGGCACCCTGGGCCATTTCGTGTGCGTGGACGGATTCGGGCAGCCATCCCAGGAGGAACGCGCCGCGGGCCTGCCGATGCATGGGGAAGCACATGTGACGCGCTTTGATGTGATTCCGGCGAAAGCCGGCGGCAACTCTGTCTCCCTGACCGCTAAACTGCCGATTGTGCAGGAAGTCTTCACACGAAGCTTCCACATGGTCGACGGCGAAAACGTAGTTTATGTGGACAGCCAGTTGGAAAGCCTGCTGGGCATCGACCGGCCCGTCAACTGGGCTGAACACGCGACAGTGGCCGCGCCGTTCCTGCAGCCGGGCTCCTCGGTGGTGGATCTCTCGGGTGTGCGCTCGCAAACCCGGCCTTATGTGATCAACCAAGCTGGCGCTCAAAAGGGGCAGAACCCTACTGAACGCCGGCTTGCCTCCGGCCGGGACTTCACTTGGCCTATGGCTCCAGACCTGAATGGGCAGCTGATCGACCTTCGGCAGGTCCCGCGGAACCCGCACTATCTGGATCACGCGACGACTCTGCTCGATCCTTCGCGCAAGATCGAGTGGGTAACCTCGCTCAATTTCAGCAAAAAATTGATCTATGGTTACATCTTCAGACGCGACGATTACCCCTGGATTCAGTACTGGGGCAACTACCCGGCGGCCGGACAAGTCGTGCGCGGGATGGAGTTCGGCACCCAGCCGTACGATGTGCCACGCCGCGAGGCGATCACGATGGGCTCACTGTTCGGGACGCCGTCATACCGTTGGTTGCCCGCGAAGTCCACGATTGAATCTCATTTTCTTCTGTTTTACGCCCGCGTCCCGGACGGCTTCCGCAAGGTGGACGATGTCCGTCTGGAGAATGGCCGGATCATCATCGAAGATCGCGCCGGGCAAAAGGAAGTGACGCTTGCGGCATCGCGCGGATTATAGACCGGGACGTGAGCGATCCGAATAAGGAATGTTGCGTTGGATTACCAGCGCTGGCTTTCGGCGATCTACCGTGCAGGATTAAACTCCATGCTGGACACGCTGGGATGGAATTCTGTCATCGGAGCCCGGCCATAGGGTCGATTCGCATCGCCCGCTGCGCCGGAACATATGGTTGCCGCAAGGAAAGCCAGCACCAAGAGGAGGTGCGATGATGCCATCAATCGGCTGCTTCCGATTCTCCATGATGTTCTTGTTGGTCGTTCTGTGCTCGTCTGTGCGCGCCCAGCCGCCTGATGCAGATCTCGTAAAGTTGGCGCTCAAAGACGGTAACACGGCGTTCACAAAGGGTGATTACGACGCCGCCCGCCGTTCCTTCGAAAAGGCATGGCAAATCGCGCAGCGCCCGCCGGCCAATGCGCCGGTTCGTTATGACATCTTGAAGCGGCTGACGGCGACTGCCGCTGCCCTGGGCCAATTCATGGAAGCGCAGCGATACATTCAGCAGGCGTTGGAATGGCGCGTATCGATCATGGGCGCCGACGATCCGAGAATCGCGGATGATTTACTCCTCTCCATCAACCTGGACCTGCGGACGAAGGACTTCGACCAGGCGCTTTCGACAGCCCGCCGCCTCCAGGCGATCCACGCAGCAGCACACACGGCTGAAAGCACGCAAGTCGCGGACGACTACCTTCGCATTGGCCAGATTTACCTGGCGCAGCGAAACGCGCACGATGCGATACGTGCCTTTGCTGAGGCCGATCGCCTTCGAACCGAGCTTATCGGGGCGCTCGATCCGGGCCTGCTTCCGGTCCTGGACGGGTTGAACGAGGCTTACGGCACACTTGGAGCAACTGGCGCGCGCGAACCGATTTATCGTCAAGCTCTGCTGATTCGGGAGACGATGTACGGCAGCGATAGCACGGAGCTGATCAACACGATTGAAGGCCTGGCCGATTCCTGCGCCGCGGGCGGCGAGTACGTCGCGGCCGAGCCGCTCTATGAACGATTACTTTCTCTGTGGGAGCGGCTGGTGGGGCCGGAGCATCCGATGGTAGCAGTGACGCTCGACAAGTTGGTTGTTTTTTATATGAAGGAGGGCAAACCGGAAAAGGCGCGGGCGGCACTGGCGCGTTCGGTCGCGATCCGTGCGCGATTTCTCGCCGTGGGGCTATCGCATCAGGCGGCCGACCAAATTGAGCTGGGGCGCCCGATGGAAGCAATGGCGCTTTATAATCGGGCGTTGGCTGCATTGGGTTCGCCCGGCGGCGCCAACAATGATGTGATCGCGGCACTTCGGAAAAGTCTTGCGGCGTTGCAAAAGGCCGCAGTTAAATAACGGCAGCTTCGGGAGTCACTGTTCGCGACCGAGCGACGCCTCAAAGCCGCAAATGCAGGAGCATCGTGAAGGTGGCACGCTGCGCTGAGAAGTAAGCTGTCAAGCTAAGCAGCTTCGTTCCCGGTGCTTCGCTTTGCAGCTGGTGCAGCCTTAGCCGCCGTCCACCGCCTCTCCGCCGAATCAGATCCGGCGAGGAGACTTCTTCGGACGCTGCCTTCGCAGCTCGGGTCGCAAAAACGTAGGCGAGCTTGATTCCGAGGGACTTGATCTTCAGAGCAACGGTGAGCGAACCAGTGAGGATGTGACCCGGTGCGCGGGTGGCCTTCAATGGACGGCCGGATTCGCAGCCGCTGCAAATCGGGCGCGGCACTCCTTGGCCAGCGAGCGGACCTCCGCAAAGTCCGCGCTTGACCGGATCGACGCCAGCATCGGATCCGAATCGATGGCGGGATAAGAGCAGTACCCTCCCGTGACAGCTTCCCGCAACAGGCGCAAGGCAGTGCGCGAATCCCCAGCGTACGCCAAGTGGTCCGCGGAAAAATAGTTCATTTCCGGGTCAGGCACTGGCTCCGTGGCGCGGGCCAGCTCGCCAATCTCCTTTGCCGGCCGGTGATCCATAAAAGCCACCAGCACCGGGAACCCGGCCCACGATGGAGTGGACCGCGGCCGCGCTTCGATGGCCTCTTCCATGACGAACCACGGAGTGCCGTCGGCCAGCTCTCCGGCATCGTACAGCCGGGCGATGGAAGGATGATTGAGACGCGCGAGTGTCCGCTGCTCAGCTTCGAATCGCCGCCGCCGCGCGTTCGATAGCCAGGCCTCCCGCATGACTTTGATCGCAACCAGGTTGCCCAGGTCCTGGCGCTCGGCAAGGTAGACCACTCCCATTCCGCCCTCGCCTAAGACACGAAGCACGCGATAATGGCCGATCTGCTGCTGCCCGAGAGGCGCCGCTTTGAACGTGACCGGCAGCCCCAGTTTCATCGGAATACGTCTGAACTATTTGAAACCGAAGATCGAGCCTCTTCGACCATCTCAATGAAAATTGCTCTGGCTTCATCCTTGTTCCGGACCTCCCGGGGAAAAGCCACGCGGTGTCCATGCACTCTGTCGCCGGTTTTCAGCCGAAGATGGAATCCCAGGCGGTCGACAGCGGTCATGCTCGCCTCGGCGGCGGCTTCGCCTGCAAACCGGCGGGCGATCAGCAGCAGCGCATCCGCGTGATCCGCATTCATGTGGCGCATGATTTCCTGCGCAATTTCAGAAAGGGGATCAGGCCGGGCATCGGCATAAGCGTCGGCGGAGACCCATCCCATGACGCCGAAGCCGCCGATGAAGTAGACGTTCGACACCTGGAGCCGGTGATAGGCGAAGTCGGTGTACTCCTGCCAATACCGGGCGTTCTCATGCCGCGAAAGATACAGCTCGCGAACTTCTGCCGCCGCTACCGGCGCCGTCGTGCCCAGGAGAGTGACGCGGGCGGCTCCCAACGGGTCGCCCGAATAATCCGGCTGCGTGATCAGAAGGCCGGCGCGTGCGTCTTGATGCAGGTTTTGCGTGTGCATGGCCATGCTGCTGATGAAGAAGACGGGCCGGCCGAGGTCGTCTGCCGCGTAGGGCATCACGGAACCGAAGGGAAAGCCCGGGACCTTCCGGGAATGCGTGGACAGGCTGCCGATCCGTCCAACGGAAACAAGCGTGCGGGCGCGCTCCGCGAGCGAAGGTTCGGGAACGTCCGGAGCGGCCGGTCCGGGGCCGGCGTGCTGGCGAGTAGGCATGCCTTCATCGTAGCGGGTGCCCCCATCGGCGGTGCAGACGAACATGAGGGCATCTGCTACATTGGGTTCGTTGGCGATTTTTACGCCCCAAAGATGAATCTGACGACGCCCAGGGAATCCGCAATTATGGTTTTCCCCAGTGGGAAACCCCTGGGGGCGGAGATTGGCGGGGTCGATCTACGTTGCGTGAGTGACGCTGCTTTCGCCGCGATTCAGAAAGCCTGGAACGATCATTCGGTGTTGTTGTTCCGGCGCCAGCAGCTTACCGACGACGATCTGATCGCTTTCAGCCGGCGCTTTGGCCATCTCGACTTGGCGCCCATACAGGAAACCGGGCGCCGTTTCGTTGAAGGATACCCGGAGATCTACGTGGTCTCGAACGTGATGGTGAACGGCGAGCCGATCGGGAGCCTGGGTGCAGGCGAAGCAGCGTGGCACACGGACATGTCGTATCTGGAAGATCCGCCCAAGGCGAGCGTACTGTATGCGCTGGAAGTTCCTGCTTCGGGCGGCAACACCTATTTCTGCGGGATGTACCACGCGTATGACTCGCTGCCGGAAACACTGAAACAGCGCATCGAAGGACGCCTGTTGAAGCACGATGGCACCTACAATAGCGGTGGATTCTTACGCCAGGGCATGACGGCCGCCGAAGACCCGATGACGTCGCCGGGCGCCTGTCATCCCCTGGTGTGCACGCATCCGGAGACCAAACGCCGCGCACTGTATCTCGGGCGAAGGCGGAATGCCTACATTCAGGGGCTGCCGCTGGCGGAGTCTGAGGCATTGCTCGACCAGCTGTGGTCGATCGCCACTCGGGAGGAGTTCGCGTGGCACAACGAGTGGGAAGTGGGCGACCTTGTGCTTTGGGACAATCGCTGCACGATGCACCGCCGCGACCCGTTTGACCCCAAGTCCCGGCGCATCCTGCATCGGACGCAAGTCAAGGGTGAGATGCGTCCAGCGGCGTAATCAATATGCCGCTGCCCGCCTCCCGTCCGGAGGTTCCTCCATGCGCTTAGGCAAGGTGGGCGCCCCAGCCATCGTTCTCGCGCTGCTGTGCGCGATGTACTTTCTTTACTTCGTCGACCGCGTGAGTATCTCGGCGGCAGCGCCGCTGATCAAGGCGGATCTCAGGATCAGCAACACACAGCTCGGGCTGGCGTTCTCTGCGTTTGCGATTCCGTATGCGCTGTTTCAATTGATCGGCGGCTGGATCGGCGACCGGCTGGGTCCGCGGCTGATGCTGACGATCTGTTGCGCAATCGTCGGGGTCTCCACGGTCCTCATGGGCAACGCCACCGGAATCGTGTCACTGGTTCTGTTGCGGCTCGCGCTCGGCTTCGGCGAAGGGGCGGGATTTCCCACGGCCACACGCGCGATGGCCAGTTGGACGCCGCAAGGCGGCTGGGGATTCGCGCAAGGGATCGTCCATTCATTCGGGCGGATCGGTAATGCGGTGACGCCGCCGCTTATGGCAGGGTTACTCGTTTTTTCCACTTGGCGCAATTCATTTGTGATGCTCGGCGCAGTGAGTTTGCTGTGGCTGGTCGCCTGGGGCTGGTACTTCCGCGACGATCCGCGCGAGCACGCCTCGATAACCTCTGCGGTCCTGGACACGCTGCCGGTTCGGGCCATGAACCCGGCCCGGGCGGTTCCCTGGCTACGGCTCGCCCGGCACTTGATGCCCGTGACGTTCGTCGACTTCTGCTACGGATGGACGTTGTGGCTGTTCCTGACCTGGATCCCGGCCTTCTTTTTCGAGAACTATCATCAGAACCTCCAGGCGTCCTCCCTATTTTCGGGTGGCGTGCTCTTAGCCGGTGTCTTCGGGGATATTTTAGGCGGGCTGGTGAGCGACGGTCTGCTGCACAAAACGCGCAGCCTGGTGACCGCGCGTTGCACTGCGATTGTCGCCGGGTTCCTTGGCGCATTTGTTTTTCTAATTCCGGTCGTGCTGGTTCACAACGTGACGGTGGCCGCCTTGTGCCTGGCGCTGGCGTTCTTTTTCGCGGAGCTGATCGTCGCGCCGATCTGGTCGGTGCCGATGGACATCGCGCCGCGTTACGCCGGCACGGCCAGCGGCATCATGAACTTTGGCTTTGCAGCCGCCGGCTTGATCTCGCCGTCGAGCTTTGGCTACCTGGTCGACCGCACCGGCAGTTGGGTGGTGCCGTTCATCGCCTCCATGGTTCTGCTGCTGGTGGGCGGGGTTCTGGCGGCGCGGCTGCGGCCCGATCGCCCCTTCCCGGACGAGCCGGCAGCCATGGTTTCGCTCAAATCCGCGTAGGCGGACCGCAGCCGCGTGATGATGCACTCGTCATCTCTTTCTCGATCAGAATACGAGGAGCATCGGTTTGATCGCACCTGCGGCCTCGGCGGGATCGCCGATCGATTCTTCTTAGACCAACGGTACTACAGTCCCCGGGCACTCCTACCGATGCTTTAAGTATTGCGGAGAACAGATTGTACGGTCACGTTCCGCTAACTATATGAAATTCAAAGAAAGCGCACTCGCTCACCGGTTGCTCGATGGACTTGACGGAATCGAAATCGGCGGTTCCGCTCACAATTCCTTCGGGCTGAAAACCCGCAACGTTGATTACACCGCGGAAATGACGGAGTTTAAGCAGGGAGAGATCAAGCTTTGCGGCACCGCCTTACCTGTGGACATCGTGTCGCCGGGGGACCAGCTGCCGCTCGATGACAACAGCGTCGATTTTGTCATCAGTTCCCACGCGATCGAACACTTTTTCGATCCGATCAAAGCGCTCCGCGAATGGTATCGCGTGGTGAAACCAGGTGGCTACCTATATATAATCGCGCCGCATAAGGAACGAACCTTCGATAAAGATCGTCCCCGCACCACGCTGGCCGAATTGATTGAACGCCATGAGAGCGGCAAACACGAAGCTGGCCACCACCATTTCTCGGTCTGGATAACCGAAGATTTCGTGGAGCTGGTCCACTGGCTGGGCTGGACCGTTGTGGCGGTTCAGGACGTGGATGACAAGGTCGGCAACGGCTTTGCGGTGGTCATTCGAGTGGAAAAGAATGGCATCGGCAAGCTGATCGACGCCGTTAATCTCTCCGAGACCCCTCGGCCTGCGCCTTCCGTAACCACCGCCGTTCAGGCTTCAGCGGCGAGTGCTCCCAGAAGACCCGGCATGTATGTCGCTTTCGGCGGCTCCGATCCGGCCGTGCCAAACTACGTCGAAATCGGCGATCACACTTATCACGTGCCGCGCGAAACCCGGTTCTTGAGCTACCTGCCGAACGAAAAGATCATTATCGGAAAGTACTGTTCCATCGCTCAGCAGGTGACCATCTTTGTGGGCGGCGATCACACCACGGAAACGGTGTCAACGTATCCCTTCGAGGCCCGGTTTTTGGGCCGGTCGAATCCCACGCGGTCCTATAAAACCACTCGAAACACGGAAATCGGCAGCGATGTCTGGATTGGTCACGGCGCTTTCATCGCCGGGGGCGTGCACATCGGACATGGAGCCGTGATTGCGAAAAATGCGACCGTTTTCAGTGACGTGCCAGCGTATGGCGTCGCGGTCGGAAATCCGGCGTGCGTCACTCGCTTCCGCTTCAGTGACTCGATTATCGAAGGCCTTCTCCGAATCGCATGGTGGGACTGGCCCGAGGAGGCCGTACGTCGAAATCTGGACTGGTTTTATCGTCCGGTCGACGAGTTTGTGAGGCAATTCGATCCTCTCGGCGAGGCTGCCGCGAAGATTGAAGAATGCGCCTAAGGACATTGCATCATCGTATCCGCAGCGGGCCGAATAGGCGCTCGATTGAAGCCAGGATCGGCATTGCTTCGCAGCGAATGGCGGGGAATACGGGTCCCTATCTGGAAGGCGAACAATGATCGTTGATTTTCTCTACCTCGCCTGGGAGCGGGAAGCTTTCACACGGGAGTGTCTGCGCCAGCTGTATTCCAATACGGATTGGAGCAACATTTCCAAGTTTTACATTTATACGGATGCGGGCAGTGTTCTTGACGAGGCAAGCGTGCCGCGCTTTCCAAACGTCGAAATCGTGACGGCTAAGTTCGGTTCTCCCGTAGCCATCATGAATGACTTCCTCGACCGTTCCGAGGCCGATATCTTCGTGAAGCTGGACAACGACGTGATTTGCCCCCCGGGCTGGCTGGACGAGGGTTTACGTCTGCTGGAAGAAAATCCGTATGTCGATCTGCTCGGAATCGAACCGCACCTCCGGCCCCCAGCCGACGGACCGCATGGAATCCAGATTACGGGCTACATCGGTGGCATAGGCTTTATGCGGCGCAAAATATTTAACAATTCGCGGCCGCCAATTATCGGGACTCGCTTCGGTTTTACTGAGTGGCAGCTGGAGCACGTGGAATTCGTGAAGGCTTGGATCGATCCGCCACTCAAGGTCTTTTTGCTGGACCATCTCCCGTTTGAGCCGTGGAACTCCTTGAGCGCGGAGTACAGACAAGAAGGATGGCAGAGAAATCCCGCCGAGTGGGGCGACTATGGACCGGAGTGGAGTAGCTTATGGGATTGGTGGATTCGCAAAAACTGCCATGACGAGCTAACTTTGCCGGCGGAATGTTCTCCGCAACTGGAAGGACCATGCTCATGAGGCCGCTTAAAATCGCGATCTTGCACCGCAAACCGGACAGCAGCTACCGGGTTCGCTGCCACACGCCGCTGACGTGGCTTCAGAGCCATCGGGCGGTGGAGATAGTCCCCGCGTTTAGAGCGTGGGAAGCCGATGTGGTGCTGCTGCACGGCCAGTGGCAACCGGCCGCCCTGGCCATGGCTACCTCGCTGAAGCGGGACGGGATTCGCGTGGTAGCGGATTTTGATGAGGACATCTTTACGGCTCCCGCGGAGCATCCGTCCGCGGGGGTGTATCGCGACGCCGCGTTTCAGGCGCGCGTGCGCCAGCTCCTTGCGACGGTCGACGCGGTGTTTGCGCCGACAGCTTATTTGGCCGCGAAGCTGGCTCGCTTCGGCTCTAACATTTCCGTCACTCCTAACGGGATCGACCTCGAAACATGGCGCCAGGTGGTCAAGCCGAAGGCGCCAGGTCCCGTGCGAGTTATCGGTTTTGCGGGAGCCGCCTCCCACGGCGCCAATCTCGAAATATTGCGACCCGTCCTGGCAAAGTTATCGAACAAACTCAGGGAGCAGGAAATTCGTTTTGTCTGCTTCGGGTTCCGGCCGTCGTGGCTCGCCGGCGTGGTGCCCGGCGCTGAGGTGGTGCCGGCGTCCATGCCGGAGGCGTATCCGCTCCGTCTGGCCACGTTGGGATTTGATATCGCCCTGGCGCCGCTGTCGAATTCCGAATTCAACAAGAGCCGGTCCGCGCTCAAATTTTGGGAGTATTCGGCCGACGGAGCCGCTACCGTGGCGAGCAACCTGGGTGAGTATGCCTCCGCAATTCAGAATGGCTCCACGGGAATCCTGGTCGACAACCACCCCGAGTCCTGGATACAAGCGATCAGCAAGCTGATCCGGAATCACGACCTGCGCGGCCAGCTACAGGAATCGGCGCGGCGCTCGGCCGAAGCGCAGGATGTCTCTCAAACCGCGCCGGCAATGCTCCAGGCACTCGAAGCCACCGAACCAAACCGGGGCCGCGGATTGTTCGCGTTTCCTCGAACACCGGCGGAGGCCCATGTGGATGTGGATATCGTCATTCCGATCCAAAATTCTCCCGCGCTGGCGAAACAGGCGATCGATGCCGCGCTTGGCGAACTCGACGCTGCGCATCGCCTGATTCTGGTGGACGCTTCCACGGACCCGCCGATTGGCTCCCTGCTCCATGAATACAGCGGCCGTCCCTGGGTCACGGTGCAGCGCAGCGAGCAAGCCTGCAGTTTCGCTGAAGCGTGCAATCTGGCCGTCCAGAAGTGGACCAGGCCGGACGCGGACGTAATCCTGATGAAAGCGGATACCCGTCCGATGCCAGGCTTCGTGCGGCGGTTAGCCGCGACGGCCGGGTCCAATCCGTCCATAGGAACCGTCAGTGCCGTGTCCAACGCGGGCGGGATCGCCGCGGTGCCAGACCTCCGCGACGCGCAGGAATTGGCCGCGCTCGAACACCCTCTGGTGCTCTCTCCGGTGGCGTGCGGCTTCCTGTTTTACATCAAGCGGGAGGTGATCCGCAAATACGGCCTTTTCGATACCGCCTTTGCGCCGGGCGATGGCGAAGAAATCGATCTCAGCCTGCGAATCTCGGGCGAATATGCGAACGTGATCGACCCCGGCTGCTGGACCTGGCGCGCCAACTCACACTCGCCCGGCGATACCAACTCCAAGCTCAGCGCCGCTTCCAACAGCCTGATGGATCAGCGCTATCCGCGTTACGCGGCGGAGATGGCGGCCTTCAATGCCAGGCACCCGCTGCTGGACCACCGCATGAAGATGATGGCAACTACTCGGGACCCGCGCCCTCTGGTCCTGCATATCCTGCACGACCACCGGAGAGGCACCGCAATCGGAAACCACGTGCGAGACCTCGGCGACGCCCTGTCCGGTCAATTTCTCAGTCTGGAGGCCGCGTCGCAGGCGGCACTCAGCCCGGAACTCCGATTGCATTGCGGAGACGTCCTCATGAACGCCTGGCCCTATTCTTATCCCGGCTGGCCGCAGACCATCGCCGAAGTGCCGGCTAACGATGCGCCCTGGGACAGTCTCCTCTACGCGCTCCGGCCCAAACTGATCCATTTCCACCACCTGGGGAACCATGCCTTGAGCCTGCTGGCCGAACTCACGGGCACCGGCGTCCCGGTGATCGTCTCGCTGCACGACTATTACTTCCTTTGTCCCGATCTCGAGCTGTACAGTTGTCCCGGCGTTCACTCTTGCGACACCTGCTTCCCCAAGCGCTTCAAGGGGCCCGCGGAATATCAACGGCTGCGGCGGGCACTGTCTCACGCCAGCCTGAAGCAAGCGGCCGCGGTTGTGGCGCCCAGCCAGGCGGCTGCGGATCTGGTGCGGGAAGTATTTCGCGACCTGAAGATACAGGTGATCCCGCACGGCGCCCGTACCCTGCCGCAACTCGCCCGCAAGCCTGGCGAAAAGATTCGATTTGGAATGTTGGGGATGATCGATGCTGCCAGGGGAATCGATGTCATCCTCCAGGCCTGGTCCCTGATCGCGCAGCCGCATGGAGGCGAGCTTCATCTCCATGGAGTATCGGACCCGGTGTACTTCCGCCGCTACGAGAATCTGGGAATCCATTACCACGGTCCGTATCGCGAAGAAGACCTCCCTGAGATTCTCTCGCGGATCGATATCGGTTTGCTGCCTTCCCAGGCGCCGGAACCGTTCAGCCATTCGTTATCGGAGTTCTTGGCCGCGGGCGTACCGGTGATCGGGTCCAATTACGGCGCCCTCTCGGAGAGAATCGAGAACGGGGTCAATGGATTGAAGGTTGCGAAGCAGGATGTTCAGGCGTGGGCGTCCGCGCTATCTCTGTTGATCCGGAACACAGCCCTGCGTGAAAAGCTCAGTCAAGGCGTCAGGCCGCCGCCATCCATTGACGTTATGGCGGCGCGGTATGCCGACCTGTACCGTGAAGTGATCGCCAATGCGCGGCGCAGCGTCCCCATATCCCTTCCCGAGCTCACATCGCTGGGGACAAAACGAGAGGGAACCGAACAAAAACAGATCCTTACCGCGCCCTGATTTTGGCAGGCATTCAGAATGGACGCAGTTACTCTTACATCGCGCTCAGGCTTCGAAGTGTTTCGCTTAACAATCATTCCTGGCGCGCGCGGTCCTGCGCCGCGGCCTTTTCGATCTCCGAGTTCATTTCTCCACCGATCAGAATCGCTCCATTACTGACATAAAGCCACAGCAGAAGAATCGCGGCGCCATTCAGGTAACCATAGCTCCGTGAGTAATCATTCACATATTCGAAGTAGAAGCGGGCCGCGAAAATAGAGCCGATCCAGATGATCAGCGCGCAAAGCGCTCCCGGCGTGCTCCAGCGCCATTCATGATCGGCTACATCAGGTGCGAACCGGTACAGCACCGCAAAGAACAGGTAGACGGCAATGGCTACGATGAACCACTCCAATATACGGACAGCGATCACTCCGTTGAGAAGGTGGTTTTCGAGATACACGCCGCCCACGATGAGCAACACCGCCGCAACGCCGATCGCTCCGATCACGAACGTCAGGACGGCGATCGTCACGCTCATTTGCCACCAGGAGCGATGTTCCTGGACCTCATACGCGCGGTTCAGCCCGTACATCATCGCCCAGGTGCTATTGAACGCGGCCCACAGCGCGCCCGCACAGGCGGAAAAAAATCGCGTCCCGGAGATGGCGTAGCGGTTCAGGTCCGTGGTGATTTCCCGCAGGAGTTGCGAAACCTGAGCGGGGAGCACCTGGCCGCCAATCTCGCCCACGGTGCTGCTGACGTGGCCGCCTACATGCGGAACCCGGCTCATAATGGCGAGAAACAAGAACAACGACGGGAACAGGGCCAGGAACTGATAGAAAGCCATTCGACCGCCCTGGCCAAAAACGCTGTCTTCCCAGGATTCGCGCGCCGTTCGCCGCAAAAGCTCCGCGACCGACAGGCCCGCCAGGGACCAGAGGTTTTCCATGTTCCTCCGAATCCATTATGGGCCCGGTCTAACTTCCCTGTTACCCTTCACCTGCGCATATCCGGAGGCAGAATGTTGCGTTGTGCGGATTGCGATGGTATTCTTTCGAACGCGGGAAAAAAGAAGGATCTCCTATGCGATTTTTCATGTCCATCTGCAGCCTGGCGTTCGGCGCCATCTGCGTCTTTGCCCAAAACTCCGATGTCGATTTCGGGATGATGACCTGGCCGGAGGTGAAAGCCGCGATGGCCGCCGGCAAAACCACCATTCTCGTTTATAACGGCGGTACAGAACAGCGCGGGCCGCAATGCGTCAATGCCGGCCACACGCTGATCGCCTATGAGAGCGCCGTGGCGATTGCGCGAAAGCTCGGCAATGCACTGGTGGCGCCGGTGCTGCCGTTTTCACCGAATCGAGCCAGCGCGGCTTTGCCGGGGACCATCGGCTTGACCACCGAGCTGTTCGCGGCGATCAACGAACAGGTGGCCGAACAGTTGATCATCACGGGTTTTAAGAATGTGGTGCTCATGGGCGATCATGGCGGAGGGCAGCAGCAGCTCGGCGAGATCGCCCGGAAGCTCAGCGAAAAATACGCGGACAAGGGCGTGAAGGTAGTGTGGGCCAGCGATGTGTACGCCAAAGCGCACGACGATTTCGACAGTTGGCTGGAGGCCCATGGTTATCCGTACAGCACCCACGCCGGAATCCCGGACACTTCAGAAATGCTGTATCTGGGCGGCGATAAGGGATGGGTGCGCAAGGACCTGATCGCGACGGCGGTCGGCGATCCGGCGGTGCGCGGCCGTGGCGGCGATGGCGGCGGGAACGGCCGGGGCGGACGCGGACGTGGGCGCGGGCCCGCCGATCCCCATGCGCCGCCGCGGATCAATAACGGAATCCAGGGCGACGCCCGGCGGTCGACCGCCGAACTCGGCAAAATGGTCTTCGATATGAAGGTCGACTACGGCGTGCGGCAGATTCATGAACTGCTCGGCGAGACGGCTGCGGCGAAATAATCTGCCGTCTGTCTCTTTTTTTCAACAGCCACATCGGCGGCGGACCGCGAACTCTTAGGTGCCTGCTAGGTACAGCGAGAGCAGGAAATCGGGTGTTTTTCCTCGCATCTGCCCTCGCAGCCCGGCGTGCCGCACCCGATACGCGTTTAGATGGGTTTCAAAAGATGAGATTGTCGGAAACCAGCGTTCTGGACGGGCTCAGCAAGGTCCCTCCCTTTCCGCCGATAGCGGTACGGCTCCTGGCTCTGCTGGCGAAGCCGTCCGTCGAGGTCTGGGAGGTCGCGGACTTAATCGCCAGCGACGCTACTTTTACCGCGCGCGTTCTGCGGCGCGTTAACTCCATCGAATTCGGATTGGGGTCGCAGGTAAACAACGTCAGGCAAGCGGTCTCGCTGTTGGGATTGGAGCGGACCCGCGAGGTGGTCATATCGCACGCAACCGCCAAGTACGCTCTAGGGCCATTGCGTAGCGCGGAATTGAGACGGTGCTGGCAACACACCGTAGCCACCGCCGTTCTTGCGGATTACATCGCGCACTGCTGTGAAGCCTTCACCGAAATCGCCTTTACCGCCGGCGTCATTCACGACATCGGACGGCTGGGTCTGCTGCTGATTTATCCGCGGGAATACGAACGAATTATCAGCACGGCGGCGGAACGGTGCCTGGATTTACTGGATTTCGAGCGTGAGGAGTTTGGCATGGATCACGCCGAGGCGGGACGCCTGCTGGTGGAATGCTGGGGTTTGCCGGCGGAATTGGGACAGGTTGCCGGCAGGCACCACGACGCCTGCGAAGGCGCTGAACTTGATTTGCTTCGGATCGTACACGTGTCCTGCCGTTTGGCGGATGCGCTTGGGTACGACGTGGCGCGCCCGCTGGTCCAGGTGGAGGTGGAAACGATTTTATCGGAACTCCCGCCGCGCGCCCGCGCGCGAATCAAGCAGTCGCCCGCGGAATTGTGCACCAGGATTGAAAAACGAATTCTGGAATATGACGTTGACAACGTGGAGCCCGCCGCGGAATCGGTCGAGGAGCCGGCCGAGCCGCAGACAGCCCCACCCGAAATACCTGTCGAACTACACCTCGCCGGGTCAAGCGGTCGCTGGACCAGTTCCGTTGCGGTCCTGAGCGCCGTCGTGTTCGGTGTATTGATTGCCCTGACGATATTGTTGCTGTCCAAATCGAGGTAGACCGGCCCGGTTGTCCACGCAGGAGATCCGCGGCAGCGGCGCACTACCGGCTTAACGGTAGTGCGCTAAATCTTAGCCGACCAACCATATCCCGCCGCGAAGTTATATTTTCGATACATGGGCACTCTCGAACATTTTTTCGAGGACACTCGTTTCGCGCTGCGATCGCTGCGAAAACGGCCGTCGTTTACGCTGGTGGCGATTCTCTCGCTGGCCGTCGCGCTGGGCGCCAATACCGCGGTGTTTTCTTTCGCCCGCGCCATCGTGCTCGACCGGCTGCCGGCTCCGGGAGCGGACCGTTTCGTGATCCTGCGCCAGCACAACGAAATGTTCCACATGGAGAATTGCTGTTTCACGCACCGCTTTTTCGACGAGTTGCGCAAGCAGGATGTCGGATTCGAAGACGTCCTGGCCGTCCACGCCTCGCCCGTCAATCTGACCGATCAGGATCAGACCGAAAAATTGACGGCGGAAATGGTCAGCGGGAATTATTTCCGGATGCTGGGCGTACGGCCGCTGGCCGGGCGGTTGATCGACGAATCGGACGATGCTTCCGCCGGCTCGCACGTTTGTGTCATCAGTTACCGGCTTTGGCAAGAGCGTTTCGCCGGCCGCGATGTGATCGGACGACGGGTGCTGATCGACACCACTCCGTTTCAAATCGTGGGCGTAACGCCGCGCGGATTCACGGGCGCGGCGTTGCATGAAC
>Ga0335073_10003977_pt1 | contig 20627 bp, 19 predicted proteins | sample Lox_Sample_22_FD_207093 | JGI IMG/M metagenome (GOLD analysis project Ga0335073, IMG submission 207093) | Soil microbial communities from Loxahatchee National Wildlife Refuge, Florida, United States - Lox_Sample_2.2 | ecosystem: Environmental > Terrestrial > Soil > Wetlands | place: USA...
AAACCGAAAAACTCTCCCTAACCGTACATTTTGTCTTCGTCGCGTCGAAAACCAATCCACGCCGCACCCAGGCAAAGCAGCGTGAAGCCGATCAGAACTTCCCAATGCGTGAGATTTGATTCGCCCCTTCCGGCCCCGACGACGCTCAGCGCGAGTTGCGACAAGTGATAAGGAGGAAGAAAAACCGCAATCTCGCGGACCACCTTAGGAAGGAACATGAAGGGAATCCACAAACCGGAGCAAAACGAAAGCGGCAAGTAAATCATGTTGGTGATGGCGGGCGCCGAAGTGGGCCCGGCGAAATAACCGATGGCCAGCCCCATGGCGCAGAAGGGAAGCGCACCCGCAACCAGCGTGGCCACCAATTTTGCGGCGTCGAGGGGAGCAATCTGCACGCCTCCAAGCGTAACTCCCAGCAGCAACAGAAGCAGAACAACAATCGCGCTGAAGACCATGCTCATGACCACCTTGGCCGTAAAGTAGGCAAATGGAGGCATGGGACTGGCGCGCTTCACTTGCAACCATCCCAGCCCGCGTTCTGAGGCCAGCAGGGAAGCTGTGCCGAACAGTGACGCTCCCATCACGCCGAAAGTTCCATACGTGGGAATGAGATACTTCGTCAGGCTCACGCCACCGATCCCCCCGAGCGATTGCCGCCCCATTACCAGTCCGAAGAGGACATAGAACATCAGAGGGAAGAAGATGGTCGAAAGCGCATAGGCGCGCAGACGGAGACATTTCAGGAACTCATATTTCGCTTCTTTGGCGTAGATGGTGAGGGTGCGTGCGAGTGGCCGATGAAGATCGGGAGTTGCCAAAGTGGTCGCAGCCGTTGCCATAATCAGTTTCTCCTCAATTTGCGGTTATGGTTTCACCGTCGCGGGTCAGCGCCAGGAATGCGTCTTCCAATCCTGCCGTTGAAATCTCCAGTCCATTAAGTTCGGAATCGCGCGCCAGCAACTCACGCAACAGCGGCTCGGCGCTGGCCACACGAATCTCTAGAGCACCGCGATCTTCTCGAACGTCAAAAACTCCTGGCAGGGAACGCACGGTTTCCGTGCGCAGGCGGGTAATGCAACGGACCCGCTTACCTGCGGTTTGAACCTTGATTTCCGCCGGTGTGCCTTCGGCGACGATCGTGCCCTTATTGATGACTACAATCCGGTCGGCTAAGGCATCGGCTTCCTCCAGATAATGGGTTGTCAGCAGCACAGTTTTGCCGCGAGCCACCAGTTTGCGGATTTCCTCCCACAGCGTTCGCCTGGCTTCCACATCCAGGCCAACCGTGGGTTCGTCTAGAAAAAGCAGATCGGGATCGCCGCAAAGCGCGAGCGCAAACAGCACTCTTTGCCGCTGGCCGCCAGAAAGGTCTCCGAACTTCCGGTTTTGAATTTCCTCGAGTCCAGCCGCGGCCAGGGAGGCTTCGAGCGGCAAAGGATTGGGATAGTAGCTCGAAAACAAATCGATGTGCTCGCGCACCCGCAGGGTTTCCGGAACTTTGGCAACCTGAAGCATCGCCCCGGTTCGCACGCGCACGGCGGGATCAAGCGGGTCGCCCCCGAACACGCTGACGCGGCCGCTGCGCGCTCGGGCCAGGCCGAGCAGCAAACGGACCGCGGTCGTCTTGCCCGCACCGTTGGGGCCTAGTAGGGCCACAGTCTCGCCGGCGCGAATATCCAAATCCACGCCGCGCAAGGCTTCGACCGAGCCATAACTCTTGGCGACTCCCTCCAGCCGTGCTGCCACGCGGCGGTACTCATGGGCGTTAGCGATGGGGGTTTCCTGGATCATTGAGAGCATTTTCGGGCTCCTCGGAATTCAATTCGTCCCTGTATCACGGACTGGGCCTATGATCGTGGAATGCGGTTTGCGATAAAAGTGGAGAACATCACTTCCGCCAAATGACAAATGTCATCCTGTCGAGCGCGGTGCGACATGGCCAGGACATAAAAACCACCCGAGTTCTGTATAATTCCAGCCTTTGCTATGGAGATCCGTCCGGGTATTCAGTTGGCCAGCCTCAGCGACATCGGTTGCCAGCGGGAAAATAACGAAGACAACTACTCATATTGGGAGCCGGCCGGCGACGAGGAATTCCGCCGCAAGGGCCGTCTCGCCGTTGTCGCCGACGGCATGGGTGGATACGAGGGCGGCCAGGAGGCCAGTCGCCTGGCCATCGAAGCCATCGAAGACGTCTATGCTCATGCTGGCGAAGGAGATCCACAGGCGTGGCTGCTCGCTGGATTCCAGACGGCGAACGAGCGCATCATGGCTGAGGCCGAGTTACGTCCCGAACTGCAGGGCATGGGAACAACATGCACCGCGCTCGCCCTGCTTGGGCGTGAGCTCTACTATGCGCACCTTGGCGACAGCCGGCTCTATCTGGTTCGCGATCAGTCCATTACCCGCCTCACCCGGGATCACTCCTATGTGGGCCGATTGCTGGAACACGGACTGATTCGCGCCGAGGAGGCGGAAGCCCATCCTCAGCGACATATTCTGACGGCCGCGTTGGGCGCCGGCATGACCATCACACCTGACTTCCCGGAACTCCCGATTGATCTCGAAGACGCAGATACGCTGGTTTTGTGTACGGATGGCTTGTGGGGTCTACTGAAAGAATCGGAGCTGTTGCAAACCGTGAGCGGACGGGAACCGGAGGAAGCCTGCCGCCAGCTGGTGGCCCTCGCCAAACAGCGGGGCGGGCCGGACAATATCACGGTTGAACTGCTGCGCATTGCGCCAAACCCAAAGAGCTGATCTCCCACTTATTTCTGTTTCTGACAAATCAGGCAAATAAGTGCAAAGGCCTGCACTCGCGCAGTTTTATTGGGATGGCCTTTAGCAAATCAACTACAAGAAAAGAAAAGTGCTTATTGCCGCTGGCGCAGTGCCGAAAATTGGCCGCTGGATTGCTTCGCGTGTTAAATGTCTATTAAAACCATAGACTTTTCGGAAATAGTAGGGTAATTTCATTAACCATGAAAATCTCGCAAAAAGGGCTCTACGCTCTGCAAGCCATGATGATGCTGGCGCGCCGCTACAACCAGGGCGCGATCCGGATTCGCGACATCGCTTACGAAGAAGACCTGCCGGAAAAATTCCTCGAGCTCATCCTTCTCGAACTCAAGAATGCGCGCTTGGTGGAGAGTGCGCGCGGGGCCAAAGGCGGATATCAATTGCGCCGGCCGCCGGAGGAGATCTATCTCAGCGAAATCATCCGTTTGATCGACGGGCCGCTGGCGCCGTTCGGCGATGCCGAGCAGCTCCGCAGCCTGATCGATCGCGATGCCGAGCACCGGGCTTTGTATCAGGTCTTTCTCGATGTCCGCGATGCTGCCGCGAAAATCCTTGAGCACAGATCGCTCGCCGACATCATCAATGGGCCGGGCTCCACGCGGTCGCGCAAGCGGTCGCGCAAAACCAAGAGGGAAGAGGACAGCGTGCTGCCTATGGTCGTGCATGGAACGGGGGGCAGGGGAGAACGATGATCGGAAAGATCCTGCTGGCTCTGAGTTTCATCCCGGTTCTTGCTCTGCCGGGTCTGGCACAGAGTGGCCCAACGCTGCTGAACGTTTCCTACGACCCGACACGGGAGCTTTATCAGGATATCAATCCTGCCTTCGCCCGTTATTGGAAAGCAAAAACCGGGCAAACCGTGACCATTGAACAGTCCCACGGAGGGTCGGGCAAACAGGCGCGCTCCGTTATCGATGGACTGCAAGCCGACGTGGTCACGCTTGCCCTGGCATACGATATTGACGCCATCGCGCAGAACGCCGGACTGCTTCCCGCGAACTGGCAGAAACGCCTGCCGGACAATAGCACTCCTTACACTTCGACCATTGTTTTCCTGGTGCGCAAAGGCAATCCCAAACACATCAAGGACTGGCGCGACCTGATCAAGCCGGGAGTTTCGGTGATTACGCCGAATCCGAAAACTTCGGGGGGCGCGCGCTGGAATTACCTGGCGGCATGGGCCTATGCGCTTAAACAGCCCGGCGGCAGCGAAAGCACTGCCCGCGATTTTGTGAAACGCCTGTACAAGAACGTACCTGTACTGGATTCGGGGGCGCGCGGCGCCACCATCACTTTCGGCGAGCGTGGGATGGGCGACGTGCTCATTGCTTGGGAGAACGAAGCTTTTCTCTCGGTCAAAGAGTTGGGGGCTGACAAGGTCGAAATTGTCGCGCCATCGCTGAGCATCCTGGCCGAGCCTCCGGTGTCGATTGTCGACAAAGTGGTGGACAAGAAGGGAACTCGGGCGGTGGCCCAGGCCTATCTCGAATACCTCTATACGCCAGAGGCGCAGGAGATCGAAGCGAAAAATTACTACCGGCCGCGCCTTGACGCTGTGGCAAAGAAGTACGCGTCGGTTTTCCCGAAGATCAAGTTGGTGACAATTGATGAAGTATTCGGCGGCTGGCAGAACGCGCAGAAGACGCATTTCGCAGACGGCGGCGTGTTTGACCAGATCTACGAGCCGAACTAGAAAACAACGTTGTTGGTTCGGCAAGAAACGAACATTAGGAAGTAGAACCAGATGGCAATTGTCCTCAAGCAACGAAGCATTCTTCCCGGATTCGGCCTGACTCTGGGCTTCGCTCTCTTTTATCTCTCTCTGATTGTGCTCATTCCGATTTCGGCAGCGTTCGTGAAGGCTTCGGCGCTGACTTGGGCGCAATTCTGGCACACGGTTTCTGCGCCGCGTGCGCTGGCTTCGTATCGCCTGAGTTTCGGAGCCTCTCTTATTGGCGCGGTCATTAATTTGTTTTTTGGGCTGCTCGTTGCCTGGGTTCTGGTGCGTTACAGCTTTCCCGGCAAGCGCCTTTTCGATTCGCTCGTCGACTTGCCCTTCGCGCTGCCCACGGCCGTCGCCGGAATTTCTCTGACTGCCATTTATTCCAGCCACGGATGGATCGGCCAGTATCTCGATGCGTTTGGAATCAAGGCCGCCTACTCCCGGCTGGGCGTAGTAATCGCGCTGACCTTTGTTGGATTGCCCTTCGTCGTGCGCACTGTCCAGCCGGTACTCGAGGACCTGGACAAGGACGTCGAGGAGGCTGCGGCGAGCCTCGGTGCGAATCGCTGGCAAACCTTCGCGCGAGTCATTCTGCCGGCCATTTTGCCGGCGGCACTCACGGGGTTTGCCATGGCATTTGCGCGCGCGGTCGGCGAATACGGTTCGGTCGTCTTCATTTCCGGCAACATGCCCATGCGGACGGAAATCACGCCGCTGTTGATCATCACGAAGCTGGAGCAATACGACTACGCGGGCGCGACGGCCATCGCCGTCGTGATGCTGATTGTTTCCTTCACGTTGTTGCTGGCCATCAATCTGTTGCAGAAGTGGAGCGCGCGACGGCATACGGCGGGATCGTCGGCCGACGCAGAATTTCCGGAAGTCGTGAAGCAGGATTTCGCGTTGCAGCAAGGCTAGGCAGGGGACACGGCCCGATATAGGGACTAGAGATTTTTCTATGGCTGGAGCGATTGCACTGAGCGCACGGAACGGGTTCATCCCACGCCCACACGCTACCGGGGCAACCACAGAAAGCGCGGCGGTGCGCTGGAGCCTCATCGGTCTGGCGGTGCTGTTTCTCGTCCTTTTTCTTTTTATTCCGCTGGCCGTGGTTTTTGCCTCGGCTTTGGAAAAGGGCATCGCCCCCTACTTCGCCAGCTTTCGCTCGCCCGACGCGCTCGCCGCCATCCGCCTCACTCTTTTGGCCGCGGGAATCGCCGTGCCTTTGAATCTTCTGTTTGGAGTGTCGGCGGCTTGGGCGGTCGCCAAGTTTGAATTCGTCGGGAAAAGTCTGTTGATCACTCTGATTGATTTGCCCTTCTCGGTTTCTCCCGTGGTCTCGGGACTCATTTACGTTCTGCTTTTTGGTTTGCAGGGTCTGCTTGGGCCGTGGCTGGTCGCGCATGACATCAAGATCATTTTTGCCGTTCCGGGAATCGTGCTGGCCACCATTTTTGTGACTTTTCCGTTCGTCGCGCGGGAACTGATTCCTCTGATTCAGGCGCAGGGAAACGATGAAGAAGAAGCGGCGCTCACCCTCGGCGCAAGCGGCTGGCAGACGTTCTTGCGTGTGACTCTGCCCAACATCAAATGGGGATTGCTCTACGGCGTAATTCTTTGTAACGCCCGCGCCATGGGCGAATTCGGCGCGGTTTCCGTGGTCTCGGGACATATCCGTGGGATGACGAACACCATGCCCCTTCATATCGAAATTCTTTACAACGAATATCAGTATGTCTCGGCATTCGCGGTGGCTTCACTCTTGGCGCTGTTGGCGCTGGTCACCCTCATCGCGAAAAGTGCGGTCGAGTGGAGGTCCAGGCAGTCTTCTGGAAGCTTGACTGCGGAAAACTGGGAAGAAGCAGTCCCATGAGCATCGAAGCACACAAAATCACGAAGAAGTTCGGGCGCTTCATCGCGTTGAACGATGTCAGCCTGCAGATCGCTACCGGTGAACTGGTGGCTTTGCTGGGACCGTCTGGATCAGGCAAGACGACTTTGTTGCGCATTATCGCCGGACTCGAATTCCCCGACCATGGCACCGTTCGTTTCGATGGCGACGATATCAGCCAGCGCGCCGCGGGTGAGCGGCGGGTGGGATTTGTGTTTCAACATTACGCCCTGTTCCGGCACATGACCGTCTTCGAAAACATTGCGTTCGGCCTGAAAGTCAGGACCAAGCGGTGCCGGCCAACCTCGCCGCAGATCGATGCCAAGGTCTATGAGTTGCTACGGTTGATCCAGTTGGAGAAATTGGCGCAGCGCTATCCTTCGCAGCTTTCCGGCGGACAGCGGCAGCGCGTGGCTTTAGCTCGGGCTCTGGCCGTGGAGCCGCGTGTTTTGTTGCTCGACGAACCATTCGGCGCGCTCGATGCCAAAGTGCGGCAGGAATTGCGCCGCTGGTTGCGTCAACTGCACGACGAGATTCACATCACCAGCGTTTTCGTCACGCATGATCAAGAGGAAGCCCTGGAGCTTGCCGACCGCGTGGTGGTGATGAATGAAGGACGGATCGAGCAGGTCGGTTCGCCGGACGACGTATATAACCACCCCGCCACGCCGTTCGTTTACAACTTTCTGGGCAATGTAAATTTGTTTCATGGACGGATCGATGACGGCAAAGCCTACGTCAACGACAGCCAGACCGGGCAGATCGTCTATGTGCGTCCGCACTTGCTGGAAATCGACCGCCGCCCGGTCAACGGCGGGCATTTCCGCGCCCGCATCAAGCACATCAATTCCGCCGGGCCGCTGGTCAAAGTGGAAGCAATCACGGAATGGGGCCATTCCGTCCACATCGAGATGTCGCAGGACCGGTTTCGCGATCTGCAACTGGTCAAGGAAGAAGCAGTGTTTGTGATCCCGAAAGATGTGAAGATCTTTCAGCCCCAGGAAGGGCCGCGACCATGAAATGCCGCGGTGACCGGCCGGTTTGTTGACGTCCCCCGAATAAAAGATCGTCGCTAAACACGAATGGTTGAAAGTCCAAAACATGCCAGCAAACACTAGTTATTAGATGGACATTATGGATATAGACGAGAAAGCAGGCAAGTTGACCGGCGTTTTCAAGTTCGCAAACTCCCCCAATTACCCAAGCAAGCACGAAAGGAAAGACAAATGAAACCGCTCACATGGTTGATGGTCGTCCTGCTGGTGACGGGGGCCTGGGCCCAGACCGGCTCTACCGCCACCAGCACCACAAAAGCCACAAAAAAGACCTCCGCGGCCAGTTCGCAAGACGTGCAGCAATTGCGGGAGGCTTTGGCTGCACAGCAACAGCAAATGGAGCAGCAACGCCAGCAGATGGACCAGCTGAGAACGCAGCTCCAGCAGTTACTCGATGCCACGCGGCAGGCCAACGCCGCCGCCCAGAAAGCGCAAAGCGGTGTCGATCAGGTGCAAACTGCGGCCACACAGGCGCAGCAAACCGCAGCCGACGCCCAGAAAGCTGCCGATCAGGCTTCGGCCAGTGCGGGGGCAGCAAAGACCGCGGCCTCTCTAGTCCAGACCACGACGCAGGACCAGGAGAAGAGAATCAGCGCACTGAGCGATTTTGTAGCGCGCTTCCGGTTCAATGGCGATGTGCGGATCCGGGGTGAGAGCTTTATTCAAAGCGGCGTGCCCGACCGCAACCGGGCGCGCATGCGTGTGCGCTTCGGCTTTGACGGCAAACTCAACGAAGACTTTGTCAGCGGAATCTACCTGGCGACCGGAAGCCTGGCGGATCCCACGACCACGAATGAAACTTTTACCAATAACTTCGAGCGCAAGACGATCGGACTGGACCGCGCCTTCGTCACCTATAACCCGGTGGCGCACAACTGGCTTTCGCTCACAGGTGGCAAATTTGCCTATCTGTGGCAACGGACCTCAGTCACAGGTGACCCTGATCTGAATCCCGAGGGATTCGATCAAAAGCTCTCATTCAATGTTCAAACTCCGGTCTTAAAGAACGTCACTGTGCAAGGGATTCAACTGCTTTATAACGAAATCGCGGGCAGCGCCGGCGGCAATGCTCAATCGGCCCAGGATTCCTACACACTGGGTGGGCAAATCTCGACCAAGTTGCAGGCCGGATTCTGGACTGCGACTCCCTCGTTCCTCAGCCTCAAATGGAACCGGCCCGACTCCATCCTGGCCTCAAGCGCTTTTGCGGTGGGAGCGACAACCACAGGCGCGACCGGAACCACGCCGGCGGGCCCGTTCCCAGTTCCCGGCGAGGGTCAGGGTTGCGCCAAGGGAGCGCCGAGTGACTTTCCTCCCTACGCTCCTTGCGTCTTCGCGCCCAACGGGATGACTAACGCCACGTTTGTTGACTCCAAAGGCAAAGTTCACTTCTGGTCTGGGTTCAACTATGCCGATTTCATCCTGAACAACCAATTCAAGACCGGATTGGAGAGACTGCCGGTCAACCTGCTGCTCGAGTTCGAGCAGAACCTGGATGCGGCGGACCATCCGCTGGATTCCAAAGGCAACGTGATTCCGACTCTGGGCCGCCAGGATAAGGAATACGGCGTTGACTTCAGCCTCGGCCAAACCAAGAAGAGAAACGATATGCAGATTGGCTATGCCTGGCTACGGCAGGAACAGGATGCCGTCATTGCTTCCTTCGCCGAAAGCGATCAGCGCACTCCTACCAACCTCATCCAGAACCGTGTCTATGCGCTGTGGAAACTGCGCAGCAACACGGTAGGCAGCTTCACCTGGTGGCATGGCCGGGTGCTGAACTCGAACCTCGAAAACAACGCGGCGCTGGTGCAAGGCACGATCAAGACAGCAGGCCAGGTTGAACCTTATTTGAACCGTTATCAGTTTGATCTGATTTACACGTTCTAAGTCATTCAGGGGCGCAGGCCACTTTCGCGCCCCCAATCTCTTCCAAGCTGTGGAGCGCGATCTCGTGAGCAGCCACAAGTTCAACGTAGTGGTCGTCGGCGGAGGATTCAGCGGGACCATCCTCGCCGTTCAACTGCTCTGCTGCGATCCCGCGCTGCGTGTCGCCGTGATTGAGAAAAGCAATCCAGTAGGCCGCGGTTTGGCGTATAGCACGGAATCACGTTTTCATCTGCTCAATGTGCCGGCGTCAAACATGAGCGCCTTGCCCAACGAGCCGGGCGATTTCCTGCGCTGGGCGCAGGCAAACTACAATCCCGCGGTCCAGCCGCGCAGCTTCCTTTCGCGAGCGTTGTATGGGAGGTACATCGCATATCTTCTGAAGCGGGCTACAGCAGCCGGGGAGCGCAGCAGGTTTGAATGGGTACAAGATGAAGCAGTTTCCGTTAGGGCATCCCAGCGCCAGTTCGAGGTGAAACGCCGCCATGGCCCGGAGCTTGCGGCTGAAGCCGTGGTCCTTGCCCTGGGTAACTTTCCTCCGGCCAACCCCCGAGTTCCCGGACTCGGCGGCAAATGCCAGCGCTATTTTCCCTTGGCGTGGTCGAAAGAGACTCTTTCCGATCTCCCGCTCAACGGAACGGTTTTATTGCTGGGATCCGGGCTGACCAGCCTCGATCTGATCATGGCTTTGAAGTCTCGCGGGTTCCATGGAAAGATTCATGTTGTCTCAAGACGGGGCTTGCTGCCGCAACGCCATGAAACCACCAGGCCCTGGCCTTTGTTTTGGGATTGCCAATCTCCACAAACCGTTCGTTGTTTGCTTCGCCTTATCCGTGCCGAAGTGCAAATGGCCAGCGCCTCCGGCAACGATTGGCGTGCGGTGATCGATGCGCTTCGGCCCGTGACCCAGGAAATCTGGAAGTTCCTGCCTTTGCACGAACGGCGCCGTTTTCTGCGCCACTTGCGCGCTTATTGGGAGGTCCATCGCCACCGCATCGCCCCTGAAATTGCCGACGTTTTAGCTGATCTCATTGCCGAACGACAGGTACGAATCTATGCCGGCCGCGTGATCCAGTATCACGAAAAACGCAATTTCGCCGACGTTACGATACGCGAGAGGAACACAGGGGAACGATTTTTGTTGCATGTGGATCGCATGATTAACTGTACCGGCTCTGAAACTGATTGCCGACGCATCGAAAGCCCGCTGCTTGCCTCGCTCTTTTCGCACGGCCTAGCGCGGCCAGACGCTCTGCTCCTGGGGCTGGATTCGGACGAAAAAGGCAGACTAATCGGCGCCGACGGAAGATTGTCGGAAGGCCTCTACGCGATTGGCCCGGTAAGAAAAGGCTGCCTGTGGGAGACCACGGCGGTGCCGGAAATCCGCGTGCAAGCGGCAGAATTGGCCACCCTCTTAGTGCGCGGTTTTGCTCCCACTTCGTTTGCCCAGGGCGCTGGAACTGTCGTCTGAGAACGTAATCCGGCAAAACTCTGTCACCTACTGCTTTGCACCACCCCTCCAATTGACACCTCGTTCGCGATGTTAAAGAATTGGCTCAAGGTTCAAACACAAGTTCAGGAGGCATTATGGCGGAGGAAGAAGGCCAGCCGGTCGAAGTGCATACGCAAGCGGAAGGCACCGTCGGCAAATGGATTTTGCTTCTGTTGGCCGCAGCCTATGTGGCAGGCTCGCTCTATTTTCTGTTCAATCTCAAAAGCCGCCTCGACGACATGAGCAAAGCTCAGGCCGGCAGCAACGCTCAACTGGCTGATCTCGGAAAGCGCATGCAGTCGGCTGAAGCGGACAATGAAACCTTGGCCCGGCAGATCGGCATGACCAAGAAAGATCTGGACGCCAAGTCTGCCGAATTGCAGCGCCAGCAGGCTACGCAGAAAGCCTCAGAAGAGCGCTTGGCTGCGGAGCAAAAACAACAATTCAGCGCCGTAAACGGGGAAGTCGCTGGAGTGAAGACCGACGTCACCGGCGTCAAGGGCGATGTGGCCTCCACCAAAGCCGATTTGGCAGCTACCCAGGCCAAATTGCAAAGCGCGATCGGAGACTTGGGCGTGCAAAGCGGTCTGATCGCCCATACCCGGGACGACCTCGAACTCCTCAAGCACAAAGGCGATCGCAATTATTACGAATTTACTTTAGTAAAGGGCGCGAAACCTCAACCGATTTCCACGGTCAATCTTCAACTCAAGAAAACCGACCCTAAGCGGGGCAAATTTACCCTGAATGTCACGGCTGACGACAAGACCATCGAAAAGAAGGACCGCAATATCAGCGAACCCATACAGTTTTATACAGGCCGCGACCGGATGCTTTACGAACTGGTAGTCTGGTCAGTCGATAAACACAAAGCCACCGGCTACTTGAGCACTCCCAAGAACGCGCCGGTACCGGTTACAGCGACAGCAAATAACTAGAAAACGGCGAGGGACGCATGTTCTTCCCCGGCTGGCACATGGTAGTCCAGGTGGTTCTGCGCACAACCATCATCTACTGCGTTGTGTTGGCGGGGGTGCGCTTGAGCGGCAAGCGGGAAGTGGGGCAGATGACGCCTTTCGACCTGGTCCTGCTTCTCCTGATCAGCAATTCCGTGCAGAACGCCATGACCGGACCGGACACGTCACTATTCGGCGGTATCGCCGCCGCCAGCACCCTGCTCGTGCTGAATTATTTCATCGCCAATCTTTCCGGGGCGAATCGCCGTTTTCGCAAGTTCATCCAGGGCCAGCCTAGTTTGCTCATTCACGATGGCCAGGTCATCGAATCGCACATGGCGAGAGAGCACGTCAGCATGGATGAACTGGAGCGCGCTCTGCGCGAGCGCGGCATCGCAAGTTATCACGATGTTGCCGTGGCCGTACTCGAAGTTGACGGTACCATCAGTTGCCTGAAGTACGATGACATCGAGCCCACCGCCAGTACCCATCTGGCGCGCCGGAGATTTATACAGAAGCACTAGCTACTTCGTAAGCACGATCGGCAAAGCCTGATCGTAGGGTTGGATCACGACGCTCAGAGACTTTCTCTTATCGAAATCATCTTGTTTTACGGGAAAAGTAACGATGACTGTGCCGCGCCCCTCTGCTCCCGGCGCGATCTTTGTCTCCGGCAGCAGGGGCGGAAGGGCGCCCACTTTAAGCGCAGGAAACGCCTGAAAATAGCGGTTGAAATCCACGCCCGAAGCACCCTCATCGCTGAACTCGTCGCTGTCGGTTTTCAGCTTGCCATTGATGGTGTGAATCCAGAACGGTTTCTCTCCTGAATTCCGCAAAGTGACGGTGACCGCAACCATCATCATATTTTGATCGGGGACCTCAACCGCAGCAACGTTATCTATGGATCCGCCGCCCTGCGGCTTGGCGCGTTGAACAAATGCGAACACGCCCAACACCACCAGCGCCGCACCGAGGACAATCGCCACGATCTCTGCCGGAGGCAGATTGCGCCTGGCGGTGCCGAATTCTTCGCCCAGATGCGGAAGAGGATGCGGCTGAAGTGCGGGCGGTTTCGCAGAAGTATTGGCGGCCGGCGTTGCCGCCGAAGGCGCAGCTGATGGCGGATTTGGCGTTTCTGCTGACATGGCCTGATCTCGGCTTTTTCGATTCTACTGCTTTCTCGGTGACAAGGCTGAGGCCCCTCTCAATTGACGCCGCCACTGGCCGCGTCATAAACTGCGGCGCCTGCAGTGCTATGAGCTACTGGATCGGCGTTTACTTAAGATGAGGTCCCCCAATGCTCTCTCGCTTTGCAACTCGGCCGTGGACATTTATTTCCGTCCTGTTCCTTTTGGCTTCGGTCGCGCCGGCGCAATCCACCGGCAAACACAAAGTTGAAAGCGCGAATGACCTGCCTCGCTTCACTTATCCCATCAAAGGCAAAGCCTCTGATTTGCTCCAGGCCGACGCAACCACATTCAACCAGTTCGCCGATAAAGTTCGCAGCGATCTCGGCGTCATCTTGCGCGACTATGACATCAGCGATAAAGCCACGATACGCACGCTGCTGCAAGCTCAGCTTGATCTGCAACAGCTTGCTGGAGATTATCCGGCTGCGCAACAAACGCTGGCCGCTCTCAGGGCTGCGGAGGAAAAGCCTTCGGCCAAACTGACCACCGGCCTTTTCACCGCTGCGTTCCTGCAAGCGGCGATGGAGACCAAGAGCACAACCGGTCCGGCATTCGAGCAGGCCTTTACCCACCAATACCGCGAAGCCGTCAACCCGCTTCCCTGGGACGTCGTACAGGACTCGATCAAAGCTTCACTTCGTTCCAGCGAAGTCATCACGCCTGCGGTCCTGATCGGGAGTGTGCAGACCGAGCTTGATCCGGCGGCGGAGAAATCGGGCGCGCTCGACAATTTGCAAGCCTGGGAACTGATTAACACAAGAGTTGCCCTGCAACTTCTGGTTCCACTGAAGGCGCAACGCGCGGAGGTATTGAGCGCCTATATCAAGGCCCACAACGTCGCCAAACCAGACATCTGGCCGGAGCGCGAGGCGACTCTGACCTGGCAGCAAAAACTCACTCCTGTTCTGGTGGGAGTATGGGACTCGGGTGTAGATATCACGCTGTTTCCGGGGAACCTGTTTGACGACCCCACTCCAACAGCCAGCGGCACGCACGGCTTGGCCTTCGATGACCGGGGCAATCCTTCGCCATCCTGGCTGTATCCGTTGACGGCAGAGCAACAGCAGCAATATCCCTCGCTTCGCGATTATTTCAAAGGAAGCGATGACGCACTGAATGGAATCGACTCGCCGGAGGCCACGGCTTTCCGGCTAAAGCTCACTACTTCGTCTCCCGAGCAGGTACACGCTCTTTTCGAGCAGATCAAGGTCGTAGGCCCCTACGTTCACGGTACGCACGTCGCTGGAATCATGGTGCGGGGGAATCCGGCGGCACGGATCGTGGTGGCCCGATTCGACGACCAACTGCCCGATTTGCCATTTCCCCCGACCACAGAATGGGCGCAACACATGTCGGCCGCGTTTCAGCAAATGAGCGATTACTTTCACTCCCGCCATGTCAGAGTGGTGAACATGAGCTGGGGCGACGATGTGGAGGAATTCGAGAGTTGGATCTCGAAGACCGGCGGCGGCAGCGATGCCGCGGAACGCAAACGCAAAGCCCAGGAACTATACGCCATCTGGCATGACGGGGTTGAGAGTGCGATGAAGAGAGCGCCCGACACCTTGTTCGTCGTGGCTGCCGGCAACAGTGACAGCAACGCGACTTTTCTCGGCGATGTCCCGGCTTCTTTTCGCCTGCCCAACATGATCGTCGTCGGCGCAGTGAACCAGGCAGGCGAGGAAACGTCTTTTACCAGTTATGGCGACACCGTCGTTGTGCACGGCGATGGATACGAAGTAGAAAGCTATGTGCCAGGTGGCGCCAAGCTGAAATTATCCGGCACCTCGATGGCTTCCCCCAGCGTGGCGAATCTGGCCGCGAAGCTATTTGCTCTCGATTCCGAGCTGACACCGGCCCAGGTGATCGAACTCATCCGGAACGGGGCGACCCCGAGCGAGGATGGCCGGCGTCACCTGATCGACGAAAAGCGCTCGATTGCTCTGCTCGAGAGCATGAAGAAATCATCCGCGGCTGGCCAGCACTGAGAGCGCTTTCGCCGTTGAGTTCAACTCCACGCGTGCTTCATCGCTTTGGCGAACTTTTGCACCGGAAGAGTGTTGAGCACATCTTCTTTGGTGAGCCAGGCTCGCCGCGCCTGCAGAACGCCGTAGTGGATTTTTTCCAGATGCGAAGTATGATGCGAATCAGTGTTGATCACGATCTTCACGCCCAGTTCTTTTGCGCGGCGCAAATGCGTATCGCATAAATCCAAGCGATCGGGATAGGCATTCAATTCCATCGCAACTTTCTTTTGCGCCGCAGCTTTCAATATGACGTCAAGGTCGAAAGCATAGGCATCTCTGCGCAGCAGCAGCCGTCCTGTGGGATGGCCGATCAGCGAAGTGTTTGGATTTTCGACAGCTTTGAGCAGTCTTTCAGTCATCTCTGCGGAGCTTTGGTTGAAGTGCGAATGCACGCTGGCAATCACGATGTCCATCTGCTCCAATACAGAATCGGAGAGATCGAGCGCGCCATCCGCCAGAATGTCCACTTCGATGCCCGCGAAAATCTTGATTCCTTCGATCTTTTCGTTAGCTTTGCGGATGCGCTGGATGTGTTCGAGAGCGCGTTTGTCGTCGAGGCCGTTGGCAAAGGCCAGATTCTTGGAATGGTCGGTGATGGCCATGTATTTGTAGCTGCGCTCCTTCGCCGCTTCGGCCATCTCTTCAATGGTGTTGCGGCCATCGGTTTCGATGGTGTGCATGTGCACATCGCCCTGAAGATCGCGCTCGGCAATCAGCAAAGGCAGGGAATAATCCGCCGCCGCATCGATTTCGCCCAGGTTCTCTCGCATCTCGGGAGGAATGTAATCTAGCTTGAGTTTGGCATAGATCTCAGCCTCGGTTTTTCCCGCGACAGGCTTTCCCGTTTCCACGTCGGCCAGGCTGTATTCGCTGAGCGTGTAACCCATTTTCAGCGCGCGCTGGCGTAAGGCGACGTTGTGGGCCTTCGATCCGGTGAAATACTGCATGGCCGCGCCGAACGATTCCGGCGATAAGAGCCGCACATCCACTTGCATGCCGCCGCGCAGCCGGAAGCTGATTTTGTTGTCGCCGCGGGCAATCACTTCCATCAGCCCGGGCAGCTTGACGATGTGCTCGATCAGCTTTTGCCTGTCTTCTTCGCTGCAACAGATTTTTCCGGTGACCAGGATATCCAGATCACCCACCGTCTCCCGCCCGCGCCGCAACGAACCAGCCGGCGTTATGTTCTCGATCCCGGGAAATTTCCGCAGATGTTCCGTGATCTTTTCAGCCTCCCGCTCCGCGGCATCGAGCAAGAATCGTCCCGCGATGCGGCGATAGTCCTCGATCGCCTTGAGGATCTTCTTCTCCTGCTTTTCTCCCATCCGGGGCAATTCATGAAGTTTTCCCTCTCGTGCCAACCGTTCAACTCCGGCAAGATCAGAAATTTTGTAAGCGCTCCAGATCAACGCGATCGTTTTTGGCCCGAGCCCCTGAATTTTCAGCAACTCCAGCATCGAGGGCTGGTATTTCTTGAGCAGCTCGGCGTGAATCGAGAGCCGGCCTTCTTTGAAGATTTCCTGCAAATTGATGAGCATGCCTTTCCCAATGCCGGGAATCTCAAGAACTTTCTTAGGCTCGCCGATCAGTTCCGAAATCTGTTGGGGCAAGGCTTCGATCGCCTGTGCGGCGTTGCGATAGGAGCGGATGCGGAACGAATCCTGCGCGTCAATTTCCAGCAGGTCAGCGGTCTCGTAGAGAATGCCGGCGATGGCTTTGTTATCCATGCGGCTTAAAGATTAAACAAGATGCGAGCGCGAGGCCAGCGGCACCGGGCTAAGACACTTCGAGCGCAGAGGGAGGCATTGCTTCGTTCAGCGCGAAACAGCAAGCAATTTCTCGCGCCGGGTCGACCAAATGGGGAAGAAAAAACAGCGGAGTTAGCGCGTTACTTTAAGCAACCTTGGCAACGTTCGCTGCTTGCGGGCCTTTCTGGCCTTGCGTAATCTCAAACTCGACCTTGTCGCCTTCCTGCAGGCTTTTGTAGCCTTCGGTCGTGATGGCGCTGTAGTGTACAAAAACATCCGCACCGTCATCACGCCCAATAAAGCCGTACCCTTTCGCATTGTTAAACCACTTAACCGTACCTTTCAAGCGTTCCACAACACCCCCACGGGGCACATTCCGTAAGCTGCGGGAAAGTGCCGTCTATCGAGGCCATTTTGCTTCCACTAGGGGGGGCTGTCAAGGGTAAGAACCCGGCAAATGCCCTATCGGTTGCGGGTTTTCGTCATTTTCTGCTGGCTCAGCCAGAGCACGCCGCAAATGGTTTTGGCATCACAGATGGTTCCTCGCATCACCATGCGCACGGCGGTTTCGAGGGGAAAGAAACGTACGAAGATGGCCTCATCGTCTTCAGGACGGGCTTTGCCGGCCCGCAGGCCGCGAGCCAGATAGATGGACATGGTCTCTGCCACAAATCCCGGGCTCGCCCAAAAACGCAGAATTCGCTTCCAGCTTCGCGCGGTGTAACCGGTTTCCTCCTCGAGTTCACGCTTGGCTGCCGGCAGCGCTTTTTCTCCGGGATCGATGCGTCCGGCGGCCAGCTCCCATAGATATTGCTGAGCGGCATGGCGGTATTGTCTTTCTAGCAGAATGCGAGGCTCGCCATGTACTTCTTCGACCGCAAGAATCACGACAGAACCACTGTGCCTCACGATATCGCGGCGGGCGCGGATGCCTGAGGGCTCGAGCACCTGATCGGTGGTGACGCGGAAGGCCGGTCCCCGGTAGACCTCTTTGGAAGAAAGCAGACGTGCTTTTTTCTTTGCGCGGGCCGATTTTGCCATGCGAACAATATAAGCCATGGGGGCGCGCCTCGCCCGCGAAGTCTTCGTTTGGTTGTGACTCAGGTTCCTGTCTCTTGTGGACGTCCGGTTCCCCGCCCATCTGCTATCCTGCCCGCCGTGGCAGCGAAGCCGAAAATCGCGATCGTCGGCCCCGGAAGATTGGGCGCCACTCTTGCGCTGGAACTATCGCGGCACGGATACCATGTGAGCAAAATTATCTCTCGCGACCGGCCGCAGTCCCTTCGTCAAGCACGCGAGTTGGCGCGGAAAATTCAAGCTCGCGCGACGACGATTCGGGGCCCCAGCCTTGACGCCGATCTGATCTGGCTCTGCGTGCCCGATCGCGCGACTGCTGGCGCAGCTCAGGAACTAGCTTCCGCCACAAGCTGGAAGGGGAAAATTGTTTTCCATTCCAGCGGCGCGCTCGACAGCGGCGAACTCTCAGCACTCAAAGATAGGGGCGCCGCGGTCGCTTCCGTGCATCCGTTTATGACGTTTGTCCGCGGCGCTGCACCTTCATTGCGCGGCGTGCCTTTCGGCGTTGAAGGCGATGCACGGGCACTTCGGCTCGCAGGGCGAATCATTCGTGATTTTGGCGGCGAAATCATGGCAATTCCAAAGACCCGCAAAGTTGCTTATCACGCCTGGGGAGCATTCGCTTCACCGCTGTTTCTGGCGTTGTTAGTTACGGCTGAGCAAGTGGCGCGCGGTGCGGGCTTGCGGCGCGCGGTGGTCCGCAGAAAGATGCTTCCAATCGTTCGCCAGACGTTGGAGAATTACGCCAAACTCGGCCCAGCCGGCGCATTCAGCGGCCCAATTGTTCGAGGAGACGTGGCGATTGTGCGCCAGCATTTACGTGTTCTGAGAAAAATTCCCGAGGCCCTCGAAATCTACAAAGCGCTGGCCCGCGCAGCCATGCGCTATTTGCCCGCCCGCAACCGTCAAGAATTGGCGAAAATCTTGCGCTAATGGATAGTCTCGAAAGGCAGGAACTAGCTGAGCATCAATCGCTCAATCTTGCTCGCCCGTCCGCTGGCGGCATCGCATTCGATCACCACAGCGCACAGACGCACATCTTCGGTTGCGGGCTCAAAACGCACCGGCATATTGTTCAAAAATCGCGCCACCACGAGTTCTTTCTTCACTCCGATCACGCTTTGATAGGGTCCAGTCATTCCCACATCTGTGATGTAGGCAGTGCCACCGGGTAAAACGCGCTCGTCCGCTGTAGGAACGTGCGTATGCGTTCCGATAACAGCGGTGACCCGCCCGTCCAGATACCAGCCCATGGAAATTTTCTCCGACGTTGCCTCGGCATGGATGTCGACAAGAACGACTTTGGTTTTGACTTCTTTCAGCAGGCGATCGGCAGCGCGAAACGGGTCGTCATTCGAGGCCATGAAAACTCGCCCCTGGAGGTTGATCACGGCGTATGCCACACCGTTCTTCTTGCCTTCGTACAGGCCCCAACCCGGCATATCAGACGGATAATTTGCCGGGCGCAGCAGGCGTCGCGCGGGCCCATGATGATTGCCCGTTTCCATCTGAAAATAATCTATGATCTCACGCTTGTCCCAAACGTGATTGCCGGTAGTCAGTACATCGATACCCAGATCGAACAGCTCATCGGCCAATGGACCGGTAATGCCAAATCCGGCCGCAGCATTCTCGCCGTTTGCGATCACCAGATCGATGCCGCGGTCTTTGACCAATCCCGCCAATCGCTCCTTGACGATCGTGCGTCCGGGCCGGCCAAAGATATCGCCAATGAAGAGAATGCGCATGGTGTGCAGCGCCGGCGTCTCGCCGGCAGATTACAGGATATTCATAGGGACTTTTGATGGTAACACGCAGCAATGAGCTCGTGGCGCCGCCTCGGCCGTCGCGGACCGATCCCGTGGTAATCAGGGAACCAGTTCCGCAGTCTTCAGAAAATCATAATTTCCCGCTGGGTTCAGCGCGACGTTCCGCACGCGACTGGAGTGAATCAACACGTTATCGAAATACCAGAGATTGATGTACGGCAATTGCTCGGCGAGGATTTGCTGAAGGTCTGCGTAAGTTTTCTTGCGCGCGTCAAGATCGATTTCGCGCCGTCCCTGGGCAATCAGCTCATCCGCGCGGGGATTGGAATAAAACCCGCGATTCGCACCGTTGGGCGGAAACTTCGCCGAATCAAAGCAATATTCGAAAATATCGGGATCTTCATTGCCGCCGATCCAGCGCAAAGAATAAAGCTGGAACAGCCCGCGTGTGACGTCAGAAAAAAAGGTGGCAAATTCGAAGGTCCGAATGTCCAGCGCGATTCCCACTTTCCGCAATTGCTGTTGCAGCACCGCCACCATCAGCCGCGTGCTTTCTTCCGTCGAAGTCTTCATCGTGAGATGAAAGCGCACGCCGTTGGAAGCCGCGTATCCGGCCTGGTCAAGCAGTTGACTCGCTCGCGCCGGATCATAGTTGTAGGCGGGCACATCGCCGTCGTACGCCCAACTCTCAGGAGGCAAAATACTGTCGGCCGGGCGGGCGAATCCGCGGTTCAAATATTCAATCAGTGGACGCCGGTCGATGGCATACGCCATCGCTTGCCGTACGCGCTCATCTTTCAGAATCGGATCACGCAGATTGAATGCCAGATAAGCCAACACCGTACCGGGAGCGCGCAAGACTTCGAGTCGCGGCTCGCGCTCGAGCGTGAGCACCATGTCGGCGGGAAACGCATTGATGGCAACGTCAGCACTGCCTTTGCGCAATTCAAGTGCGCGTGTGGTCGTGTCCGGCACAACCATGAAATGCACTCGCTGAATTTTCGCTTTTTCAC
>Ga0335073_10003978_pt1 | contig 20627 bp, 25 predicted proteins | sample Lox_Sample_22_FD_207093 | JGI IMG/M metagenome (GOLD analysis project Ga0335073, IMG submission 207093) | Soil microbial communities from Loxahatchee National Wildlife Refuge, Florida, United States - Lox_Sample_2.2 | ecosystem: Environmental > Terrestrial > Soil > Wetlands | place: USA...
TGTCCTCCAAGTTAAATTTACACTACAATCAGCCACTGTCTTGATGCAAGAAGTGTTACCCGCAAGTTCGACCCATTATCAAGAACCCATTGCGCATTCCCTGGCGAGACTTGGAATAAGCGAATCGTGGGAGTGACCCGTCGCAAAAGAGATTGAGCGTATTCGTAATTGGCGGCATAGGTCATCGCAAGGGTTTGTTGAATCTCCTGGGAGAGGGATTTCGTTTGGACCAGTAAATCCAGGATTGTGGTCGGCAGTGACAGTGAATAAAAACTGCCTGAGATGGACCGTTTCTGGGGATTTCTGATTCGTGGGTTGTAGAGTAACATAGGGATACGATAGGCATCGTTATGGGGATTGTCTATGGTCGTTTGACCAGGAGAGAGGAAAGGCCAAGCATGGTCACCATGACTACAGTTAGTATCTCCTCGCTTCGAAGAAAGGTACATAATAAACAAAGTGTCTTCTTCTAACCCCCGCTCCCGAAATCCAAGAATAAGGTCTCTCAAGGTATCGTCTGTCCATCGTACCGAGTTAAGCCAACCATTGATCGAAGCCCAGGCACCCTCGTCGTGAAGGTATGTTCGATTATTCTTCCACTGAGGAGGTAAAGTGAACGGATAGTGTGTTGTCGAACTCATCCATGAGAGGTACATTCTACTCTTCGGTGTTCGAGATTGCGCGTGATCGACGTACTTCCAAAGATATTCTAAACTGTCTAATTCATCAACGCCGCGTCAAAAAGAGGATTCACCTTCGTCGTACAATCCGAAAGGATAAGGCCACTCATTATGTCCGTTGAGAGCCGACAAGTCCTCTGAAAATACAACATTATTGAATCCCGCTTCCAACATAAACTTTACGTCGTTACCGTATGATCCCGTAGGACTTTGAAGATAAGTCGTTTCCCACCTGTCTGTCCTCCTGGGAACGGAGCCGTTGAAGACAGATAGGAGTTCAGGGCTCATGTCCGTTACGACATTGAGCTGTTGTAATACGTGCGGCAGACAGTATTGGTATAGTTTTGCAGGCTGAAAGTTCTCGATAAACCAGTCCATCGCGATAGGCAACATTCCGCAAAGATCTTCCATTAGACCAGCAAGGAGGAGCAATACAGCCAAGTTTTGATTTGAGAGTGTATGGAATTGAAGCGTACATTGTATCCCAGCGAAGTGAATGATCAGATAGACTGGCGATGAACGGAGTTATAGTCTCCGCGGTGACGGGCGACACGGGAGTGAAGTGCTTTCGGATGTGTTGATCCATAAGACCCTCTTCTTGATACGGGAAGGCGTCTGCTCTCATGGACTCGAGAACGATGTGGAAGACATGTCTGAACTCAGTGTCTGCCAGAGCGGATGCGATAAACGGGTCCAGCGGTTGATCGAGATTGGAGATGTGATATGGATCTTGGGCGGGGATGTAACCGGGAGACTTTGATCCCGTCGTGTTATCGACGACCGTGTCGACAGGGAGGAAGGCGGTCCTCTTCACACCGACTAACGATGTGGAGATATCCCACAAAAGCGTGGAAGTCATGTGGCGCCATGGCTGTTGAGGCAGGAAGATTGTCCCGATACACAATATCGCTGTAAGTTTCGTGATGAATTTGGATTTTCGAGGCTCGTCGAACGTCTCTTGTTTCTTCTTACACCGTCTCTCATTCCCTCTGCTACTTCGGGTTTTCGCGAGAAACGCTGCCAACCCAACGAAAACGTAGAACACCAAAACCTTGACGAAGTGATCGCTTCCTTGCAGTAGAAATTGACCGTAAAAATTCCATTGTGTTATCATCTTTTCAAATTAACCAGCGTCATGCAGGGATCAATACCTTGATACTCCGTCCCCAATTGATCTCGGCGTTGACTGTCGAGTAGTAAGACACAAATCCGGCGCTGCACAAGGTAACGAAGAGGACGATTAATGAAGCAAGAATCCCAAGAAGTCGATTTCGTAACGAGAACGCCCCATGTAAAGCAAGCAGCGAGGCGAAATCGAAGGCGAAGAGGAAGGGACACAGTAACAATACCTTGCACGTCGGCAATGGTCGATGTAACCATATTATCAATGCCTTGTGGCTAATCAATGCGGCAGCCGCACTCGCGAGGCATCCAAGTGCAAGAGCGTTGTCGAGCGAATTCAAGAATTTCAGGGGCAGCTCGAGCAGCCATAAGGGGTAGAACAGTTGCAGTGCTCTGGAGGAATCTCGTATAGAGCTGACAGGAAGCGGAAGGTGATCGAGTTTGTTCTTCATGTTTGGCCCGCGTTCGCGACCATGGATGACGGCCGGCTATTTGAGGGTCTAACATCGGTAACCTTTAATTGAAAGCAAGGAATAGACCGAGCCGACGCGAGATCTCTGTATGGGCAGATATGATTGGTGTCCGGTACATTTGGTACCACATGTGGCCGTGCAATTTGGGGGCTGTGCAAATGCACGAAAGGCGGTTAGTTATTCATTTTTAATTTAGTGCAACAAGGTTCCGGGATCGGACCACAAGTCAAGTATATATCCAATCAGCGACAAAGAGGAAGACTGGAGAATAAAGAAGTGATGCGGATTTTACTGGCGTTCCGCTATATAATTACAGGTAACAAACCAAGGAATAAAGCGAGTTGCGAATGTTTTGTAAGACGACATAATTTCGAGGAATCGCCAGTCCGCACCAACGGGAATCCCCTTTAGCATTAGATCACTGCAGTTCATGTCCTCTAAAACCTTGCCACTAGACACCACTACCACCTTCCCGGATACGCCGAGAGAAGATATTGTTGCGATGGCGAGCCGCGCGAAGACGATCCAAAACCGCGGAAGACCGATCCAAACCCGAGAGGAGCCTCCGGAACTTATGCGGATTATCTTAAACCTCCCTTAAAAGACAGGTCTGTGAACTCCTCCATGCCTATTACTAAACTTCCTAGCTCCGAAGCTGAACCTTCAACATCCTCAAAGTCACGGCCGGCTCTAGGTCGACCTCAAGTCTGGCGCCCGGATACATCACCGCTTCACACCGACTTCGATTCTACTACCCCCTCGTTCTTGGCAGTGCCTTACGACTCAACCAGCGGGTTCGAACCAGATACGCCGGCGCCGATTAGTCCCGTTATGACCAAGTAGTCACATCCAACAACGCCCACTGATGGTAACAAAGTGCTCTCTCGGGTGGCCCAGTTTTGACTCTGTGCAGGGGCCAGTAAAGTATCGCCGAAGGGGATTAATTTGCCGGAGTGATGGTGCAGATAACGTCACTTTGAAATTTCAAGTCGCCAAGAGCCATAAGCAGATTCCTCACCCCAACTGGCCCGTCGATAACAACGATCGAAAGGGGAGAATTCGCGAAGCACGTCGCTATTTTGGGAAGCAGAAAATGCCTCGTTACGCCCTTCAGCGATACTCTCGACGCATATGGAAGTGGCTATACGGAGGTACGAAGGATACAGACTACAAACTGTCGAACGAAGTTCTGAGTTCCAAATTCCGACAGCGAGATATAACTCCTGATATCGTCAGGTTTGAATGGTTCAGCCATTTTGCCGAATTCCTAAGTGGCATTCCGGTGAAAGTCGCTGCAAATAGGCGTGGTCGACCGATGTTTCGTCGTAATTTTCTTCTGACAGGCGTAAATGTTAGTGGGCTGGCAGCTGCAATTCTCGTTATGCGGCAGTACGACGCCCTCGATGAAATGCAATATTTCTTCGAGTTTGATGAAGAGGGAGTCGCCAGCGATATCCGTGGGCGACGTTTGGCTACTCTCCTTGGGCGCAATGCGATACAACATCTATTGCGCTCAATTTTCGAGAAGCTTGAGAGCCTAGGAGCATACGAAACGCAGCTCAATTTACTGAGAGCAGGCAAAGATCTCTTGGTAGCGTACTTGTGTCGCGATGACACAGGAGGTTTCCGTGACAGCATTGGAGCTACCATCGAGGTGAAGCTCAAAAGCCTATATGATATCCTGGGTCCTAGGCAATACGACGACGATTTAGATCAATGGCGGGCCGAAAGCGGCAACATCGATTCGGACCTGGACATGGAAGCGGTAAAGGCAGGTATGATATTTGGCGCAATGGTTGGCTTCGGCAGCGACGTGCAAACAAAGGCGACAGAAAAGGACGCAAAGAGGAACGCTGGGGTCGCGGGGGTCACGGGCGTACTGAAAGAAGGAGCGTCCGCTGCAACAGCCTTCAATCCTGTCTTCAATGCCGTTACCAACGCAGTCGTCAAAGCTACAGGCGAATATGTTGGTCAGAGATTTGACCGGCTTTCAAAAGCTAGAACGAAGAAAATAGCTTGGTTTATGACGGAGGTGACGGACAAATTCAATGCGCAGGTTATTGGTCAGGCTAATTACGGGCAAATTCGAGGACTCCAGGGTGGGCGGTTGAAAAGTTACTTGGAGTCCCGCTTTCCTCATCGGGAGCGGCAGTACAGGTCACGAGTCAGTCGCCGATTTAACGCGTTGCCTGAAGTGTCTGAACCTTCTATATCCGCTACAGGTGAGAGCTCAGGTAGACATTCGCCTTCCAGATCACTTCAGTATAACAACCAAATTTCGGAAGAGCTGCATAGCCATGGCGCAGGTTTGTCAGAGAATGTGGATGATACTGCTCATACATTTGAAGACCGGGTGAGTAGGTATGCGAAAATTGCTGCCGTAGTCTTTGAGTACTTGAGTAGAGTCGAGGGGGTTGGAATGAGTGTATCAAATAATGAAGTTAATTAGATAGGGTCATACTCTTGCTTAGCGAACAAAGATAATCGACGAACCGTGGCACTCGTTGTTGATATGTGGTATGAGACGGCTGATGATCATGATACCTGCAATCCTTTTTGGGAATGAACGCTCTTTCCCAGCTTCAATTGCGGAACTGTGAACTTCAATCTTATTTGATCGGTTTTGTGAAGTCCCGGGATCCACCTTTGTTTTACTGAATTTGCCCTTGTGGTAGGAATACGGGCATGCTGGGAAATAGTGGTCGGACAGAACTAGACCTCTGGGGACAATGACCATGTTAGAGATCATGCCCTGAGTTAGTAAAGATGGGAGAGTCATCTATATGAGTCCTAACTATATTATAGAAGGATATTTTGAATTTTTTAACCACCACCGCCGGTCAGCGGATCGGCTTCAGGTCTGAAGTATGAGTTGAGCCGAAGAAGTGATGTTGTTACTAATGATGATCCAAACAGGAAATGGTACCGAAATATCGTCCAAACACGATATCCATTGCCAGACGATAGCCTCACGTGTGAATGCGCTGGAGCAGATCAGCCTGATTCAAATTCGTAGATCCGAATTCCGTAGATCTAAGCCATATCGATCGATCCGGCTTATTCAAGAGTTCTATGGCGCCTAAACTTCCCGGAATCTATATTGACTTTACAATATCCGCTCCAACAGGAATGACTACCGGTGACTGCGCCGAGTGGAACACACATCCATGCTAAACGCCTTATAGAGTTAGCGGTGAACCGTTGATCCGGCACTTTCAATCATGAATTTGCGAGAAAATAGCTCGTAAAAGTATGACACCGACCATATTTAAGGAGTAATTCACTCGTTTGGACGGACAAATCTCATTTTTCGGGTGTCTAATTACCTACACAAGGAGAGAATCAAGATCTCAAACGGAAACGATAATTGAGTCTAAACAACTTTCTCACTCCAAATCTACTCATCTTTCGAAATGAAACCTGTCAAATACTTGAAAACACCGCCATCTCGCGATTTGACGCATTCTTTCATAACTGGCCCAACTTTTGAGGAACCGGACCCATTCATATGGGCATCCATGGCAGACTGATCCTTGAACCTCTCCATAACAAACGTTACATCATCCTTGCTATCATCCTCAATCAAGAGAATCGACAACGTACCTGGCTCTTCCTTATCGATAGTCGCCAATCCTTCCAACAAAACCTCCTGAAACTTGGCACGCTTTCCGGGATGCAAAGTATATTTGGCGAAGAGAATGATTTCGTTTTCGGGAGTACGTTTGCCCTCACCTTGACGGGTACGCCACCCTCCCAAAACGTAGCCAAAACTGATCTCGGGGGGACCGGCATTCACGCCTTCCTTTTGACCCTCTCTATGAAAGTCAGCTCGGCTATATGGCGGGGGAGTTACGCGGCGAAAGACTGGAATGCTGCGGAGTTGAAATGAGTATCCTTGATGGCTTTCTCGTCATCGTAGCTGCGGTCAGATAAGACAATTGAGGCGGGTACATTTCAACACCGTACATGAAATCCTCGCTTCCGTCTTTGGGAGCGAAGAAGAAGTATGCCTGACAACCGGGTTCAGTTTCGGGGCTCTTGGCATTTCTAATCACACGTTGCATCAATTCGACATTCTGAGCGGGTTAGATGGATCAATTGGGTGGGGAGGATACTTTGCCGAGTTTGCCTGGGGCCAGGGCGATCTTTGGGACGCAAGCGTATGGAGGCATTGTATCGAGAAAATGGATGGGAGGATGGTGGTTTGGAGGAATGATGGTCGTGCGGGGTCTTGAAAGAGCCGCAAAAGTGGGGCATTTTTGGAGGCGGAGCAGTCCGATGCGGTGATCGCCGCCGCCAAAAGTACTCAGGGATCGCCTCTCGAATTTCTTTGCGATTCAGTTAGAGTTGTTCTATCCTTAAAGCGCGATTATTGCGCAAGTGACTCGAGTTGAATATCATGCACCGGGACCAGCTTGATTCATTAATGTGTTCCGACACTCGTGACTTAACATGATGTCGCTGGCCGATGGCGGTATTGCCGAGATTACAGGGTCATCTTATGATCTATTGGACTGTAACAATTGAGTGCCCCGTCTCTTGCTAATCACTACCCTAACGTTCACCGCCCTTTGAGCCGATAAAATTATCCCACTCTGAACCGGACGGACGGTTGTGATCAATCTGCGCGCTTCCAGAATTGGCGCGATTGCCTGAGAGGTTTCCGCAACTGGCCGAAGCGGCTACGACCAAACTTTTTGAGAATTGAGTGGCGAAGAGCGATGGACATATCATGACAAATCGTCTACTCCAAGCGAACTCCAGCATTCTGTCCAATTTAAGGGCAGAAAGCTTGCACGTGGCAGAGAAAGCATGATTAGACATTCCAAATTCTATAGAAGGCGGCGGGAGGTAAGTGAGGCGCAGTTGCGCCGGCCGCAACACGATCGTCAAAATATCTTCTATTCTTGTCGATCTTTCCGGAAAATCAAGCAAGAAAGTTGCTAGAATTGCCATTTGCGATTGAGATCCGCGAAGTTCGCGAAGATTGTTACATTTACGGGACGCGTGATAATTATGGTAACAGGCGGTGTAAAAAGGTCATTTACAAACGATTATAAATTATTTATGGAATTCCTTCCTGAAACGGGGTCGGCAGTCGGCATCCGAAATAAATGCATAACGTAAGAGACCCAAAAATAACGGCATGCATATATTTAAGCTTTGTTCTGCGGGTGCCCCGCCCCGTTCCACGCCTACAGCCTAGCCGTTACCGCACACACAAACCCATGGCTATTAAGCCATCTTAAGGCTGTGCACGTCGAATTTCCGTTCGTCCTTCCCTTTAGGGAATGGACAACCCCGGCTTAGGCGCGGAGAATATTTTTACACACTACACCCACACAAAGTCTACGCCCCCCCACTCCCATACAAGCTGTGTCACATTGTATTTACGGCTCCTTTATTGTTATCACCATTTTTTGTTTCCGATGCCCCAAAAGGGAATCCCAATCTCAATCCACTTGTGCGGACTAGGATTCAGTTGTGTTCCCATCACGAGCCTTAATTTAGATATAAAAGACCCTTCTGCCCGTCATGGTTTCAGAACATTCAAAGCAAGCTCTTCACACTCGCTTATTAACCCCTGGTCTTATTTACTCGGTCCCTCATCACAATCGCTCAAAAGCAACTCTAAACTCCTTTCGTTAAAAATCTTCTCCTGATACTCCCACATCAACTCAACAATGCTCGTCCAAGCTCTCGTTGCTCTCCTGGCCTCAACTGCCGCGCTCGCAGCTCCTCTCTCTGGCAGCCCCGCCAAAGTCGATAAACGCGATGCCACTTCCGACTTGATCGCCCAGCTCAGAGCCGCCGACTCTGCGGTCCAACGAAATCAAATCTTGGCCGCAGGAGGAAACTCCTCTTTCGCCTTCGATTTCAGCAACCCCCCCTCCGCGGCAGTTGTCTCCTCCCCAGCCGGAAAACTCGTTCAAGCCACCGGATCGACAGCGCCGTTTCTGACCGACATCAATGCAGCCATGGCCGTCGTCGTCGTGGAACCTTGCGGACTCATCTTGCCTCACTTGCACCCTCGCGCTGACGAATTCGTCATCGTCATCGAAGGAGAACTCTATACTCAATTCATCGCAGAGACCGGAGCCGTTCTCATCGAGAATGAGTTGAAGACTCTCGGCGCGACGCTTCTCCCCAAGGGCTCAATTCATCTTGAGTACAATCCTACTTGTCAACCCGCAACCTTTGTCGCCGCGTTCAACAATAATGATCCCGGTGTGTCATTCGTCGGTGCCAACCTCTTCTCTCTCAACGATCAAGCTGTTATTGCTGATCTTGGCGGTGATGCTGTTGTCTCTGGCGCAGACTTGGCGAGCATTCGTCATGCTCTTCCTGAAGGACTTGCTACTGGCGTCGCGCAATGCGTCAGCAAATGTGGCATCAAGCCTTACTCCAAGCGATCACTCAAAGAAGTTTACGGTCTTTAAATGCGCGGAATTCTAGATGATTTTGGGTTCGGTCAGTGCGTGGATTATTAGCATGAGTCTAGGTTAACTAGTCAGTAATGTTTAGAGCATTACTCTAATTGATGATACCATTCGTTGAGTATTCTTATTCCTCACATCGTGAAGTCTTTCGTCCGAAGACTGTGAAGACCGTTTCCATAACGACAGCCGGAGTGAAATCAATCAGTATTTCCGCAAGGGGCACACAAGCCGACCGGCTAAGAAGGCTGTGCAACAGAAAAGGGCGCGGTTTTAATTGGTCGACGGCCCCAACTCATACCAATCGCTCCATCGGAAGCAGTGAATAACAAATCGAATATTCGTCTCAGAGATCTTGGATTCGCGTTCGACGAATACCCCGAAACCATGGTTTGGGTTCGACAAAGCCAACTCGAATATTCGAATCCGAATATTCGAATATTCGCGAATTAGACATAAAAAAAGTGGTGCGCGAATTGCGTTCCGCCACACCCACAGAGAGTTCGGGACCAGATTCGAGTTCAGATTGAGAAAGGGTATAGCATGCCAGGTATGCTGCAATGCGGTAAACCATTTTCTGATGTGACAGAAAAATTTGTTTTTACGCGTAATTAGACGATTTCCTGTCACTGTCAAATATGCCGCTGTGAAATCATCACGCTCAATGTGGCCCCGATCCGCACTCTGCTTAGCGAGCATGTGTGTTGATCAACCCAACACCGTCCCGAGTAACTACTAACGCGTAGGCATTACCCGGTGTGCCTGAAATGTGTCGCGCCACGTCTGATATCACGCCTGTCACGAGTTGGGTGTGCTTGGGACCCATCTCTGGGAGGGGTCGATGTGGGCGGTAACTTGTGGATTTCTGACAAAAGAACATTGATTCAAGCATTTATTGGTCTATAGCTGAGATAAAGGAAATTTATTCTAAGAATAGACTCTTACCTGCTTCTGAAATGTGTGGATTCGTGTAAAACCGCGATTTATTGAGACATGTCTCTCTGAATTACCCCTTCACTATCCCCAGTTCGTCAAATATTCGAATATTCGATGAGGAATCGCAGATTCGATTCGACATCGAATATTCGAATATTCGTGTTTGACCAAACGAAAATGTTATTCATTGATCGGAAGGCATAAACGATATCGCTATTCTGCGCTTTCTTCACAATGGATCCCTTGTCCGTTAGTGCAAGTATTTCCGGGCTTATAGCCCTCACCCAGAGTCTTCTCGGCTACTTGGGCAACGTGGTCTAAGGAGGTGAAAGCCTTAGAAGATGGACTCAAAGCGCTCAACGATGTCATGCGCTCGCTTGACTCGGTGAGCGGAAGTCTTCAATCCAGAGCTGAGGATACATCAGATAGATCAGGGCTGGACGCGTTCTGATGGTAATAACAGCTGAATCGATGCAAGACCGTACTGAAGGATGCCGAAACTAAACTCGAGCCCCGACACAGGGAAATTGAAATGTTTGCGAATCTCTCAAAAAGAGGCAGATATCCGTTCTGGAATGACACGTTAGAAAATCTTGTCAAGAATGTCAATCGAGAGAAAGATACACTTACGAATTCAATGGTTGCATTGCAATTACAAGACCAAGCGAGTATTAATTCCCCATCTCGACGTCTAACTTTATAGCGAGGACCCGGCAAGAAGCCTTGAACTGGCTCTGCGCAGAGTCGTTCAGCGCTAAACATAGCAATATAGCGCACCGACGTGCCGCAGATTCCGGAGAATGGTTTTTGAAGAATCAAGTTTTTGAAAAATGGGTAACGGGTGCAGAGAAACAGCTACTCCTACGTCCCGGAAAGCGTAACTTCTCCAAGTCGCTTTCTACTCTGTTGACCGTGATAGCCGGAGCGGGAAAGACCTTCGTCCTGTCACGTTCCATCACCATTTCTTTCACTGATATGAGGTCTCGGGTGATAGATGCTCTCAAAGACCGATTCAAAGACGACGAAAAGGTCGCGGTTATATATTTCTGTCTGGATCACGAGGCACAGCAGCAGCAGACCTTCGTAAAAATAATCTCGACGCTTCTCAAACAACTTTTGCACTCTCTCCCTATCCTTCCCTCCTCGTTAAAGACGTTCTATGATCAACACTCGTCAGCACGATCTACTCCCGAACCGCAAGGTCTCCCACGCTTGACAGAAATATTCGAAATCTGTGGCAATGACTTCAAGACGGTGTACATCGGTTGTGATGCGTTGGACGAATGTACAGAAGGAACACTCACCAACATTTTGTTCTTTATACAGAAGTGTTCCGATAAGCCTTCGCTAAAAGTCATTGCCACTAGTCGACGGCACCCGTCGAGAGTTCATGATTTGTTGCGACGTGACGGAACCCTCCACATTGAGATCGACGACTTAGATATTAAGAACTTTCTTCAAAAGAGCATGGACGAGCCTACGACCTCCCATATTTCCGTAGTTATGAAGTCAGAAATTGTCAACACGTTGGGAAAGAATGCTCAAGGAATGTGAGACTCTCAATTGGCTTTCTCAATTACACAATTGACATGCAGGTTTCTATTGGTAAAACTTTGCCTGGATCATGTTCTGCGCTGTAAAGCCAATCCGAGTAAGATGCAACAGGCTATCAAAACGCTTCCTTCAGACCTTTCAGCTGCATACTCGAATGTTATGAAACGGATCCACAAGGAGGGATCTGAAACCGAGGCTCTCGCAGTACTTTCCTGGATTAACCTTGCGAAGCGTCCGCTGAAAATTAAAGAACTACGTGAGGCACTTTCAGTCGGAGAGGGTCAAACGAACCTTGATCGAAGACTTCTACCACATCCACAGACTCTCATCGATATCTGTCAGGGCCTGGTGGTTCATCGTTCAGACGACGTCGTGCAATTTCCTCATTTTACAGGGCAAGAATATTTGCAAGCAAACCGCAGTAATATGCAACTTCTTGCAGATGTCGATGTCGCTCGTGCATGTATAACGTATCTATTATTCAATGACTTCCAGGCGACTATTCATACCGGCGATTCGTTCGGAGCACAGATTCGGACAGCCGTATTCGATTTTGGCTTTGACGAATATGCTATACAACATTGGCATGACCATCTGAGAGAAGAGGGAGAGAGCGACAGCTCGGGCCAACCTCTGTTATTCCAGTTACTAGCCGTGGAGGAGCCTACTGAATCTCCTAAACTCCTTTTGCCGAGACAGTTGCTATCCACTACATCGTATTATCGCCTTCGGATTGGCAGACATTTTGAAGCGGCTTCTCAACCAGGCAATCCCAGGTTACGAAGATTTGGCAGTCCAAGTATCAAAAATTGCAGAGTATGGATCCGTGCTTCATGTTGCTGCCATTTCAGGTAACGAGTCATGTTTGAAACTTCTGCTCGAGCAAAAGGTGGACATATTAATTCGAAACATTTATGGGCACACTGTTCTCCATCAAGCCATGATACAGAACGTTGATGAGGCCGTCCCACATCTCCTAGCATCAGGAGCAGATATTTCAGCAAGAGATAACCGGGGAAATACTCCGCTCCACTTCGCGAGCCGAGTGCGAGTGGGTACTTTAGAACTTTTATTGAAAGCCGGTGCCGATATCTCAGCAAGAACTTCGTGGGGGTTGACAGCCTTGATGTGCGTTCACGAGGCAGCGATTGCCAACGTCCTTCTGAAAAATGGTGCAGATTGTTTGGAGATCGACAAAGAGGGCAATATTGCCGTGCATCATGCATTATTTAGCGAGGTGTATATAGACGACTGTTGGAAGAAAATCCACAAACGGTCAATCTCCGTAATCACTTCGGGCAAACTCCTCTGAACAGAGCCGTTACATATTCGTTCGCAAGGCTGGCACAGCCAAAAGTTCTGTTGGAATATGGAGCAGATGTAAATTCCCAAGATCTCGGAGGACGCACGACACTGCAAAATTATCTCTCCGCAGGGAGTCGTAGTAACGTTCAATCCCTGCCGAGCTCTGATACAATCGGACCCATAAAAGATCTGCTTAATGCAGGGGCTAATGTGATGAGGATGGATAAAATAGGCCGGACTGCTCTGGATTATGCTCATCAAACCGGATGCCTTAAAATACCAGAGCTCCTCAGCTCATCACCGCCGCGATAGAAGCAATTGAAGGTGGATCGCCACGGGAGAGGTCAAAGTAGGGCGCAAAACATAAACATACCTTTAATCTATTACCTACATAGTCAATAATGATATTTGAGACATGTTTGTCTGCAGCTACTACTCCGTTGCTGAATGCACAAGGATCTTGACTTCAGGAAAGTAACAGTGTTCTAGTTAAACCGAGACACGAAATCGAGGTAAATCAACCTGACACTGAGATCCGCCCTCAACGGAAGTGGTGCTTAGAATCTCTATTATTTGCACCTGACAAGTATGGTATGCCGGTGGACAATCGTCAGGACGGCTTTTCAGATGTCAGACATTGACAATTGGGATACCAACTTTTCACGTTTTTGACAAAGTTTGGGACGCCTCGGAATACGGTGCGAGTCTGCGTTACGAGTGCGTGCTTTCCGACATTTTATTCTCGTTCCAATCACGAACATCCCTAGCATCCGACTATTTTATACTAAAAGGATCCACGCACGACAATTTTCGTCGATGTGATAATATCATGAGCAGAGTCGGATCATGCAATTGAATAATTTGCTTTTCCATGTGAACCTTGATGGGAGAGCGGGTTGCCGCGGCAGCTAATAGATGGCAACACGTCAGGTCGTCCACAATGAATGGTGAAGGCTGAAGCAGATCTAGATCTTTTCGTGAGTGCTGTTCACCAGCAATTTGTTGGGTACCAGTAACCAATCGAATGCCGCCACCACCGTACCGAGAATTAAGGTTGCGGTATAACAACCAGTGCCAAGGCTTCTGATTCTTGCGACACAGAGCGCCAGAACATATACGACAGCAGTGTTTGGGCTTGATATTTCCTCACAGCTCATGGAGCCGATAACAATCCACAATGAATGTGATGCAGATTCTTCCACCGGGGATACAACAAATGCGGGAAGCAATGCCAACACTAATACCGATGGCGTTTCTGCCACGGACGTGTACATGCGTACGTCTGCATCGGTCCTTGCCTGCATCTCCCATCGCTAATCCTGCAGGGCAAATCAGACGGCACCGTTCTTGGAACGAGTTCTGGAATGCATCAAGCTAGGTCCGCTGCGCCTTTCGAAGGCGTTTTCGATTCGCCGAAACCACAAGGGGAGGTCGATCTTCCATCAACAGCCGCAATTCGGTCTAGCAAAAGCGAGGTCACTGAACCAGTCGTGCAACAAACGAGAGATACGCATGTCAATGAAGGTGAGGCGACCCAAGTTCAGGATGCGTTAATGCGGTCTCCGGAAGTTAATCCGCAATCAAGAATGCTATCCATATATATTCCTGGCATTACTGAAGAGCTCTCTCAAAGACCGAATCCTGTCAATACAACCCACGCAGCCCAAGGTCAAAACCCTGTTCGGACACGGTCTGCGCCGGAACCTGGCCGTCCATCAACAACCGTAGTAGCTCAATCCATCGAACCAGACATTATCGCGGAACGACGGAATTCTGCCCCAGCTCGAGATCTGCACACTGTGTCAAGGTCGGCGGATTCGAGTCATGCCGTGGAAGCTGACGAAACGCACACTGTCACACCACAGATTCCTCAAAATAATTCCGACGCGCAACCTACTCCAGGAGATGCTTCTCCGAATGAAGAAAACGGACAACAGATAGACAAGTCTCCTAAGAGACTCCCGTTAGTCTCAAAGAATACCACTCGGAAACACTGGCTGGCCTTAATAGCCGCCATCATTGTGGCTACATGTCAGCTACTGTTTTGGCATGGCGTCGTCACCCCGCGGACAGTGTTGTTGGTCTTCATGAAGATCGATTCCAGGTGGACAATATTCCTCATTGTTTTCATGGGAACCCTCATGACCGTCGCCCTCACTTGGCTTATAACAGCTACTTTCGAGTCGATGAAGTGGAGACTCAGTCTTCGCAGGGGAGGTATCGCTCTCCTTGATTTCATAGCCCTCTCCCAAAGCACATCACTTTGGACGCTTGTGAAGATTGTCGTTATTCGGCCTTGGAAAACTTGTCGTGGCTCTGTCGCGTCAAGGTTCCGGATATATTCGCTTATGCGGTAGCCCCCCGCTTGCTTTCATGACTCATAGACCTCTAGACTGACACTTTATATCTTTACGTTTGGGTTAACAGTAATTTTATGCATCGATATGGACGTTGAACCAATCTATATCCAGAAGGGCAATATGTTTACGCATCCTGGAGGTCTTATACCGATCAATCTCACGAATTATGAATCGATTATCCCAGCGACGAAGTTCGAGACGGCTGCTGCTATACTAGGCCATGCGCATATTAATGGCTCCGATAGCATACTTCAGATGATCACCCTTCAGCAGGTCGAGTACACGCCACTTCACGAAGACTCGAAAACCGGTTACATTTGGAGCAGCTATACTGGGAATATATTTCCAGCGACAAGCGACTATTCCGTGAACGACATCAAGGCATTAAACGCCACCTCGGACGATTTTTTCACGTCGTATCGTTCTCCCTATTACCAAAATCCGAGCATTCGAAGCAGCTGGTGACCTTAACTACACTGGCGCTCGGGTTTATGGCTGTGGAGAATACACATTCGTGGTGAGGGCGCACGAAGTCAACGACTCGGGATATTTGTTTCTCTGTATATCCTGTGCATTTTTAAATATAACTGTGTAGCGTATACCTCGGATTTCGATCAACACAAGGGCTCGCTGAACACAATACGTCGGACGGTATTTTTCCAGGTCCGACAAATGTACGCAGATATGACGTTTTCGTTTCAGCAACAGTCCGTTCCAGTTTTACTCGAAAATCAAGTTGAAGGGCATTACATTCGGATACGTGCTGACGATTATCTCCGAGTCCTCGACAGCCTTTATCCGGTAGGCGGGTCTCCTTACGACTTTAACAAGTCCTGCTTTCTTTTTGGGATTGGTTTCCCTCTACTACATGCGGGCCGAAATCCGACAAAATGGGAGGTGTATTTGCTACCATTACTGGCACAGCAGAATGGGATATACGAAACCGACTCACGCCCAATCCTTGATACCGCAATCAGGAGACAGAGTTACCGGATTTCTGCGAACGTCACGTCCCTTTGGATATTTTTGGGAGTGACTGCAGCTGTGATCACTTGCTGCATAGTTCTGTCATGTTTTAATCCGATGTTGTCGGTCCCTGAGGCGTGTTGTATCCCCGAGTTCGATCTTGCCAGCAGATTGCAAAACACAAGCGGAATAAAAATCCTAGAGAATCTCTCAACCCGAGAGCTCGAGGACCTCAGGAATTGCACAATCATTAACACTCTCGGAGCGAAGCCAGAGGACCATGAGCTTGGTCCAATCCAGGCTGAAAGGGATGTTTGATGGAATGAACAGAAATTCATAGGCGGTAAAAGTGCAGGAATCTCGAGATGCCGAATTGCTATAGATTAAGTATTTTGTCCATCAATAGCCTCTTCATTCCGGCTTCCTTTCCTGCAATCGGCTCTGAATGAGCCGAGACACTGACCTTGGAGATAATTTTGCTCCGAATTGGCGGTACCGGTATGTTGAATTCGAGGATTGAACGAATATACGTCACTAGTAGTGGTTGTGACTTGTGAATATTGTGTTTATGAGGTTGTGAACCACAAGAGATAAACGGCACTGCATAATTCGTTTCACGCATTCAAAGTTACAGTTCTATAATCCCGAATCGGGAAAATGAGAACCAAACAATCTCCCCGAGGGTCCAATACTCCATAGCGACTAGGAGGTATTATGTGAGTATATAAGAGTAGAGTATAAAGATATTTCATTGAATTATGCAAAATATATTCTTATCCACAATATCCTCAAACCTGCCCACAGAATCATCAACAGTCCGTAAAGTACATACTCCCCTCCCCCTCCCCCTCCCCCACCAAGTCCAAAATATCAAAGGCCCAAAAACTTTAGCGCGAACTCGTCTCTACAATAACTTGCCGCGTGACTTTTACTCCATGTGCCCAGCCCGGAGTAACTCCGTTCCCAGAGGTAATCTCTGTCCTTGTGCCCTGACCCGGTGCATACGGTCTGTCCAATTCATGTCGACTTCCCCGTGGATTTCCTGCGCCCCCTTCCTCCTCGTCTTTGCCCAGTGTGAACGCCGATTCATCTGAGGAATGCAGGGACTTTGTATCGTCGAGTTCTTCGTCGGAATCGAACCAGTTCTTGGCAGTTGGTCGACGAGTACGTGTCCTGACAAAGTTAGCAGGGTTTACTAGTACAAGTGAGGGAGGGGGTGTACCCATCAATCATGCTAATGTTGTTTCGTGCTTCACCGTTGGTGATGGATTCTGCTGCTCGTCGTTCTTTACACGTCTCTGAGATGTTCTTCATCCAACCCAATCTCTTTTGCGCGACCGCTGGACAGGAATCGTACGCCCGTTCAATGCAATGTTCGTAGAATCGCTTCGCGTTCCTCGTAAACCCAATGAGTGCGAAAGAGGTAATAGCCAACGCGATGCCAATCCAAGATGACCAGATTGCCTTGGGACGGTCTTCGAAAACGATGATCCACCAAAGACGACCGTGCGTGAGTTCCCAATTGAACGGCGCGAGAGGGACTTCGGCAAAGGCGACGAGACCGACGAGAGAGAGCGGGAGGTAGATGAAGAGAACGGACAAGACGGTGATGTGAAGACGTCGGAATTCGGATTGAGAGATACCGTTGCGCATGCCCGTTGCCCACTGTTGATTAAGTCGTCGTCGTCGAACCCACCAATGATACAAAAAGCGACCTGGAAACGTCAACACAATACGAAGATAAGGGGACAGTACAAGCATAACCAGCGGCAACGACACACAGGAACGGCGTCCAGAGGATATAGCAAGGAAGAGCAGGCCATGCATGGACAATATGTCCGGTACACCCGTCCACCCCAGCAACATGATAGCGAGACGGTTCCGCAATAAACTTCAACGCGGCAATCAATATAGGGAGAATAATCCCCAGGAACAAATCAATCATATTCCGCTTGAATCGTCCGTGTCGCAGATCCTTTTGTCGAGGATCAGGGTTCGTTGCATCCGCCAAGAATCGACAAATACCGATCGCCGCTCCCGGAACGCCAATTGCGAAAATATCCTTGAGACGAGCATTGATGTCGCAATACACTTTCCCGTCCCACCAGTTCGCCGGGTTCGGATCAGACCATATAATCGAGTCGAAAAAGTAGAGCAAGTTGAGCAGGAAAATCCACCCGATAAGAATCAACGTCGCCCATGGACGCGACGGGATTTTCCAGTTGAAATACGCGGGAGGAATACAGAGGAGAAATCCAATGCACGAGAAAACGGTGAAGGGAATGTCGGGCATGTTCTGCAGTCGGGTTGGTCGTGAACGAATCTGTGCAAAGAGGAGGGGGTGTGAGTGTTGAAGAGCGATGCTACTTGAAAAGTGGATTCGTCGATATATAACCTCGCCGGGAGGGAACGAACAAGGGAAACGAGTCTTTTGTCGACGGTAATTGCGGGAAACCCAAGTGGAGATTGATTGAAGGGGGTGGAAGGGGCCTCTTTATGAAAAATGCGGGTGCCATGGCGCTCGTTCGGGATGCTTTGTCCTCCACGCTCATTGCAACCCCGTTTGGGCGCTTAATCGTACGCGATAAGAACGTGTGGCAGTTCCTAATTGAGCGATCAAAGATGGGCTCGGGCCCTTTGCCGATCGCACACTATTACGTGTGGTTGCATAATATTTGGTGGGTTTTGTGTGTGCCACGCCCGTTAGAACGCCGAAACAGACCACCACCCAGACTACGGAGTTCATTTCTCATTGGTACTCGTTCTAAACTTTAAATTGTCCCACTACTAGCCCGCCATCCCGCCAATTAAGACTTGCGTTGGGCACACGCAGCAGGCTATTGCAAAACCTTATAACACGCTGGATCAGGATGGTCCCCCTCTGTTGGGACGGCTGGTATAGTTGACATTATTTCGAGCAGTTTGTGCCGATAAACTTGGTCGAACCGCTCATATGTCGGACTCTCCGGGAAGGAGCGTGGACGGAAATTAAAAATATCGGCTCATGCTTTTGATGACTTGAGAGGTATGACGGATCGGAGATTTCTCGCTCCAATGAGGTGAATTTACAGGTGAATCGTCACGACGGACCGGCCTTGGAGTTATATTGGAGGCCAAAACTGTCGATTTGAGTGCATTCCCCACTTTTTGACGGGAATCTATTTTGGGAACTCGCCTCATACGGGGTGCGAAAACGCAAACCGAGGGACATGATGTCATCGAAAATGACAGACGTTGGTTAGCCTTGTCACCAATGAGTCAATTCCATCGGCTCTTAAAGTGGGTTTGTACATATCCCAATTCGCATTATGATTTACTGATTGTCCTAGTCAAATGCAACCTGTTTCTGCTGTCGCGAGTACCTCGTCCTGTTAATGCCGTCGATCTCCAGCATAAACCGAAGGTCGGAACCGTCCGTCATCCCCCTCTGTCTATGGTAATAGTCCCTGGAAGATGTCGTAGAAAACAGTCCTACAAGACACAACTTCATCCCTTTAACTGCATCTAGTTTCCAAAGCAACGGAGGTACAGTTTTCAACCACCGAAACTCATCCCCGACCTGAACTTGACGAACCACGCCAGTCAGCAATTCCGCAAATCCTCGTCCACATACCGAGACCATCACTGAAAAACTAAACACCGCACTGAATTTTGATGATACACTGTCCGACAAGTCACCTTTCATGGATCGTTCCGGTTACCCTGCGATCCACATTTGATAACTGGTGGAACGACGTACATTTCCTTCCCACTGCCACCTCCTTGAATACATTCATTAGAAGTCCATCGTCGCCATCGATAAGGAGCTGTTGTCTGGGTCGCGAGCCCAATACAAGATCTTATATGAAGTTTGTTGCCAAGTCAGTCTTTCGCCGCCGCTGTCGAAGCTCTGTCGATGTAACACCCATATCGTTCCTCCCACAGAAGAGTATCCGCTTCGATGATTTTCGCCTGGAAAGTTGGATTTCCTTCGTTTATTGTCAAGCAAAAACAAGGACAGGGTGTTCAAAAAGAGAAGTTACTTGTGCCATCTTAACCCGTATTAGATCCTGTCGAGTGGTATGTCTTTTAAGGAGCTGTCGTACTCGGGCACGGCGACTTGGTGGAAGGAACTCTCGGCGGGTTCACGACAGTAAGTAAAAATCTCCGAATTCTTCGGCTTTGATTTTGGCAAGTGTATCTAGTGTTTACAGCTTGAACAGTATATTACAGAAAACAGTTATCTGACACTTCTCCATTTACATTTTCAAAGATTGCGAACACTGCACCTTCTGACCCTCTCCTCCGTCCAGAGATTGATCTACCAACAATGGCGTCGAAATGACTAGCCAACCACGTTAGTTCTTTCACTTCCATTCCTGATTTCCGACTCGACCATTTCCGATTCTGATGAGACAATAGCCCGCCCGATTTCGAGACTAATCAACTCCATGTGATCTCTTACAATGACCCTTCCCAGCTCTTAGTGCCTGACTAATGGCATCCCACAATCGAGATTCGAAACAGTCGGAGTATTCCGATTGACGTAAATGGCCGGTATTGTGCTCGTGCATCCGCATGCAAGAGCCGAACAATGGAATACGCACTAGCAGCGGATCCGCCCCGCTTTTCGGGGCTCACTTCGTATCTGGTATTATATCCAAATTAAAACGCAAAATGGTGATTGCCAAATCCATTGGGCAGCTGACCGACCCGGCTCGCGCGAGTCGCCAAAGCTAATTCCCACTCCAACCAATCGTCGATGTCCCGCGCGGAAGTGGCTTGCTCCGATCAATCAATCGAGCACACCGGGAT
>Ga0335073_10003980_pt1 | contig 20623 bp, 20 predicted proteins | sample Lox_Sample_22_FD_207093 | JGI IMG/M metagenome (GOLD analysis project Ga0335073, IMG submission 207093) | Soil microbial communities from Loxahatchee National Wildlife Refuge, Florida, United States - Lox_Sample_2.2 | ecosystem: Environmental > Terrestrial > Soil > Wetlands | place: USA...
GTTTCCCCCGACGGACGGACGATTCTTTACCCACAGTTTGACGAATCCGGCAGCGATCTCATGCTGGTCGAGAATTTCCGCTAGGTATGCCCTCTGGGGGCTCCACAGGGGGTGTGCCCCCAGTTCGCGCAGCCGTTTCGAAGGTTGTGCTACGGCAGCAGTTGCAGCGTGGCATGAGTGAGACGGGGATCATCGAAGTCACTCTCCTCGCCCGCGCGTCTGCCCTTCACCGGAAGCAGTCGTGCGCTTAGTGATCGGCCGTACCTTGGGAATCCTGCCTTACCACCCTGCGATTTCCTGCTAGCCGCCCTGCTTCAACTCCACCAGCACCTGGCGGGCAATTTCTTTCAGGGTCTCGAAGACGCCCGTCCCGTGAAAGGCCACAGCCTCAATCACAGGTTCGTCTTTACGGCGGAGTTCGGCGCTCAGCTTGTCGACGGGAAGAACGTTAGGCAGGTCGCGCTTGTTGAGTTGCAGCACGTAGGGAATCTTCTTGAAGTCGTAGCCGTGTTCTTTCAGGTTGTCCATCAGGTTATCGAGCGCCTCGACGTTGGCGTCCTGGCGCTCCTGCTGGGAATCGGCCACGAATACGATGCCATCCACCCCACGCAGAATCAATTTCCGGCTGGCGTCATAAAAGACCTGTCCAGGGACGGTATAGAGATGAATTCGGGTCTTGAAGCCACGCACCGATCCCAGATCCAGCGGCAGAAAATCGAAAAACAGCGTACGGTCGGTCTCCGTCGCCAGCGAAATCATCTTGCCCTTCTGTTGTTCAGCGGTTTTCTGGTAGATGAACTGAAGGTTGGTCGTCTTGCCGCCCAGGCCTGCGCCGTAGTAGACGATCTTGCAATTGATTTCCCGGGCTGCAAAGTTGATGAAACTCAAGCGTTTCCTCAAGAACCGGCGGCAGACGCTCCGCTACCGCAAGCGTCCCCGCAGCAGATTTTGGCTTTGTACTGCTTGGTTTTATACCATATAGGCGGGGTTACCCGCAGGTTACTCAGGTTACTGGGAAGCGGCTTCGCCAATCTCCTGTGGAGGACGGGCGTCCCGCCCGTCTCGGCAGGCCCTTAGTCGTACTTCTCATATAGGATTGACTTGCGCTCCCAGCCCAGCGCCTTCAGCAACTCCCGATTGGCCTTGACCATCTTCTCCAGACCGCAGATGTAAGCATGCATCTCGGTTCTGCCCTGAGCTATGCCGGGAACGTGCTCCTGCACATACCCGCGCAAACCTTGCCAGCCGGAGTCGCCACGGCTCAAGGTGGGCAAGTAATGGAGGTTAGGATGGTCGGCGGCCAGCCGGCGAAATTCGTCGTGATAGTAGATATCCTTCTCCGTACGATTGCCAAAGAGCAGCCAGAATTGCTTGCCCTGGTGACGCGACTTGTCAGCCAGCAGCCAGTGCAGCATCGACCGGATCGGGGCAATGCCCGTCCCGGTGGCAATGAACAGCGTATCGCGCATCGGCGGCCGAAGAATGAAATCGCCGAACGGTCCCTGGCAAGGAATCTGGTCGCCTTCTTTCATATCGCAGAGGAAATTCGACATGAACCCGTCCTGCACCCGGTTCAAGCACAAGGCAAGACGGTTGTCGCCATCGGGAGGCGAGGCAATGGAGTAAGCCCGCGTGATTTCCTCCCCGTCCGGCATGTTGGCTTTCATTGACAGCCATTGCCCGGCGACAAAGCCAAAGCGGGAAACACCCTCGATCTCGAACTCCAGATGCTTGGTGAATCCGGATAAAGCAGTCGAGCGCATAAGCTGCGCGGTGAAGGTTTGAAATGGAGCCATCGGCTATATAGATGACGGAAGTTGCATGGAAGAAGCCGCGAGGTTCTGTCTCGCTTTTTGATCGGAGTCATCCCGAGCGAAATCGTCATTCGCCTTGGCGAACGACGATGCAGTCGAGGGATCCCTTTCTGCATGCCGTGTCACCTGGCGTATCAGGGAGTTCCTAATCGAACCGCGGTACGTTCGAAATGCCTTGGGAGGCCGGTTCCAGTGCTGTCGTCCAAAGGATCTTTCGACTCCGCTCAAAATGGCAAGGCTTAGCTGGAAGCCAGGAGCTAGAAGCTGAAAGCTGATGGCTGAAAGCCGAGAGCTACTACGCTACTCGACCGTCACCGACTTCGCCAGATTCCTCGGCTGATCGACATCGCATCCGCGGCGGACCGCGATGTGATAGGCAAGCAATTGCAGCGGCACGATTTCGAGAATCGGCAGCAATTCTTCCGGCGCGGGGGGCACGTAGAGCACGTGATCGGCGGCTTCTTTGATTTCTTCGTCGCCCTCCGTGGCCAGCGCAATCACCACCCCGGAGCGCGCTTTGACTTCTTTCAGGTTGGACATCGTCTTCTCATAGCGCAGACTCGAGAGTTCGTCATTGACGTCGCGCGTCGCAATGATCACGACCGGCAGGTTTTCGTCGATCAACGCATTGGGTCCGTGCTTCATCTCGCCCGCTGGATAGCCTTCGGCATGAATGTAAGAAATTTCCTTGAGTTTGAGAGCGCCTTCGAGCGCGATGGGATAGTGAATGCCGCGTCCCAGGAAAAGAAAATCCTGCGCCCGCACATACAGCTTGGCCAGATGTTCACACTCCTCGTCACGAGTGAGAATGTGCTCCAGTTTTCCCGGGAGACAGGTGAGTTCGTAAACCGCCTTTTGCGCCTGCTCCGGAGGCATCGTTCCCCGCGTCTCTGCCAGATAAAGCGCAAATAAATAAAGAGCGGTGAGCTGAGCAGTGAAGGCTTTGGTCGAGGCCACACCAATCTCCGGTCCGGCGTGGGTATAAATTGTGCCGGCAGCCTCGCGCGTAATCATCGACCCGACCACGTTGCAAATGGCCAGTGTCTTCGATCCCTTAGCTTTCGCTTCGCGCTGCGCCGCAATGGTGTCAGCGGTCTCGCCCGACTGCGAGATCACCATGGTCAGCGTATCCGCCCCGATAATCGGATCGCGATAGCGCCATTCGCTGGCGTAATCGACCTCCACCGGAACCCGCGCCAGACGCTCGATCATGAACTTTCCCGCCTGGGCCGCGTGCCAGCTGGTTCCGCACGCCGCGATGTTGATTTTCTTCGCGGCTTTGAACTCCGCCTCGCTCACTTCCATTTCGTCGAGGAAAATGTGTCCCGTTTCCTGCGAGATGCGGCCCAGCGTGGTATCGCGCACGGCTCGCGGCTGCTCATAAATCTCCTTGAGCATGAAGTGCTTGAATCCGCCCTTCTCCGCCTGAATTGGGTCCCAGGTCACGTGCTGCACCTGACGTACCACCGGCTTCCCATTGAAATCGGTGAGCTGAACCCCGGCAGGCGTGATTACCGCCAGATCGCCGTCTCCTAAAAAGAAGAGATCGCGAGTGTGATACAGGATGGCGGGGACATCGGAGGCAACGAAGAACTCGTCCTTACCGAGCCCGATGACGACGGGTGGTCCGTTACGGGCGGCGACGATCTTGTCGGGCTCGTCGACCGCAATCACTCCCAGCGCGAATACGCCGCTCAACTGACTCACGCTCTTGCGGACCGCTTCTTCCAGCGACGCCCGGTGGCCGTTGTTCAACTTGATGAAATAGTTCTCTACCAGATGCGCGATCACTTCCGTGTCAGTCTCAGTGGTAAAGCGATGACCTTCTTCGATGAGTTTTTTCTTCAGGGCGACGTAATTCTCGACGATTCCGTTATGCACTACGACGATCTTGCCGGTGCAGTCGCGATGAGGATGAGCGTTTTCTTCCGAGGGCCGGCCGTGCGTTGCCCAGCGCGTATGACCAATGCCGTAGGTGCCGTCGAGCGGTTTGAGGCGGATCACCTCTTCCAGGTTGCGCAGCTTGCCTTCGGCGCGGCGGATCTGCAGACCCTCGCCGTTGCCGCAAACGGCAATTCCGGCGGAGTCGTATCCCCGGTATTCCAGTCGCCGCAGCCCGTCGATGATAACGGGCACCACGGGTTTTTTCCCTACGTAGCCGACTATGCCGCACATAGCACTTCCTCCTCAGCTCAAACCGGCGCTTTGTTGTTATTCCGGGGGCCGCGGACGAGACGCCCGCGTTGGGAAGCATCTCAATCCTCGAGCGAAAACCGGAACTCCTCGATCACCGGGTTGGTCAGGACCTCGCGCGCAATGCGCGCGACTTCCGTCTCGGCCTCGGTTCGGGTCAGCCCTCCATCGAGCGTCAGCTCAAAATACTTGCCCTGGCGAACTTCCTCCAAACCCTTGAATCCCATCTTCCTAAGCGCGCCGTGGATGGTTTTGCCCTGGGGATCCAGTACGCTCTTCTTCAGCGACACATACACGTAAGCTTTCATGGGGGGAAGCCTCATTATACGTCAGTGCGGAGCCGCACCGTGGCACGCCGGGCCTAGACCAACCGCGCAAGCCGGGCATCCAGCTCCGCCAGAGCCGCTTGCAGCATTTCCCGATGGCGGGGATTGTGGGCGGAACTGAGCTGCCCTAAGACATGTTTGCGCGACAAAAGCAGCCGCTCGCGCTCCCGTTTACGGGTGATCTCCGCCGCAGAAAGCGGCTGATTCGAATGCTGGGAAGAGGAAGCAGCCTGCGATTGCTGTTCTTCGACCGACTTACTCTCCCATCCTCGGGCCACACGGCAATTATAGGCGGCTTCGCGTGTCTGAAACGCAAGCCATAATCGATTCTTCCCGAATTGGGCTTGTCCGCAAGCAACAGAGGCGCAGGGCGTACCGGTGTCACTTTCGGTGACTCTTGATTTCTTGGGCCCCACAGCAGCGAAATTCCTTGCACAACTTTGGGAGTTTGGCATATTATCCGCCTGCCACAATTTCACGGGAAGGTTTGCGCGAGGGGGAGCAGTACCTTTCGGGGCTCCTTGCAGATGGTCCGTGAAAGCCACTTCGAATCGGGCGATGATCTCCATCGCTATGAAGCGTTACTTCGGACGGCGGACCTGGTCGTCCACCGCCGCGACCTGCCTGAGCTGTTGCCCGAACTAGCCCGCTGCCTGCACGAAGTTGCCTCGTTTGAAATCGCCAATTTTTCCCTCTACGACGCGGAGCGGAAAGCCATGCGCTTGCACTTCTGGGAGGGCAATGAGTTGCTGATGAGTCCGGCGGAGTGGCCCCTGGAAGACGTCGCCTGCAGCGCTGCCATGGAGAAGCAGGAGGCGGTAGTGTGGCCCGACTTGCACCGGGAATCCCGCTTTCAGCGCTCGATCACACTTCTCAGAGATAGAGGAATTCGTTCCTATTGCGCATTGCCGCTCACCTCCGGGCAGCGGCGTTTAGGAGCATTCGGTTTGGGCAGTTCCAGCATAAACGCCTACGGCGCAGGCGATGTGCGCCTGTTGCGGCGGGTGGCGGGGCTGGTAGCTCTCGTCCTGGAGAATGCCCTGACACGCGCCGCTTTCCAGCGCGAGAAGGAGCGTCTGGAGGCGCTCCTCCAGGTCAGCACCACTCTGGTCTCAAATCTGGACCTGCAAACCGTATTTCCGGAGTTATCCCGTTTCATCGGAAGCGTGTTCCGGCAAGACTATGCCAGTGTCGCCATTCATGATGAGGCAGCCCGCTGCCTGCGGTTGTATCCTCTGGACTCCGCCCTGGCCGCGGAACTGATCGGCGCCGAAACCACGCTCTCGATGAAGGAGAGTGGCGCGGGAGAGGCCTTCGAGGAAAGCGCGCCAAAGATCTTCAGTCCCGCCGATTTGGCCAGGATTCGATCCACCTTCGTCGAGCGCATGCTGGCGCTGGGCATTCACACCTTGTGCTGCCTGCCCCTCATCTCCCCCCAAGGCACCATCGGCACTCTGAATCTGGCAAGCAAGGAGGTGGGGGCATTCCTGCCTCAGGACATGAGCTTCCTCAAGCAGGTCGCGACCCAGGTCGCCATGGCCCTGAACACGGCCCGCGCCAAGCACGAAATCGCGGAACTGACCGACAGGTTGAAGACCGAAAAGCTGTACCTGGAAGATGAAATCCGCTCCGAACTGAACTTCGAAGAAATTATTGGCGAGAGCCATGCCCTCAAACGGGTGCTGACCCAAACCAACACGGTGGCGCAGACCGACGCTACCGTCCTCATTCTGGGCGAGACCGGAACCGGCAAAGAGCTGATCGCGCGCGCCATTCACCGTGTGAGTGCGAGAAAAGGTGCTGCCTTCATCAAGCTCAACTGCGCCGCTATTCCCACCGGTTTGCTGGAGAGCGAATTATTCGGCCATGAAAAAGGGGCTTTTACCGGGGCCGTGAGTCAGAAAATCGGCCGCCTTGAGCTGGCTCACAAGGGAACCCTGTTTCTCGATGAAGTGGGCGATATCCCGCTCGAACTTCAGCCCAAGCTGCTGCGTGTGCTCCAGGACCAGGAGTTCGAACGACTGGGCGGTACCCGAACCATCAAGGTCAATGTGCGCTTGATTGCCGCCACCAACCGCGATCTCGCCAAGAGCATGGCGGCGCATACCTTTCGCAGTGATCTCTACTACCGGCTCCATGTGTTTCCCATCCATATGCCGCCTCTGCGCGATCATAGTTCCGACATTCCCCTGCTGGTGCGCTACTTCGTGCAGAAGTTCGCCCGGCGCATGAACAAGCAGATCGAAACTATTCCGACCGACGCCATGAATGCCTTGATCCACTGGCGCTGGCCCGGCAACGTACGGGAGCTGGAGAACTTCATCGAACGCTCGGTGATTCTCTCCGATGCATCCGTGCTGACTATCCCCATGGCCGAACTGTATCTGCCCAGCGATTCTTCTTGCGGTTCCGTTCTGGAGTCGCTGGAACGGGAGTACATTCTCAGAGTTCTGCGGGAAACCGGCGGAGTCATCGCCGGCACCCACGGTGCGGCGGCGCGCCTCGGGCTAAAACGTACCACCCTCCAGTCCAGAATTCAAAAATTGGGCATTACCCGCCAGGACTATGAAAATTGAGGCCAGTTGCGACCAATCGCCGCAGCTCTGGTCACTATAAGTGACGATTTTTCGGCAGCCTGCCGCTGGCTCGGCATTCCGTCCACCTCCGGTGATTCTCCGAATAGCGAGAAACCCAATTCTTAGACAAACTTAAGCCATCCGTTCCAGTTTGGCACCAGGCTTGCCAGAGAAGCTGAGTCTCTTCTACTCGGAATTCCGGTTTCGATAAGCGGGCACCCGCAAAGGATCGATTGTTACTTCCGCTCACAGCTGGATCGACGATGCTGACTCGCACTGGCGGCCAAGCCGTGCCGATTCCTCCCCAGCGGGGATGGGAATCCTTGACTGCGCTCGGAGCCGGCATCCGGCGCAGTGCCGCCACATCCTGGAGCGCTTGCAAGCCGCAGGGCGCAAACTGGGTCGATCCGCTGTACCTGTTCGGTTGTGGCCTGCAATGGCTTCACGAGCGCGATACCTTTGCCGGCTGGGAACTGATCCATTTTCTTCGCTCGGAAGATGGTGACGCGCGTGGGCTGGCGGCGGAACTGCTCGCCAGGACTGAGCATTCCCGCCTGCTGATCCGTGATCTTCGACGGGCGAGAGCGCGGCTCCATCGGGAACTCGCGAAAAGAGCCCAGAAACCCGAGCGCAAGCCTCCGGGAAAGGTGAGTGCCATGAATACTCCCTATGGATTGAACATCATCGACAGCTGCATGACTTGTACTTTGCGCCACAACCAATGGTTTTGCGGCCTGTCTCCCGGGGCTCTGAAGGTGCTGGCTGAGGTTAGCCGTCCTGCTGTTTATCCCGGCGGCGCCCTGCTCTTTGTGGAGGGACAGACTCCCCGTGGGGCCTACATGCTTTGTTCCGGCAAAGCCAAGCTCTCCACGACTTCGCGGGATGGCAAAGTCCTGATCGTCAAGATCGCCACCGAGGGCGAAGTACTTGGGCTCAGTGCCGCTATTTCCGGCCAGCCCTTTGAAATGACCGCCGAAACCAGTTCACCCTGCCAGGTCAACTTTATTGAGCGCGAAGGCCTGCTGCACGGAATTGAGACCAACGGAGAGTTAGCCCTCCGTGCCTCCCTGGCTCTGAGCCGGGAGTTTCAATCGGCCTACCGTGACATTCATGACCTGATCCTGGCGCGTTCTTCGGCGGGTAAGTTGGCCAAACTGCTGCTCTCCTGGTTGCCGCATCGCGACAAGGCTATAGAGCCGGGCGAGGTCCGGGTTCGCGCCAGCCTTACTCACGAAGAGATGGCGCAGATGATTGGCTCGTCCCGGGAAACCGTGACCCGACTGCTGGGCGACTTGCGGCGCAAGGACTTGATCCGTCTGGAAGGAGCAACGCTCGTGATTCAGGACCGCACGGCCCTGGAAGCCCTCGCGGCGTAGTTGTACGCCCTCCCCTGGGAAAAACGGCCGGTACTTCCTCCCCGGCCGTTTTTTATTTACCTAGAAATGGAAGCCGATCTGCGCCGTCAGCGTGCGCGGCGTCACATAATGGGTTCCACTGAAGGTCGAAAGGAAGTTATAGAGCGCATAGTTATTCGCCAGGTTGATGACCGTGAACTGTGCGCTCCACTTGTATTTGTCTCCGTGAAACAGGTTGTCATCGCCGACCGATACATCGAACAGGTGCCGGGGAGCGATCCGCGGCGGGTTATGATCATCATTCTCCGTTCCGGGCGCCGGTATGCTGATCAAGGTCGACCCGTACTGTGAAGCCGGGCATAGGCTGGTCGGACTGATGGGTGTAGTTGGCGTGGCATGCACCGCTCCGCAGAACAACCCGGCCTGGAACTGCTGGTCGGGGCTGATGATCGAGGCGTCCACCACGGTGTCGCTGCCCAGCGGCCCGTTGGAGCAATTGCCACCCGCGCACGGCACCGGTCCAGCTACCAGCCCGCTGTCATACCGCCAGTTAAATCCAAACCACGGGCCACGCTGCCAGGGCTGATATTGCAGATGCGTCGTCTGGTTGAACTTCTCGTCGTGGTCGATGCGGAAGACTCCTCCCGGAGCCGATGGAGTCGCTCCCGCGCCGCCGACTTGTGGCGCAAAGAAGCGTGCCGCCACGCTGGAAAAGACCACGAGCGCCGAAAACCCGTGCAGGTTCGGCACACTGACGCGGCCGGCGTATCCCGGAATCTTGGAACGATCCCACTCAATCGGGAAGGTGATCGGAGTCGCACCCAGCACGCTGAAGTCGTAGGCATTGTGGGTGTACTTCCAGATGTACTCGCCGGAGAACACCACGTATTTTCCGAACGCTTGCTGAATTCCGGCGTGGAATTCATTTCTCCAGCCTGGGCTGAATGGCGTGATTCCCGGCGTCGAACACAGAAGCAGCGGGTTCAGAACCGGGGATCCGCATCCCAGGTCGGAAAGCACCAGGTTCTCGTTGAACGGCGTTTCCAGCACCCGTGCGTATGAAACTCTCAGAATCGTGTTGCTTGGCTTGATATTGTAGGCGACTCCAAGCCGTGGCTCGGCTTCCTTGTGAGTTGTCAAACCGTTATAGAAATCGCCGCGGACCCCCAGGTTAACCGCCCAGTTTCCCTTGGTGATCGAGTCCTGAAGATAAAGCGCCAGCTCTTTCACATCGGTGTGGCCATTGAACGCATAGAGGCCGCCGCCGCGCGTCAAGTCATAAGGTGCCAGGGTCGTGCACGGAGCCGCAATGGGATTGCCATTTGCATCGACGCAGGAATTGCCGCTGGTATCGGTGAGCGACCCCAGGAACGTCGGATCCACAATTCCGACGCGATCATTCTCATTCAGGAAAGTCTGTTCATATGTGGCGCCCACCTTGATGTTATGGATGCCTTTCGCGTAAGAAATATTCGAGCGCAGCCCTGCATTGGTGAGTGTGCGATCCTGGCCTACGGTCTGTGCCTGCAGATCGGGGGCCAGATCGGCAAAAGGGTCGGCGCTCGGGTAGTAGTTGTACTGATCGCGCCGCACGAATGCTCCGAAGGTAAAGACGGCTGAAGAACTGAGCAGCCGGGTCCACGACGGGGCAATGTTGAAGGTCTTGATTTGCGAACGCTGATCGGCGGGGCCGACAGGCAAGCCATTGGGACCGATTCCGCCATCAGAGACGGTCACGCCGGACCAGGCAGTCGCGTTCTGAGTATCGAAGGAGTTTGGCGTCTGAAACCAGGAACGCGTGTAGCCGAGGTTAAAGTGAATCGAATCCGCGTTGGAGATTTGAAAATCCACGCGGTCAAACAGGTTCTCTTCGTTCCCCTTATCGTGCATGACGACAAACTCGGGAGGATCGAGAAATCGGCCGCTCTTCATGCCATTGGCAGAGATGAAATTTCCCCAGTTCTTGCCGCCGTAGGCTAGATCGAAGCCGAGGTTGGCAGTACCGAACGATCCGTAAGAGGTTGTGACCGCGCCCCGGGGTGTAGTAACGCCCTGCCCGGAGCGTGTGGTTACGTTGATGACCACACTGGTTTTGTCGCCAAATTCAGCCGGGGGCGCGCCGGCGATGACTTCCATCGACTCGATGGAGTCAATTGGAATTTGATTAGAGAACACCTTGCTCTGCTGGTCGGTGATCGGCTGGCCGTCCACCGAGAACGAATTCTCTGCATGATCGCCCAGCCCGTGAAAAAGACCATTGGAATCGGCGGCGATTCCGGGCGTAGCCAGCGTCACCAGCGAACTTACCGAAGACGACTGGCTTTCCAGCGGAACCTTGTCGAACAAGCCGCGATCAACGTCGGTGTGAAACGTCGGATCATTCTCGATCAGGTCCCCTCCCGCTTCGCTCTCGACTGTAACCGTCTCGTTCGAGGCCACAACTTTCATGGTGATGTTCAGGGCGATTGGAACCACCGATCGCACATCGACATCCTGGACGTAGGTTGAAAATCCCTGGCCGGTGACCGTGAGGTGGTAGGGATTGAACGGAACATTGGCGACAGTAAATTTTCCGGCGGCGTCGGTCGTGGTGGTCCGGTCAAAGCCGCTGACCGGATTGCGAATCTCGACCGTGGCTCCGGGAACCACGGCGCCCGTTGGGTCGACGACGGTGCCGTTTACAGAGGTTGAACTACCGCCCGATTGAGCATTCGCCGCGACGGCGGTTACCAAACAGAGTGCCACTACAAAAACAGCAGAATAGGACTTCCTATAAGAAGCCAGCATGAATTCCTCCAAGAAGCATAGGGTTCAAACGCCTGATATGAGGCTCGCTTGATACTTGCGGACCCTAAGCTGCTGGAGGCGGGCGAATGCGGAGGGATAGGACGAAACCGGCGGACTTTGCCACCGCACGCGGTGCGGTGATCAAAACAGTCAGAACAAAAACAGGAGCAGGCTGATAGGCGCGGCTAGCCAGAACTCCGGCGTGGGCGACGGAACAAACGGAGCATTCATGACCGGGAACCGGAGAGCTATCGGAGTGAACGTGAATCGCCTGGGCGAATCCCGCAAATGCGATCAGCAGAACGCACAGCAACGACACCAACTTCAGGTGCTGATCTCGCCGCGAGTAACGGTTAGCGATCGCAGTGCTCACAAAAAATTATCCCAGACTTCCTGTTTCCGATATACGCGAGTTAGACGTGCGATGCAACTTTTGGTTTCAGCGTTGTAAACCCAGGTAACTATAAGCCAAAAAGCTCCCGCAAACGCTTGGTTTGGGCACGGCTCACCGGAATCTCTGTTTGTTTCTTGTCGTCCATACGCAGCTGGTACGAACTCTTGAACCACGGCACTACTTCCTTGATGCGGTTAATGTTCACCAGGTAGGAGCGGTGCGCGCGCCAGAACAAGCTTCCGTCAAGGCTGTCGAGCAATTCCTCCAGGGTGCGGCAGTTCGATTGCCCCTCCATGCTGTTTACGCCACTGGTGACCACGGTGATAATCCCATCTTCGATCGAGGCAAAACAGACATCTTTTTGATTGACCAGGAACAATCGGCCTGCAGCTTTGAGCAGGAGTTTCGAAGTTTGCGGCTTCTGCGCTTCCAGCATCCGGACCAGGGTCTCGATCTTGTCGCTCGAGGCGCTTCCGCTCTCGACTTTGGCACGGGCCTTTTGTACCGACTGAGCCACGCGTTTCTTATCGAAGGGTTTCAGCAGATAATCGACCGCGTTCACTTCGAACGCCTTCACCGCATACTGATCGAAGGCGGTGGCAAAGACGATCTTGGGAAGAGGGAGTTTGCGGTCGAGCAGTTTTTTGATTACGCCGAAGCCGTCGAGGCCGGGCATTTGTACATCGAGAAAGACCAGGTCCGGATTATGCTCGCGGATCAGGCTGACGGCTTCAACGCCATTCTTGCCTTGAGCCACGACATCGACATCGCCGACATTTTTCAGCAGGAAGGCGAGCTCGTCGCGGGCCAGCTGCTCATCGTCCACGATCAGCGCGGATAAAGACATTCGTTCTCCGGAAGGCTACAAGAAAAGTATAGCGGGCCGCCGAGAGCGAGCGCAATGGAACCGCCTGGCAAGACGGGCAATTCTGAGCCTGCAGACGGTACGGCGGAAGTGTGGGGCGGACACTCCTGTCCGCCGCGTTTGACTTGCTCTCGAGACACCCGCGTTGAGGCCATCTGGCCCGGAAGCAGCGAATCCAAAGATGGGCAAGAGTGCCCGGCCCCACACGAGGTTTTGCTCAGATTGAATTCTGGTGGGCCGGAATTTCTTGGCGGGTCAGTGTAGCTCCACAATTGGCGCAATAAATATCGTCGGCGCGGACCATATGTTGGCATTGCGGGCAATTGGGGCTCAGCCGATGATTGCACCTGGGACAGAAGTTGAACCCACTCAGCACCGGGCTGGCACAGCTCGGGCAAGATCCAAGGATCGGTTGCCGCAAAATAAGGTACAGGACAATGCCCAGGCCGGCCGTCGGAATCAGGATCGCGACCGCGGTCCAGAGCACCGGGCTCATACCGCGTCGGGCGGCATCACGGTTCACGTAGCCGATCAGCAACAAGTAACACCCCAGGCCCGCACCCGCCACCAGTCCGAGCAGGACTCGCCCCCAGACTGGAGGCGGATTTGGATCTCGGGGCACGATCACGTGCATCAGGAATTGCATCCCCACGAAGGTCAACCCGGCCAATACCCAGGCCCAGTCCGGAACAATCTTGATCTCGTCCCCCAACCGGGTATGTTTTTCGCTCGTCAGTTGCATTTCATTTCTCCCGACTCTTCGTTACTCCCCAGGCCGCCCGCCGTAACCCATGTGGATCCCACGCCCTAACAACAACGCGCTGGTAACGATCGCAGGCGCGACGGCGAAGACAGCAAAAGCTACTTCCCATATTGGTTGGGCAACTCCCGTCCAGTTGCCAGCCCACTGGAAGGCACGCCACAACAAAGGCGTGGTGATTGCCGCTGATATGCCCACGGCAAAGCAAGATACCCCAACCAGCCACAATCTCTCGCGTTCTTCACGCAGCTGCCGCGCCCGCTCGCGCACCCGCGCCTGGGTAGAGCGAACCAAAGACGGACCAGCGGCCATCGGCACCGAGCGCACCGAGCGAATGAGCCGTTCGGTGGCTTCCGCGTAGGCCTGGCAAGATTCGCATTCATCGAGATGAGTCTCCAACGAGGAACGCTGTTCCTCAGCCGGATCGCCAGCTCGACCGAGCGCAATCCACCGCCGCGCCTGCGCATGGATATCATGGATCATGGCTGCGCTCCCTTCAGCAGCGGCATGAGCAGATTCAATCCCCGGTAGAGCCGCGACTTCACCGTACCCAGCGGCGCGCCGGTCACCGACGCGATTTCTTCCAGCGCCAAACCCTCCTGAAAACGCAGGACCACGGCCTCCCGATATTCCGAAGGGATGCTCACCAGGGCTGCGCCAATGCGCTCGGCGTCGTGCTGCGCCACGACATCCAACGCGGATGGACTCAGGTCTGGCGGATCAATCGGGGCACTTTCTTCGTTTCCAGCCGGCGCATCCAGACTGACGTGTCTTTTCCGGCGCATCTGATCAATCGTCAAATTCCGGGCGACCGCAAATAACCAGGTGCTGAATTCGCGTTTTCCGTCGTATTGATGGCCACGTTCCAGCACGCGAATCCAGGTCTCCTGAAACAAGTCTTCGGCAAGCTCGCGATTACCGGTCAGGTAAGTGAGGTAGCGCAGCAGCCGGTGCTGGTACTGCTCGATCAGACGATCCAGCAGATCCGGATCCCGGCGGCGTAGACCGCGAGCGATGACGCTGGCGTCGGATTCCATCCCATTCACGAAATAGAAGATCGCGGCGTTCATGCTACCGGATATACGGCCAGTGCAAGAAAAAAGATGCAGCCTCTGGAAGTAATTGGGAAGCAAAGAGATAGCCGTCTTAAAACGTAGGCTGCGCGTCGATGTCGCAAGAAGTTGCGCGTCCACATCAGGAACCTGGCTTTGCAAACTCGCGCTCAATCCACTTGGTCATCAAATGATGTTGATGATCGTAGAAACCGAGCTTGCGATAGATCTCCAGAGCGTTGCGGTTGGAGCGCACAACTTCCAGATGAATGGCCCGGACGCCTTGCGAACGGGCGTAGTCTTCGACGAACTCCATCGCCTTGCGTCCCCAGCCACGAGAGCGATGGCTTTCGGCCAGGAAGAATTCATCGATGAAGGCATCGCGTCCTAGAAATTCCAGACTGTAGCCGAGCGTCAGCACAATGTAGCCTACGGGAGTTTGTTGGTCGTGGATCAGCCACGCACGCCCCAGAGAGGAATCGCTGAGGAACGCCACTAACGCCGTACGCGACTTGGATTCATCGAATGCGTGGCCGTCGAAGGCGTAATACTGCCGCATGAATTCAAGCAGCAGGGACGCATCGGAATCTTCTGCGACACGGAATCGTGGATTCATCGTTCACGCCATGTTCTCAATCGCCAGCGCCATCCCCATGCCGCCACTCACGCAGAGTGTGGCCACGCCCCGCTTAGCTTTGCGCTTGAGCATCTCATGCAAGAGCGTAACCGTTATGCGGGTACCGGTGCAGCCGATGGGGTGGCCGAGCGCGATGGCGCCACCATTTACGTTGAGCTTGCTCCGGTCAAAGTGCAGCTCACGGTCGCAAGCCAGAACCTGTGCGGCGAATGCTTCGTTGATTTCAACCAGATCAAAATCTGCCAGCCGCAAATGATGTTTCTGTTCCATTTTTCTCAGAGCCGGCACCGGTCCGATGCCCATAATTCGCGGATCCACGCCCGCTGAAGTTACTGTCATGACTCGCGCCAACGGCTTCAAGTTATTCTTGGCGACGAATTCCGCGCTGGCCAGCACCATTGCTGCAGCTCCATCCGTGATTCCCGATGAGTTGCCGGCGGTGATTGTCCCCGTCTTCGACATGGCTGAAAGTCACGGGTCCCTTTTTGCCTTCCAGAGTTACCGGGACAATCTCGTCCTTAAATCGGCCAGCACTGATCGCGGCCGCGGCACGGGTTTGCGAACACAGCGCGAACTGATCCTGCTCCTCGCGAGTAATCTTGTATTGTTCGGCCAACACCTCCGCGGTCTCGCCCATGATCATCTTCGCCAGCGGGCAAAAGAAGCCGTCGCGATACATGCCGTCCACCAGTTCCTGATTGCCTAACCGGTATCCCCAGCGCGCACCGTCGAGGTAGTACGGCACTCGCGACATCGACTCGGCGCCGCCGGCCAGCACGCAATCCACATTGCCGGTCGCAATTTCCTGATATCCCAGAGCAATAGACTTCATGCCGGAGGCACAAGCCTTGTTCACCGTATAGGCCGGAACTTCCTGAGGAACCCCGCTGCGGATGGAAATCTGTCGCGCCGGATTCGGCCCTCCACCCGCTTGCCGAGCGTTGCCAAAGATGCCCTCTTCAATCTGGTCGGGGCTAACGCCCGCACGCTCCATTGCGGCCTTCGCCGCCACAACGCCCATATCCGCAGCCGTCATCGCCGCCAACGAGCCTCCGAATTTTCCTATCGGCGTGCGTACGGCGGAAACAATGTAGACATCATGCAACCCATTATCCATAGCTCAAAGTCTAGCATCTGAGTCGTGCAGCGAAGGGTCTGGCGGTTTCAGGGTGATGCATAACTGCTTCGCGCTGGAAAGCAGTTCTTCGCTCGCTCAGGATGAACAAAATGGCGATCGACCTCTGCCGCTACGTGCTCCTGAGTGGGCGCAGGCGTTACACTGAATCCTCATGAATTATATCTACGGCATCCACTCCGTCGCCGAAGCGCTGAAGGCGCGTGGACGTGCGTTCGCCTGGGTAGGGGTGGCCAAAGAGCGGCACGATCTGCGCCTGCAGCGGGTGGTCGAAGAAGCGAGGCGGCAGGGAGTTGCAGTGCGTTTCGTGGGACGTGCGGAACTTGACCGCATGGCTGGAAACAACGGGCACCAGGGCGTAGTCGCAGTTACCTCGGCCAAGCAGTATAACGATCTCGACGATATCATCGCCGCCAAACGCGGAGCGCATTCGCTGCTTGTGGTACTCGACGGCATCGAAGATCCGCATAATCTCGGCGCCATCCTCCGCACCGCCGATGCCGCCGGCGCCGATGGCGTCGTCATTCCCGAACGGCGGGCTGTGGGCATCACCGCATCCGTCGCCAAGTCTTCGGCAGGCGCCAGCGAACATTTGCCTATTGCAAAAGTTACCAACATCGCTCGTACACTTGAGGATCTGAAAGCGAAGAATCTCTGGGTTGTCGGGCTGGATGAGCGCGGTTCGCAGAGTTACGAAACCCTCGATTACAACATGGATTGCGCCATCGTTCTGGGTTCCGAAGGCAAAGGTGTGCACGACCTGGTTGCCAAAAAATGTGATTTCCTGGTTTCGATTCCTATGCTGGGGAAAGTCTCCTCGCTCAATGTTTCGGTGGCCGCGGGCGTAGTGCTCTACGAAATCGTCCGCCAGCGGCGGAAGAAATCGGCATGAGAGTCTTCTGCGCTTTCTGTGTGCTGTGCGCTCTCCCGGCGATGGCCCTCGACCGCGAAGCCTTTACCTTTATCAGCTATGACCTGAAAGTGCGCGTGGAGCCGGAGCAACAGCGTCTGGGGGTGCGCGGCACCATCACCCTGCGCAATGACTCGGCATCTCCTCAGCGCGATATTGCGTTGCAGATTTCCTCGACTCTGGATTGGAGTTCCATCAAACTCAAGGGCAAGACGGTGGAGTTCGTGGGGCACGAATACACCTCCGACATCGATCATACCGGCGCGCTTTCCGAAGCCATTGTCACTCTGCCCAACGATCTGCCGCCCAAAGGCACTGTGGTTCTCGAAGTCGGATATGAAGGAGTGATTCCACTCGACGTTACCCGCCTGACCCAGATCGGGGTACCGGAGGATAAGGCAAAACTTAACGACTGGGATCAGATCAGCCAGGCATTCACTGCCGTGCGCGGAATCGGCTACGTGGCCTGGTATCCGGTTTCGCTCGAAGAAACCAGCTTATCCGATGCTGACAGCGTGCCCGAGGCCGTGTCCCGGTGGAAGGCACGCAACGCCGACTCAACTATGCATCTTCAGTTAGAGTCTACTTCGGCGGCTTCCATCTTGTTCAGCAGCATGCCGAATCTGGCCGACGTTCACACCACCGCGAAAGCAGCCGACTTCAACCTTGAGCGAATGGGAATCAGCGTCCCGACATTCATCATCGCGAACTACCAGAAGCTGGCCCAGGACGCGATCACAGTGCAATACCTGCCCGGCCAGCAGGAAGTTGCGAAAACCTACGCCGACGTCGCTAGCCAAATCGATCTCGGACCCATCGGTCACGGCGCCCGTTCTCTTCAGATTCTTGCCCTCCCGGATCAGGGCGCGTCCTCATTCGTAACCGGGAACATGCTGCTTACTCCATTGAAGCCGGCGATGACCAACGAAGCCGAGTTGAGCATGGTGTATGCCGAGGCCATCCAGCAAGTGGTTTCTTCACGGCCCTGGATTCAGGAGGGCCTGGCGCATTACGCGCAAGCCGCCTTTATCGAGGCGCAACACGGACGGCAGGAGGCGCTAGACTATCTGAGCTCGCATCGCGCAGCTCTGGCGGAGGCTGAAAAGCCCAGGGCGCCGGCTGCGAATTCCGGCAATTGGGAGACTGTGCACGCTTTGATCAACGCTCCCGACGATCTGTATTTGCAGACCAAAGCTGCGGCAGTTTGGTGGATGCTGAGAGATATGCTGAGCAATCCGTCGACGGGTATTCTTCCCGACTACCACGCAGACGAAGACAAAGATGCGAACTACGTGGAACATCTGATCGAAAAAAATAATCCTCGCGACCTGGGATGGTTCTTCGACGATTGGGTGTATCACGATCGCGGGTTGCCGGACTTCCAGGTCGACTCCGTCTTCTCCAGCCCGGTACCTTCCGGCGGGTTTCTGGTGACCATCACGGTCGCGAACCTCGGCGGCGCCGGCGCGGAGGTTCCGGTGGTCCTGCAATTCGAAGGTGGAGAGATCCGTCGGCGGCTCGAGGTACGCGGGAAGTCGAAAGCGTCCCTTCGCATTGAGCCCGCCGGGAGACCGCTGCTAGTGACGGTCAACGACGGCAGCGTGCCGGAAAGCGATATGAGTAACAATACGTACAAGGTCGGAGACTCGGTTCACTAGATTCCTTGTCATTCCGAGGCGCGAAGCGAAGACGAATCTGCTTTTGTATTTGATTCCGGTAAACGAGGATTCTTCGACAGGCCATAAATCGGGGAGAACCGCTTGGCGTACATCCAATTTCTCGGCGCCGCCGGGACCGTCACCGGTTCCAAGCATCTGATCAACACTAACTCTGACGGCAGCGGTAAGACCGGCTTCCAGACCCTGATCGACTGCGGCATGTTTCAGGGTCCGAAAGAATGGCGGGAGCGGAACTGGCAGAACACTCCCATTCCCGCCAATCAGATCGATGCCGTTGTACTCACCCACGCCCACCTCGACCATTGCGGATGGATTCCGCGGCTGGTGAAAGAAGGTTTTCGCGGCCCTATCTATGCGACGCCGGCCACGATTGACTTGTGCGGCATCATTCTGCCGGACTCTGGCCACCTGCAGGAAGAAGACGCATACTTCTACAACAAACACAAAAAGTCGAAGCACGATCCCGCGCTGCCCTTGTACACCCTGGCCGAGGCGCAAGCGTGCGCGCAGTATTTTCGCCCGCTGTCCCCTCAGACCACCCAACAACTTAGTCCGGAGTTGTCTTTCCGCTTTGTGCGCGCGGCGCACATTCTGGGATCGGCAATGGTCGAGCTTACCCTTCAAACCGGCGGTCGCAGCCGCCGCCTGCTTTTCACAGGAGATATCGGACGGGTGCGCGACCAGAATGTTGCCCCGGGAAAAGTTGTGCGTGCCGGCCCACCGGAAGGTGAGCTTGCAGATCTTCTCGTGATGGAATCCACTTACGGCAATCGCCAGCATCCCACAGATGATCCGCGGCCCGCCCTGGCTGCCGTGATCCGGCAGACCGTCGAGCGGGGAGGCAGCGTGATCGTGCCGGCTTTCGCTGTCGAGCGCACGCAAAAATTTGTTTTCATGTTGAAGGAGCTGATGGAATCCGGGCAAATCCCGCGCATCCCTGTCTTCTGTGACAGCCCAATGGCAATTCAGGCCGTAGAAATCTTTCTGAAGCACACGGAAGAGTACAGCGACGAAACTCGCCGCTTGATTGGCCAATACGGGTCGCCGCTCGACTGGCCGGGATTCAGTTTTGTGGCGACTCCCGAGGATTCCAAGAAGATCAACAATTCGACCTTCCCCTGCATCATTGTCTCCTCCAGCGGCATGGTGACCGGCGGCCGCATCCAGCATCATCTGGCGCAGCGTCTGCCTGATCCCAGAAACACCGTTATTTTTATCGGATTCCAGGCCCAGGGGACGCGCGGATTTACCATCAAGAGCGGCGCTCCCGAGGTGAAAATGTTCGGCGAGATCGTGCCCATTCGCGCCCAGATCGTCGCCTTCGAACAGTTCAGCGATCACGCGGACACGCCGGAACTGCTGGAGTGGTTGCGCACGTTTCCGCAGAAACCAAGCGCGACGTATCTGGTCCACGGCGACCCCGCCGCCTCCGCCCAGTTGCGCGATACCATGAGCAAAGAGCTAGGCTGGAATGTGCAAGTCGCCGAGTGGATGGAGAAAGTGCAGATCTCCTAAACGCTGTTTGGGCGGACGCTTCGTCCGCCCGGCGGAGCGCACCTCCGCAGATGGGTTGGCAATTATGACGGAAACTGAATTAAAGAAATATCTCGGCGCAGCCGAAAAGAGTCCGAAAGAGATTGCGGCCGCGGTTTCCGGCCTGTCCGACAAGGTCCTCCGCTACAAGCCCTCGCCGGAGAAGTGGTGCATCCTTGAAATCCTCGGCCATCTGGCGGATATCGAAATCGTTTATGCCTATCGCCTTCGGCAAATGCTCGCCGACGTGAATCCGGTGATTGCGCCCATGGATCAGGACGCCTGGGCCCGCCATCTCGGATACATGAAGGAATCGTCTCCTGAGCTGGTCGCGGCCTACGGTCTGAGCCGGCATCGAACCGTGCAACTACTGCGGCGGATTCAGCCGGGCGACTTGCAGAAATCAGCTTTTCACCCGGAGATCAAAGCGGCGGTGACGATAGCCGAGATGATCGAGCGAATGGCAGGCCACGGCTCGAATCATCTGGCGCAGATTGAGCGTTTAAAGAAAGAAGCAAAAGCCTGACAAAAAACCTGATGGGGAGGAGCGGCGTCCTCGCCCTTCTCGCAGTGAGAAGACTGCCAGCGCTAAACGTTCGCGTTTGTA
>Ga0335073_10003981_pt1 | contig 20622 bp, 32 predicted proteins | sample Lox_Sample_22_FD_207093 | JGI IMG/M metagenome (GOLD analysis project Ga0335073, IMG submission 207093) | Soil microbial communities from Loxahatchee National Wildlife Refuge, Florida, United States - Lox_Sample_2.2 | ecosystem: Environmental > Terrestrial > Soil > Wetlands | place: USA...
TTGAGCGTCGGCAACCGACTGCGTCGCCGAGGCCACGTCGGAGACGATTTGACCTAACGAGATGGCATCCGGGGATGACAGCGGGCCCGGGTTAGCCGCGTCCGCCACGTCGACGGAGGAGCTCGCGGCGCGGATCGCGCCCGACGTTGCGGCCTGGGCCGTGCCCGTTGACCCCGGCATGCCGGTCGAGCCGGTGGCGCCGGTCGTGATCGTCTGCGAGGGGAATGCAACCTCAGAGGTGAGCCCGGTCGAAAAGTTAGTTTGAAAGTTAAGTCCCGTTGCACCCGTGGGCCCGGTGTCCCATCCGCCGGTGAAGCCCGTTTGACCCAACCGGTTCACCTTACCGCGCGTGCGCTTGGCGAGCCCGGAGAGCCCGCCCGCTTGCTCGAATTGAGTGAACAACTGCGGCATTTTCTGCGGGAGCTCGGCCGCCACCTGGGCATAGATGCCGGGGTTACTCGCCTGTAGCCACTTCAAGAACCCCTTGACGCCGGTGGCGGTGATTTTCGCGGGCTGTTTCATGTTAGCTATTCCGATTCAGGGCGAGCGCGATGACTCCAACGCCGGCGACGATCAAAAGCCAATCGGTCGTTGAGAGGCCAGAGGATACAGGAGCGGGAGCGGCGCCGGCGGGCGCCGTCGAGCCGACGGGCGGCGGCGCGCTGTAGCTCGACTCGGCGGCCGTCGCGCCGATGACGGGCGCGGCGACTGCGGCCGGGGCGGGCGTTGCCGCCTGGGGAGCGGCGGCGGCGGCAGCCGTTGACTTGGCTCCCGTGGTCACACTCACGGCCGGCGTTGCTGCAGGCTTTGCCGCCGGAGCCGCGGGCGTCGCGGGATACTTCACGTAGGGCGTTGAGGTCACGCCGTTTTGCGCAAGGTAGGCGTCCGCGGTGTCATAAAGCAGTTGGTGAACTTGGGCGTTTTGGGCGCCCTGATAGATCCACGGGATTTGCGCCGACTGATTCATCGGGAGCAGGATCGAGTCGACGAAATAGACCGCATCGGGCGTGTCGGCGGGGATCGCGGATTGCTCAGAGCGGAAGCGCTCGAGCGCATCGGGCATGCAGTTGCCCGCCGAGCAGGGGGTCGCGGGCGGTGTCATTTGGAGCGTGTCGCCCAAGAACGTGTCGACCCAATCGCCGTGACCGGCGCACTGGAGCGTTCCCTCGTGGAACTGCAAGTGCATGTCATTGCCGGGGAATAAGCCCTCGCCCACGGCGCCGTGGAACACCAGAACCATGGTCGGCCAGCCGAGTGCCCGGCCCGCGACGTGCCCGGCGACGCCTAGGTACTTCTCCCATATCGCCTCTACCTGCTGGCATTGCTCATCCGAGCTCGCCACGTTGAAATAGTTTTTCTGAAAGAGACTCAACGCGATCGCGACGATCGCGCCGGCGGCAAGTCCGATCGGCCCCGCCGCAGCACCGGCGCCCAAGGCCGCAGCCGCATCACTCGCACCGACCGCGGCGACCTTACCGCCCACCGACTCGGCGGCCTCGGTCCCGAGCGGGGAGAGCCCGAGAGCGCCCAGGCCGCCGCCGTAGTAGGGGGCAAAGCCGCCGAGGCCTGAGATTTTCGAGCGCCTGGCGACAGTAGCCAGTGCGGCAAGCGCCGCGGGGTCGACCTGCCAGGCCGGCACCGGGATGCCGGCAAATGGTCGATAGCCGATCCTCGAGAGCCCTGGCGGACTCTGACACGCGAGGCAACACGCGAGTCCACCCATCCCCGGGCGGCGCTTTACCGGCGGCCGCAAGCGAGCGAGAGTGCGCGAGGATGGGCGGTAGGGGATCATGTCAGTCAAAATGCGCGAGCATGAAGTCTGACACGTCGGGCGGGAACCAGCCCGGAGGCGCCGGCACGATCGTCTCGAGCGGGAGATACTCGACCCGCTCGCGCTCGCGCAACCGCGCTTGCACGAGCACGTGACTGATGGGCTCGCCGTTTAAGCCCACGGCACAGAAGCACCCCGGCACCCCGATCGAGAGTAGGAGCGCCGCCAAGAGCGTCGAATGGTCGTCACAGTCGCCGCTCGCGGTGCCCCCTGGCTCGTACGCGCCGAATGATGGTTCGCGGTAGCCCAAGGTGATCACGGGCGTCTGGAGCGTTTCCACGTCCCAAATGTCGGAGAGGTACTCCACATTCGCCTTGACGTAGGACTGAAGCGCCGCGGCCTTGCAGGCCGGCTCGTCTTCGCAGCCGGCGACCGCGGCGCGCGCGGTCTCGCGGATGACGGGGTGAGCTTTGTAGGTGCGGGCGACCTTCACCATGGCCTTTAGCGTCTCGCGGATGCCCGCCTCGCCGCTCGGCACTTGGAACATACGAGCGGGGATTGAGCCGGCAAACAGCATAGCCGGGGGCCGAGATTACGAGCGGGCCCGGAATAGGTCAAATCGGCGGGAGTGTTCCACATGGAACATAAGACAGCGGGCCGGGGGCGCCGCCGCGGCGGCAGCCCCCGGATTTTTCGCGCCCGGAGCCTCTTGCGGCGCTCCCTCCCTTGAGCGACTACCCGCTACCCGAACCAGGGCGCGCGGCCCGTCTCAAGTATTCATGTCGACCGGATCCGGCAGCATCCCGAGCGGCCCATCGGGGTCCGACCCGTAGGGCGAGAGCTCGTCGGGGAAGTCCTCGGCCCGGTACACAAAATGCGCATCGCCCGTATGCATGAGCGCGGTGCGCCGCTCGACTCTCACCGAGGCGCCGGCCAGCTTTGCCATCAGCCAAAAGCCGTGATCCTCGCCTCTCCACACCCCATCGCCCGTGGGCCCTTGCGGGAAATAGTCGACCCATTCCTCGCCGTCCATGCGGAAGCGATAGAGGAGCGGATTACCATCGTCGCGCTCGCACCCCGCGAGACGCTCGAAAGCCGAGCGGGCGATGCGCGCGAACCCTAACCCGTAGATGACCCGCACCTTGCGGGTTTGATCCTTTTTCCGGTACTCGCAGGCGACGCATTCCTCGTCGCCTTGCATCAGGATATCGAAATCAGCCTCCGAAAAGCCCATGTCGGCATCGATGAAAACGAGATGCTCATAGCCCTGCTCGAGAAACCAGCGGGCGCACTTGTTGCGCGCGAGGGCGACGTTGGAGCAGCCGCCCAAAAAGAACGGCATGGCGATCCGACGGTGAGCGACGAGTGAGGTAAGACCCAACACGTAGGGAACGCCCAACTTGCCGTCATATGTTGGTGTCGCCAAGGCGACGGTCATGGGATCAATTCTCACGGCTGCTCGGGCTCGGATTCGGGCTCGGTCATGAGCTTAATTAAGATCAACCGCACGTCATCGCAATATCCCTCGTAAGGCTCCAACTCCGGGCGGAACTCTTTGAGCATCGGCCACCAGCCTGGGTTCCGTAGCGCCGCCAACACTTGCTCGCGCGGCTGCGCCTGCTTTAGCGTCTCTTGCAGCGCCCGCGGAATTTTCGCGATCAAGGCCTCGGCCGCAAGCCCCGGGTCGGCGCCATTCGCCGCGAAGTCCAAGAGCTCGTGCGAGAGCTTATTTAACGTTGGCAACACGATCCCGACCCATATAGGCTCGGGGATGCCCTCAGGCGCGGCAGCTGGCGCAGCCGCGGGCGGCGGTGGGTTCGGCACGGGGATCGCTCCGGGGGCGGGTTGCGGCGGCAGGTACGGCACCTTGACGGGAGCGGGAGCGGCGGCGGGCGAGCTCGGCGCGCCGGCGGCGGCGACGCGGGTGATCAAGCGCTGACCGACCGGTGAGCCCGCCAACTCCTTGACCGTGTCACGAATGATGCCCGGCCAGGTCTCAGAGTGCCCGCCTAGGTCTTTACCCAACTCGAGCCCGCGGGTGAGCGCTTCGAGTGCCTTATCGTTTCCGCCGCTTAACTCTCGCAGGCCCCCGAGCGCTGTTATGAGCGAGCCGACCGACTCGCGCCCGCCCATGAGCGCGGGGAGCGCAGTCACGGCAAGCTGTAGGTAGAATTTCCGATCCTCCCGCGCCTCCTGGCGGCGGCGCTCCTCGCGTGCCTCCTCGCGCTGCAACCACTCTTGCATGCTCGAGGTCGCAGCCGGCGCTACCGCCTGGGCAGCACCGCCGTCTCGCCGGCTCGTCAACGGCGAGACGGTGATTGTCCGATGGCCGCCCTTGATAAAGCCGTTTGGCCCGTAGGCGGTAATGGTGTACTTGCCCGGCCCGTAGCGGTCGCGAATCATAAACACCAGGTCCGGGAGCTCCTCCTGCGCGATTTGATCGATGGTGCCCTTCTTGTCGAGCGGGGAGATGCAGCGCAGCACGTACTTGATGCCCTCGCCCTCACCGCCGATCGCGGCGAGGGATGCCATCGCATCTTGCTCCAACTCCTCCTCGGGATCGTCGACCCGTATCTCTACGTCATCCTCACCGCCGCCCGCGTCCCGAAGCGCCGCCCTTGTGGCGGCGGCGGCGGCGACGCCCGCGATTTGCGCGGCGGACTTCTTACGTGCCATGAAATTCCCTTAGCTAATCGCCGGTGAAATTGCGGTGCGGCGGCCCGGTAATGCTCACTCGTTGGGCGCGGGCGGGGTAAGAGTCGGCCCGACGAGGAGTGCCTCGAGCGCCTCGGCGAGCTCAGGGGATAGTGCGCGCACCGCGGGCTCGGCTTTCTCGAGCACGAACCGCGATTGCCACTTATCCCCGGGCTCGGTCCCAAGCGGGCGCCAGCCGTCAAAGCAGGTGAAATTGCGCGCGCTCAAGCGATAGACATAGGCCATCTGCTCGCGAGTTTCCATGACGGGCCGGCCTTGGCGATCGATCGCCGGGGTTTTGCCGTCGGAATTAAGCCGCGGCACCTGCACGCGCACCCGCTCGGCGCCGGGCGGGTCGCGGCGACAGAAACCCTGGCTCTGAAGCTGATTCGCCGGGTTTTTCACTTCCATATAACACGCGCAATTTTGGCAACACCGCTCCATTGTCGGCAGGTCGACCGCCACGCCCTCAGTCATGTCGCACGCTCCTCAATCGGTTTCTCTGCCGCGGTCCTTACTAGATCGCCCATGGGATTAGGGACCCAGGCCCTACCGTCGGCGACCAACTCGTAACCTAATACCGTGTCGGCTCGACGCACGGACCAGACATCAAAGAGCACATACACCCGTACCCTATCACGGGTCGAGCGCTTGGGATGCTCGCGAAACTCGCCCAACACGGCATTGCCGATACTCTCAGGGACTAAGGCCGCTCGAGCGGTGAACCAGTGCGAGCGCGGGTCGAGCGCCACGAACTCACCAAAGAGGCGCACGACGGGCCCTAGCCTCGTGCTCGCGGCGTGCACTCGAGCGACCACTCCGCAGAGCCGGTAAAGGAATCGATGCGTGCCATTTGGCGCCGTGTCGGGGAAGTACGGGCCGCAGATTGCCGCGGTCGATAACTGGCGGAGCTCGGTCGCACGATTTAGGCCCACGCTCGCCGCAACTTTCGCGGCGCGGATGCGTTTCGCGCGTGGCACTTTTTTAGACCGCCTCCCCGTCATGGGCCGGCAGATTAACCGCACGCGCGATCGATAGCAAGAGATCGCGAAATTCGAGCGGCGTGGCGGATGCGGTTTTCTTCCCTACCCGATGCCGCTTGAGCGTGACGTGCCGCTGGTGCCCCGGGCGATCGCCGTGAGTGATCGAAATATAATTGCGCTTAGTATGATTGCCGCACCAAGAGACGAGCGCCGCAGAGCCCGAATCCGGTTGCCGGCCCCAATCGAGAGAAGGTAGCCGCTCGAGCGGCACCTGGCACGAGTAAAGCCAGGTTGCTTTTTTCGCCGGATGCCCGTAGCGGCCTTGCTCGACGTGACAGGTTGCGCCGCCGTCGATCCCGACTTGCCAACCGATCCAATCGGGAATCGGAAGCCCGAAGCCGGTCCAGGCATCGGAGTAGGCCGGATGCTCGAGCACCCCACCCCACCGTCGGACTGCTGCGAGCGCCGCGGCGAAGCACCCGTTATCGTCTCCCTTGCGATATCCCCACCGTGCCTCGACCAAGCCGGCGAGTCGGCACCAACGCGAGCACGGCGGATGCGCAACCACAGGATACGGCCCGGCATAGCGCCTGGCGTCGCGCGCCTCGTCCCACAGATCGACATCAGGGAGGCCCGAGTACACCCCGCTGGCATCGACGAAAAGGGCGGCAATCATTCCGCGGCCAAGAGCGCTTGCATGATCGCGGCGCGCTCAGCGGGTCCGCAGCTTAAAAAGCGCCGGCGCCAGCGGGCGACCTTGCGCTTGATCCTCTGGCGGGCCCGGTAATCTTCGCCCGCAAGATGCGGCTCGGCGCGACGCTGAGCGGGCGGGAAGTTGCACCAGAGCTGCTCACAGCGCCGGCCGCCGCGGGACATGTAGAAATATTCGCTTCGCCGCCAAGCACTTAGCGCGCGATCGTACTGCTGGCAGGCGTAGCACGAAATGAGCATGGGCACGGTGACCGCCGCGGCCCAGGTCAAAAAGCGCTCGTGCTCGGCGTCTGCCCAGTCGTGGACGTAGTAGCGGCGATTGCGCCGGGTCGATAGCGGGTAGGGCGGGTCCGCATAGATCACCGCCCCTTGCGGCAGCCGCGTCGGCAGCAACACCGAGAGTGAGTCTGCGAGCACGATTTGAACGTCCGAGCGGCCGGCAAAGTGCCGCTGGAGCCGGCGCACCTGATGAGGTTCCCGCTCAAAGAGTAGCGTGAGCTCGCATGGGCGCTTGCGACGAGTGAGGCCTGCACCGCCAGCAAAGAGCTCGATAAAGACCTCGTGCGGCGGGAGCTCGGCGAGAATCCGCTCGGCGGCGCCGCTCGCCGTTTTCGATCCCACGACGGTAATACCTGGCGCCACAGCCGCCGGCGGCAGCGCTTCCAACGGATCACTGAAAAGCCGCAATGCGCCCTGAGATCCTGCAGCACCGTCGCTCATCGGTTTTTCTTTCGTGCCGCACGCGCGAACTTGTTCGCTCGCCGGCGCTTGTCGCGCCGCAAGGCAAACGCCCGGCTTTCGCGAGCACCGCCCAAGTCCGCCATCAACCGATCGCCCATGCGCGCCGGCTGCGCATCGGCGATCGCGCCCACCTGGCGGCCTTGAATCTTCGGTTTTAGCTTCATGGACCTAACCCGCATTGCATCGCAACACGCCTTAGGACCTGAAAGCGTTGAAACACCGCGGCCCACTCCGCGTCGGGGTCGGGGAGCGTCACCTCGCGCCTGCGTACAGTTATTCCCACGGGTCCAAGGCGGATAAGAGCCGGAAGGGACTCGGAAAAAATTTCCCCTGGCAACTTAGACTCAGTCTTTATCAGGTCCCATGCCCGCTTCGATGCACATGCCGATGGCGATCGTGAGCACGGTAAGGATGATGCCGAGGGCGATCCCCCCGCCAAAGGTAACGAGATGGTGGAACACTTTTCGATCCTCCAGTCGTGTAGGCGCGTGAGCTCGAGCGCCGAGCCGCACTTGATGCCGACAATTTCCGCAGTCCTAGGCTCACCGTAGCGCGTGCGCCGGCCGCGCTCCTCGCGCGCAAGCTTCACCGAAGTATGCCGGCCATCGTAGATGCCGCCATTCGCCCGGATGAAGCGCGCCCAGTCGCCGCGATCGGCCGCTAGGCGCACGCACTCCATGAGCTCGTCCTCGACCGGCTCACGCACCCGCCGGCACTCTCGCCAGAGGCCCACGGGAGGGCCGCCTAACTGCTGAAACTGGCGGATCGCATGCAGCGAGCGCCAGGCCTCGACCCGGCGCGCTGAATCGGCGCCGGACAATCTGACCGCCTCGTCCGATTCCAACGCGCCGACCTCACCGCCGCCGTCTATGTTTTTCGAGACGTATTTGGCGATGTAGCCGACGGCCGAACCCTTGGTCGAGTCGATCAACTCAAACTTTACCCTATGCTCGCGCGCGCCCGGCTCCTCGGCGTACTCCGACAGCCACACGCCCTCGAGCACGGCACGCACGGTCGCCTCGTGCTTAGCCGAGCACCACAGCAACATGTGCCAATGCGGCGTGCCATCGTGATGGGGTTCCGCGACGCGAAAGCCGTAAACCAAAATCGAGAGCCGTTGCAACTTGGCGCGCGCCCTAGCCCACTGCCGACATAACCAGCCTTGAGCCGCGCGCACGGTCGAGCGGTCCCAGGCCGGATTTAGGGCGCCGCTCGCGGCCAGTCGACAATGGAATGCCGAGGGACAGGTCAGCGTCACGAAAAGCGCCGCATGTTGGTATTGCTCGGCGATCGTCTCAAAGCCGCGCGCGCGGCACATGAGCTCGCCGCGGCGGATCACGGGATTACTCACCGAGCCTTGCGCCAGGTCAAAAAGTAGGAGCTGCTCGCCTAACTCATTGACCGCAGCATGCCGGGAGAGAAACTCGACGCCCCGCTCGCGCTGCACCTGGCGGGCGCGAAAGGCCTGCTCTGACACGTAGGGGGCGGCGCGGTTTGAGACGAAACCTAACTCCCGACAGGCTTCCTCAGCGGCGCGCGTCCAATGCGCGCGCAGTTTTCGCCGCCACCAACGCTCGCACTCCAAGCGCTTAAAGCGCCCCTCCAGGCTATAGCGCCCTTCATCGGGCGGGGTGAGTGAGAACCAGCGCGCCCAGGATTCGCGCTTCTCAAGTGTGTCCATGCGAGAGGCGCAGTGCGCGGCGTTCGCCGCGGTGTCCCGTAGCGCTTGCTCGTCGAACGCCTTGCCAATGTGCGCGGCCTTTAACGTATCGACATGCCGTTGAAGGCAGCGGTGCGCCTCGCGATAGTCGCGCTCGTCGAGCGGCAGCATCGCCCGCTCAATCGCTCGGGCGATGTTCCCGGGGAGTGAGCCTAAGCGCGCGGCGCGCCAGTGCCCCCATCGGCGGCGAAAGTGCTCAGGCTGATCGGCCCAACGATACTCGCGCGCGGGATCGGCGATCGCGCACGGCCAGCCGTGGACGGTCTCTGAGCACTCGCTTGAAGCGAGAGCGACCCAGTCCTCTGGCGGGCGCCAGGCGTGCGAGGCGGCGGACTTCACAACTTGGGCGCGATCGGACGGCCGTCGACGGGCTCACCGGTGGCGAGTGCGGCGAACTCGGCGCGGCGGCGCTCGACCACTTGGGATAGCTGGCGGATGCGCCGGCGGGCATGTTCGGTGTAGTCCCGCAGGACCCGCTCGGCGCCCTTCAATTCCCGCTGCACGTGCTCGAGCGGATCGGCATCGAGCTCGGACCCGAAAGCATTCAGCATGCATGACTCCCCGACGTGTTAGATGTTAGGTTCAATCGGCTAGCACGTGGGGGCACCATAGTCCCGAGCCGCAAGCGCGGTCAACCCCCCTTGTCGTAAGTCACTGTCGCGACATAAAAAAAACCCCGTCCGCGGGGAGGCTGACGGGGTTTTCCGCTCAAACCGACTTACTATGTGCTAGCCGGTCGGTCTTCTGGAGAGCGCCAGAGTAGCCTACCGGAGAACCCGGCAAGCCGCAAGCCCTTAATTTCGTTGGGTTTCAGTAGATTGCGCGCGGGTCCTGATCGTCGCCGAATTGGATGTTGGAAAGCACCCGCCGGCGCACGACCACGACCGCAGGACCATTCACCTGATCGCCGTCGGCGCGAAAGAGCGCGCGGCGGCGAAACCAGTCGGCATCTTTGGCGTCGGTCGCGAGCGAGCGGCGGGCGCGCGCGATGCGCTCGTGCACCTTGGCGAGTGCGCGCTGAATGGGTTCGGGCTTCATCGAAAGCACCTCGTAAGTGCCTGAATCAAAAACCTATTCGAGCGGCGCGCCTCGCGGACGTAGAAGGCGACCATCTCAGGATAGCCGCCAGGGCGGCGCGCGGCCTCGGCCTTGCGCATGTAGCGGGCGCGATCCCGGGCGTAGCAGAGGAGCAACTTCGCGGCCTCGCGGCCGGCACCGTTCACCGGCGCACCCGCTTGGTCGCGGGCGCGTGTCCGAGCGTGAGCCCCAACACCGTGACCAACACCCAAAGCGCGGTGAACATCACTGCGCGCTCGCACGAGCCTGGACAAGCGAGGGCTCGGGACTCAATGGCTCTGTCGGGAGATTACTCGCGAGCACCGAGCTCGCCGCATCGGCGGCGGTCGGCCTGTCGGAGTAGCGGGCGAGCGCCTGAGTCAGATTCGAGCACGCGGTCACAACGCCCGCGGCAGCGCTGGAAAGCCCCTCGTTTTTCGCGCGCTCGGCCTCAACCTGCGCCTGCGCCTTATTCAACTCCACGTAGACCTGATGGTATTGATTGTAGGCGTAAGAGCCCACCGCAATGGCGCCGGCGGCCACCGCGGTCGATAACACTTTGAACACCATGACACTCTCCAGAATGCGCCGGCCGATCGCCAGCGTTGGCCCACTATAACGGCCGGAGCGCGCTCGGGTGCACGGCCTACTTCACAGTTTTTCTAATTTCCTCAATATGTTGCATGGCGGCACTGTCAACGCGCCGCACCGCGGATTCGCCAAATTCCATGGCGGCAAGTGCGTCAGTAGCCCAGGCCTTGAACGCCTGGGCTTCGGTGACAAAGATAGTGTCAGGCTTGCCGGTCACGATCCCGTCACTAATGCGCTTTAGGCACCGGCGGGCGATGTGCGCTTGCGTACGCGGCCCCGGCCGGCTCAACCAGCCGCCCCAGGTGCCGTATTCGCGCCTCGAGTAGAGCGAAGTGGTGAGGACCGTGGCGATTATGAAAATGCCGACGCCCACGCCAATGCCACTTAAAAACACCCATATATTCATGAGGTTACCTTTTTGCGGTCACGGTGACCGACTTCGCCACCGCGAGAGATTCGGGGTGCGCGAAGCCGAAAGCGGCGCGCAAACGCTCGGCAAAATCACAATTGCATTGCCGAGGCGCGAGCGGATCGCGCGCGGGCACGAATCCCGGTTTCGCCACGGGACAGGTCGGACGGTGCGCGATCGTGGTCACGAATGCTAGTCCCCGAGTATCAGTTGGTTTTTGATCAGCTCGAGCGCCTCGGCGATGCGCTCCAACGCTTTGACGGTCGGGTCCGAGCGCGCTTCGAGCATCCGTTGCGCGAGACCTAAGTTGTCCTCGAGATAACGGATCATCACGAGCGCATCCCGTGCGAGCTCGCGCGAATTTTCGACATTCTGCGGGTCGGCTTCCCAGTCGCCTTTTTGCCACTCGTCGAGCCGACTTTTTATGTCCGGCATTTGCATCACCCGTTGCCAAGCGTCGAGCCGACTTTTTATGTCCATTGACTCATTTCCCATTATGCGAAGTGGGTTATGTTAGCTCGCCGCGCACTCGCATCGCCGAGAGCACTGCGTCGGCCGGCGTCATTTTCGCCAGCCGCCCGGTTCGCGCCCAAGCGCGGTACTCCTCCCGCCAACTCATTACCAACGCGTCGCGCCGGTCGCGCTCGCGGCTTAACACCTCGAGAGGCACGCCGGGAAGTTTCGCGAGCACCCGGTCCCAAATGGCAAAATCCTCTTTGCAGACGGGAAAGCGCACCGGCAGGGCGGGGCCGTTGTAACTCACTGCGCTCGCTCGAATCGCCAATCGCAGACCGAGAGCTCAGTCACCGTGATGCGCCGGTGTAGGCGCGTGAGCTCAATCCGCTCGAGCACACTTAACGCCTCCCACTCGGCCCAAGTCCAGCGCCTCAAGGTCAAGTCCGGCTCGAAACGTAAGAGCGTCGCGCAGTAGGCGCAAAATGACACGTCATCGAACTCGGGTACCGTGCCTTGCTTTAAGCCCGTGGAACTATCGAGCTCTTTAAGACAAACCGGGCAGGTCGTTGATCGGTGCCGAGTGGTCGTCATGGAGCGACCTTATACGCTAGACTCGCCTACCTGTCACTTTTTGCGCACTCTCGTGCGTCACATATCGGAGCGTTCGTCATGGCAGCCCTAACTGATTCTTTCACCCTGCTGATGCTGCGCGCCGCCCGGGCGCGCTCGGACGGGGCGCTCGAGCTCGCGATCGCGACCTATGAGGCGGCGCTTGAGCTCGAGCCGCACTCCCCGGTCGCGCTCCGATCCCTTATCGAGCTCACGCACCAAAAGGACTTCGCGCTGCTCAAGCGCGTGCTCGCGGCCATGAATCATCACCCGAAGCACTCGGAAGGGGCGGCTATCCTAAGATTTGCGGCCGCAAAAGCGTGCGACGATCTAGGGGACTACCGGGCGGCGTGGTATCACCTGAAAATCGCCAACGAGCTCGAGCGCTCATCGATCGCCTACCGCGTCGAGGATGACTTAAAGACACTCACCGAGCTCGCCCAGGCACCCGCGCCGGCGCCGCTCGCCGCCCCCACCGATGACCGGCGCCCCATTTTCATTGTGGGCATGCCCCGGAGCGGCTCGACGCTCCTCGAGCGCATCCTCTCGGCGCATCCGACGGTGCGCGCCGGCGGGGAACTCCCGCACTTGCCTAATTTGATGCGCGAGCTTACGCCCTGGCACCGAGGCGCGGCGGCGCCCGCCTGGGGGCAGGTCGACACGGGGGAACTGCGCGCGCGGTACCTCGCCCTTTATGGGCGCCCAGGGCGACGGTGGACGGATAAACAGTTGCTCAACTTTTCATTCCTCCCGTGGGCGCTTGCCTCGTTCCCGCGTGCGGTCGCGATCCACGCAAGGCGCGAGCCGTTAGCCACGATCTATGGGATGTACCGGCAGCGCTTCCAGCGCGGCACCTGGCCCTTTGCCTACTCGCTCCCCGAGCTCACCGAGGTCTATATCGCCTATCGGCGCCTGATGGACACCTGGGGCGAGCGCCTCGGGGCGCGCGTGATCGACGTCGACCACGGTCAGTTATGCGCTCAATTTGAGGCCACGGTGCGCGCGCTCCTTGAGCGGTGCGGGCTTACGTTCTCGCATAACTGCCTGAATTTTATCGACAACCCGGCGCCCGTTGAGACCATGAGCGCCGCCCAGGTCCGCCGCGGTCTTTTCTTCAGCACCCAGTACTTACGATACTCCGAGCACCTCGAGCCGGTCGCCGCGCGCCTGAAAGCCGCCGGGATCGGGTGAAACCTCGAGGATCGTCGGGGCCGGCGGTGCGCGATCGCCCCTAGTCGCCCTCGACGGTGGACCCTGGGTCCTCGTCCAACTCCTCCTCGTCCTCGAGCTCCTCGCCCGACTCATCGATAAAAGACTCCTCCTCAATCGTGCAGGCATCGGCCTCGGCTTCGGTCAACCGGCCGGCGTCGACGAGATAGTCGAGGATGTCGGGTACGTCCTCCTCGTTCAAAAACTCCTCGGTCACCTCATCCTTGAATGACTCATCGGAGTCGGAGGCCCAAATGGTCGTACCGCCCCGCAAGAGCTCTGCGGAGCCGTTGGCGCGTAGGATCAACTCGACCGGCAAGAGGAGCCCTCAGGTCGCGAACACGGCCCCGCGCTTTCGCGGCTCGCGGAAGGCCTGAGTGCGCAAGAACACGGCGCGATCGCGCTTTAGCACCAGGCGCAACACACTCCCCTCGCGAAGTAGCGAGTGCGTGCCAAAGTCATCGATGACGAGCGCCCCGTCGGGGCCGCCCACGTGCTTTAGCTCAACGACCGTCTCGCCGTGGTTGCACTTGAGCACCAAGAGCTCATCCCGAGCGACCGACACTTCAGTCCATTTCGCTTTGAGAAAGGCCCACCGGCGACGGGTGAGGAGATGCGTCGGCTGCTCGGATGACTGAACGCTCACCCGATCGGTATCGCCATCGATGCCGCGGATTTTAAGCCCCGTCGGCACTTTAAGGGCCCGTCGCGGGCGGAAGCGTGCCGCCCAACTTGGCGTGTAGCCAGCTCGTAAAGGCGGTGACGGCCGCAGAGAACCCCGCGACGATCGCGCCCGAGAGCACGGGCTCGACGGCATGCACGAGCCCCACGACCACGGTCCCTAAGATGCTCCCGGCGACGGCGCCGGCGGTCACAGTCGCGTGTTGCGTTACGTTCGATTTGGCGGCCATACGGGACCCCCTAAGGTTAGGAGCAAAGCGTACTCCCCGCCGGTGAGCGGCGCTAGCCCGATGAGCCCGTTGAAGCGCCCGCCGTCGAACCCGTCGCACCGGTGCCGCCTCCCGTAGATCCCGCAGCACCCGCTGCAGCACCGCCGACCGTGCCTAGGATCCCTGGCAGGTAGTTCGCGATCGAGGCCACGTAGGACTGCGTTTCCGCCGGCAAGGGCTCTTCTGAGCTCACCGTGCCGGCGCCGGCGTTGTAGGCGGCGACCGCGGACTGCCAGTTGCCGAACTGCTGATAGAGACTTGCGAGCTGCGCCGCGGCCTGGTTGATTTGAGCGGTGATCGCGCTTGCGGTGAAAGGCACCGCCTCGCGCACGCTCGTAAAGTAGGCGGGCATCAATTGCATCATGCCGAGCGCGCCGGCGCTCGAGGGCTGCGTGCCGTTGATGACGGCCGTTTGATAGCCCGACTCCTGATAGCCGATCGCGGCCAAGAGCCCCGAGGGGAGCCCATTCGCAGCTTCCGCGGCGGCGATGGTCGCCGCCCAGGTTTGATAGTTCGGAAGCGAGGTCCAGGGTTGAGAGCCCATCGAAATCACCCCCGTTGAGATGCCGAGCACGACGAGCGCCGCGGCACCGAGCAAAAGTAGAGCGGTCGAGCTTTTCACTTTTGGTCCCCTAACATCCGCACGTGGCCGGGCGCACGATCGGATAGGTTTGCACGTTGGTGGCGATGACCTGCGTCCCGTTCGCGGCGATCCGAGAGGCGCCGGCGGCGCTCCATGAGGTCGTATCCTTGTACCAGGTCTCACCCAGGTCAAGCGAATTATAGGCATGCCCCCCGGTGTCAATCACGACGATCCGGCCGTCGGCGGTGACCGCGACGCCCACCAAATCGGTGGCGCCCGTTGGCTGCGTCCCGGTGGCGGCGGCGAGCGCTGAGGGCGAGTCGCCGGCGTAGACGAGGACGGAGGAGGTACCGACGGCGGCATAGACCCCACCGCCAAAGGCCACCATGTTCTGCCCGCCCTGATGCGTAAAGGCGGTGATCGACCAATGCTCACCGTCGGTCGATGTGCCGACGCCCAAAGTGCCGCTCGGGCTCGTATTGGTCAGCCAGATCAACTGCTCGCCGTCGTAACAGACCCCGCCGAAAGAGCCGTTTGAGGCATAGCCGCTCGGCGGATTGACCGCCGTCCAGCTCGCCCCGTTGTTAGTGGAGAGGTTGTTTTGCCCGGAGGCATAGCCGCCGTTGGCACCGATCGCGACCCAGTTTTGACCGCCAAACCAGACGGGCTCGGTCCCGTAGCTGTTAAGGGTCCCCGCCTCGGTCCACGTGATGCCATCGGGGGAAGTGAAGACCGGACGCCCCGCGGTGATATCGCTCACCATGAAAAGGCCATCACCGTAGGCCGCGCCCACGAATTGATAGTAGCCTGAGACGAGCCCCGCGACGTTCACCTGGTCCCAGGTCGCCCCGTCATCGCTCGAGACGATGACGGTACTCTCAACACCCGAGCTCCCGTAGTGGACGCCGGCGACAATGAGCCCGTTTTCGCCCACCGCCACGTCCTGAATGTCGCGGGCGACGGACTGCCAGGTCACGGACCCATTCACCCAGGTCGCCGAGCCGACGGTCGGCTTGGGCGGCGGGGGCATGGCGGCGCCACCCATATAGGTCGGGTGACACCCGCAGAGAAAAGCCGCGGTCATACCTGAAGGGCGACGAATCCGGCTCGAGCTGGCGGGGGAGGCGGCGCCGGCGGCGGCGGAGTCGGGGCGTATCCCCAGGCCTGCGCGCCGATGTCAGACTGCCAACTCGTCTCACTCGACACCGGTTGCTTCATCGAGGGGAGAGAAGACTGGTAGAGCGCGCCGATCGCCGTGCCGGCGCCCGCCCAGGCAATGTAAACGGCCTCTTTCGGACAGGCCTCGGGCTGCGCGATCACAAGCGCGGCGCCTGGCGCTAAAGCGAAGTTGCCGCCGATGCCCGCAACGGCCGGTTGCCCAAAGTTAAACCAGAGCACCGGGCCGCCGGTCGCCGAATTATTCTGAATGAGCAAACACACCCGCGCCGGGTTCGCGGCGAGGGCAACGCCGGCGTTAGTCGGGGCGACTTGAGCGATGCCGGCGGCCGCGGCAGCGGCGGCCGAGGTGCCTGGGGAGGCCTCGGGGTCGAAAATCTGAATGAGATCGGTCCACGCGACATCGTAGGCGAGCGGGACCAACATGTTCGGGCTCGAGGATGCCGGCGCCCCGAGCGCTGAGGTAGGACCGCCAGGTATGAGCGCCGCGCGTGACATGCGCCTCAGCTACCTGCGAATTTGCGATATCCCCAAAGGCAGACGTAGAGATGCGCAAAGGCGATCGTCGGCTCGAAACTCGTGAAGGTGAACGCGAGATTCGAGAGCGCACGGAAGATGCGCGGGCGGATCAACCGCCCGGGACGCAGCCCATCGCCCGCGACCGCGCCGATGGGAGGGGCGATGTTGAACAAATTGCGCTGCGAGCCCGAATCGTTGATTTGCATGGTGACGCAGGGGACCAACTGCGTCGACTGCTCGTAGGCTCCGGTCGCCGATTGCTGCGCAAAGTAGGTGAGCGCAATCAGATAGAAGTCCGTCCCGGCATCGATTTGGAGCGTCGGGGAGCTCACACCGCCGGCGGCGAGATTCGCACCGCCCCCTAGGGGCGCGGGCGTGTTGCCGGCATCCACCGTATAGGTGTACCAGTCGGCGCCGTTCAACCGCGGGTCGAAAATGTTGGGCGGCAGGATCGCGGCCGTCATCGGCTGCCCGCCTGGTCCCATGCCGGTGCCTTGACTCGAGGCGCTCATTCAGCGTCCTTAGGAGATGCGCTCTTGGCAATGCGCACGGCGAGCGCGGAGCGCTTCACCGGCTTGCCGGCGACCTCGTCGGCCTTGTCGGCCGCGGCCCGTGCCGCGAGCGCCGATACTTTCTTCGGCGCGGCGGTGGGGGCGGCCGGGGTTGTGTCAGTCATGGAACAAGGCCCCCGAATCAGGTCACGGAGCGGATGAGATAGCCCCGCAGCCGCTCAATCAGACGCCCGATTTGCTGCGAGGGCGTCGGGATCGCCGCGGCGAATCCGATTTGCAGCGTGAAGTTCTGATTGCTCTGAAGGTAAATCGGCACGATCGCATAGGGCTCACCGCCCCAGGCCGCATAGTCGATCGCGGAAAGATACGCGGTCGTGGTCGGTCCGATCGAAGCCAACGCGGCGGCGACCTGCAACCATTTCGAGGGCGGAAACTGCGCGAGCGGGCCGTCGTTGATGTATTTGCGATCCGTGCCGACGGTGAGCACTTTCAGGCCGCCGTTGCCGATCGCCCACACGTCATTGATGAAGCTGGCCGCGGTCGTACCGTCGAGCGTCGACGGGTAGAACGCATAGGGCGTGCCGGCGGTGTTCTGCACGCCCGGCAGGATGTGCGTTTCGCTCCCGATGGCATAGAACTCGTTGCCCATCGTGAGCATGTTGGGCGTGATGATGTTGGTATCGTAGAGCGTTTTCGCTCCGTTACCCGCGCCCGGGCTCGAGGTCGTGCCGGCGCCAACACCCTGATTGAAGAACGTGAAGGCGGTCGAGCCCGCGGACGGGTAGGCGAGCGAATCGTAGAGCGGGCCCCATATGACATCGGAGCCCGCCGTGCCGACCACGTGCGCGGCGAGATACGCCTGAGTCAGAACCGGCAGACCGCCCGCGGCGGACATGGCGGCGCCCCCTTGGGCAGCGGCAGCGGATGCAGACATGGCGAACCTCGATTTGGCGGTTAAAGTGTCAGGTTAGCGAATCGATCGAGCAGCGTCAGTGCGTCAGTACCGAGCGCCCGAGTACCTCGGGCCCGCATAGGTCATATAAGCGCCCATGGGACCCGCGACCCCGCGAAGCGAGGCGGCCGGGCTCACCCACCCCATGCGGCGCTTGGCGTTCACCATGGCGCGAGCCGGTGCGGGGAGCGCGGTCGGGGCGGTGCCCGGCATGTAGGCACCGACGCGATAGCGGCGGTAGTCACGGAGCCCCGAGACGCTCGTGCCGAACTGCGTCCCCTGAAGCATCGATGCGAGCGCCGAGTAGGCGACCACGGTGAGCGCGCCCACGATCCCGGCGTTGATCCCGCGCGAGCTCGAGGGCATGGCGCGAGAGAGCACGGCGCCCGCGACGATCACTATCCCGGCCTGCGCCGCAAGCGCGCCCATGCCCGTTTGCACGGCCGAAGGTAAGTTGGGCGCCAAGTACCCCCACCCGATGTTGAGCACGACGGCGGAAGCTGCGCCGATGCCGGCGGGGACGAGATAGTCGGAAAGCAGCGTTCCGACATCCCCGCGCGGGTTACGCCGGTGGCGGCGGTAGCGGCGCGGGTTTGAGTAGTGACCCCGCACGCGGATGCGCCGACCCGCGCGCCGTTCGGTGTACGCGCGCACATGATGGCGAGGGTTCCTGCGGTGAGCGCGCGCGTGACGGCGGCGCGGGTTGGAAACGCGGCGGCGGCGCGTGGCCCAGTAGCGGCGAAGCCCGGCGGGCATGCGCCGCTTGCGGCGCGGGTTCAGTAGCAGAACGGACTCGGTCATCGAGGCGTACTCCGATGATCGAGCCCCTAAGCCGCGGTGGGGGCCGGTCACGGATGCAATGGCGCGGCGCATCCGGGTATCAGTCGGCGCCGATCCTAGGGCGGAGCGGCGGGGACTGTCAAGTTTGCCATCACTTCGACCTTATAGCGGCGCCTGGCATGCACGATCCTACCTGAGCGGTCGACATCGGTGATTCCGCGGCCGGTGACGGTGAAGCGCCCGCCAATGAGGTACAACTGCCCGCGCCCCTTGCCGGCGCAGAGGAGCGGCCGCGAGCCCGGCGCAAATTCGTGAATGTAGAGCGTCACTTTTCCGCGGTGAGTCGTGACATAGCCCACGAACTCACAATGTCCCATCACCGCGACCGCGCGCGGCAGTTTCAACCGCACCTTGCGCGCGGTCCGCGGCTCGTCCTCGCGAAATGAGCGGTAGAGGTCCGCCGCCTGATCTAAGTCAGTCACGCGGCCTCGACCGCCAGGCGATAGCGTCGGAGTTTCCCCGAGTAGGAGCGCTTTAAGTGCCTCGCAAACTTCGCCGCGAGCCCGCGGGTCGGGAATTTCACCGGCTCGGCGCTCGGCGCGGAAGTTAGCTTATCCCCGGTGAATGTGAGCTCGGCGCCGCCTGAGCGGCGGGCGGTGATAATCCAGTTTGATGTTGGATTAGAACGGCGCTTGCGCTTTGGATTGCGGCGGTGCGATTTTTTGATGCTGCCCCGCTCGCCTAACATGGCGGTGCAGACCGCATCCGGGTTCGCGGCGCCGGCCTTGCGGCGAACATCCTTGACGCACCGGTCCCACTTCGGGGTATGAATCGAGCTGCGCGAGGGATTGCCCAGGCGACGGCGCCGGCGGCGGGGATTGCTCGAGCGGGAACGCGAATCCGGCATCTCAACCTCCGGCCAGCCCCAGTTTAGCCAGCGCCGATAGATCGTCATAAGCGAGTCATACTCGCTCCAGGTCATCTCAGAGCGGGCGGCGGCCGCGCTAAAACGATGCCCGAAAGCATTCCGGCCGGTGCGGTAGGCATCGGCCGCGAGCCGCGACCACTCGGCGCGCTCGTGTTCGGTCGGACGCATCGGCGCGACGCGCGAGGCCATGGCCTTAGCCCGTGTTGCCCGTGCCCGGGAAAGTCATCGAAGTCACCGAAAACGGATTCGTGCTCCCGGTCGAGAATGAGGGAACGGAGGTCGCCCCGGCGGTGACGCTGATCGGCTGCAAAGCCGGGTTCGCCTCGGCGGCGGTCGTGCCAGCAGCGGGCGCTAAGCCCGGCATGGTCACGGCGCCCGTGGACTTTTTCGAGAAGTAGACGAGCGCCGCGACGATCCCGCCGATAACAATCAGGGGACCTAAGTCGTTGCCTTTCTTTCGCGCCATGGATCACCCGTATGTGTTGCCGGTACCGGTCGGCCCGGTCGAGGTCATCCCTGCAGGAGCGCCGGCGGCGGCGGTGTTGGACGCGGTCAAGGGCGCCGAGGGAATGGTCGCGGTGCCGGCGCTCGCCGTGGCGCCGGTGGGGATCGCGGTGAAGTTCCCTTGGGCATTGCGGGGACCTAACTGGTACACCGTGCCGTTGACATTCAGGTACGTGTTGCCGCTCGAGTCGGTCGCGGCAGGGAATGAGGAGATGGGCCCCAACACCGCGCCCGACTGTGAGGCCAACGTGCCGGCGGCCTGAATCGCCGGGCCGAATGTCAGGCCCTCATAGATATCGGCGATCCCTGAGGCAACGGCGCTCGTGCCGGCCTCGACGCCGGCGGCGGCTGACTTGCCGAATGAAGTCCACAACCAATAGATGCCAAAGGCCGCAAGGCCCAAGGCGATCAACACTCCCCAGTCCTCTGCCTCGTCCGCCATGGGATCACCCCCGCGATTTGGAGCCCATCAGGAGCAGTAACAGCGCGGCACCGCCGCCGACCCATAGCAGGGTCGTGCCCGACATGCCGAAAATGGTGCCCGTGCTCGCGATGCTCGAGGTGAGCGGGATGCCGATCGGGAGGGGCGCCAAGCCCGACTGCGCGCGCGCAATTTGCGCATTCGCAACCGCCGATGTCGCTTGAGCGTCGGCAACCGACTGCGTCGCCGAGGCCACGTCGGAGACGATTTGACCTAACGAGATGGCATCCGGGGATGACAGCGGGCCCGGGTTAGCCGCGTCCGCCACGTCGACGGAGGAGCTCGCA
>Ga0335073_10003984_pt1 | contig 20616 bp, 14 predicted proteins | sample Lox_Sample_22_FD_207093 | JGI IMG/M metagenome (GOLD analysis project Ga0335073, IMG submission 207093) | Soil microbial communities from Loxahatchee National Wildlife Refuge, Florida, United States - Lox_Sample_2.2 | ecosystem: Environmental > Terrestrial > Soil > Wetlands | place: USA...
AGACGGCGTCGATCGAGCCGCCGAGCGAGGCAAACATGAGCGCGGTGCGCGAGCCGTAAAGCAGAGAGGGCTGCCGCCCCTCGAGCGTGGGGTGGAAGAAGCCGGTATTCACGTGACTCGGGGTTGCGAGATCGGGCTCGATGCGCGGCTGCGCCAGCAGGACTTGCAAGGCGCTTGTTTGGCCGTGGTAGGCCGCCACCATGAGCGCGGAGACGCCCTCGCCGCTGCGTGCGTTCGGATCGGCGCCGAGCGCGAACAGGCGCGCGAGCGTCTCGGCGGCGCCGTAGCGCGCCGCATACAGGACGGCGCCGCATTGGTGCGCGCCTTGCGGGTCGCGCGCGAGGAGGGCGGCGGCCAGATGGTCGCGACGATGCAGCAGCGCCCAGTTGAGGGGACCTGGATCGACGCCGTGTGCACGGTACTCCGCGGCATCCGCCGCCGGCACGCCGGGCGTAGCGCCGCGCTCGACCAGAAGATCGATCAATTCGTGGTCTTCCGCGTCGACCAGCGTCAACGGTGTCTCCCCCGAGGCTCGTCTCCCGCCGCAGTCAGCGTTGGCGTCCGCTCGATGCGCGAGCAGGGCGAGCGCGATGGCCCGGCGCTCGCTCTTGTAAAGCGACTCGCACAGGACCGGCATGTCCCCGGCCCGAGAGTTCGGGTCCGCGCCCGCACCGAGCAGCGCGTCCGCCATCGCTGCGTTGTCGTGGGCAAGGGCCAGCTCCAGGCCATGATTCAACGTCCTCGCGGACACGGAGGGATGGCCGGCCAGCATCACGGTCGCGTAATCGTCATAGCCCTTGTCGAGCGCGATGCCGATCGGCGAGCGAATGGGAGGTGCGGGGTCGACGGAGGCACCGTGTGCCCGCAGCGCACGAACCAGGTCCAGATCGCCATCGAAGCGCGGCGCGAACATGAAATGGCCGAGGGCTGTCAGGGTATCGCTCGGCAACGGCAGGACGTCGGGATCGGCACCCGCCTCGAGCAGCAGCCGAATCACCGCAACGAAGCGCTCGATGGATTGCGGCGGCCGGTTGAAGAACCGGGGAGGCTCCGCGCGCAAGTTGAGATAGCCCTCGAGCCCGGTCACCGCGGAGTCGATCGGGTGCAGCGGGACCGGCTCGCCCGGCGGGCTGCGAACTCGATGACCGTGGGCGAGGAGTACTCGCGCCACGTCCGGCTCGCCCCAGCCGGCCGCGATGTCGATCAGGCTGCCGTGGCCTTGCGCCGCGGGCCACGTGGCGAGGTCGATGTGCGAGGACTGCAGCAGGCGCTCGACTTGCGCCGCATCATCGTCCATCAAAGCGTAATAGAGACGTTGCCACTCGGACGGTGCCGCTACGCGGTTGGCCTTCCAGTCGCGCGGCTCGGCCCGAGCCGCGCCGCCGCCGGCAGCCCCGACCATCGTGGCACGCGAGCCCGCGGTGCGTGTCACCGTCCGCAGCTGTACGACGGGCGGGCTCGTCGCGAGGCTGGGCGAGAAGACTCGCGCGAAATCCGCGGGACCCTGCGGCATGTCCAGCGGCCAATCGCTGATCGAGCAGAGCGCGGCGGCCGGCGAGAAGCTCGGCGAGCCTTGCGCGAGCAAGGCGAGCACCAGCACGGCGAGCGGGGGGCGCGGGCTACGAATCATGCGCCGAGCGTGGCCACCCCGCTCGCGCAAGGCAAGGACCCAGTCCACAGATGGGGGCCGGCTAGAACTGCAAGACCTTCACGTAGCGGACGTGAGGCAGCGCGCGGAGCCTCTGCTGAACGGGTTCCGGCACGACCTGGTCGACGCCGACGATGGCGATCGCGTCCTGTCCTTGCGCCTGTCGTCCCAGGTGGAAGGTCGCGATATTGATGTTGGCCTCACCCAGCATGGTCCCGAGCGCGCCCACGAAGCCCGGCTTGTCGAGGTTGTTGATGAGCAGCATCACCGCATGGAAATCCGCCTCCAGCGGCATCTCCTTGACCTCGACGATCTTGGCGGTCCCGGCGTTGACCGCGCCCGCGAGCGTGCGCCAGCGCCCGCCGGTGAGCACCTTGATGCGGATCAGCGATCCGTAGATCGGGGAGGAGTCGCGCCTCGAGACCGTGAGCGGCGCGCCCTTCTGCTTGAGCACCACGGGCGCCGAGACCATGTTGACGTCCGGCATCAAGGGGCGCATCAGGGCCGACAGCGCCGTCGCGGTGAGCGGCTCGGTGTTGAGCTGCGCGACCTCGCCCTCGTATTCGATCTCCACCGCCTCGAGCCCGTCATCGGCGATCTGCCCGGCGAAGGCGCCGAGCTTGTCGATGAGCGCCAGGAATGGCTTGAGGCGCGAGGCCTCCTCGGCGGTGATCGAGGCCATGTTGAGCGCGTTGGTGACCGCGCCGTGCAGCAGGAAATCGGAGATCTGCTCCGCCACCTGCAGGGCGACGTTCTCCTGCGCCTCGTTGGTGCTCGCACCCAGGTGCGGAGTCGCGACGAAGTTCGGCGCGCCGAACAAGGGACTTTCCTTCGCGGGCTCGATGACGAACACATCGAACCCGGCCGCCGCGACATGCCCGCTCTCGAGCGCGCGGCGCAAGGCGCTCTCATCCACCAACCCACCGCGCGCTGCGTTCACGAGGATGACGCCCGGCTTGGTCCGGGCGAGCGCCTCGGCGGAGAAGATGTTGCGAGTCTTGTCGGTGAGCGGGGTGTGCAGCGTGATGGCATCGGCGCGCGCCAGCAGCTCCTCGAGCTCGACTTTCTCGACCCCGAGCTTCACCGCCCGCTCCACCGACAGAAAAGGGTCGTAGGCGATGACTTTCATCTTGAGCGCGAGCGCGCGCTCCGCGACCAGGGCGCCGATGTTGCCGCAGCCGATGAGGCCGAGCGTCTTGGCATAGAGCTCGATCCCCATGAAGCGGTTCTTTTCCCATCGGCCCGCCTGGGTCGAGGCATCCGCGGCCGCGATCTGGCGCGCCGCGGCGAACAGGAGTGCGATGGCGTGCTCGGCGGTGGTGATGGAATTGCCGAACGGAGTGTTCATGACCACGATGCCGCGCGCCGTCGCCGCCGGAATATCGATGTTGTCGACGCCGATGCCGGCGCGACCGATGACCTTGAGCCGCTTGCCGGCGGCGATGACGTCCTTGTCGGCCTTGGTCGCCGAGCGCACCGCGAGAGCATCGTAGGCGCCCAGCACCTCGAGCAGCTGCGCTTTCTTGAGGCCGGTGCGCACGTCCGCCTCGACGCCGCGGCTGCGGAACACCTCGAGCGCCTTGGGACTCAATTCATCGGCGATGAGAACCTTGGGCATGATCGACTCCTATGCGATGTCCTGCCGGGCGAGCGTCGTCTCGAAGGCCCAGTCGAGCCAGGGCGTGAGCGACTCGAGATCACCGCGCTCGACCGTGGCCCCGCACCACAGGCGCAGGCCCGGCGGCGCGGAGCGGTACGAGCCCGCATCGAGCGCGACCCCCTCCTTCTCGAGCAGGGCGGCGAGATCCTTGGCGAACTGCGCCTGCGCGGCATCGGGACGCGCACGCACGCGCGCATCGACCACCTTGAGGCAGACGCTCGTGTTGCTGCGGATCGACGGATCGGCGGCCAGAAAGTCGACCCAAGGAGTGCGCGCAACCCAGGCGGCCAGGACGCCAGCATTGGCGTTCGCTCGCGCTTGCAACGCCTCGAGCCCGCCGATCCTTTCCGCCCAGCGCAGCGCGTCGAGATAGTCTTCGGTCGCGAGCAGCGATGGGGTGTTGATGGTCGCTCCCTCGAACAGCTCTTGATCGAGCTTGCCCTTCTTGGTCATGCGGAAGATCTTGGGCAAGGGTCGGGGCGGAACGTAGCTCTCGAGGCGCGCCACCGCGCGCGGCGACAGGATCAACATGCCATGCGCCGCCTCCCCGCCGAGCACCTTCTGCCAGGAGAAAGTCACCACGTCGCACTTGCTCCAGTCGATCGGCTGTGCGAACGCGGCGCTGGTCGCATCGTTGAAGGTGAGGCCGTAACGGTCCGGCGCGATCCAGTCGAAGCTCGGAACCCTGACGCCCGAGGTGGTGCCGTTCTGCGTGAAGACGATGTCGGCGTCGGGCCGCGCGCACGTGAGATCCGGCAGCTCGCCGTAGGGCCGCCCCAGGTGGATGCGGCAATCGGCGAGCTCGAGCTGCTCGAGCGCATCGCTCACCCATTCCTCGCCGAAGCTTTCCCAGGCGAACACATCGACCGGGCGCGCCCCGAGCATGGACCAGAGCGCCATCTCCACCGCGCCCGTGTCGGAGGCCGGCACGATCGCGACCTTGTGGTCGCCCGGCACGCCGAGCAGCGCGCGCGTGCGATCGATCGCCTCCTTGAGCTTGGCTTTGCCGGGTTTCGAGCGATGTGAACGGCCTAGCAGCGCGCCTTGCAGGGCCTGCAAATTCCAGCCGGGACGTTTCTTGGTCGGGCCCGAGGAAAATCGGGCGTCAGCCGGACGCAGGCCCGGCGGCGATAAGCGTGTCATCGAGTTCTACTCCCATCCTTACAGATGGGCGTCCGCCGTTGGGAGCGGATGGCCCGTCGCGCAGGATAAAGACTCGGCGCCGCTTGTCAACCGGCAGAATCGGGATTCGCGTCACGGCTATCGCGGCCGGCCCGCCGCCGGCCGCGACCCGATCGAGCCTCACGCCTGATGGCCGAGGATCATCCTGCGCGCGAGATCGCGGGCATCGAGGAGACCGCTGCGCGAGCGCGGCTCGCGCGGGTGCAACGCCCGATCGCCACGGGCGGAGCGCTCGCCACGCACGCCCGATGAGTTGCCGGCGAGCAGCCGCTGCGCCTGCACCTGCGCATCGGGGAGCGGCACGCTGCGGAGCGAGGGTGCCGGGCTCGGCGTCGCGACGCGGGTGGGGCTCAGAAGCTCGCGCGCGAGCGACTGAGGATCGCTCTGCGACTCTGCGGCCGAGGCGAGGCTCGCGATCAGCGCGGTGCCGACCAGCGCCAGGCGGGCGATCGGCTTCACGAATGATCGGCTGGTGAGTGATCGAGTTGATCGAGTCGTCAAGGTGCTCATGGACAGTCTCCTTCAGGGGTGGGTCTTGCGACCGTGGGTGTTCGGATATTCCGGTCGGTCATTAACATGTATATGCATGTATGTAATCGGCAAGGGGCATACTCAGCCGCCCGCGAGCTTGCTCGCAGCGCTGAACGAAATCTTCTTGAGGGCGGCCGCCTCGATGCGTCCCAGGCGCTTCTCGACCAGCTCCTGGGCTGCCTCCCAGCGCGGCAGATACTTGCGCAGCCGCGATTCGCCCTCCGGAGTCAGCGCCCAGCGCCGCTCGCGGCGATCGTTTCCGGGCGCATCGCTCGCAAGCCCGCTCCTGCGGATGAGGGCGAGGGTGCGGGTTGCAGTGGTCTGATCGATGCCGATGGCCTCGGCGAGCTCGGTGGTGGTCAGGTTCGGGATGCTCTTCAAGAGCTGCAGGGCGGTGAACTGGGTGGCGTGCAGGCCGCTGTCGGCGAGCACCTCCTCGTAAAGCGTCGTCACCGCGCGCGCCGCCTGGCGCAAGGTCGCACAGTAACAAGGCAAGCTCCGGATAGTCATCGATTTCACCTCTGAGGCGTACATTACATGCATATACATGTGATGTCAAGCGAATCTCGCGACTCATGCCAGGGTCGCGCATAATTCACGCTCATGCAGTTCGCCTCGGTCGATTGGGAGGCCGTCGAGCGCAATCTGGATGCCCGGGGCGCGGCCTTGATCGAAGGCGTGCTGTCCCCCGAGCAGTGTCAGACCCTCATCGAGCTCTATCCCCGGGACCCGCTGTTTCGCAGCCGGGTCATCATGAGCCGCCACGGCTTCGGGCGCGGCGAGTACAAGTATTTCAGCTATCCGTTGCCGGAGCTGGTCGGCGATCTGCGCGCCTGCGCCTATCCGCACCTGGTGGGCATCGCCAATCGCTGGAACGAGCTCATGCGGCTCCCTGTGCGCTACCCGCCTCGACACGCGGACTTCGTCGCGCGCTGTCACGCGGCGGGCCAGGACAAGCCGACGCCGCTCCTGCTGCGCTACGAGGCGGATGACTATAACTGTCTGCATCAGGATCTCTACGGCGAGCACGTGTTCCCGTTGCAGCTCGCCATTTTGCTGTCACAGCCCGGGCGTCACTTCAGCGGCGGCGAGTTCGTGTTGACGGAGCAGCGTCCACGCATGCAGTCACGTCCCGAGGTGGTGCCGCTTGCGCAAGGCGATGCGGTGGTGTTCGCGGTGCATCAGCGGCCGGCGCGCGGCACGCGCGGGGTCTACCGCGTCAACCATCGGCACGGGGTGAGCCGCGTGCGCTCCGGGCACCGCCACACGCTCGGCATCATCTTTCACGACGCGGCATGAGCCGCCGCATGAGCATCCAGATGGATCTCGCCTTCGCGGCGCCGGCCGCCGAGCTCGAAACGCTGGGTCCGGGTGCGGTCGTGCTGCGAGGCTATGCGCTGCCGGCCATGGCCGCGCTGTTGCCGGCGCTCGATACGGTGCTCGCGCGCGCGCCGCTCCGCCACATGGTGACACCCGGCGGATTTCGCATGTCCGTCGCGATGAGCAACTGCGGCGCGCTCGGCTGGCTGAGCGACCGGCGCGGCTATCGCTACAGCCCGATCGATCCCTCGAGCAACCGCCGTTGGCCGGACATGCCGGGTGAATTTCAGAGCCTCGCACGCTCCGCCGCCGCGCGCGCGGGCTTCGCCGGCTTCATACCGGATGCCTGCCTGATCAACCGCTACGAGCCTGGTGCGCGCCTGACGCTCCATCAGGACAAGGACGAGAAGGACCATGGCCACCCGATCGTGTCGGTGTCGATCGGTCTGCCGGCGATCTTTCAGTTCGGAGGCACGAAGCGCTCCGAGCGCACGCGGCGCGTTCCACTCGCGCATGGCGATGTGGTCGTGTGGGGAGGCCCGGCGCGGCTCCATCATCACGGGGTGCTGCCGCTCAAGCCGGGTGTGCATGAGGCCACCGGCGCCGCGCGCGTCAATCTCACCCTTCGCCGCGCGGGCTGAACTGCGCCGGCTGAACTGCGCCGCGCGGGCTAAACTGCAGCGCGCCGCGCGGGTTACACTGCGCCATGGATTGCCGTGCCGCCGCTGCTGTTTGCTCTGCGCTGATCGCGGGTTGCACGTTTCAGCACTACCAGCCCGCACCCCTCGAGCCCGGGGCGAGCGCGGCGGCCTTCGATGCTCGCTCGCTCGCCGATCCGGGGCTACGCGCGTTCGAGGAGCGCGCGCTGGGTCGACCTGCGCAGCCGTGGCCGCCGGCCGAGTGGGACTTGAACACGCTGTCGCTCGCGGCGCTCTATTTCAATCCGCAGCTCGACGAGGCGCGCGCCGATCTTGCCGAGGCGCAAGCCGCGTTGCTCACGGCGGGTGCGCGTCCCAACCCCACGCTCGCGATCTCTCCCGGGGTTCCGAGTCCTTATCTCTTGAGCGTCGATCTGTTGTTCCCGCTCGAGACGGCGGGCAAGCGCGGCTACCGGCGCGAGCTTGCGCAGAGGCTCGCGCAAGCCTCGCAGCTCGAGCTCGCCGAGGCGGCCTGGACCGTTCGCGGCGCCGTACGCGCCGCGCTCGTCGATTTTCTGCTGGCGGGGCAGCGCCTCGAGCTGTCGCAGGCCGAGGTGCAGGTGCGCGAGACGCAGGTCAAGATCCTCGAGCAGAGGCTGCAGGCGGGCGAGTCACGACGCCTGGAAGTCGATGCGGCGCGCAGCGATCTGTCGAAGGCGCATTCCGCCCGGCGCTCCGCCGAGGAGGAGGAGAGCGCGGACGGCGCGAAGCTCGCGGCAGCGATCGGCATACCGCTCGCGGCGTTGCGCGCGGTGCACCTCACATGGCCCGAGATCGCGACGCCGCCCGCACCTGAGAGCCTGTCACTCGGCGAGATCGAGCGCGACGCGGTGATCAATCGCCTGGACGTGCGCGCCGCTCTCGCCAGGTACGCCGCCGCGGAGGCGGCGCTGCAGCTGGAAGTCGCCAAGCAATATCCCGACATCGACATCGGGCCGGGCTACACCTACGAAGAGCGCCAGAGCTATTTCACCATCGGCCTGTCGGCCGCGATCCCGCTACTCGATCGAAATCGGGGGCCGATCGCCGAGGCCGAGGCGCGCCGTCGCAAGGCCGCTGCTCAGTTCGTCGATACACAAGCGCAAGCGCTCGCGAGCAGCGCTCAGGCATTCGCGGTCTATGCCGTCGCGCGTGACGGCTTGCGTGAAGCCGAGCGACTCGCGGCCGTGGAGGAGCGGCGGCGTGCGGATGCGAGCGAGGCGACGCGCCTCGGCGAGGCCGATGGTCTCGAGCTCGCCGAAGCGCAGCTGCAGTACTCAATCGCCGCGCGCGCGCGGCTGGATGCGCTGGCGCACGTGCAGCACGCATTCGGGGAGCTCGAGCGCGCGGTGGAACGCCCGCTCGCTCCCGCAGAGGAGATTCCCGGGATCAGGGAGCTCGAGGCACCCGCGCGCGCCGCCGAACGCTGAGCGTGCAGCCCGGCCGGCGCGAGCGCCGGATCAGGCCCACGATCCGCGCAGGCGGGTGTTCTCCCCAGCGGGTCAGTACTCGTGATAGAGCGCGACATGCTCGATCGCATCGCCCGCCGCGTAGCGCACGGTGAAGAAGTCGACCATGTCGCGGGTCTCGATGCGATAGATTCGCTCGAGCATTCCGAGGGCCGTGCGCTCCTCGGCAAAGCTCGCCGCCGTCACCGGTCCGGTCGCTCGCAGGTCGCGGGAAAGCGCGCCGAGCCAGACCGGCGAGAGCTGCGCGGCTCCGGCGGGGGTCAAGGCGGGTAGCTGTGCCGCGCCGCGCGCGGCGCTCTCGATGAGCGCCGTGAATTGGCGCGTGAGCTGCGGATGCGGGTCGAGGGCGGCCGCGCGCACCGGGCCGACCTGCGGATCGAAGAAGCCGGCGAGGGTGTGGGCGATGCGCTGCGCCCGGCAGAGCGAGAGGTTGGTGAGCACGATCACCGTGAGATGCCGATCATCGTAGCGCGCCATCGCCGCCTGGAAACCCTGCCAGTTGCCGTCGTATTCGATGACACGATGGCCGCGCAGGGTGTTGATCTCCCAGCCGTACCCGTAGTTGAGGAACGGAGCACGGCCATCGCTCAAGGGATCGATGGTCCACATGCGCGCAGTCTCATCCGCGCTCAGCACGAGCCCCGTGCCGAGCGCCTCGTCCCAGCGCGCGAGATCGAGGACCGTCGAATAGAGACTGCCGTCGGCGGTCCGGTTCAAGGCGGGCGCGACCCAATCCTGATTCTTGAGGCCGCCCGTGGCGGTCTTCTCATAGCCCGCCGCGCGATCGGGGATGATGTCGCTGTCGGAGATGATGCGGGTGCGGGTCATCTTGAGCGGACCGAACACGCGCTCGGCGAGCAGATCGCCGTAGAAGACGCCCGTCACGCGCTTGATGACGATGCCGAGAAGAACGTAGGCCGTGTCGCTGTAGGAGGCATCGGTGCCGGGCGGGAAATCGAGCGGCAGCGAGCTCGCGAGGTGCACGTACTCCTCATCCGTGTAGTCGTGATGCAGATCGAGCAGGTCTCGGTCGGGCGGCGTGAGCTGGGGGATGCCCGATTGGTGGCTCAGCATGCTGCGCAAGGTCACCCGGCTCCAGGACGGCGGTATCTCGGGCAGGTATCGGGACAGCGGATCGTCGAGCGAGAGGCGATGCTCGCGCGCCAACAGCATCACCAGTGTGGCGGTGAACTGCTTGCCGACCGAGCCCAGCTGAAACAAGGTGTCGGGCTTTACCGGGACCGGATGCTCGAGCGTGGCGACGCCATAGCTCTTGAGGTAGATGGGCCGACCCGCGCGCAGCACGGCGAGCGATAATCCGGGGATCTTCTGCGTGCGCATCTCGGAAGCCACGTAGGCGTCCACGGCGGTGCGCGCCGCCGGCTTGGTCGCGGTGCGCGCCGCGCTTCCCGGGAGCGCGCCGGCGAGTGCCGCGCCGGCGAGTGCCGCGCCGGCGAGTACCGCGCCGGCGAGTACCGCGCCGGCGAGTACCGCGCCGGCAAGTGCCGCGCGGGCCGCGGCGATCGGTGGCCGGGTCAACCCAGCGCCTCGCGAATTCCCTTGACCACTCCGGAATCCTTGGCGGCATAGCCCGGCAGCCGCGCCATGGCGGACGAGAATTCCTCGCTGCGCATGATCTCGAGCAGGCGCTGCACCGCGGCGTTCTCCAGGATGTGCTTGCGGCACACGAAGAAGTAATCCTCGGTCACCAGGCGCACGAAGTCGAGATCGAACTGACGGGCAGCCGCCTCGACGCCGAAGCTCACATCCGCCATGCCGCTCGCGACGTAGGCGGCGACCGCGGCGTGCGTGAACTCGATGCGCTCGTAGCCGGCGATGCGCGTCTCGTCGAGGCCGTGCTGCTTGAGCAGCAGGTCGAACAGGCGCCGCGTCCCCGATTCCGGATCGCGATTGACGAAGCGCACCGCGGGGTCGAACAGCCGCTCGAGCGAGGTGATGGCGAGCGGATTGCCGCGCTTCACCATGAGTCCCATCTCGCGCGTCACCAGCCCGATGACCCGCTGCTCCGCGGGCACGAGCCAGCCCTTGAGCTCGGTCACGGCCTTCTTGCGCAGCTCCCCCTGGGGAACGTGCACGCCGGCCATCTCGCAGGCACCGCGCGCGAGCGAGACCAGCGAGTTCTGATTGCTCACGAAGCGCAGATCGATGCCGAGCTGCGGCTCGCGCAGCAGCATCTCGCGCAGCTTCGACACCGCGAATCCGTGACTCGCATGGATGCGCACGAGATGCGTCGGCTGGGGCAGTACCTCGTTGATCTCGGATTCCAGCTCCTGCGCGAGATTCTGCAGTTGCGGACGCAAGCGCGCCTGCAGTCGCTGCCCCGCCCACACGAGCTTCTCGCCGAGCGCGGTGAGCCGCGTGCCGCGGCCCTGCTCGCGCTGTACCAGCGGCGCACCGAAGAACAGCGCCCACTTCTCGATGAGATTCCAGCAGTGCCGGTACGACATCTGCGCACGCCCCGCGGCACGGGTGATCTTGCCGGTGGCGCGGATCTCGTTGAGGAAATCCAGCATCACGAGCATCGACTGTCCGCTGTCCTCGCGCTTGAAGCGCCACACGGGCTCGATCTCGATGCGGATCTGGCCAGGCTCGATTTCCGGGCTCGGGTTCATGCGTGGACTCCGCCGTCTGCCGGCTTTAAATAAGAAAAAATAATCATATATCAGATGACGGAAAATCGGTATTCGTCAGCATATTCCATCGCAATTTATCCCGTAATAACCTGACTCCCTCTCATTTACTCCTGGGGGTAAATATATGATTACTGATACATATGTAAAGCGACCCGATACGGGGGCACCGGCGGCCGCAAGGCGCGAGCTCCTGCTCATCGATGGGCAGCGCGTGCCGGCGGCCTCGGGCCGTTTTTTCGACACCCTGGATCCCGCGAGCGAGCGGGTCATCGCGCAGGTCGCGGAAGGTGATGCCGCGGACATCGACGCCGCGGTCGCGGCCGCGCGCCGCGCCTTGGAGGGCGCCTGGCGCGCTATGCGCGCCGCCGACCGCGGCCGGCTCCTCATGCGCTGGGCGGAGCTCATCCGTGAGCATCAGGACGCGCTCATCGAGCTCGAGAGCCTGGACTCGGGCAAGCCGGTCTCGGCGATCCGCCGGCAAGATCTGCCGGCCGTGCTCGACACGCTGGTCTATTACGCAGGCTGGGCCGACAAGATCAATGGTCAAGTCATTCCGGCGCGGCTCGATGCGCTCACCTACACGGTGCGCGAGCCGATCGGCGTCGTGGGCGCGATCGTGCCGTGGAACTTCCCGCTGATGATCGGCATGTGGAAGCTGGCCCCGGCGCTCGCCTGTGGCTGCACGGTGGTGCTGAAACCCGCCGAGCTCACACCGCTCACCGCACTCAAGATCGGCGAGCTCGCGCTCGCCGCGGGCATTCCACCGGGCGTGCTCAACGTGGTTCCGGGCTACGGCAAGACCGCGGGGGCGGCGCTCGTCAATCACCCCGACGTCGACAAGATCACCTTCACCGGCTCTCCTGGGGTGGGCCGGGACATCCTGCGCGGCGCGGCCGGCAACTTGAAGCGCGTGACGCTCGAGCTCGGCGGCAAGTCCGCCAACATCATCTTCGCGGATGCCGATCTCGATGCGGCCGCCAAGGCCGCTGCCTCGGGCATCTTCTTCAACAGCGGCCAGGTCTGCTCGGCCGGGTCGCGGATTCTCGTGCACGAGTCCCTTCACGATGAGGTGGTCGAGCGGCTCGCGGCGCGTGCCCGCGCGATTCGCATCGGCGATCCCGCCCATCCCTCGACCTCGATGGGTCCGCTGATCTCCGCGGGCCAGATGCAGCGGGTGCTCAGCTATATCGAGGTCGGCAAGCGCGAAGGGGCGGCGCTCGCGGCCGGCGGCAGCCGCGTGGGCGATGCCGGCTATTTCGTGGCGCCGACGGTGTTCGCCGAGGTCGAGCCCGCGATGCGCATCTCGCAAGAGGAGATCTTCGGGCCGGTCGCCTCGGTGATCCGCTTCAAGGACGACGAGGAGGCGCTCGCGATCGCCAACGGCACGACCTACGGTCTCGCGGCGGGCGTGTGGAGCGCGGACTTGGGCCGCGTGCATCGCTTCGTGCGACGGCTCCGTGCCGGCACCGTGTGGGCCAACACCTTCGGGCCGACCGACGTGCGCTTGCCGTGGGGCGGAGCGCGCGACTCGGGATTCGGGCGCGAGCACGGCGAGGCGGCGATCGAGAACTTCACCGAGCCCAAGGCGGTGTGGATCAATACCGGCGCTGCCTAGTTCCCGCGGAGCGGCTGCGGCACGCTACACTCCGTCGAGGTGGCGCGGCACCCTTGAGGCGGCTTCGCCCATGCAGGCGATCGTCGCTCTCAGGGGAAGGGAATACAAGATGGCCGAGCTGAGCCGGCGCGAGTTCGTACTATCCGCTGTGGCCGCGACGACGGCCGCGCCCGCGATCGCCACGGCGGCCGCGCGCGCGCCGATTGCGGATGCGAGCGCGGATGGCGCTCTCGGTGTGGCACAGATCGCGGCGGCGCTCGCCGCGGGGCGGCTCACCTCGGAGCGTTTGACGCAGAGCTATCTCGAGCGCATCGATGCGCTCGATCGCCGTGGACCATCGCTAGGTGCCGTGATCGAGGTTAACCCCGAGGCGCGCGCGAGCGCGGCGGCGCTCGACCGCGAACGCAAGGCGCGCGGCGTGCGCGGACCTCTGCACGGCGTGCCGATCCTCATCAAGGACAATATCGAGACCGCCGACCGGATGATGACCACCGCCGGATCGTGGGCGCTCGAGGGTTGGTACGCGCCCAAGGATGCGCCGCTGATCGCGCGTCTGCGCGCCGCCGGCGCGGTGGTGCTCGGCAAGGCCAACATGAGCGAGTGGGCGAATTTTCGCTCGACGCATTCCTCGAGCGGATGGAGCGGGCGCGGCGGCCAGGCGCGCAATCCGCACGCGCTCGATCGCAGTCCTTCCGGGTCGAGCTCCGGCTCGGCCGTCGCAGTGGCCGCCAATCTGTGTGCGGCGGCAGTCGGCTCCGAGACCGACGGGTCCATCGTGAGCCCCGCCTCGGTCAACGGCATCGTCGGGCTGAAGCCGACCGTCGGGCTCGTGAGCCGGCGCGGGGTGGTGCCGATCTCGCACAGCCAGGACACCGCCGGCCCGCTGGCGCGCTCGGTGCTCGATGCGGCGTTGCTGCTCGGCGCCATGGCCGGCTTGGACCCCGAAGATCCGGCGAGCGCGGACGCTGCGGGTCGCTTCGATAGCGACTATGCGCGGCATGTGAACCCCGATGGCTTGCGCGGCGCGCGCCTCGGTATCGCGCGCCGCTTCTTCCAGGACAACGCGCCGATGAATGCCTTTCTCGACCGCTGCGTCGCGCTGCTCGCCGGCGCGGGCGCCGAGATCGTCGATCCCGCGGATCTACCGATGCACGGAGATTGGACCGCGCCCGATCTCACGGTGCTGCTGTACGAATTCAAAAGCGACTTGAATGCCTATCTCGCGCGGCTGCCGGCGGATTTTCCGGTGCGCAGCTTGAGCGATGTGATTCGCTTCAACGAGGCGCATGCGGCGCGCGAGCTGGCGATCTTCGATCAGGAGCTGTTGCGCCAGGCGCACGCCAAGGGCGGGCTCGACAGCGCGGAGTACCGCAAGGCACGCGCGAGCTGTTTGACGGCGACCCGCGGCAACGGTATCGACGCGGTGCTCGCCGAGCACCGGCTCGATGCCATGGTCACGCTCACTTCCGGGCCGGCCTGGCTCATCGACCCGATCAACGGGGATCTCGACACCGGCGGCTGCTCCTCGCCCGCGGCGATCGCGGGATACCCGCACATCAGCGTGCCGGCCGGATTGCACCGCGGCTTGCCGATCGGACTGTCGTTCTTCGGCGCGGCCTTCAGCGAGGCGACGCTCATCAAGCTGGCCTCGGGCTTCGAGCACGTCGCCGAGCCGCGCCCGCTCCCGCGCCTGCTTGCGAGTGTACGGCGATCGGCTAACATGGCCGCAGCGAGGTAATCCCATGACGCAAGTCGCGCTCACCGAACGTCCGGCATGGAAGGCGCTCGCCGCCCACCATCGAGAGATCGCAGGCACCGATCTGCGTCGTCTGTTCGCGGAGGATCCACGGCGCGGCGAGCGGCTCACGCTCGAGGCCGCGGGTGTCTATCTCGACTACTCCAAGAATCGGCTGACCGAGGAGACGCTGCGCCTTTTGCTGCGCCTCGCCGAGGAATCGCGGCTGCGCGAGCGCATCGATGCGATGTTTCGCGGCGATCCGATCAACGTCTCCGAGAATCGCTCGGTGATGCACGTGGCGCTGCGCGCGCCGCGCGGCACGACGCTCGCGGTGAACGGCGAGAACGTGGTGCCGGCGGTGCACGCGGTGCTCGACAAGATGAGCGCTTTCGCCGGGCGGGTGCGCAGCGGCGAGTGGAAGGGCCACACCGGGCGGCGCATCCGCAACGTGGTGAACATCGGCATCGGCGGTTCGGACTTGGGCCCGGTCATGGCCTACGAAGCGCTGCGGCACTACAGCGATCGGGCGCTGACCTTTCACTTCGTCTCGAACGTCGATGGCACCGATATCGTCGAGGCGCTGCGCGGGCTCGATCCGGGGGAGACTCTCTTCATCGTCTCCTCGAAGACCTTCACCACGCTCGAGACCATGACCAACGCGCAGACGGCGCGCGAATGGTCGCTGCACGGGTTGGGCGGCGATGCGAGGTCCGTGGCGCGCCACTTCGTGGCCGTATCGACCAATGCCCAGGACGTCGCGAAATTCGGCATCGATACCGACAACATGTTCGGGTTCTGGGACTGGGTCGGGGGCCGCTATTCGATGGATTCGGCGATCGGCCTTTCCACCATGCTGGCGATCGGGCCCGATGGCTTCCGCGGACTGCTCAGCGGCTTTCATCAGATGGACGAGCATTTCCGCAGCGCGCCCCTGGCCCGCAATCTTCCGGTCCTCATGGGGCTCATCGGCATCTGGTACACGAATTTTTTCGGTGCGCAGACGGTCGCGGTGCTGCCGTACGATCAGTACTTGAAGCGCTTTCCCGCCTATCTTCAGCAGCTCACCATGGAGAGCAACGGCAAGCATGTGACCCTCGATGGGCGGCGCGTCGGCTACGATACCGGTCCCATCTACTGGGGCGAGCCGGGCACCAACGGCCAGCACTCCTTCTATCAGCTGATTCATCAGGGCACGCGGCTCATACCCTGCGACTTCATCGCCTTCGCGCAGACCCTGAATCCGCGCGGCGAGCATCACGATCTGCTGCTCGCCAACGTGCTCGCTCAAGGCGAGGCGCTCGCCTTCGGCAAGAGCCCCGCGGAGGTCAAGGCCGAGGGATCGCCCGACTGGCTGGTGCCGCATCGCACCTTCGAGGGCAATCGCCCCTCGAATACCTTGCTGCTGGAGCGGCTCACTCCGGCCGCGCTCGGTCGTCTGGTGGCGCTGTACGAGCACGCGGTGTTCACGCAGGGCGCGATCTGGCAGATCGACTCCTTCGACCAATGGGGTGTGGAGCTCGGCAAGGTGCTCGCGAAGCGCATCGTCCCGGAGCTTAAATCCGGCGCCGCGCCGGCCGCGGCGCATGACAGCTCCACGCGCGCCCTTCTCAAGCGCATTGCCGAGCTGCGCGCCGCGCGCTGAGCCCTCAGCAGCGGTAGATGGGATAGCAGTTGTAGCGCTCGTCCCAGGACGGATGATGGCGCCAGAAGAACGTGAGGCGCGCGGCGGGATCGTTGCGAAAGGCGGCGTCCGCGGCGAGCCGCGCATCGAATGCGGCCTTGAGCTCGGGGTGGGAAGCGAGCACGCTGCGCGCGATCTGCTCGGCGACGTAGGGCTCGAGATGCTCCTTCTGCTCGAAGCAGCCGTTGAAGAATCCCCAGGCCGCGAACGAGTCGGGCGCCTCCGGCTCGAGCAGCGCCACCACCAGACGGGCGAGCGGCTGTGCGATCGGCACGAGGAGCGCACCGGGCGCGATGTCGCGTGCGAGCCGTCCCCAGGCCCCGCAGATCGAGGCTCGCATGCGTCCCTCGAAGGGCTGGCTCGCGAACGAGACGCGCTGGGCGCGGAACTCCTCGAGCGGCGCGAGCTGCGATGGCGCGGCCTCGAGCGCAATGCCGTGGCACTCGAGCCGCGGCACGATCTCGGCCGCGTATGCGCGCGGCAGCAGATACCCGTGCCGCGGTGCGAGCGCCGTGATGGTCGGCTCGATGCGGCTGCGGTAAGGAACGCGCCAGATCTGCGGGGTGCCGGGATCGTAGATCGTCATCGGCGCGCCGGAAAGCTCCGAGGGCTCGCGCCGGTAGGCATAGCCGCGAAAATCGATCAGCTCGGCCGCTTCGGCACTGCCCGCGGCTGGCTCGCGCGCCGCGGCCGAGTCGTGCGCCGCGGCTGACTCCTTGCCGACGGCGGTGGGCTCGCGCCAGCCGGAGCGGTAATCGAGCACGAGCGGCGCTCCGCCGAGCGAGCAGGCCGCGCGATCGGCGCTTCGCGCCTGCTCGAGCCAGCCGCCGCCGTGCTGTGCGTTGAGCTCGGCCAGGGCGAGGATGGTGTTGACCGTGACCGCGACGCGGTGCGCGTACGGTTTCCAGGAGTGCGTCTCGACCAGCACCGTGAAGCGATTACGCTGCGGAAAATAGCCGGTGGAGAAGCGCGGCGAGTACACGGTCAACACGAAGCCCGAGGCCGGATTGTCGGTCTCGACGAAATCGGGATAGAAGGCCAGGGGCAGCGAGCCCTGGCGCGTGAGCCGCTCGATCAACCGATCGCGCAGCTCCCGTCCGCTCGCGTGCAGCGCCGGATCGCCTTGATTGATGGGCTCGACCTGGAGGGAAACATCGGGCTCGAAGTCCGCGCCGTCCGTGACGTGCAGATCGGCGCAGATCAGCGGCTCGAAGCGCGCGACCAGCGCGAGCAGGGCGCGCATCTCGGGTGCATCGGCCTTGGTGTGGTCGCGATTGAGATTCAAATTCTGCGCCGTGGCGCGCCAGCCGGTGATCTGCGGCCCGTTCTGGTTGGGGCGGTTCCAGCGGCCCACACGCTCGTGGCCGTCGGTGTTGAAGGCGGGCACGAACAGGATCGCCTGACGCTCGAGCGGATCGCCGGCGGCCGGCGTTTCGCCCAGCAACTTGCGCAGCGCGATGAACCCGGCATCCTTGCCGTCGCTTTCGCCCGGATGTATCCCCGCCTGCAGCATGAGCACGGGAATGCGCCGCTCGCGCAGCTCCCGTGCATCGAGCGTGCCCGAGCGCGAGACCAGCAAGGCGCGCATCGAGCGGCCCTCCGCCGAGCGCCCGAATTCGAGCGCGCGCACCGTCCGCGGCCATTCGGCGGCGAACGCGGCGCACAGGCGCTCGACCTCATCGCTCCGTCCGGTCTCCTGAAACCCGGTTCGCTCGGCGAGCGTGAGAAGGTCGCGCATGCGGCTATTCCAGGTTGGGATACGGGCCTTGGCCGCCGTCCGCGATGAATCGATCGATGCGCGCGGTCAGCACCGGGAGCGGCACCGAGCCGAGCTCGAGAACCGCATCATGGAAGGCACGCACGTTGAAGCGCGCGCCGAGCGCCTTTTCGGCCTTGCTGCGCGCTTCGCGAATCGCGTTCTCGCCGATGTAGTAGGAGAGCGCCTGCCCCGGCCAGGCGATGTAGCGGTCGACCTCGGTCTCGATCTCATGCTCGGGCAGCGCCGTGTACTCACGCAGGTAATCGATCGCCTGCTCGCGGCTCCAGCCCTGGGCATGAACGCCGGTGTCGACGACCAGGCGCGCCGCGCGCCAGATCTGATAGTTCAGCATGCCGAAGCGGTCATAGGGTGTCTCGTACATGCCCATCTCCTGACCGAGCCATTCGCAGTAAAGTGCCCAGCCCTCGCCGTAGGCCGACAAGTAGGTGTGCTGGCGAAATTCCGGCTGCTCTTTGTGCTCCATGGCGAGAGGCATCTGAAAGGCATGGCCCGGCGCCGACTCGTGCAAGGTGAGCGCCGTCAAGTTGTAGAGCGGCCGGCTCGGCAGATCGTAGGTGTTGAGAAGAAAGAGCCCGGGGCCCCCGCGGCCGGCGGTGTAGAAGGGCGCGAGATCGTCGGGCACCGGCTTGATGGCGAAGCGCGCCCGGGGCAGAAGACCGAAGAACTGCGAGGCCTTGCCGTCGAAGCGCTTGGCGATCCAGGCGGCGCGCATCAGCAGTTCCTGCGGCGTCTTGGCCTGAAATTGCGGGTCGCTGCGCAGGAAAGCGAGGAAGGCCGGAAAGTCCCCCTTGAAGCCGGTCTTGTGCATGACCCCGAGCATGTCGCCGTGCAGCCGCGCGACTTCGGACTCGCCGAGCGCGTGGATCGCTTGGGGCTCGAGATCCAGCGTGGTGAACTCGCGGATCTTGGCACGGTAATAGGCCTTGCCATCCGGCAGATCGTAGGCTGCCAGCGAGGTGCGCGTGGCCGGCAGGTACTCGTTGCGCATGAACGTGAGAAGCTCGCGATAGGCAGGCTGCACCGTGTTGCGGATGACCTCCACCGCCTCGGCGCGCAATGTGGTCTGGTCGGCGGCCGAGATCCCGTTCATGTCCTTGAACGGCGTGTAGTAAAGGCTCGCCTCCGGTGCCACGTCCGTGACCGCCGTGATCGATGCGTCGCGTCCGCTCATCGTGATGCGCGGTGGGGTGAACCCGCGCTTCGCCCCGGCGCGCATCTCGTCCATCTGCTCGCGAAAATATCTTGGTATATCGCGCATTTGCGATAGCCAATTGCGATAATCCTGAAGGCTGCGGAAAGGCCTGCGCGCGGTGTAGCCGAGATCGGTCCAGAAGGTGGTGTCGGAGTTCGCCGGCATCTCGAAATCGCGGAACTCCTGATTGCGCACCAAGGTCTCGATCTGTGGGCGGTAGACCTCGTAGTTGATGCGCTCGGCGGGGGAGAGCTCCGCCTGCGGAATCGCATCGAGCTTCACGAGCGTGTCCTTCCACATGCGCAACCGCGCGGCCTGCGACTCGGGATCGACTCTAGGCAGACGATCCTGGATGGGCTTCTGCGAGTCCTCGTTGTCCGGGAACTGCTCCTGGCGCCATTTCCATTCGGCGGTGTAGATCTCCTTGAGGCGCGCATCGGCGGTCTCGGTCTTCGAGCCGCAGCCGACGCTGGAGGCTGCGGTGCTCATGACGAGAAGCGCGGCGAGGATCCGGGCCGCGCCGCGGAGCGGGGCCGCGGCGCGGATGCGAGAGTCGGGTGAGTGCATGCGGGGGGTTCCATGGGGCCCTGAGGCGCTTGAACTTAAGCGTGCACCGTATACGATCGAAGATCGCGCAGGCAACTCTTGGAGCGGTGCATCGATGGCGATCCCTCTTTCGTGCAACTGGTCCGGTGTCTTTCCCGCGGCCACCACGCAGTTCGATGCGGACCTCGAGGTCGACCTCGAGGCCACCCAGCGCGTGCAAAGGGCGCTGCTGCGCGACGGCGTGCACGGCCTCGTGCTCATGGGCACCGTGGGCGAGGGCAATTCGCTGAGCGCGCAGGAAAAGCGCAACGTGCTCAAGGCCGCCGTCGAGGTGAGCGAGGGGAAGGTGCCGGTGATCGCGGGCGTATCCGAGCTCACCACCGCCGCGGCGGTGAGCTTCGCGCGCGATGCCGAGCGGCTCGGCGCCTCGGGGCTCATGGTGCTGCCGGCCATGGTCTATGTGCCGACGCCGGCCGAGCTCGAATACCATTTTCGCGCCGTGGCCGCGGCGAGCGGCTTGCCCATCATGCTGTACAACAATCCGCCGTCCTACCGGGTCAACATCGGCATCGACACGCTGGCGCGCCTCGCCGAGGTCGCGAACATCGTGGCGCTCAAGGAATCCGCGCCCGACCCGCGCCGCTTCACCGATCTCGTGAACGCCTTCGGCGAACGCTACACGCTGTTCGCAGGCCTCGACGATGTGGTGTTCGAGGCGCTGGTGCTCGGTGCCAAGGGCTGGGTCTCGGGGCTCACCAACGCATTCCCGGCCGAGTCGCTCGCGCTCTGCGCGGCCATCGCCGTCGGCGATCTCGATCAGGCGCGCGCCATCTACCGCTGGTTCATGCCGTTGCTGCACCTGGACTCCGAGCACGACCTGGTGCAGTCGATCAAGCTCGCCGAGCAGTTGATGGGCCGCGGCT
>Ga0335073_10003985_pt1 | contig 20614 bp, 19 predicted proteins | sample Lox_Sample_22_FD_207093 | JGI IMG/M metagenome (GOLD analysis project Ga0335073, IMG submission 207093) | Soil microbial communities from Loxahatchee National Wildlife Refuge, Florida, United States - Lox_Sample_2.2 | ecosystem: Environmental > Terrestrial > Soil > Wetlands | place: USA...
CATGCAGCCGGGCAAGCCGGTGGTCTTCGGCAAGCTGCCGGGGCCGTATTTTCTCGGTCTTCCGGGGAATCCGATCTCGACAATGGTGACCTGTGCGCTGTTTGCGGCGCCGTTGCTGCGCGCCCTGGGCGGCGAAATGAGCGGCACGCCGCGGTTTTTGCTGGCGCGAGTGGAAGAAGACGTCAGCGTGAAGCCTGGGCTGACGCGGTTCTTGCCGGCGCACATGGAGAGCGATGTGCACGGCGCGCGCGTGCGCCGCCTGGCCTGGCAGGGGTCGGGGGATTTGGCTGCGGCCGCGCGGGCCAACGCGTTTGTCGTGATTCCGGAAACGGCTGATTGCGTGCGCGCGGGGGAGATTGCGGCGGTGCTGGTGATCTGATCAGGCGGAGCGCGTCCGCGGCTGCGATGCGAAGAAGGCGTAGAGCGCTACTCCGACATACGCGGCGACGGGGATGGAATAGGCCAGGGCAATGCCGTGGCCCAGTTCCGACAACTTGCCCATGCCCAGAGTGAGCACGGCGCCCCCGACAATCGTCATGACGAGAATGGAGCCGCCAACCTTCGTCTTGTCGCCGAGTTCCTTGATGCCGAGTGCAAAAATCGTGGGGAACATAAGCGACATGAAAAAGCTGGTGAGGAAGAGGCAATCGAGGCCGAGCCAGCCGGGGCGCAGCACCGCGACGAGCGCGAGGACTGTGTTCGCAACGGCATAGAGGCCCATGAGGCGATGGGGGAGAACATGGCGCATGATCCAGGCAGAGAAAAAGCGGCCCACGGCGAAGGCGGCGAGAGTTCCCGTGAGGAGGTATCCGGCTACACGCTCGGGCACGCTGGTGTACTGCTGCGCGTACTGGATGAAGTAGCTCCACGTGCCAACCTGCGCGCCAACATAGAGAAACTGCGCAACCACAGCCGCGAGGAAATGCGCGCGCAAAAGGCGGCCTGGAGGCTGTACTTCGGCCTGCGTCGCAGGGGTTTGCTCGGTTCCCACAGCTGGAAAGCGCGTGCGCGCGATCAGGAGGGCCCAGAAGAACACGATACCGGCCAAAACCAGGTACGGATGGACAACGCGGAGAATCTCCGACCGTAGATAAGCCTGGTACTGATGCTGCGCCTGGAGCGCGGCGATCTGATCGGGCCTGAGCTCGATGCCCGAAAAGATGAAAACCGTGCCGAGGAAGGCTCCGCTGATGGAACCGAGCGGGTTGAAGGCCTGCGCGAAGTTCAGGCGTCGCTCTGACGTGCGCGGGTCGCCCATCTCGGCGATGAACGGGTTCGACGCTGTCTCAAGAAAGGATAGGCCACTGGCGATGACGAAGAGCGCGACGAGGAAATAGGCGTAGCGGTCGGCAAGCGCGGCGGGCCAGAACAGCAGCGCGCCGGTACCGAAGAGGCAGAGACCGGTGATGATACCGGCTTTGTATCCGGCCCTGCGCGTCACCATGGCCGCGGGCAGCGCAAAGCAGAAGTAGCCGATGTAGAAGGCGAACTGGACAAGGCCGGCCTTCATGCGCCCGATCGCGAACGACTTCATGAACTGGCGGATGAGAATGTCGTTGAGGTTGTTCGGAATGGCCCAGAGGAAGAAGAGCGCGGCAACGACGGCGAAGGTGGCGAGTTGGCCGGCGGGAATGAGGCGCGGCGGCTGATCGGCGGACACGGTACGGGCGGGTGATGAGCTCAATGCGGAGTTCCTCAGTCAGGACAGACGATAGGCTTCGGCAGCGTTGCGATGAAAAAGAGCGTCGCGTTCCTCTGTCGAAAGTTGCTCAGCAACGGATTCAACGGCGCGAACCCAGTCGCGATATGTGGTGGCGACGCGGCAGACGGGCCAGTCGGATCCGAACATAAGCCGTCGGGAGCCGAAGGCCGCGAGCGCGGCTTCCATGTAAGGGAGAATTTGTTCGTACGTCCAGCGCTGGTAGTCCGCTTCGGTGACGACGCCGGAGAGCTTGCAGAAGACGTTGGGGCGGCGTGCGAGTTCGGCGAGGTTGTCCTGCCAGGGCTGCATCTGGCCGGCGCGGATGGGCGGCTTCGCGATGTGATCGAGGACGAAAACCTGATTCGGATGGCGATCGACGAGGCGGATCGCAGCGGGCAGTTGATGGTGGACGATGAGGATGTCGTAGGTGAGGTGGAAGGCGCGGAGCTGGGAAAGGCCAAAGTTGAATTCGGAGTTCTCGAAGTAGCTCTCCGGCTCGGCCTGAAGGACATGACGGAGGCCTACAAGCCAGTCGTTCCGGGAGAATCGCTCGAGCAGATCGCCGATGGAGGGATCGGCAAGGGGAAGCCAGCCGACGACGCCGGCGATCCAGGGATGGGCCGCTGCCATTTCGAGCAGCCATTCCGTTTCAGCCAGGGTCTGGCTGGCCTGCACGGAGATCACAGCGTCGATGCCTGCAGGTTGAATCTCGGCTTCAAGATCTGCGGGCAAAAAGTCGCGGCGGATCGAGGCCATGGCATCGTCGATCCAGCCGTATTCGTCGGGCGTGTAGTGCCAGAAATGGTGGTGCGCATCGATGCGCATAGCGGGTTTGGGACGGATTCCGGAATTCGCCGCTATTCTATCTGCGAGGCTGCGCAGGCTGCCAGCCGGAATGGTGAACGATGAGAGCGTTTGTGCTCGATGCACCCGGTAAGCCGCGCATTGCCGAAGTTCCGCATCCGGGTTCCCCTGCGCCGGGCGAGGTGCTGCTGCGTGTGCGCCTGGTGGGGATGTGCGGATCGGACCTGAGCACGTATGCGGGGCGCAATCCGCTGGTGACATATCCGCGAACGCCGGGACACGAGCTTGCGGCGACGATTGAAGAGGTGGGTGCGGGGGTTCCGGCGGAGTTCGCCGTGGGGCTGGACGTGACGGTGATTCCCTACACTGCCTGCGGTGCGTGCGCGCCTTGCCGCAGGGGCCGGGCCAACGCGTGCAGGAATAATCAGACACTGGGCGTGCAGCGGAACGGCGCGCTGACCGATTATGTGCGGGTTCCGTGGCAGAAGCTGAAGCCGGCGCCCGGCCTGTCATTGCGCACGCTGAGCCTGGTGGAACCGCTCACAGTCGGGACCCATGCCGTCCGGCGCGGGCGCGTGGAGACGGGCGATGCGGTTTTGGTGCTGGGCTGCGGCATGGTGGGGCTGGGAGCCATCGCGGCGGCGGCGTATCGCGGCGCTCGCGTCACGGCGATGGACCAGGACGCGGCGAAGCTGGACCTGGCGCGCCGCGCGGGAGCAGAGCGCGGGCTCGACGCGCGGATCGCCCATGCGGGGAATCTGATCGAGCGGCTCGACGGCGGCGAGGGCCCGGATGTGGTGATTGAAGCCGTGGGCTCACCGCAAACATTTCGCATGGCGGTGGAATGCGTGGCGTTCACGGGGCGGGTGGTCTACATCGGCTACACCAAAGAGCCGGTAACCTATGAGACGCGGCTGTTTGTGCAGAAAGAACTGGACATTATCGGGTCGCGGAACGCCACTGCCGAAGACTTCGATGAAGTGATCGCAATGCTCGAGGCGGGGAGGTTTCCCGTGGACGACGTGGTGGGGCTGACCGTGCCGCTGGAGGAGGCGGGCGCGGCGCTGGAGCGGTGGCACGCGAATCCTGCTTCGATGCGTAAAATCCTGGTGGACGTGGGTCTCGAACGATGACGACAATACGGCTCCTGGTTCGCGACTTTTCCGATTTCGAGAATGCAGTGGCGGCGGAGGTTGCCGCGTTTCATCGTGCGCAGAACGAAATTCGCGTTGTGCCGGAGGTGGTGACGCTGCATCAGCTCTACGACGTCTGGTTTGGAGCGGGAGGCATGCGGGAGGGCCGCTGGGATCTGGGGTTGCTGGTAACGGACTGGCTGGCCCAGGCGATGGAAGAACGAGTGCTTGAGGATCTGGCGCCATGGATGCGCAGGCAGCCGTTGCCGGGGTGGCCCGACGGATGGGCGCAGTCGATTGCGGAACCGGTGTGTTTTGGGAACTCCGTCAGTTCGCTGCCGTGGCACGATGGGCCGGAATGCCTGATTTACCGGCGCGACTGGTTCGATGATCCGGCAGAGCAGGCTGCTTTTCGTAACGAATATGGTTACGAATTGCAGCCGCCGCGCACGTGGAGCGAGTTCGCCGATGCCGCGCGATTCTTCACGCGCCCCGAGGAAGGGCGATACGGGACGCTGTTTGCGGCGTATCCCGACGGCCACAATACCCTCTACGATTTTGCGCTGCAGCTTTGGAGCCGCGGCGGTTCGCTCGTGGACAGGGCCGGACGCGCCTCGCTGGCGAGTAACGAGGCCCTGAGCGCTCTGGATTTCTATCGCGCGACGGTGAGGGATGAAGGGATGTGCCATCCGGACTCGCAGGAACTGAATTCGACGCACTCCGGCGATGTGTTTCTCGAGGGCGGCGTCGCTCTCATGGTGAACTGGTTCGGCTTTGCCGCCCGCAGCGATCGCGCAGGATCGCCGCTGGAAGGGAAGGTGGGAATTGCGGCAATTCCGGCGGATCCGGGTTGCCCTCCGGTATCGCTCTCGGTGTTCTGGACGATCGGGATGGCGCGTTCCGGCCGCAACCAGGCGGCCGCGTGGGAGTTCCTCCGCTTTCTGGGGCGGCCAGACGTAGATCTGGCGCGGTCGGAGCACGGGACGGTCCCGGTGCGTCTCAGCAGCTGGCGGAATGCGGATCTCCAGCTGCGTGTGCCCGGCTACGCGCGAATTGAGGAGATCTCGCTGAGCGCGCGGCGGCTGCCGCGATCGCGAAGCCTGCCGGCGTTTGCGGAGATTGTGGATCTCATGCTCGTGGACGCGCTGACCACGAATGAGCCATCGGCCGCGATTCTCGAGCGCGCGCAGCAGAGGATCGTGGAACGCGGGATTTCGTTTGCGTAGGGCAGCTTAGAGACGCAGACTCGCAAGCCGTGGAAGCAGGGCGCGGAAGGCGCGCCCCCGATGGCTGAGGGTGTGCTTCTCTTCGAGAGAAATCTCGGCCATGGTGCGGTTGAGAGATGGCAGGAAGAACAGCGGATCGTAGCCAAACCCGCGGTGGCCGCGCGGGGCGGTGAGAATTTCGCCCTCGACGGCGCCATCGGCCGACGCCAGCACTTCTCCGGCGCGAGCCAGCGCGAGCACGCAGTGATAGCGCGCCGTGCGCTGCGGAATTCCGTGCATGCGGTCGAGCAAATACAGATTGTTGCGCTCGTCGGTGGTTGTCGCGGCGTGCTCAGGCGGAGGCTCGTAGCCGGCATCCTGCGCGAAGCGTGCGGAGCGGACGCCTGGCTCGCCCAGGAGCGCGTCGACTTCGAGGCCTGAGTCGTCGGCGAGCACGAGCAGCGGAGTTCCCTGAGCCACAGCGATGCGACTGTAGTATTCGGCCTTGAGGCGTGCGTTGCCGGAAAAGGTGAGCTGATCTTCATGGGGCGCGGGGATGAATGCGAGATCGGACAACGGCTCGATCGCGATGCCGCTGTCGGCTGCCGCGACGGAGAAATCGCGCAGTTTGCCGGGGTTGGTCGTGGCGGCGTAGAGGACCAGGGTCACGGCTTCAGTGTATGGGGAGGAGCGGATCCGGCGCGCAGAGGGCTTTCCTTCGGCAGATCATACGCCAGCGGGCAGCCTGTGCAGCGCGGCGTGCGGCCGCAATGCAGCTTTCCGATTTGCACCATCAAAGCGTGAAATTCGTTGTAGTGACCGGCCAACGCGGCAGGAGATTCGGAGGCGGCGTCCGCAGCGAAGGCATGCTCGGCCAGCGATTGGTGATTTGTGTACTTCGCCTTTTCCGGCAAAAGGCCATGGCGCGTGAACACGCGGCGCATGTACTCGTCGACGACCATCGCGGGCACCTCAAGCGCGTAGAGCAGGATCGCGTCGGAGGTCTCCGGCCCGACGGCGGGCAGAGCGAGGAGTCGGTCGCGAATGGGAGTGGCATCGCGTTGCGCCGCGCGCGCAAGGTTCTCCATGCGACCGGAGTAGTGGGCATCGAGAAAGGAAGCAAAGGTTTTGAGCGCGGCAGCCTTGCGGAGCATGAATCCCGAGGGGCGAATCAGCACCCGAAGCTCGTCTTCGGGAATGCTGAGCAGGCCGGCGACGGAGAGAACTCCGCGGGCTTTGAGGTTGGCGATGGAGCGCTGCACTGATTTCCATGCGGTGTTCTGCGTGAGGAATGCGCCGATGACGACTTCGAATGAGTCTTCAGCCGGCCACCATTGCTGAGCTCCCCAGAGCGAAGCGAGACGATCGTACATGCGGCGCACGCGGCGCGCGGCGCGGGTATCCGGCCTGTCCGAAGTTTGCTGCGCCGGTTGCAAGCGCGCCATGCACTGATGGTAACGGGCGGATCAGCGGATGGCGGGCGTTTTGGCGGGAAGGGCGCTGATGCGCGGCAGCACGATGATGTCGACGCGGCGGTTCTGGCTGCGGCCGTCGGGCGTGGCGTTGGAAGCGACGGGATGGTACTCGGCGAACCCGGCGGCGGAGAGCCGCGCCGGGGCGATTCCGTGGTCTTCGATAAGGCTTTTCGCGAGTTCGCTGGCGCGCGCGGTCGAAAGCTCCCAGTTGGAGGCGAACTGCGCGGTATGGATGGGCACGTTGTCGGTGTGACCCTCGATGCGCAGGTCGTACGGCGTGGCCGCGAGCGTGCCGGCGATCTGATTGAGCGTGGCGCGCGATTGCGCATGGGGAGCGGCAGAGCCTGAGTCGTAGAATCCCGCCTCGCGCAGGGAGATAACGAGGCCATCGCGTCCCAGCCGCAGAGCGATCACATGTTCCGCGAGCTGGTCGGAGAGCATGCCGGTCAGGCGCGCCTGGAGCTGCGCGAGATCCTGCTGCACGGCGGGTGATGCGGAGAGATCGTCGCCGAGCACGACATTGACCGGCGCCACAGGATCGCGTGAATCCGCAAGCGAGCCCGAGTGCTGCATGGCCGGCGCGGCAGACGGAAAGAGTCCGAGGGCCTGAAACGCCGACTGAATGGAGCGGGCAATCTCGGTCTGCTTCTGCTGATCGCTGCGCGAGCTGGCATAGAGCACCACGAAAAAGGCGAAGAGCAGCGTAATGAAGTCGGCATAGGAGACGAGCCAGCGGTCCTGATGCGCGTGCTCGGCGGATTTCTGTTTTGCGCGTCTCATCGTGACGGCGCCTCCTCGGCCGCTTTTTTCGTTTTGCGTGTCGTTGCGCAGAAGCCCGCAAGCTTGATTTCGATCATGCGCGGGTTCATGCCTTCGACGATCGAGATGACCCCCTCGAGGGCCATCTCGCGCAGGCGCTGGTCGTCGCGCGCACGCTGCTTCAGTTTTCCGGCCGCGGGCAGAAAGAAGAGGTTGGCCGACCCCACGCCGTAGATGGTGGCGACGAAGGCGACGGCGATTCCCCGGCCCACTTCGTTCATGTGGTCGAGATGCTGCATAACCTGAATGAGGCCGATGACGGCGCCGATGATGCCGATGGTGGGCGAGAATCCGCCGGCGGATTCGAAGACGGCCGGAATGCGGGCCTCATTTTCGGTGAGGTTCTCGATCTGGACTTCCATGATCCGCCGCAATTCGGTGGGTTCGGTGCCGTCGACGGCGAGCATGAGCGCCTGGCGCAGAAAGGGGTCTTTGACCCCGGGAAGCTCCTGATCGAGAGAGACGATGCCGTTGCGGCGGGCCTTGTTGGCGAAGGCGACGATCTGGCGCAGCATAGCCTCGCCCTGGTCGGAGCGGTGCAGAAAGACGCGAGCGAGACGCAGGAGCGCGGCGAAGACAGTGCGGAAGGGAAACTGCAGCATGACCGCGCCGAAGGTCCCCCCGAAGACGATCATGGCAGCGGTGGGCTGGAGGACCTGGCCGAGGTGTCCTCCTTCGAGCAAAAGGCCGGCGAGAATGCCGGCAATGGCAAGAAGAATGCCGCCAAAGCTGCCTGCGTCCATGGAATCACTCTCCAGCGATCGGGGCGCAGGCGACCGTGGCCGGCGAGCCTTCGGCGGATCCCGGCACAAAGGCGCGACTGGCCGCGAAGACGCGGGCGCGATAGGCGACGGTGCAGTTCACGACGTCTTCGCAGGACTCGCGCACTACGATTTTTTCGCCGTTGATGAGAGTCAGCACGGTGTCGGGCGAGGATTCGGCGTATTTGATGAGGTCGCAGTTGACGACCAGGGGATTTCCGTTCAGGCGGGTCAGATGAATCATCGATGCGTCTCCGGCGGATTCTGAAGGAGGTATCGGCAGAAAGCGGAAAGCTCTGAATGCCGGCGCAGGGCGGGATGGCCGGCGCGGAAGCCTGCCACGCACGCTGGTTGCCAAACGGACGGGCAACGGTAAAGGCCGCAAGGGAGGGGCCGATGAAGCCATTGAGTTCAAGCGGTTCCCGGGAGTGGCGACCAGGCCGGGCGGGTTGTTCGGCCATCCAGCTCAGCGCTCCGTTCAGGAACCCAAATTACGAACAGGAGAAAAACCATGTCACTGGGAGTCCTGAACAATATTTCGGCCATGTATGCCGAGAACAACCTGAACCAGACGCAGTCGAGCCTGCAGGGCGTGCTCACGCAGCTGTCGTCGGGCTCGCGCATCAACTCGGGCGCCGACGATGCCGCCGGCCTGTCGCTGGCCAACGGGTTGCAGGCCAACTCGGCGGCGCTGAATCAGTCTTCGGCGAACGCGACCGAAGGCGTCGGCCTGCTGCAGGTGGCCGACGGCGCGCTTTCGCAGGTAACGAACCTGCTGACCCGTGCCATCACTCTGGCGACGGAAGCCTCGAACGGCACCCTCAACACCACGCAGCTGAGCGCGGCCGACTCCGAGTACCAGTCGATCCTCGACGAAATCAGCAACATCGGCAGCACGACCACCTACAACGGCCAGGCTGTCTTCGGCAACGCAAACGGCGTAGCCATCTACGTCGGAGACGGAACAGCCGGCGGCAGCTTTACAGACACGCTGACGCTGGCCCCCCTGTCGAATGCCGAGGTCGGCGATGCGACGGCCAGCAGCACGGGCCTGACGTATACGGCGGGCACCGCGACCACAGGCGCGACGCTGACCTATACGCCGGGGACCGTAGCCGGGACGAACTACGAGGATCTCAGCACCACGAGCCTGACCGGCGGCAACGCCTCCACGGCCCTGACCGACATCAACGACGCGATCGGCGACGTGGCCGCCGAGCGCGGTTACGTCGGCGCGCAGATCAACACGCTGACAGCCGTCAGCAACGTCGACAACACGGAGCAGGAGAACGTGACCTCGGCGCAGAACGCGATCACGGCGACGGACTACGGCCAGGCCTCTTCGAACCTGTCGAAGTACGAAATCCTGATGCAGACCGGCGTCTCGGCGCTGGCTCAGGCCAACAGCACGCAGCAGATGGTGACCAAGCTCCTTCAGTAAGGTGAGCCTCCTCAACTCCTGGCGGGGAGCTTCGGCTCCCCGCATTTTTTAGAAACCTCTTATCCGCACCAAACCGCGCAGGCGATTCTCCTGCAAGGCTGGAGACTGCGATCAAGTTGGTCGCAGGATCGTCGATAAGAAGGATATGGGCGCGGTAGGCATTTCTTTTGGCAATCCGACCAGTGGGCAGGGGTTCAACGTCTCGCAGACGGTGAGCCAGATTGTCGCAAACCTGCAGGCGGTGGAAACGCCGTGGCAGACGCAGCTGACATCTCTGCAATCACAGGACACGGCACTGACGGGCATCGGCACCGACTTGAGCACGCTCGCGAGCGCGCTGGAGTCGCTGACAGACTTTGACGGAGTGTTGTCAGAGAAGGAGGGCTCGAGCTCCGACACTTCGGTCGTGCAGCTGATGTCGGCCACTTCGAGCGCGGCCGCGGGAAGCCATACGATCACGGTGTCGCAGCTCGCGCAGACGTCTTCGTACGTAAGCAGCCAGATTGGCGCGAGCGATACGCTGAGCGGCAGCGTGGCCATCAACGGGCAGAACATTCAGATTGAGAGCGGCACAAACGATACGCTCTCGACGCTGGTCTCGTATATCAACTCGGGCGGCTACGGCGTGACGGCCAGCGTGATCACGGACTCGGACGGAGACCAGCAGCTGGGCCTCGCAAGTACGACGAGCGGCGCCGCCGGCGACATTGCCGTCAGCGCAGATGAACTGACCGATGCCACGTCGAGCAATGCGGCGATCACCTTCCAGCAGTCCCAGCCGGGCCAGGACGCTCAGTTCTCGGTGGACGGGCTGCCCACGCAAAGCAGCCCCTCGAATACCGTCACGAACGCGATCAGCGGCGTGACGATGCAACTGCTCTCGCTCTCGAGCTCGCCGGTTCAGGTGGAGATCACCAACGACAACACCGATGTGGAGTCGGCAGTGTCGAGCTTCGTGAGCGCCTACAACACGGTGGTGAACGATCTGAACACGCAGGAGGGTGACGACGCGTCGGGGAACGCTGAGCCCCTGTTCGGCAACTCGGAAGTGGCCATGATTCAGGAGCAGCTCCAGGAGGCCATTTCGTTCACGCAGCCGGCGCAGGCGGTGGGGACTACCTCCTCAGTCGCAGCAACGGACACGCTTTCCGGAACCATCTCGATCTCAGTTGGCGGCGGGCAGGCGGTGCAGGTGTCTGTGCCGACGGGCACTCCGACACTCCAGGGGCTGGCGGATGCAATCAATGGCACAGCAGGCATTGGCGTCACGGCAGCCGTAGCGACGGCGAAAAATGGCGGGGCAACGCTGACCCTGACGAATTCCACGACCGGGTCGGAGGGCGACATCGTCGTGGACAGCAGCGGTCTGATGGACACGACCTCGAATGCGGCGGTGAGCTTCGGCCAGGCGCAGTCGAACGGCATCACCTCGCTCACCGGTCTTGGCATTACGGCGAACGACGATGGAACGCTGGCGCTGGACACGACAACGCTGGACAACGCACTGAACGACAACTACGACGACGTCATGAGCTTTTTCCAGTCAAGTTCCCTGTTCACCTCCTTTGGCTCGAACCTGAGCAGCACCATCGGCAACCTGGGCAATACCTCGCCGAGCGGAGCCGTGTACATGGCTCTCCAGCAGAATTCGTCCGAAGAATCGCAGCTGAACACGAACATCAGCAACGAAAACGCGATCATCAGCGCGGAGCAGAGTCAGCTGACGACTGAATTGAACGAGGCGAATTACACACTCCAGGAAATACCCGAGCAGATCGATGAGATCAACGAGATGTACAGCGCGATCACCGGCTACAACCAGAACTCGAACGGCTGAACGGCAGGCGCAGAAAGAGGAGCATGAATTATCAGCAGCAGGCGATTGCGAGCATGAATCCAGTGGAGCTGATTGTCGCGCTGTACGACGGCATGACGCAGTTCCTGTACCGGGCCATCGCTGCGATCGAGGACCACAGCCCGCGAGACCGAAGAATCGCGGTGGGCCGGGTGCTCGCGATTCTGATGCATCTGCAGTCGCGGCTGAAGATGGACGTGGGCGGCAACTCGGCGCGGGCGCTTTCAGAGTTCTACGCGTCGATTTTTGCACTGTGTCTGGAAGGCTCCAGGCTGGATTCGGCGGATCGCCTGCGTGAGGCGATTGGCTGCATTCGCGATGTGCGCGACGCCTGGAACACGGCGGCGCACGAACCGGAAGTGCTGGAGCTGCTGCAGGGCGGAGGCGCGGCGGCGCCGGCGATGATGCCGGCACGATCCGCTGCGCAGATTTCCGATTCAGCAGAAGCGCGGTGGACAGCCTGAACGGCGTCAGCCGGTGACGGCGAGCTCTTCTTCGAGCAATTGCTTTTGATAAAGGCTGGCATAGTAGCCATTGCGGGCCAGCAGCTCTTCATGAGTGCCCAGCTCGGCGATGCTGCCGCGCACCAGCACGGCGATACGATCGGCGTGGCGCACCGTTGAGATGCGGTGGGAGATGAGGATCGTGGTGCGGCCGGCCATGACGCTGCGCAACTGCTCGAGGATGCGCTCTTCTGTGTAGGTGTCGACGCTGGCGAGAGCATCGTCGAGGATGAGAATGCGGGGATTGCGCAGCACCGCGCGCGCCAGAGCCGTTCGCTGCTTCTGACCGCCGGAGAGGGTGAGGCCGCGCTCGCCGACGACCGTGTCGAATGCCCCGGGAAAGAGTCGAAACTCGTCCCGGATCAGCGCGGTCGCGGCTGCCTGCTCCACGGCATCGTCCGTTGTCTTCTCTACGCCGAAGGCGATGTTGTCGCGGATGCTGGTGCTGAAGAGGAAGGTCTCCTGGGGAACGAATCCGATGGCGGCGCGCAGCGAGTCGAGGGGGTAGTGCTGCAGCGGGCGACCGTCGAGCAGCACGGAGCCCTCGGGGGCGTCGTAGAGCCGCGGGATGAGACTCGCCAGCGTCGATTTGCCGGCGCCGGTGGGACCGACGAGCGCCAGGCTCGATCCGGCGGGAACGGTGAGCGAGATGTTGTGCAGCACTTCGACGGGCTGCGCGTTCTCTGCCGGATAGGCAAAGCTGAGATTGCGGAACTCGATATCCCCGCGGACCTCCGCCTGATCGGGGGTAAGCTTCGCGGCATGATCGTCGATGACGGGCTTTGCGATCAGGATTTCCTGCACGCGCAGCACCGAGGCCGTGCCGCGCTCGAAGAGGTTGACCACATAGCCAAGCGCAATAATGGGCCACGTGAGCATCATGAGGTACGTGGTGAAGGCGACGAACTGGCCGACCGTGATGCGGTGCTGCAGGACCTGATGGCCGCCGACAAGGAGCGAGATCACCATTGCCAGGCCCAGCATAAATTCCAGCGTCGGCCACAGCATGCCCATCAGCCGGACGAGCCGCAGCGCGCGGCGGATGTACTCCTGATTACTGCGTTCGAAGGAGCGGATCTGCGCCTCTTCCTGGGCAAATGCGCGCACCAGACGCGCGCCGGAGAAGTTCTCCTGCGCGTGGGCGGAGATGTCGGAGAACATCGCCTGGATGCGCTCGAAGCGATCGTGAATCTTCCTCCCCATGAACTGGATGAAGACGCTGGCCAGCGGCATCGGAGCGAGCGCGGTGAGCGTGAGAAATGGGCTGATGCGCAACAGAAAATAGAGCGATCCCGCAAAAAACAGCACCGTGTTCGCGGTGTACATCACCGCCGGCCCCAGCAGCATGCGCACCGCTGCCAGGTCGTTGGTCATGCGCGCCATGATGTCGCCGGTACGGTGCTCCTGATAGTACGAGGCGGGCTGTTTTTCAAGCTGCGCGAAGAGATCGTTGCGCAGGTCGAACTCGATGTCGCGCGAGATGCCGATGATGATCCAGCGCATGTAGTAGAGCAGCACGCCGTGGATCAGGGTCACGCCGAGGATGAGGCCGGCATAGCCGAATACCTTGTGCCAGGTAACGGCGCGGGTCAGGTCGTCGGCGGCCATGCCGATGACGCGCGGAAACTGCACCCACACAGCGTTGGCGGCGACGGTGCAGAGACAGCCCCACAGGTAGCCGCGCCAGTAGCGGCGCATATAGGGGAAGAGCGGCTTGAGTTTGGTGAACATGGTGTCGCTCCGCTCAGGTTTGCGTCCGCAGCAGCAGCCACGCGCCGGCGAGGCCGAAGAGCAGATCGGGGGACCACGCAGCGAGAAATGCCGGGAGCCAGCTGACGTTGCCCATGTTTTCGAAGAATCCCGACACCACGTAGTAGGCGATGGCCACGCCGATGGCGACGGCAATGCCGGAAAGGGATCCGCGCCGTCCCATGGAAAGCGCGAAGGGAATGGCGAGCACGCCCATGACGAGGGTGATGAGCGGATACGCCAGCTTACGGTTGAGCTGCACGCGCAGGGGGACGGTGTTGAATCCGCTCTGCCGCAGCGAGTGGATGTAGTGCGCGAGCTCGCCGAAGCTCATTTCCGACGATGGCCGCACTTCACGGGTGAAATAAGACGGCTGCTCAGTGACTTCAGAAAACGTGCTCACGGGAAAGGCACGGTAAGTGGCGACTTCCGGGCCCTTGAAGGTCCGCTCCCATCCGTCTTCGAAAACCCACGCATCCAAGTTCGGCTGCCACTCCGCGGATGTTGCATAGATGCGTTTGGTCAGCGCAAAGGTTCCGGGATCGAACTCGAAAACGGTGATGTTGCCGAACGTGTTGATGTCGGGATCGAAGTACTGGTAGTAGAAGATAACGCTCGGCTGGCCAGGATGCTGCTCGCCGAACATCCAGTTGCGGCCCGGGTGCTCGACGGTGGAAGCGGGCTTGCCTTTGATGACATTCCGCAGGGCTTCCTGGCGGCGATTGGCCTGGGGCAGATACAGCTCGTCGAAGGCGAAGAGCGAGACCGAGAGCATGGCGGCAATCACCAGTACCGGCACGGTGATGCGGTAGAGGCTGATGCCCGTGGCCTTCATAGCGGTCAGCTCGCTGTTGCGATTCATGACGCCGAAGACCACCAGCACGCCGATCAGCACGCTGAGCGGCGTAATGAGGTAAATCATGCTGGGCGTGAGATTGATAAGGTATGCGCACACCGTCACCAGCGGCGTCTTGTTGCGGATGATATCGCTCAGCAACTCGAAGAAAGTGAAGACGAGCATGAGCATGACGAAGGTGATGAGCACCATCGCGAACGTCAGCAGGAACTCGCGCAGCACGTATTCATCGAGGATGAGCGGGAACCGTCCGCGGGTCTCGCGCGGACGCGAGCGCAGACGCAGCGGCCCCGTGGCGCTTGTCGAGCGGTTGGCATGCCGCCGCAGGAGGGCGCCCAGCGAGGTGATGGCAGCCAGGGCCGCGCCGCCTGTCGACATTTGCCGCAGCAGAAGCACGCCACACAGAGCGAAAAGGATGTTCGCTTCCCAGACGCCGGCGAAGGCAGGGATCTTGTTCTGCCGCGCCAGCGCCGTGCCCGTCGAGGAGAGGAAGTAATAGACGAAGACCAGGGCGATCGTGAGGACGAAGCCCGCGCTCTTGCCTCCGCGGCGCGAAGAGATGCCGAGGGGCACGCCGACCAGCATGAGCACGAGGCAGGCCGCGGGATAAGCCAGACGCTTCTGGAACTCGATCTGATAAAGGTCAGCGTTGTCCTTGCCGCGGGTGCGCGCCAGCAGCTCGCGATTGTTCATGGCAAGAATGGGCGTGTCGCTCTTGCCGAGGTGTACGTCTTCCTGAGTCCCCGTCTGCAGGGGCAGATCGGCGGAAGCGAAGGTGGAAACGGTTTCGTCGTTGGGCTGCCCCGCGACCGGAGAATATTCCGTCCCGTCACGCAGGCGCATGGTGATGGTCTGGTCGGGCCTGTTGACGACCGTGGCGCGATCGGCCGTCGTGACCTTGGGCTGCGTGGGGTCGCTCACGTCGGCGAGAAAAATCTGGCGCCAGTTCGCGGCGCCCTGGCCGGCGCGGACGTCCTGCACGTAGAGGACGATGTTTTTGAAGTCTTCGTAAAACACGCGCGGCTGCACTTCGTAGGAAGCCTGCGCGTTGGCCAGCGAATTCTCCTCGCGAAGCATGGCCTCGGTTGCTTTGGGCGCGAAGTACATTGTGTTGGCCAGGCTGACCAGCCACGCGGCGATGGCGAGCAGCCCCACAACGCGCACGAATGACCACACGCCGAGGCCCGATGCGCGCATCGCCGTCACTTCGCTGTCGGCGGCGAGCCGGCTGAGGCCGAGGAGGATGCCCACCAGCACCGCCATGGGAATGGTGACGGTGAACATGTTGGGCATGAGCAGGAAGACGATTTTAATGACCGTGCCCAGCGAGGCGCTGTTGCGGACGACCAGCTCGAGCAGGCTGGGAAGGTAGCGGATGAAGAGGACGAAGGTGAAGATGGCTCCGCCGATGAAGGCGTGCGAGACCACTTCCTTCAGGATGTAACGGGTGAGGATCCGCACAAATCGAGCTTCCGCTTTTGATTTTAGCGTTAACCCGGCGTGAAGCGGCGGAGGCGCAGGCTGTTGGCCAGCACACTCACCGAGCTGAGCGCCATGGCCGCGCTGGCAATCGCCGGGCTGAGCAGGATGCCAAAGGCCGGGTAGAGAATGCCGGCGGCAATGGGAATGCCAAGCAGGTTATAGCAGAAGGCCCAGCCCAGGTTCTGGCGCATGGTTCGCAATGCCCGGCGGGCCAGCAGCACGGCGTCGAGGATCTGCCCGGGTTCGCCGTGCAGCAGAATGGCATCGCCGGCTTCGCGCGCGAGGTCTGCCCCGGCGCCCATGGCCAGACCAGCGTCAGCCTGGGAGATGGCCGCGGCGTCGTTGATGCCGTCGCCGGCCATCGCCACACGGCGGCCCTGCTGCTGCAGCTGGCGAATCTTTTCGAGTTTCTGCGCGGGCAGCAGCCCGGCCCAAATCTCGTCGATGCCCGACTCGTGCGCGATGGCTTCAGCGGAGACTCGAGAGTCGCCGGTGAGCATCGCAGTGCGAATCCCGAGGCGGCGCAGGCCGGCGACAGCCGTGGGAGCCGTGGACCGCAAGGTGTCGCGAGCATCCAGCGAGCCGAGGAATGAACCGCCGCGAGCCAGGTACATGCGCGTCACGCCGGCGTCGGGGCCGTGGTTTCCGGCGAGAGCGATGCCCATTTCGTCCATCAGGGCAGGATTGCCGAGCGCGGTCGCCGCTCCCTGCACTTCTCCCTGGACTCCCCTGCCCGGAACCGCGCGCACCGCTTCTGCAGCCGGAACCTTCAGGCCGCGTTCCGTTGCGGCGGCCAGAATCGCGTGGGCGAGCGGATGCTCGGAGCGGCGCTCGAGAGCGGCGGCCAGTGCAAGAACGTTGTCTTCCGTGCTGCCTTCGGCGGCGGTCATGGCGATGATGGCCGGCTTCCCTTCGGTGAGCGTGCCGGTTTTGTCGAGGACGACGGTGTCGATGCGCGCCAGGCGCTCGAGGCTCTCGCCGCCCTTGAAAAGCACGCCGAGTTGCGCTGCGCGGCCGATGGCCACGGTAAGAGCCGCGGGAACCGCGAGGCCCATCGCGCAGGGACAGGCGATGACCAGCACGGCCACAGAGACGGCAAACGCCCGGCCCGCGCCGCCGCCGGCGAAAATCCAGATAAAGAACGTAGTCAGCGCGAGCGCGAGCACCAGCGGCACGAATACCGAGCTGACGCGATCGGCAAGCTGCTGCATAGGGGCACGCGAAGACTGTGCTTCCTCGACGAGTCGCATCATCTGGCCGAGAACGCTGTCGGCGCCCAGCGAAGTGGCCTGGTACTCGAGCGCTCCGTCGAAGTTGAGCGAGCCGCCGATGACGCGATCGCCGGGGCCGCGCGGTACGGGGATGGATTCGCCGGTGATGAGCGATTCGTCGATGGAGGTTTCCCCGGCGAGAATGAGGCCGTCGACCGGAACGCGCTCACCGGGACGCAGGATCACACGATCGCCGGCGATCACCTGCGCCAGCGGGAGTTCGATCTCGTGACCGTCGCGCAGAATGCGGGCCGACTGCGGCTGGAGCTTCGCGAAGGCGTGCAAAGCATCGAGCGTGCGGCGCTTGGCGCGCGCATCGAGCCAGCGACCGAGCAGCAGGAATCCGAGGATCAGCAGGACCGCGTCGTAGTAGACGTCCGGGGCCAGGTGGTAGCGAACGAAGAGGGCTGGCGCCAAAGTAGCGGCCAGCGAATACGCAAAGGCTGCGCCTGTGCCGAGCGCCACCAGCGTGTTCATGTTGGTGCCGCGGTGGCGGGCGGCGGTCCACGCCTGCCGATAGATGATGCCTCCACCCCAGACCATGCCGGCAACGGTGATGGCCAGCATGACGTAGTCCAGAGCCAGCGGTGAGATGTTGAATAGCATGGGCAGCGCGGGCGCGAACCACGCATGCGCGTTCATCAGTAGCAGGACAATGACGCCCCCGGCCAGCGTGAAAAAAGCGCGAGCACGCAGGGGGCCTTCGTCTGCCGCGGTGTCCGGCAGCGGAGCAGCGCCGGGTTCCGCGGGAAGATCGGCATCGTAGCCGGCCTCGCGTACGGAGGCGATCAGGCTTTCCGGGTGCGCGACGGCAGCGTCAAACGTGATGCGCGCGGAATTTGTCAGCAGGTTGACGTTGGCCTCTGCTACCCCGGGTGTGGATCGCAGAGCGCGCTCCACATGACCCTGGCAGGCGGCGCAGCTCATGCCGGAGATGGGCAGAGTGACGGTGCGAACCTCGCTCTTCACTTCCTTTTTCGGATTTGCGGCCTCGGTCGCGGGCATCCCTCGTCCTCACCCAGCGGGTTGCGCCTTACTTCTCGATCAGCGCAGGATAGCCAGCCTTCTCGACGGCGCTCACCAGGGTGCCTTCTGGCACGTCTTCGGCCGCCTGCACTCGGGCCGCGCCGACGCGCACTTCCCCCACCTGCACGCCCTGCACTTTCTCCAGCGCCTGCGCAACGCGGCGCACGCAGGCCCCGCAGTGCATGTTTTCAATGCGCAGTGTGATCTCTCGCATCGGTTCCCCCGCCTCTATGGTAGATGCTGGAGGGCCGTTTTCGATCCTTGCAGTGGTCCCCCGGCAAACCGGAGTCATCCCATGCCGAGGACGAGGAGCGACGTGGCAAGGCTGGCCACGAGCGCGACGAACGACGGTGGCTTGCGGCGGTCGAAGAAGAGGCCCGCGATCGCGGCCAGCAGAGCCAGCGGGGCGAACCAGAGGCAAACCATCGAGCCCGCATTGGCGCCGGAGTTCACTGGTATGGGACGCCCAAAGCCGACAAAGAGCGCCAGCCAACACCATCCTATGGCCAGAAGCAGGTAACTGGCGGTGGTGAAGCGCAGTTCCCGCACCGCGAAGCGAAGTACCTGAATTGAGTCTTCCATTGCTTTTGTCCGGAAACCGGTGGAAACCCGGGTTTCTTACTCCGGTTGCGGCAGAAATCGATAGCCCACCCCGCGGACGGTTTCCAGATGCTTGGGCTTCCCTGGGTCGTCCTCGATATAACGGCGCAGACGCACGATGAAGTTGTCGATGGCCCGGGTGTCAGTGTCTTCGCGCACGTGCCACACCTGCTCCAGCAGTTCCTTGCGGCTCACGATGCGGTCGCGGTTGCGGACGAGGTAGCGAAGCAGGTCCGCCTCCATCACGGTCAGGCGCACGGTGCGATCGGGCGCGTGCAGTTCCAGCGCGTCAAAGTCGATTCGCCGGCCCGCGAAGGAGAAACTCGGCGGGGGTTCCGTGGATTCGGCCGGCGCCGGTGGTTGCGGCCAGCTCATGCGCCGCAGCAGCGCGTTCATCCTCGCCAGCAACACCGTCAGTTCGAACGGCTTGGGCAGATAATCGTCGGCCCCGGCGGCAAAACCCTGCACGATGTCCTCATCGCGGCCGCGCGCCGTCAGCATCAGGACCGGGACGTAGTTTCCTTCGCTGCGCAGAGCCGCGGCAATCTCAAAGCCGTTCTTGCCCGGCAGCATCACGTCGAGGACCACAGCGTCGAAGGCCCGCTTGCGCAGAGTCTCGAGCGCGGCGTCGCCGTCGCCCTCCACTTGCACCTCATGCCCCTCGGCCTGCAGATTGAACAGCAATCCCTGCGCCAGGTTCGCCTCATCTTCGACCACCAGAACGCGCGCCATGGCTTAGACCTGCTCCGCATACGGGCCGAGGATACGCGGCAATTCCAGGCTCACCGTGGCGCCGCGTCCCTCGCCTTCGCTCTCGGCCGTGGCATCGCCGCCGTGCTGGCGCGCAATGGTGCGCACCAGATAGAGTCCCAGCCCCGTGCCCTTGGTGCGCAGCACGCTGCGGCTGGGCACGCGATAGAAGCGCCGGAAGATGCGCTTGAGATGCGCGGCCGGGATGCCGATCCCCTGGTCGGCCACGCTGATGCGGATCCACGCGTCGTGTTTCACGGTCACGGTCACGATCACATTCGCGCCATTCGGCGAGTATTTCACGGCGTTGCCGAGGATGTTCAGCAGCGCGGTGTGCAGCTCGTCGGGATCCCCGCGCACCGCCATGGGCAGAGGCGTTTCCTCCACCCGCAAGGTGATGGCCTTCTCCTCCAGGTGAAAGCGCGCCAGCGTCAGGCGCACGCACTCGTCGACCAGCGCGCGCATATCCACCGGAACGCGCACGTTCGACCGCGCCCGCTGGCCCACTTCGCCGGCTTTCAGAACCTGATCCACCATGCTCATGAGCCGGTCGCTGTCGGCCATCATGCGGGCATAGAACTCGGCGCGCTGCGGCTCGTCGATAGGCCGCCTCTGGAGGGTTTCGAGGTACAGCCGGATCGATGCCACCGGTGTCTTCAACTCGTGGGTGACGGCGCTCAGGAAAGCGTCATGCCGCTCGTTGCGGCGGACTTCGCGCACCAGAAAAATGGTGTTGAGGGTGACGCCGGCGATGAGGAGCAGAAAGAACGGGATCCCGATGGCGAGAGGGACGATGCGACGCCAGTTCAGCAGAATCCACGTCACGTTGAGGGTGACCGCGACGCCGATGAGGCACACGCCGAGCAGCGTGAAGAGGAAGATGTTGCGTCGGCGGCCACTTATGCGCATGGCTCGGCTTTTCTTGCGGGAAAGCGAATGAACTCGGGCGCGAGCACTATCAAAATGCCGGCGACCCAGAGATAGTGACCGATCTCAGCGTGGATATTCGAACCCGGACCGGAGGGTGCCACCGACATCAAAACAACCGCTAAACAAGCGCCCGCGAGGCAGAGCAAGGTCGCAATGGCCGTGGGCCTGCGCCATCGTTCAAGCTGCCACAGTGCAGCGATCAGATAGGCAACGATAAAGGGGTTGACCAACCCGGCGATCACAAAGAGGAAT
>Ga0335073_10003986_pt1 | contig 20611 bp, 18 predicted proteins | sample Lox_Sample_22_FD_207093 | JGI IMG/M metagenome (GOLD analysis project Ga0335073, IMG submission 207093) | Soil microbial communities from Loxahatchee National Wildlife Refuge, Florida, United States - Lox_Sample_2.2 | ecosystem: Environmental > Terrestrial > Soil > Wetlands | place: USA...
CAGCTACCGGTCGGCGATCTTCTACCTCAGCGACGAGCAGAAGCGGGTCGCCGAGGACACGATCGCCGATGTCGACGCCTCCGGCCTGTGGCCGGGCAAGGTGGTCACGGAGGTCACCGCCGCCGGGCCGTTCTGGGAGGCAGAGCCTGAGCACCAGGACTACCTGGAACGCTACCCAGCGGGGTACACCTGCCACTACGTCCGCCCTGGCTGGAAGCTGCCCCACCGGGCGGACCAGGCCGCATCCTGAACCCTGGTTCGGGGGTCAGGGCCGAGGAGGAGCAGCACCCTCCTCGGCCGCCGGCCCGCGGCGGACCTGGAGATGCTGCCAGACCCGCTCCGGGGTGAGCGGCAGGTCCCTGATCACAACCCCGGTCGCGTCGGCGACGGCTGCGGCCAGCGCCGGCGCGGTGCACAACAACGCGCCCTCGCTGACGCCCTTGGCCCCGTAAGGCCCCGGCCCGTCGGCGTTCTCGACCGCCATCGCGCGCAGGTCCAGCGGGACGTCCTTGGTGGTGGGGATGCGGTAGTCGAGCGCGCCCAGGTTCAGGATCCGGCCGGTGCCGTCGAGAATGACCTGCTCCATTAGCGTGTGGCCGAGGCCCATGATGGCCGCGCCCTCGTCCTGGCTCTCCACTTGGAGCGGGTTCAGGGCCCGGCCCACGTCGCCGACCGTGATGTGCTTGTGGATCAGGATCTCGCCGGTGTCGGTGTCCACCTCGGCCTCGAACGCGGTGCAGTTGAACTCGTAGAAAGCCGGGTCCCCACCGAGCGGGTGCTCGGGCATGTCGGTCTTGCGCATCACGCCGTTCCCGATGACCTCGCCGCGAAGACGCCCCAGGCTGGCCTGAACCACCTCGGCGATCGGCCGCGAACCCGTGGGCAGGCGGACCATGCCGTCGGTCACGGTCACGGCCGCGACGTCCACGCCGTACAGCTCGGCAGCCATGTCCCGGAGCTGCCGGTGGATGTCTTGGCAGGCGTGCAGGATCGCGTTTCCCATGAACACGGTGGACCGGCTGGCCGAGGTCTGGAGGTCGAACGGGACGATCTCGGTGTCTCCCATGACCACGCGGATCCGGTCCAGCGGAGCGCCGAGCTCGTCAGCGGCGATCTGCGCGAAGATCGTCCGGGCACCCTGGCCCATGTCCGAGGTGCCGGCCAAGACCAAGACGCTCCCGTCGAAGAGCAGCCGGACCGTGGACTGAGATAGGCCGGTGGTCGCCCCGGACTTGATGCCGCACGCGATGCCGCGGCCGTGGCCGGGCGGCAGCGGTGTGCTCCAGCCGACGGCGGCGGCGGCCTTGCGCACCGACTGCTCCCACTGGCCGTCGGCCGGGACGTCACCGGGCACCACGGGCTCGCCCTTTGCCGCAAGGCTGCGCAGCCGAATGGACAGCCCGTCCAGACCGAGCCGGCGAGCGCCCTCGTCGAGCTGCGACTCGACCGCCCAGTTGATCTGCGGGGTGCCGAAGCCGCGGAACGCGCAGCTTGGCGTCGTGTGCGAGAGGATCGCCCGGGCCCGGATGCGCGCGGCCGGTACCCGGTACGGCCCGCAGGCCAGGTAGTTGCTCTTGGCCACGACCCGCTCGGCGATGTCCGCGTACGCGCCGAGCAGGTAGTCGCTCTCGATGTCGTGGAACATGATGTCCCCGGCCGCGGAGAAGCCGGTGCGCACCCGCACCCGGGCCGCGGTGCGACGCACCGCCTGGAACGTCTCCTCCAACGTGAGCACGAGCCGGCACGGCCGGCCGGTTCGCAAGGCGAGGAACGCAAGCAGCGGCTCGAACTTCGGGTTCTGCTTGCCGCCGAAGGCCCCGCCGGGATCCGGCGCCAGCACCCGCACCCGGCTCAGCGGCAGGTCGAACAGCTCGGCCATCATCCGCTGCAGCAGGTAGGGGTGCTGTACCGGACTCCAGAAGGTCAGGCCGTCGTCGTCCGCTGCGGCGATCGCCCCGTGCGGCTCGATCGCGAAATGGGTGACCATCGGGAACGTGTACTCGCCAGCCACGACCAGGCTCGGGCGCGCCTCGTCGATGTCCCCCCAGCCGAAGTTCCGCTCGCGCAGTACGTTCGTGCGGGCCAGCGGGTCGCCGGGGCGCAGCTCAGGCGCCTGAACCAGCGGTGCCGCCGGGTCGAGCGCGGCGTCGACGGTGAGCACGGCCGGCAGCGCCTCGTACCGCACCACGACCCGGGCCGCGCCGGCCTCCGCAGCGTCGCGGGTGGCGGCGGCCACCGCCGCCACGGGCTCGCCGTGGTACTTCGTCTCACCGGCGGCCAGCACCGGGCGGTCTGCGAAGGCCGGGCCGAACCGGGGTACCGGCCGCGGCAGGTCGGCCGCGGTGAGCACGTGCACGACACCCGGCACCTCGTATGCGGCGCTGACGTCCACGTCGAGGATCCGTGCCCTGCCGCAGTCCAGCGTGACGAGCTTGACGTGCAGCATGTCCTTCAGGCGCACATCGGCGACGAACTTCTGGGCACCGGTGACCCGCTCTGCACCGCCCAGGCGGGATACGGGGGAGCCGACGCTGTGCTGGCGGGTGCCCGCGTCCGGGAACGTCGCGGTCACCGCGTTTCCTCCGGCGCCTCTCCCGCCGCGGCGAGTACGGCAGCCACGATCCGGTTGTACCCGCCGCACCGGCACAGATTGCCGGACAGCCCCTCGCGGACCTGCTCGGCAGACGGGTGAGGCTCGGCCTCCAGCAGGGACGTGGCCGAGACCACCATGCCGGGGATGCAGAACCCGCACTGCACCGCGCCGCGGTCAAGAAACGCCTGCTGCATCCGGCTCATCCGGCCGGCGCAGCCCAGTCCTTCCACGGTCGTCACGTGACGGCCGCTGACCTCGACGGCCAGCATGAGACACGAGTTGACCGGGCGCCCATCGACGATCACCGTGCACGCGCCGCATTCGCCCACCGCGCAGCATTCCTTGGTTCCGGTCAGGTTCAGCTCGTCGCGCAGCACTTCGAGCAGGGGGCGGTGCGCGCCGACGGTCAGGGTCACGGCGGTGCCGTTGACCGTGAGCTCGATCCGGGTCGTGGTCATGCGCGGTCCCCGCGGTCTGCGCCGCCGGTCCTGGCCTTGCCGTTCTGGCTGGCCGCCAGGCGTTGCGCAGCGGCCAGCAGCGCCCTCCTGCTCAGCACCCGGAGCATCGCGAGCCGGTACTCCCGGCTGGCCCGGACGTCGCTGATCGGCCGGGCCTGGGCGATCAGCCGGTCCAGCGCCACGTCCCGGGCCGGGCCGGGCGCGTTGACGTCGGCCAGTATCCCGCTGATGTCGGTCACCAGGAATGGCACCGGGGCAGCCGCGCCGCAGCCCAGCCGGGTCACGCCGTCGGCGTCCACGGAGCAGCACACGCTGATCGTGGCCAGGTCTACGCCGCGGCGACGGGTCATCCGGGCGAACGCGGTCCCCAGGGGACGGGCTGGAACCGGCAGCTCAGCCGCGGTCACGATCTCCGCCGTGCCCAGCGCGGTGCGGCCCGGGCCGAGAACGAACTCGCTCAGCGGCATCCGGCGCTCGCCGCCGGTCCCGGCGATGACCAGCCGCGCGTCGTGCACCAACAGGGCCGGGGCCGTGTCGGCGGCGGGGGACGCGTGGCACACGTTGCCGGCCAGCGTGGCGCGGTTGCGGATCTGGATCGAGCCGACCACGCTCATCGCCTCGACCAGGGCCGGGAACCGGGCGCGGAGGACCGGATGGCGGCACAGGTCGGCCATGACCGCGGTGGCGCCGATGCGGACGCTGCCGCCACCTTCGGTGACGTCGGCGGGCAGGTCGGTCAGGCCTTTGATGTCGACGACGACGCCCGGTGTCTCGATGCCGTGCCGAAGGCGGACCACGAAGTCGGTGCCACCCGCCAGGATCCGTGCCTGGTCGCCGTGGCGCGTCAGGAGCGCCACGGCCTCGGCAGTCGTCGCCGGGCGGGCGTAGTCGAAGGCCTGCACGTGATCACCTCGGCCGGGCGCTCACGGCGCCCGGGCCAGCCACGACAGCTGCATCGGCTGGCCCCGCCCGACCCCGGCCTCCAGCCCGGCCAGCCAGGCCGGCTCGCCGGGATCGTGGCCCAGGCCGGCCAGCGCGCAGGCCCGCAGGACGGGCGAGTGCGTCACGGCCACGACGAGCGGCGGTCCGGCGGTGTCGGCCAGGCTTCGCGCGAAGGACATGATCCGGCGGTGCACCGCGGTCGCGTCGTCGCCGGGAGGATCGGGATGGCGCACCCACCAGCCCACCCGGTCAGCCTCCGCAAGGAAGTCGGCGTAGAACGGCACCCGGGCGGCCTCCATCGCGCTCAGGTGCGGCACCTGCTCCGCGAGCGCCGCCGCGGAGCTCACCATGTCGATCCGGACCCCAGCCAGATAGAGATCCGGGTTGCGCAGCGCGAACGCGACGGCGGGGCCCGCGACGGCCGCGCCGACGGCGCGGGCGCCGTCGGCGAGCGCCTGGCCGGTCTCGCGGGCACGGCGGGTGTCCCCGGTCAGCACGAGCAGCCGGCCGGCCGGGTCCTTGCCCAGGCTGCGGCCAGTCTCAGTGGCCTCGGCCAGCCCGCGCGGCGTGACCGAGATATCGCCATGATGCGACTCGACCTCGCCGTGCCGGAGCAGCAGCAGCCGCCGCGGCGGCTGGCCGTCGGCGGCGGGCCCGATGCTGGGCTCCGGCTCAGGCATCGATCGTTTCGTAGGTGCTGACCTGTCGCTCGGCCAGGTACTCGATCGCGTTGCCGAACACGTGCTGCTGGAAGTGCTCGCTGGCCTTGTGGTCCTCGTAGCCGGAGGCATCGGTGTACTGCTCGTACAGGAAGAACGTCCCGGGGTCCTCGGGGGACACCTGGGCCTGGTAGAAGAGGTTCTTAGGCTCGGCCCGGGACAGCGGAGTCATGGTCTTAATGATGTCCAGGATGCGCTTCTCCTCTCCCGGCTTTGCCTTCCAGATTGCCGCCACGACAAATGCCATCGGCCGTTCCCTTTCCCTTGTGGTAGGTCAGGCACGCGCCCGCGGCCCGACGGTGTTGCGCAGGACGCCGATGCCGTCGGCCTGCATTTCGATCTGGTCCCCCGGCTGCAGCCATCGGTCGAGCTCGATCCCTGAGCCGCCCGCGGCGGTGCCCGAGCCGAGCACGTCGCCGACGCGGAGGGTCAGGTCCTGCGCGGCATAAGCGATCATGTCCGCAAAGGTATGGTGCATGTTCCTGGTGGTGTCACTGCCCCACACCTGGCCATTGACACGGACGGTCAGCCGCAGGTCCGCTGCGTCGATCTCGTCCGGAGTGGCGATGCAGGGGCCGAGGACGTTGGAGCCGTCCCAGTCCTTGGCCTTGGCCGGCCCCATGCCCACCGGCAGCTCGCGGCGCTGGGTGTCCCGCGCGGACAGGTCGTTCCAGATCGTGTAGCCGAATACGTAGTCGAGGGCGTGGCCGGGCGGGATGTCCCTGCCCTCCCGCCCGATGACGGCCGCCAGCTCGAGCTCGTGGTCGAGCTGTTCGCTGTACGAGGGCCACGGGATCACCTCGTCGGGGCCGATCACGGTGTCCGGCAGCCCCTTGTAGTAGGCGGGCACCTGGTACCACTCGTCCGGGATCTCCCGGCCCAGGCGCTTGAACGAGTTGAGCAGGTGTCCCTCGAAGGTGAGGAAGTCGCGCAGGCTGCGCGGGCGCAGCGGGGCCCGCAGCCGGGCCGCGGTTGCCGCACCGCCCGCGCGCACCGGCGCGCCGGCCTCGATGAACGCGATCATGTCGCCGTCGAACCCGGCGTCGACGACCTGGTCGCCGTCGAGAAAGCCCACGCGCTGCGCGCCGTTCTCCTCATACGTCACATACCTCACCGTGATCTCCTCACACCGTTGTGACCGGGCGGGATTGGAGCAGGAACAGCGTGCCGCCGGCGTCGTACGCCCATTCGATGTCCTGAGGACCGCCGTGCAGGTCGGCCAGGCGCTGCCCGTGCTCGACGAGTTCCGCACACTCCGGCGCGGTCAGCACCGGCTCGGCCAGGACGCGGCTGCGCTTGATGACGCCCTGGTGGTCCAGAACGTAGTGGTCCGGCGTGATCTCCCCGGATACCACGCTCTCACCCAGCCCGAGCGCGGCCTCGATGACCATGCGGTCCCGGCGGCCGTGCACCGGGTCGACGGTGAACATGACCCCGGACTTCGCCGAGTCGATCATTTGCTGCAGGACGACGGCCATGGCCACGTCGTCCAGGGACCCCTTCTCCTGCCGGTAGAAGACCGCCCGGTCGGCGAAGAACGACAGCCAGCACTCGACCACGCGGTGCAGGACCTCGTCTAGCCCGGCCACATTCAGGAACGTCTCCTGCTGGCCTGCATAGCTGGCTCCGGCTGAATCCTCGGCGCACCCCGAGGACCGCACGGCGACCGGCGCGGCCAGGGTGGCATAACACCGGGCGATCTCAGCCTCGGGTGGGCTGGCTCCGGCCACGAGCGCCCGGGCCTGCTTCAGGTCGCCTGCGGCGATGTGCCCGCGCAGCGCGGCCTGGTCGACGGCGGCCGCGAAGGCGGCCGAGGTGATGACGAACCCGGGCGGCACCGGCAGGCCGGCCACGGTCATGGCGGCCAGGCTGGCCCCCTTGCCGCCGCTCAGCGCCGTGTCCTGGCACCGGGGATCGGTGAACGGGAGCACGAGGGGCGGCACGGTCACAGGGCGGGAGCGCTCTCGAGGACGTCGACCCGGCCCAGGGAGCCGTTGACCCGGACCCGGTCGCCGGTCCTGATCCGCCGGGTGGCGTCCGAGGTTCCCACCACGGCCGGGATGCCGAACTCGCGGGAGACTACGGCCGGGTGCGAGGCCATGCCGCCGGCGTCGGTCACCAGCCCGGAGATCCTGGTGAACAGCACCACCCAGGCCGGGCTCGTCATCCGGCAGATGACGATCTCGCCCTTCTGCACGGAGTCGAATTCGGCGGGGGAAAGCACGACGCGGGCCAGGCCTTCGGCCACGCCGGCCGAGGCCGGCAAGCCGGCCACCTGGGCGACGTGCTCCGGCGGCGGGCGGTGCAGCTTCTCCGGAAACCCCCACAGCGCGAGGTAGGGGAACGCGACGGCCTCGGGGGACGCCGTCCCGGCCCAGTCGCGCGGGCGCACCTCGTAGGCGGCTTCCCGCTCGTCCCGGCGGTCGGAGACCAGCGTGGTCACGTCGCCGGCGAAGCCGCCCGCCATCAGCACCCGCAGTTCGTTGTACCTCAGATACATAACGTCTTCAGGGTCAGCCAGCACGCCGTCTGCGACGAGGTTGCGGCCGATGGCGATGAGGACCAGCCGGACCCGGGCGTTGGTGCCCTGGTCGATGTAGAAGTGGTGATCGGGTGTGAGCGGGTTCATCCGCAGGCTCAGGTCCAGGGCCCAGGCCAGCCCGTCGCGGGCCTCGCCTGCGGGCACGCCGTCCATCACCTCGGCCTTGGCCGCCTCCAGATCCTCGGCCACCGCGCGCAACTCGGCCGGGAAGTCGTAGTCGGCCTCCAGGTAGCCGCGGACCGCCTCGATGATCGGGATCGGGTTCTCCCGCCAGGTGACGAACGAGAACTCGTGCGCCCACATGGACTTGTACCCGAAGGCCTGCTGGTAGGGCACGATCCGCTCCTCGAGGAACACCCGGCCTGCATCGGTGGCCTCCAGCGCGCGCAGCACGTCCTGGGCGGTCGGGCGCTGGAACTCCTTGGCCACCGGGCCGTTCTCGGCCTTGACCCACTCCTTGATCTGCCACAGCTCCTTGATGGAGTCCCAGTTGCGGTTCTCGGTCGAGCTCTGCAGACGGCCCATGAGCGCCGAGTGGTCGCCCTCGCCCTTGGCCTCGGCGATCGCGGTGTTGAGGGCCACCGTCGAGGAAAACTGGGCGAAGTTCAGCACCCAGTGGATCGACCAGTGCCGGTCATGCATGTCGATCGCGTCCTCGAGCAGGATTGCCAGCTCGACCAGGCTCGCGGCATCGTAGTCGTAGCTGTCGAACCGGACGAAGTTGTGCTCCATCTCGGGGCGTAGCCGCTCCCGCCACCAGGTCAGGAAGTTCTCCGCGTAGTAAGGCAGCGTCCAGTTCAGGTACGCGCCGATCTGCCCGGCGTATGCCGGGTCGAGCGGCACCCGCGGGGTGTAGCGCGCGCCGTACTCACTGGCCTCGGCACTCAGCCCGGCCTCGGCCGGGACCGCCGCCGTGTACACGTAGCCATTGATGATCTTGACGATCCAGTCCGAGGCGAACGGGGTGCCGAATCTCCGGAACATGTAGTCGCACTTCAGCCACCAGCCGCCGATATCGGCGTACATCGGGGAAACCGGATTGGGGATGTGCAGGTCATCGTGAACCCAGAACAGCTCCTGCTGGCCGTTCTCCCACGTGACCGGGAACTCCGCGTCGCCGAAGAACGTGGGGATGCCAGGCGCTTCAGTCATGGGCACGCTCCGGGAGGCGGCTAGACTCGGTTATCGATAATCTGAAATGTAGTGGGATGAAAACACGGCCGTCAAGACTTCGGGTGAGGGCAGCCGGTTGCGGGCGGGGGTTGCGGGAATGCCTAGTGAAATGGGCAGATAGGCGGCATTTTCAGTCACGGCGCGCGCGAGGTCCTAGCCGTCCGGCGGCGCTGGGCCGATTGACAACCGGGAGGTCGACCCACATTATCGATAATGCTTGACCTCAAGGTCGGCCAAGGAGGGCGCGTGGAGCGGCGGCTGGAACGACTGATCCTCAGGGACCAGATCAGAGAGCGGATCCTGGCCCGCATCCTGGACGGAACCTATCCTCCCGGCTCCCGGGTCATCGAGAGCCAGGTCGCGCACGAATTCGGCACCAGCCAGGCCCCGGTCCGCGAGGCCCTGCGCGACCTCGAGGGCATGCGGATGATCGAGACGAAGCCGCACGTGGGCGCGCGAGTGCGCGAGGTGACCACGGACGAGCTGGCGCAGATCTACCCAGTCCGTGCCGCGCTCGAGGAGGTCGCGGGCCGGGAGGCGGCCTCGCGGATTGCAGAGGAGGACCTGGCGAAGCTCGAGGCGGAGCTCACCGCGATGCGGCAGGCGGCGGAGCAGCGCGACGTGCACCGGCAGCTCGCCCACGACGTGCGTTTCCACCAGCTGATCGTGGAGAGCTCCGGCAACCAGGTCCTGCTCGAGGTGTGGCGCTCTCTGCGCGTTGAAGCGCGCACGCTCATCAGTGTGATCAAGACCGACTGGGATCTCCGGATGATCGCCGAGATGCACCGGCCCGTCCTGGCCGCGCTGCGCAGCCGCGACCCGGAGCTCGCGGGCAAGGAAATGCGGGCCCATATCGAGTTCTTCGGCTCGCTCGTCAAAGGCAACGTCGGCCAGGGACCGTGGCCAGCTGCCGAGTGAAGGAGCGTGCATGCAGCGGGTAACCCCCACGGTCGTCACCAGCACTTCCTGGCGCGGCTGCAACCCCAGCTTCGTCGTCACCTCTGAGGGCCCGGTCATCATCGACACGCCCCAGCTGCCGACGCGGGCGGTCGCGATGCGGCGGGACGCCGAGCAGCACGGGCCGATCCAGTACGTGATCAACACCGAGCATCATGTCGACCACATCTTCGGCAACTATTACTTCAAGGGGACGGGGCCGGTCGTCCACCACCAGGGCGTCTACGACAACTTCATGACCGTGTACCCCGAGCTTGACCCGTTCCAGTACGCCCGCGAGGCCATCCCCACCGACGACCCGGACGGCGCTGCGCTGTTCCCGGACCGGGAGGAGTACTACGCCGACCCCAACAAGGGGCAGCTCGTGTTCACCGGCGACCTCACCCTGCGCGTCGGTGACCGCACGTTCCACCTCATCCATACGCCCGGGCACACCCCCGGCCAGATTGCCGTGTACGTGCCCGAGGAGCGGGTTGTGTTCACCGGCGACACGATCTTCTCGGGATGCCAGACCTGGCTGATGACGTCTGACGTGGGGGAGTGGGTGGCGTCGCTGGACATCATCGGCCAGCTCGATGTGAACTGGATCATCCCCGGACACGGCGCGGTGGTCGGCCCGTCCTACGTCGCGACCCAGCGGGCGGCTCTGCTCAACTGGCAGGCGGCGGTGGCGGCCGCTATCTCGCAGGGCTGGACCAGGGAGGAGACCGTGGCACGGGTCAAGTTCCCGGAACACGGCCCCGTGGACGTGGGCCAGGAGTACATGCTCGAGTACGTCGAGACGCTCAACGCGGGCTCGCTCTACGACAAGCTCAGCGCCCAGTCGGCCTCGGTCCCCTGATACGCCAGGAGTGGCGCGCGGCGGCCGGGCGTCCGCCGGCGGCGCACCCGCCCTGAACACTCGTGGCCGGGCAGGCGCCGCACGCGCTCGGCCCCGCGATACATCCGCGCGCCGTGCCGGGCTCAGCCGTACTCGCGGTTCCCGGGGCGGGGCCGCCGGCGCCGGGAGACAGGCGTTGACGGGCCGATCCGGCGGTTGTTAGGGTTCGCAAACGAGAATCGATTATCGGAGGATTGCCGTGACCGGACGCTTTGCCCTCGACCTGGACGAGATCCTCAACCGGCGGTACCGGGTCGTGGAGCGCGTCGACCCGGCGCGGACGGCCCTGCTGGTGGTCGACATGCAGAAGTTCTTCCTCCGGCCTGGGCAGCCGGCCTACCTCCCCGGCGGCGATGGCGCTCCGTCCGCGGAAGACGTGGTAGAGAACTCCGTCCGGGCGGTTGACCTCTGCCGGCAGGCCGGCATCCAGGTGATCTTCTCGCGCTGGGGCCTGCGCGGCGACGGGTGGGACGTGGGTATGTGGGCACACAAGTGGCCGACATGGCAGGCCGGCACCCCCGCAGGCCCGTCCTGGACCAACGAGGCGACCGAGATTGTCGAGGAGCTGGCCCCCCGGGACGGCGAGCCCGTGTTCGACAAGAGCCGCTATTCCTCGTTCTATGGCACCCCGCTGGACACCTGGCTGCAGCATCTTCCCCACGTCGACACCCTGGTGATGATCGGGGTTACCACCGGCTTCTGCGTGCGGTACACGGTCGAGGATGCGTTCTCACGCGACTACAAGGTGATCGTCCTTGCCGACTGCACCACGGCCATCAACGACCCGATCGGGCCGGAGCACCCTGGCAGCGGTCAGTACATCGCCGCGCTGCGCGATTTCGCCATCGGGCTCGGGGACGTGCTGACGCTGGACGAATTCGAAAGTGAGCTCAAGGACTCGGGGGCGTAGGACATCCGGCGGTCTAGCAGACCCTGGGCGGGAGGAGCCGTTATGGCAGAGCAGGCGCGGTCCCACGAGTACGCGGTCGAGGCCGGCAAGGGCGTCGACGCGGTCGGCAAGGTCGAGAACCGAGGCATCGACCAGATTCCCGATGTAGAACGCCATTCGAGCCCGAAGAACCTGGCAGCGGCCTTCGTGGCGGTGCAGTTCAGTTTCGTGATCGTCATCTTCGGCTCGTTCCCGATCACCTGGGGGCTGGGCTGGTGGGCGACGATGGCCGCCGTGACGGTCGGGCTGGTGATCGGCTCGGCGCTGATCGCGCTGACGTCACTGACCGGCCCTCTCACCGGGACGAACCAGTCCGTGACCAGCGGTGCCTTCTTCGGAGTCCAGGGCCGTCTGATCGGCTCGGGAATCTCGCTACTCATCGACGTCGGCTTCCTGGCGATCATTGCCTGGACGACCGGGCAGGCATTCGTCGACGGATTCCACCGGCTGTTCGACACGCCGACCGGCAACGGTGCCTTGGCCGTCGGGATGGCAATCGCGTGCGTGGCCGTGATCGTGATCGGCTATCTCGGCCACGCGACGCTTGTCGCGAGTTACCGGGTCTGGCTCGTGGTCGCGGTCGTCCTGCAGCTGGCGATGGTAGCCGTGTACGCGCCGCACTTCCGGGTGCTGTCTGGCGGTCATTACCTGCTGGGCACGTTCTGGCCGACGTGGTTCCTGACCGTGACGCTCTCCTGCTCGGTGCCGGTGAGCTACGCGACGTGGCCCAACGACTACGGCCGCTACATGCCGCGCAACACGCGCCCCCGTACCCTCGGGCTCTGGTCCGGGCTGAGCATGTTCGTCGGCTGCTGGCTGGCGCTGATCTTCGGCGCCTTCATCACGTCGTCTTACACCAATGTGGACGCCGCGTTCGTCAACGGGGCCTTTGCCCGGTCCCCGCTCTGGTTCGTGGTTCCGCTGATGCTGTACGGCTTCCTCGGCAACGTGGTCAACGGCGGTCCCGGCGTGTACAACTCAGCGCTAGACCTGCAGGCCTTGCTGTTCTTCCTGCGCCGCACCGTTGTCGCGCTCATCATCGGCGTCATCGTCTTCGCGGTCGCATACATCGGGGTGATCGAGCTCAACGCCGTCAACACCATCGACTCTTTTGTCACGATCATGATCGTGATCATTACGTCCTGGATGATGGTCACGATCGTCGGGAATTGGCGGCGGCACAGCTTCTTCTACCCCGATGCCCTGCACGCGTTCGCGGTTCCCGGGGCGCGCGGGCCGTACTGGTTCACGTACGGTCTGAACTTCCGGGCCATCACGGCCTTCGCGGCCGGCATCGTGGTCGGGCTGATGTTCGAGACGACCACGATCTTTTCCGGGCCTCTCTCGGCAAGCGTCGGCGGGGTCGACCTGAGTTTCACCAGCGCCGGCGTAACGGCGACGGTGGTGTACCTGGTGCTGCTGGCGATTTTCCCGGAGCGCGGCGTGACGCCGCAGACGTCGGCGAAGGCCGACGTCGAAGCGGAAGTCGCCAGCTGAGCCAGCGAGGCCGGTGGGCGCCCGGGCCCGGGCGCCCACCGGGGAACTCAGCCGAGAGCCTTGCGGGCCTGGCGTCGCTGCCGGTCGCCGAGGCGCCCGTGGCCGGCGGCGCCGTCTGCCGCGACGGGGGTTGCCCGGGTCGTGGCATCCTGGCTGGCGTCCGGCTCGACCAGCTTGCTGGCAAGCATCGCACTGGCCTGGTCAAAGTGGCTCTTCAGGGCCCGCACCACCGCGCGCTTGTCGCGGCGGCGCAGGGCCTCAAGGACCGGGTCATGAAGATCGGCCGTCCAGTTGGGATCGGCTCCCGGCACCACCAGCGTCATGTAGGTGCGCGAGAGGGGCTCCAGCGAGCGCCACACCCGCGTCAGCGTGGCGTTGCCCGACAGCTTCACGATCAGGCCGTGGAACGCGGTGTCCGCGGAAGCGACCTTGCGCCCATCGCCCGCCCGAGCGGCGGCGTGCATCTGCTCTGCCAGGTCGGAAAGCTCGTCGATATCGCGGTCCGATATCCGGGGGACGCCGAGGCGCGCCCCGAGCGACTCGATCTCCGAGCGAACGACATACGCCTCGACCAGCTCGTCGCGGTCGGGTCGGCGGACGCGGGCGCCCCGGAACGGGGTCAGTTCCACCACGCCCAGCGCTTCCAGGCCCCGAAGGGCCTCGCGGACCGGAGCCTGACTGGTCCCGAGCTCCCGGGCCAGGAGGGTCTCGACGATCCGGGAATCGGGGGCATAGACGCCGCTCAGGATGTCCTCGAGGAGGAGTTCTTTGATCTGCTCGGCAAGGACGGAGCGGGTCACGCGATCAGGCACCGGGACTTCTCCTCGCCAGCGGCAGGCTATCGCGGATGGTACCACCGGTGATGATCTTCCGGGTGGTCCCCGATGCCCTCGCCCCGCTTTCGGCCCGGACGGGAAACAGCGCCAAAACGACCCACGTTGACATGAATGACATCGAGAATCGATTATAGGGCACCAATGAGGCACCTGCGCCGGGCGCTCCGGCCCGATGCACCGGCGTTCGCCGACGGCCGGACGGAGCCTGGCTCGGCCGCCACGGCATGGCCTGAATGAGAGACCGCTGAGGAGGCGAGGCGTGGAGAATGTGACCCCGAACGTGTTCACGACGACCAAGATCCGGGGCTGCAACCCCAGCTACGTGGTGACGTCAAAAGGGGTCGTCGTGATCGACACGCCACAGCTTCCATCCAGGGCGGTGGCCATGCGTAAGGAAGCCGAGTCACACGGGCCGATCCGCTACGTGATCAACACCGAGCACCACGTCGATCACATCTTCGGCAACTACTATTTCAAAGGCGCTGGGCCGGTTGCGCACCACCGCGGCGTTCACGACAACTTCATGGTGCCCACAGCAGACCTTGACCCGTTCGCCTACGCGGCGGAGGCGATCCCCACCGACGATCCAGAAGGCGCCGCCCTGTTTCCTGACCGTGAGACCTACTACGCCGACCCGAACCGTGGGCAGATCGTCTTCACCGGTGATCTGGAGCTGCGCGTGGGGAACCACACCTTCCAGCTGATCCACACTCCGGGCCACACACCCGGCCAGGTGGCCGTTTACGTTCCGGAGGAGCGTGTGGTGTTCACCGGGGACACTGTCTTCTCTGAGTGCCAGACCTGGCTGATGACCTCGGACGTCGACCAGTGGATCGCCGCGCTGGAGGTGTTGCGGGGCCTAGGCGTAGATCACGTCATACCGGGGCACGGGCCAGTGACGACAAAGGAGTACTTGGCCACACAGCGATCGGTGCTGCTCGACTGGACGAGCGCGGTAGCGGCGGCCGTGGCCAAGGGCTGGAGCCGCGATGAGACGGTCGAGCGGGTGAACTTCGCCGACCGTTACCCGGTCGATGTGGGCCAGGAATACATGATGAACCATATTCAGACGCTCAACTCCGCGTCGCTATGGGACAAGTTCAGCCCCAGTCAGGCCGTTCCCGCCCCGGCGCCCGCTTAACCGCAGGCGCTGGCAAGGCCGCTGCGGGCCCGCGCCTGCTCGTGCTTGTCACCGCACTTGATCGCCAGGGCCAGCGCGGCGGCGTGCCAGGCGTTCGCCTGGCTGGCCTCGCTCGCGGCGAGAAACGCTTCGCCCAGACCGTTGAGCGCCTCGGCCTGACCGGAGCAGTTGCCGGCCTGGCGGTGCAGCGCCAGCGAGGTCTGGAGATGGCCGATGGCCAGCCGGTGGCGCCCCTCCCGCAGCTCGGCAATGCCCAGCCGGGCTAGCGCCTGGGCCTGGCACAGCCGGCTGCCGATCGCGCGGCCCAGCCCGAGCGACCGCCGCAGATGCCCGGCGGCCTGCCGGTAATGGCCCTGCCGCAGCTCGAGCTCGCCAAGGTTGCCCAGCACGAGGGCCTCGCCAGACCGCAGGCCGGCGTCTCGGAACAGCGCCAGAGACCGCAGCAGGTGCCCGGCGGCCTGGTCGTACCGGCCCTGCCGCAGCTCGATGACCCCGAGATGGTGCAGCTCTCTGGCTTCACCGGCGCGGTCGCCGGCCTCCAGGTAGATGGCCAGTGCCGTTCGGTGGCTCCCAGCCGACTGCTGGTAGCGGCCCCGGCAGTAATCCGCCACGCCGAGATTTCCCAGCGCGCGGGCCTCGCCGATCCGGTCTCCGTCGGCCCGGCACAGGACGAGGGCCCGCCGCAGATGCCTGGTGGCCTGGGGGAGACGGCCCTGGGCGGCGTCGGCGGCGCCGAGCATCGTCAGCGCGGCCGCCTCAGCGGTGCGGTCGCCGGTGTGCGCGGCGGCGCGGCGGGCGTGATCGTGCATGGTGGCGGCGTCGGTGAAGTGGCCGACATCCAGGTAGCGGAAGATCGTGGAGGCCAGGCCGATGGTGTGGCCGGGCCAGCCGTGGTCTGCGGCGTGCTCGGCGACCGCGACGAGGGTGGACCGCTGCGCGTCCAGCCATGCGAGCGCCGCGGCAGGGCTGGCGACCGGCGGCAGAGGGCTGGCGGGCCGGGGCGGCGCTGGCTGATCAGGGTCGGCACGGAACAGGGCGCCGGCCGCGACGGCCGCGGTGGCCAGGTAATGGTCGAAGAGGCGTGTCAGCGCCGCCCGCCGTTCCTGCTGACTGAGCTGGCTGGCAGCCTGATCCGCGGCGTAGGCGCGGAGCAGGTCGTGCATTCCGTACCGCCCCGGCCCGGCGGGCTGGATCAGGTGGGCGCCGGCCAGCCGGTGCAGCAGCCATCGAGCCCGCCGGAGCGTGGTGCCGGCGAGAGCGGCGGTGGCGTAGACGTCAACGTCGGCGCCCGGGTGCAGCCCCAGCAGCCGGAACGCACGCACGGCCGGGTCATCCAGGTGCCGGAGCGACCAGGAAAACACCGCCCGGACGGCCGTCAGCCGGTCTCTGGCGGCGTCCAGCAGGTCCAGCCGCTCCCGCTGGTCAGCGAGCTCAGACGCGACATCCGCCAGACAGACTCCCGGTACAGCGGCGGCACGCTCGGCGGCCACACGCAGCGCCAGTGGCAGGCGGCCACAGTACCCGGCCAGCCTCGTGGCGGTAACCGGCTCGGCATCCACGCGATCGCCGATGAGCTCCCGCAGTAACCCAACCGCGTCGCCCGGCGGAAGCAGGCCCAGGTCCAGCCGGCGGGCGCCGTCCCTGGCCACCAGCCCGGGCATGGCATCGCGGCTCGTCACCACCGTCACACACGACGGGCTGCCGGGCAGCAGCGGCCGGACCTGCTCGGCGTCCCCGGCGTTGTCGATCATGATCAGCATCCGGCGTCCGGCCAGCAGGCTGCGGTACCGCGCCGCCCGCTCTGCCGCCTCGGCCGGGATGTCCTGCTCGGCCACGCCCAGGCTGCGCAGGAACCCGGCCAGGGCGTCCGCGGCCGGCACGGGCTGGCCAGGGTCGTAGCCGCGCAGGTTCACGTGCAGCTGCCCGTCCGGGAACCGGTGTGCGACCTGATGCGCCCACTGCGTGGCGAGGGCCGTCTTGCCTACCCCCGCCATCCCGGCGATCGCCGAGATCACCAGCGTCTGCGGCCGTTGCGCGCTGGCCCGCTCCAGCATCCCCGTCAGGTCCGCCAGCTCGGCTGCCCGGCCCACGAACTGCGGCACCGGGCCCGGCAGCTCCCGTGGCACCACCGGTCCCGGTTCGCGGCCCGGTGGCCGGGTGCCACGCCGTGGCAGCTGGACCGGGCCAGCGCTGAGGATCTGCCGGTGCAGTTCGCGCAGCTCGGCTCCTGGCTCGGTGCCCAGCTCGGCCACGAGCACCCGCCGCGCCTGCTGATAGGCGGCCAGCGCCTCGGCCTGGCGGCCGTCGCGGCACAAGGCGAGCATCCGCAGCCCGTGCAGGTTCTCGCGCAGCGGGTGGGCCGCGACCATGCGCTCGAGCTCTGCGATGACCACACCGTGCCGGCCCAGGTGCAGCTCGGCGCTGATCCACAGTTCGGCCGCCTGGAGCCGCAGTTCCGCCAGCCGCGGAACCTCGCGCAGCGCCAGCGCCTCGGAATCAACATCGGCCAGCGGCTCGCCGCGCCACAACGCCAGGGCGGCCCGTGCCTGCCCGGCCGCGGCCTCCCAGAAGCCGCCGATGGCCGCATCGCGCGCGGCCTGGAGCAAGACCTCGAACCGGGCCGCGTCCAGTTCTCCGGGCTCAACCCGGATCGCGTACCCGGGAGGCCGGGTGACGATCCGGGTCTGGCCCGCGTCCCCGAGCACCCGGCGCAGCCTCTTCACGTAGTTCCGTATGGTCGCCGGGGCTGACGGCAGCGGCGCGGCCCCCCACAGCGTTTCGGCGATCTCGCCGACCGACACTGCCCGGCCCGCATTCAGCAACAGCACCGCCAGCACCGCGCGCTGCCTGCCCCGCGGTAACGGCAAGGATTCTCCGTTGCTGCGCACCGCAACGGGCCCGAGCAGGCAGAACTCCAGATTCGGCGTCATGCGACCTCCACCCGGGTTGGTGCTGCGGGCCAGCGACACGTGTTCGCTACGGGACTGCTACTAGGACACGGAACACTAACCGTCCATGACGCGCAAACGTGGCATGGCGGCTCGCGGCCAGCACCGCCCGCATCGACTGCTGATAATCGCGGGCGTCGTTTCGGCGCTGGCGCTGGTGCCCTCCGCCGCGTCCGCGGCCGCGGCTCCCGGGCGGTACACGACGATCGACGTGCCCGGTGCGGCCGACACCGTGGTGGTAGGTGTCAACGACGAGGGCGTCGCGTCCGGGTTCTACACCGACAGCAGCGGCAACGAGCACGGGTTCCTCGACCGGGGCGGCGCGTTCACGACGATCAACGTGCCCGGCGCCGTGGACACGGTCGTGACCGTCATCAACGACCTCGGCGTGGTGGTCGGCTACTACATCGACAGCAGCGGCGCCGCGCATGGGTTCGTCGACACCGGCGGCAGGTTCACCACGATCAACGCCCCGGGCGCCGGCACGGCGTCCGGGCAGGGTACGTTCGTCGCGAACATGAACAATCTCGGCGCGATCGCCGGCTTCGTCATCGACTCCGGCGACGTGCAGCACGGGTTCATCGACGTCGGCGGCAGATTCACCGCGATCAACAACCCGGACGCCGGGACCTCCCCCGAGCAGGGCACAAATGTGGGGTACATCAACGACCTCGGGGAGATCACCGGGAGCTACACCGAGAGCAACAACGACACAGTCGCCTTTGCCGGGCCGCCTGGCACGTTCACCGCTGTCAGCGATCCGCTCGCGCCGCCGTACAGCACCCTCACCGCCGCGATCAACGACGCCGGGGTCGTCGCCGGGGAGTACTTCGACGCCAACAGCGCCGTGCCGCATGGCTTCACCGAGCGGCACGGCGTGTTCAACGCGGTCGAGGACCCGGCCGGCCCGGGGGGCACGGACGTCACCGGGATCAGCAACCTCGGCGTGGTCGTCGGCTTCTACATCGACAGCAGCGGCAGCACCCACGGATTCGAGCTGAGCCCCGCCCGCTAGTGCGCCGGTCGCGTGGTCCGCGGCGGCGGCTCCCCGGTCGGCGCCAGCAGCGGGGGCCTGGCGTCACTGGTAGGAGATCATGACGGGCTGCGGCGTCCTGGCCATCGTCTGCTGCGGGTCCATCATCGGGTGGTCCTTGATGAAGAAGTTCTTCCAGCCGAAGAACACGCCAGAGGGGGCGGCGGCGGTCACCGCATCCCAGGTCTGGTCCTTGTCCAGCGGGGTTCCCTGCCCGTCCATGTGGACGACGATCGCCAGGTCGCCGTAGCTGGTGTGGAGCCTCTGCTCGCCGCTGATCATCGACAGCCTGAACTGGTGCAGCACAAGCAGTTTCTGGGGCAGCCGGTACCGGGCGGTCAGCGCCGCGAGCCAGCCGGCGACGCGATTGACCTGCCCGGTGCTGACGCTGCCGATCTGCCGGAGCGGCAGCTGGCCGCGCTGCAGCTTCCACTCCGGGTCGATCGCCAGGCCGACGTCGGGCAGCCTCAGCAGTGACGTGTACGCCCTGGCCTGTGCCATCAGGCTGGCCCGTCCGGCCTGCAGGTCCAGGATCACGTACAGCCCCGCCGCGCTCGCCCGCCTCACCCACGGCCGCAGCAAAGCCAGCGGCGTCTGGTAGGAGTAGTCACCGTCCGGTCCGGGGGATGCCTCGGCAACGGTGGCGATGATCTCGAACGCGGGCACCACCGGCACCCCGCTCAGCGGCCGGTACGCGCTGGCGAGCATGCGGGCCCGCTGGATGCTGGCCCGCAGGCCCTGCTCGCCCAGTGCGCCGAGCGAAGGGGTGCCGGGATGCCCGTACAGGGCGACCATCCGGTGCTCGGGGAACAGGACCTGCCCACCGCCGGGCAGCTGCGTCCCGGTCTCGGCCACGGCGACGCGTGGTGCCAGCTGCCCGGCCGGCCCGAACCCGGCGCCGATCGCCACGACCTGCCGCGGACGCATGGCCGCCAGCGCGGTGATCACGGCCGGGTCGGTCTGCGGGTCGTGGCCGGTGACGGCGATCACCCGCGCGCCCGCGGCCCGCGCGGTGCTCACCGCGGCCACCGCCCCGGCGCCGTAATAGCCGTGGCGCACGAGCAGCGCCACCTGGTCCAAGGGCGGGGGAGACGTCGTGGTGGGCAGCCTGGCCGGGTCTGTGACCACGCGGATCCCGGGCAGCGAGGCCGCGAGATCGCTGCTGGGCACGCCGACGGCGAGCACGGCGCGCGGCTTCAGGGCACGGATCTGTGCCTGCAGCGCCCGGCCGATCAGCGCCTGGCCCGAGGTCGCGGTCAGGAGTAACGGCGCGTGCGCGCGGACGGCGTCGGCGGCGGCCGCAGCCACCGCGGTGGGACGGCCTGGGTCGGCGAGCACGACGACGGGGGCCGAAGCGAAAAAGCTCTGCGCCGCACCCGCGGCGATCGCGTCCGACGGCCCGGAGAGCACCGTCGTGGCCGCGGCGGGCCGGCGGGTTCGCGAGGCCAGCCGGGCCGGCACCCGCCGCACAGGCGGCGCAGCGGCGCTGGCGCACGCCGTGACGCCGACGGCGACGGCGAGCGCAACCGCCAGCGCCACCCAGCGGCGTCGCTGGCGGTGGCACCGATGCAACACGGGAGTCAGCCTTCCGGACAGGCCCTCGCTGCTGCAGGGCGCGACCTGTGTTCCTCCTGAACCAAGATGAGGTATTTAGGCGGCACTTGTCACGTCAAACGGCGGAAGCAGGCCGTGTCGTCAGCAGCCTGCCGCCGGGTGCTGCGGCTGCTTTCTGCCGCGCCTGCGGGGGGCGGAGAGGCCCGGTGCGCCATCTGACCCGCCGTTGCGGATGAGGCGGGCCGCTATCCCGGCGACGACCAGGTCGTCGAAGTGCTCGGGAGACCGCCCGACGAGCTCCTCTATTCTCTGGATCCGCTGGCGCAGCGTGTTGCGGTGGATGAACAGCCCGGACGACGTCCTGGCCACCGAGCCGCCGTTGGCCAGCA